>Ga0157378_10002879_pt1 | contig 15314 bp, 12 predicted proteins | sample M65metaG_FD_115309 | JGI IMG/M metagenome (GOLD analysis project Ga0157378, IMG submission 115309) | Miscanthus rhizosphere microbial communities from Kellogg Biological Station, Michigan, USA - M6-5 metaG | ecosystem: Host-associated > Plants > Roots > Rhizosphere > Soil | place: USA: Michigan...
CGACAATGAAGAAGATCGCGCCCGGCACCTCTTCTGCGATCGTCACGACGCGCTCGCCCGCGGGAATCTCGCCGCCACGAGTGTCGAAGACCAGATCGACGGGCCCGCTCTCGACCACCTCTGCGCCAGCGTGTCGCGCCAGTTGAACCGCGATATGTCCCACTCCGCCCGACGCGCCCGTGACGAGCACCCGCTCGCCGCGGACAAGTCGACCGTGAACGAACAAGGCTTGCCAGGCGGTCAGCCCACCCATCGGCACCGCAGCCGCTTCCACGTGGCTCAGCCGGGCCGGCTTCGGTGCAAGCACCCGGGCCGGAACAACGGCGTACTCGGCGGCCACCCCGTCGCGATCGAAGGGTGTCAGTGCGTAGACCTCCTCACCGCTGTCGACGACGACACCCGAAAGCTCGTACGACGGAGTTGCCGGCAGTCGATCGGCCGGCCACTCCAACTCGCCACGCGTGATCGCCGCCGCATGCACGCGGACCAGAACCTCACCCGCGCGAGGCGCCGGCGCCTCGATCTCCTCGACATTCAACCCGTCCGGGTGGAGGCGAACCGCTAGCACTGTTGCATTCTGTCAGCCGATGCGTACGGTCAGCCGGCTCCACGCGCCGACGTAGATGCGGTCACCGTCGTGCAACGTCTTCGGCACGCCCGGTTCGATCGGTTGCGTTTCCTCTGCGGGTTCGGCTCCGGCCTCGACGACGTAGGTGCCGTTCGTGGACGAGAGGTCCATCACCGACAGGCCGTCGCCGTCGCGCACCAGTTGGGCGTGACGGCGTGAGACGCCGGTGTCGGAGTCGAGCACGATCTCCGGGTGGATGCCACGCGACTGACTGGAACGGCCGATCAACGCGGTGTGTTGGCCGAGAGCGATCGTCGACGACGACACCGGCGGACACGGTTGGTCGGCCAACGCGCCTTTCAACGCGAACCACGCCGGATCGACCTCGACCACGACCACCCACTTCACATCCGAATCCAGTTCGCCCGATCCATCCGGTGGGATCGATGGCGATGTCGACGACGGTGGCGCCTGGCCGGTGGTGAAGTCGTACCCGCACTGCTCGCAGAACAGGTTGGCCGCATCGTTGGCGAGGCCGCAGTTGGGACATTCGACGCGAGCGGATACGGGGGCAGCGGCCGGAGCACTCGGTGTCGGCGCGGCGGGAGCAGGAGTTGCGGGAGCGGAGGGTGCGGCCGCCGAGGGCGCGCCGCCGATCGGGGCACCGCACGTATCGCACCAGTCGGGGTCGGCGCTGTGATGGCCGTTCGGGCAGACGACGTCGGTCACCGCCGGATCACGGTTCCTTCCGGATGCGCGTGGTCTTCGTGCTGCGCGTGTCGAGGGCCATCTCGTCGGTCCTGTCGACGTTTCCCTTCAGCCGCACGGTCCCCGTGTCGGCATCGACGACGTCCACCACCTTCGCCAGCAGCCGCGTGGTGTCCTCGTTCCCGCTGTCGTGGGCGATCTTCGCGGCCTCGCCGAGCAGAACGGTTGCGGTGCGGTCATCCCCGGCCGCCTTGGCGGCAAGGCCCTTCTGGATGGCGTCGGCCAACTGGGCCTGCCCGGTGTAGTGGGCGACGGCCGGATCGATCCGTGTCGTCAGGTCGGCGTCGGCGCTCCACGTCGCCTTCACCAGACTCTTGGCGACGACTTCGTCGTTGATGGTCACCTCGACGCGCGCTGCCAGCCGCTCGTTGCCCACTGGCGCCACAGGCACCCGCACGGCGATGTGGTAGTCGCGGCTCTCGTCGCTCCACGCACCCGTCGGGTACTCGCGGATCAACGGGCCGACCTGTGCAGCTTTCGCGGTGAGATCCTCGACCGATGGAGCCACCTGCCGGACGAACAACACCTCGCTCCCCTGAGGGGCCCAGATGCGGAGGCGAGCATCGGCGACACCACGGCTCATCGACGTGCGGATCATCGCTTCGAAGTCGGCTTCCAACTGGTCGGGCTTGGCGATGATGTCGACGGTGCCGAGCAACGCGTCGGCGATCGCCCGCAGTTCGTCGACGACCCAGTCGGAACCGATGCCACGGCAGTCGCACTGGAACTTTCCTCGGGCCGCGCTGAGAGCCTCGGGGAGCGCCGTGTGCGGTTCGCCTTCGATCTTGCCGTCGGTGAGCAGGATGGCATGGCACTGCGCTGTCTGCACTTGGCCGAAGAGCTCGGTGGCGGCCGCGATCCACGCGCCGATCGCCGTGGCGCCACCGGCGATCAAGTTGTCGACCATGTGGGTGGCCTCACGTCGGGTGACGTCGGTCATCTTGGCCATGCCGGGGTGCGAGGGATACACCATCTGGGCGACGCTGTGACCACTGATCACGGCGAACCATGTGCCGTCGACGATCTCGCCGATGGCGACCTTCGCGGCGCGGCGTGCGGCGACGATCTTCGCCGTCGGCATGTCCATCGAACCCGACGTGTCGACGATGATGATCTCGGCCGCTTCGCCGTGACCCGACTGGCCGGCGGTGCCGGCGCCCTTGCACGTCACCGACACCACGGCGTGCACATCGGTCGCGCCCTCCGACAAGAACTCGTTCTGAAAGACCTCTGCGGTGAACTCAGCCACGTGATGTCCCCTCCCCGTGCAACAGTACCGGTGGGTTGCAGCGGGCCAGCGCTGCGGTGACGTTGTCGTGGCCGCCCGCGGCGTTGGCCCAATCGACGAGCGCTGCCGCCAACTGCACCGGATCGCCGTTCGACGTCGCCGACTTGTCGGCAACCAACGCGACCATCTCCTCCAGCACTGATGCGTAGTTCCACAATCCGTCGCTGCACACGAGCAGCCAGCCGGGCGTGTCGATCGTCTGTGAGACGAACTCCGCGGAGTGCTCGACGGAGTCGGCACCGAGCCATCGGGTGATGGTGTGGAAGGCGGGATCGGCCTCGGCTTGTTCACGCGGCTCGCCGGCCGCCAACAGTGCGGTGCCGAGTGAGTGATCGACCGTCAGTTGGCGGGCGTCGCCGGCGTCGGGCAGCCAGTAGGCGCGCGAGTCGCCACACCACGCAACGGTGATGACGGCGTCGGCCACGATCGCGGCCACGAACGTGCACGACGGTGGCTCGGCCGGATCGCCCAGCGCGTGTGCCACGCCGACCGCCGCTCCGTTGGCTTCGCTCGTCGCCTTCTCCAACGCGCTGGTCCAATAGCTGATCGTCGCCGCGACACCGTGCGTCACCGGTACCGGCACGCCGGAGAGCAGGCTGCAGGCGGCTCGCGCCGCGGCCATCGCGGCGCGATCGCTGTGGGGTGCACTGGTGACGCCGTCGCACACGACCAGGACGGCAAAGCCTCCGTCCGGGTCCGCGGCGAGCGCCATCGCATCCTCGTTGGCCGGATGCACCACGCCCTTGTCACACACACCGCCCACCCACGGCGCCGGCCGTTCGGACCAGCGGTCGCGAGGTGAGGGCGCCCTCTGTCCGCACGTGCCGCAGAATCCGTCGTCGAGGATCTCGCCGCCACAGTGTTCGCACACTGCTCCGGCCGAGGTGTCGGGCACCACGGTGGTCTTTGCTGCAGTGTCCGCCGACGGATCCGGTGCGGCCTCTCCCGCCCCGACGTGCGCGCCGCACGCCTCGCAGAACGTGTCGGTTCCCGCGATCGGTGCACCGCATGCCGGGCACCGCAGTTCAGTGTCGGTCATGTCAGCGTGCGAACCCGGATGTCGTTGGCGCTGTCGACCAGGCGGATGCGCTCATCGGCGTCGTCGGCCAGTCGAGCCGCATCGCGGTAGGCACGCTCGAGTCCGGAACGCAACGACGGCTCGGTGGCCGGCGACCCGGCAACGATCATCTGCGGTGCGGCTCCGTGATTGCGCACGTGCGCGAGTGCCGACGCAAGGATCTCGATGCGCAGGGCGGTGCGCCCGACGGGGTCGAGTGCGGCCTGGTCGAGCTCGTGGCCGGCGGCGGCGAGATCGTCGAGCGGATCGACCGACCCGTCGCTGCTCGCCAACAGCAGCGCCCGCTGCCGCCGGGCCTCGCCGTAGGCGCGGCTGGTCGCGGGGATGTGATCGTACGCGGCCAGTGCGTCGTCGCGCCGTCCCGCAGCCGCGGCAAGCCGCGCCAGGCCGAACTGTGCGGGCGCGACGTATGCGGCATCGGTGCGTGCACATTGCGTGTACATCTGCTGGGCGACGTCCGCCTCACCACCCAGCTCGCAAGCTCTGGCGAGGGCCAGCTTCGGGGCCAGTTCCCCTGGCAATTGGCCGTACACGCTGTTGAACGAGGAGATCGCCGCCGAGTGGTCCCCGGCAGCCATCGACACCAGGCCGTGCAACCACACACCTCGCCATTCCCACGGATCGTTTCCGAGGATCGAGTCGGAGATGGCCGAGGCCTGCTGCAGTTGACCCGCAGCCATGGCCGCGTAGCCCGTTGCCATCGCCACGCCGACGGTCTGCTCCGGCGCCGACGCGAGTGCGCGCAACCGATCGGCGGGATCGTCGGCCGTGACCGATGCCAACCACGACGCCATCGGGTCCGACTGGTCGACGCTGACCGTCGGCAGATCGTCCCAGTCGAGCCGGTCGCCGGCAACGGCCGGCGTGTCGAACAATCGCGACGGTGTGCTGCGAGTGACCGCCGCGGCCGATGCCGCGGCAGTGACCTCGCGCAGCACACCCATCAATTGGTCGCGCATCTCGTCCGCACTCTGGAAGCGATCCTCGGGCTGTGCTGCCGTGCCCTTCAGCAGCCACCGGTACAGCGAGTCGTGCTGGGCGAAGACGGGCACGTCGGTGGCTGCGGGCAGCGACGTCTCGTAGGTGCTCTGGTAGCCCTTGAACTCGAAGATCAGGACCGCCAGCGTGCGCGCCACCGTGTAGATGTCGCTGGCGATCGACGTGCCCTCCTTGGCGACCTCCGGTGCCTGGAAGCCGACCGTGCCGTAGATGGGCGATTGATCGTCGTCGACCCGGCGTACGCCGCCGAGGTCGATCAGCTTCAGCCCGTCGCCGACCTGGATGATGTTGGCCGGCTTGAAGTCGCAGTACAACAGGCCGAGCAGATGGAGGTAGGCGAACGCCGGGAGGATCTCGACGATGTACGCGATCGCCTGATCGACCGGGATCGGCGAGAACCGGCCGGTCACCTTCATCCGGTCCTTGAGGATGACGTTGAGCGAGCGACCGCCGACGTACTCCATCACGATGTACGACGCGCCATCGGGCGCAGTGACGAAGTTGTAGATCTCGACGATCAGCGGGTGCTCGACCTCCGCCAGGAACTGCTTCTCGGCAACAGCCGCACGCGCCGCGTCGGGGTCGCCGGTGTTGAGCAGACCCTTCAACACGACCCACCGATCGTTGACGTTGCGATCGTTCGCCAGGTAGATCCAGCCCATGCCGCCATGGGCGAGGCAGCCGACGACTTCGTACTGGCCTCCGACGAGTGCGCCCGGCTGCAGCTTCGGATCGAAGTCGAACGGTGTGCGGCACTTCGGGCAGAAGCCCTTCGACCGTCCCGGTGCGCCTTCGCGCGAACGGCCGACCTGTGCGCCGCAGACGGAGCAGAACCGCTTGTCCTCGGGAACCGTCGGTGGGTCCAACAATGCCTGGCGCGGATCGGTGACAGGTACCGACGGCACCTGGGTGAGACCGGCGCCGAGTCGCGACGTCTGCGTGCCCGTGGTGGTGAGGCGTCGGGTGGGTCGGCTGGCACCGGTCGAACGCGCCGATCCGAGCGGAACCTGGCCGAGGCGCGTCGTCCCCGAGCGGCCCGTCACGGTGCTCGGGGCTTCGGTGCGCGCGGAGGACGAGGTGACCGCCGCAAGGCCGCACACATCGCAGTAGCCGTCGACGATCGTGCCGGTGCAACCGGGTTGCGCGCATTTCATGAACCGGCACCGCCCCGTGACACAGCGGAACTGATCTTGACGTTGACCGCACTGACGTAGCCGTCGACGAGCGGGCGCGCCGCGTCGAGGTCGCACGGCGCACCCCACAACACGGACTGGGCGCGGCGATACATCGGTTCGAGTTCGGCGTCTTCGCCAAGTCCGTGGGCGTCGGCCTTGTCGCGGAACGACTGCAACAACCCGCGCAGGTCGTCGCGTTCGTCGAGTGGCTGCTGGAACCGGCGACGGGCCTCGCTGAGAGCAGCCTCCAGTCGTTGCACCTTGACGACCACCGGCGACATCGCCGCGCGTGCGGCCGGCCACGGCATGGCCCGCAGATCGTCATCGGCGGCCAGCTCGCCCACCGCGGCGACAGAGGGGATCGCCAACTTCGGAGCGTTCGCGATCTTGTCGCGGCAGCGTTCGGCCAACTGTCGAACGGACACCTCGACATCACCGAGCGAGTGGAGCCGATCGGGCAGGCCCGCCCACGTGCTGAACGACTGCCGGCGCTCGGTGTCCATCGTCTCGAGCTCGCCGCGCAACGTCGCAGCCCGAGCGGCGACGCCGGGCAGATCACGTCGCGCCGACAGATCGGATCGCAACTGCGCCGCCCGGTTCGCATGGCTGCCCAACTCCTGGGCGAGCCGCTCGGCGACTGTGAGATCAGCGTCGGCACGCGTCGCCGATTCGACATCGGTCGCCGACTGTCGTTCGACCGCGGTGACATGTGCCTCGACGCGGTCGACGATGGCATCGATCAGCTTTCCGGCGTCGGCCAGATTGGCACCGACCGATGCACCCAACGTGTCGAGCAAGGGTTCGTTGGCCAGTGCCGCGGCGCCGGCACGGTCGTGTGCAACGAGTTTCGAGATCTCGTCCAAGCGATCCCCCACGACTTTGCGCGCCACGAAGGCCGCGGCGAGATCGGCGCGGTCGTCGTCGGTGCCGGCGGTTCGGGCGCGGTCCTCGAGCGACAACATGGTGTCGGTACACGCCGACAGCCAGTCGTTCCACTGTGTGAGCAGCGCGGCCATCTGTTCGGCTGTCGGAGTCGCGGCCACTACGGCTCCCTGCCGTAGACCGCGGGCGGTGGATCGATCACTTGGTCGGTCAGCGGCCCCACCAACCATTTGGCGTAGATGTCCTTCCATCGTCCATCGGTGCGCATCTCCTCGATGACACTGTTGACGAACTTCACGAAGTCGATCTTGTCCTTGCCCATCCCCAGGCCGTAGGGCTCGTCGGTGAACTTGTCGCCGACGACTTCGGTGTTGGGGTCCTGCGCCGCCAGCCCGGCCAACACGGTGTCGTCGCCGGTCGCGCCGTCGGCCTGGCCCTGCTGCATCGCCACGAGGCAGTCGGTGACGTCGGGCTTGGCCAGAACGACGAGTTGACCGAAGTGTTCCGGGTCGTTGCGCAGCAGTTCGATGTTGGTACTCCCCTCGGGAGCGCACACCGTGGCCGACGCCGAGTTGAGCTGGTCGATGCTCTCGAATCCCGAACCCTTCTTCACCAGCACGCGTTGCCCGGCGTCGAAGTACGTCGACGAGAACGCGATGCGCAGCCATCGATCGCAGTTGATGGTCATGGTGTGGGCGACGATGTCGACACCACCGTTGTCGGGCCCGGCCTCGAGGTTGGGAAGACGATCGGCGTAGGTGATGACCTTGTAGGTGATGTGCGACTCGCCATCGGGCCCGAAGATCGCCTTGGCGACCTCCTTCAACATGTCGATGTCGAAGCCCTCGATGTCGTTCTTCGCCGGGTTGCGCGCCCCGAACAGCAGCGTGTCCGCGGAGACACCGACGATCAACCGGCCGCGGGCGCGAATGGCCGCCATCGTCGACCCCGCAGGCAGAGCGTCGGGCGACGGCAACGGACCATCGGGGGCGTACGAACGAGTGGCATTCAGTGCCTTCTGCTCCGCTGAGCACTGCGGTGCGGCCGGTGTGACCGCGTCGGTCGACGGCGGCGCCTGACCCTCGACGGCATCCGGCAGCCGGACGGATCCGGAGCAGCCGGTGGCGAGCAGCGCGCCCAACGCCATCACGGCCACGCGATGCCCTCGGCGGATCATCGGTACTCCCGCAAGCGTTGACCGCAACCGAGCGCGGCGAGCACCGCGACGACGAGCCCGGCGACGAACACGATGTTGCGCAACGAGCGGAGTGGCGAGAAGGCGTCGCTGATGAGTGCCGAGGCATGGGATCCCTCGTTCGTCACGATCTTGGCGAGACTGCTGGTGAAACCATCGAACGCAACGACGGCGTTGATGCCGTCCGGAGTGTCGACAGTGCCCAGACTGGCGGCGACCGCCCCGTCCCAATCGCCGCCGTCGTCGAGGGCGCGGATCTCGACGTGAGCGTGGCGATAGGCGTTGAACGAGTCGTGAACGTCGGTCGACAGCGACCCGTCGCTGCCGAGCTCACCGCCGAGCAGCTGCGTGGCCACGTCCATGCTCTTTTGCCAGTTCGCCTCGTTGGCCGCACCGTTGCCACGGTTGATCAGTGTCAACGCCTCCTGCGACTGGGCCTCGAATCCCGCCGAGCGGGCCTGCGCAGCAGAGTCGGCCGCGGACAACTGGGTGCCGACAGCGTCGTCGACGTCGCTGATCGACTTCGCCTGCGTCGATCCTCCGAACACGAGCACCAGCAACACCACGACGCCAGCGGCCGCGATGGGAATGTTGACGAGCCGGCGGAACCTGCGCGACAGCCAGAATCCCGCGGCTGCGAGGAGGGCGAGCAACAGCAGTCCGGTGATCACCAGCCACAGACCGGCGAGATGAGCGGTTGCCAAGCTGTTGTTGATCTGATCTCGCTGCGAGGCCTCGACGGTGCGCAGCGACGACACGATGTCGGGAGCGTCGGGATCGGCGTTGCTGACGATGCCGTTCGCCTGGCGCTGATAGGTGGCGCCCACCGGAAACCCTTGACGGTTGTTGGCCCGGGCCTGCTCGACGAGGCCCACATAGGCGCCCAACAACCGGCTGGCCTGGCTGAGCTCTTCGATGTCGGCGGCGTTCGCCGCGCTCGACACGGCGACCAGGCCGTCGCCCGCCTTGGCGATCTCGTCGAGGTAGGCGGTGCGCTGTGCCGGATCCTCCTGACCGCTGCGCAGGTACTGCGAGCTGGCGATGGCATCGGCGTGCACGACGCGCACCTGGATGTCTTGCAGTGCCAGCAGCTGGCCGGCAGCCGTGTGCACGTCGTCGATCGCGTTGGCGCGCTGGTTGACACCGAACGCGCCGGCGAGCGCGAAGAGGATCGCGGCGACGATCAGGGCGAGGCGCACCAGCGACAACCGCGCCGGCGTCGAGGTGAGGGAGAGTCGTCGCACCCGAGGCTGCGTGCGGATCGGAGGCACGGCCGTTGGCGTCGATTTCGTCGCGGTTGGGAGCACCCGCACCTCCTCGGCGTCGGAGTGTAGGCGCAACTCTTGACGATTCGAGCCGGTTGGATACCGTTGTCACATGCCCGCAGCGCTCATCCACCCATTCGCCAAGGTCAATCGCGAAAGCTTCATCCGCATCGAACGCGGTGAGGGCGCTCTCGTATGGGACGAGAACGGCCGGGAGCTCGTCGACGGCATGGCCAGCCTGTGGTACAACGCGATCGGCCACGGCCGCGCCGAGATGGCTGATGCCATTGCCGCCCAAGTCCGCACGCTCGCCGCCTACTCGACGTTCGACCCGTTCACCAACGAGCCGGCAGAGGCATTGGCCGAAGAGCTCCGCCAGATCGGCCCGACGCCGAACGCCCGCATCTTCCTCACCAACTCGGGCTCCGAGGCCATCGACACGGCGATGAAGTTGGCGCGCATCGCCCACGTCCAGGCCGGCCAGCCACAACGCAAGCTCATCATCAGCCGCGGTCGCGGTTACCACGGCGGCGCATACGGAGGAACCAGCGCCCAGGGCATCGCGCCCAACAAGGAGAACTTCGGCCCGTTCGTCGAGGAGGTCATGCAAGTGCCGGCCGACGACGTCGAGGCGTTGGCGACCTTGATGAGCCAGCGCGGCAACGAGGTCGCCGCCATCATCACCGAGCCCGTGCAGGGCGCCGGCGGCGTGTATCCCGCGCCCGACGGCTACCTGCAGGCGCTGCGCAAGCTGTGCGACCAGCACGGCGCGTACCTCGTCTTCGACGAGGTCATCACCGGGTTCGGTCGCACCGGCAGCTGGTTCGCCGCCCACCATTACGGCGTCACACCCGACATGGCGACCTTCGCCAAACAGATCACGTCCGGCTACATCCCGCTCGGTGGTGTGTTCCTCGGTGCCGCTCCCACCGCGGCCCTGGAGAGCGACGAGAACTTCTTCCTGCGCCACGGGTTCACGTATTCGGGTCACCCGACGGCATGCGCCGCGGGTTTGAAGAACCTCGAGATCATCCGGCGGGAAGGGCTCGTCGAACGAGCCAAGCACATCGAGGATCGCCTCGGCGGCGGTCTGCAGGCGTTGGCCGCCGACGGCGTCGTCGGCAGCGCCCGAGGTCTCGGCGGAATGTGGGCGGTCGACGCCCTGCCGCACCAGAACGCGAACACGATGCGCGAGCACATGCTGGAAAACAGCGGGGTGATCGTGCGTGCACTCAACGACGGGCTCTGCATGTGTCCCCCGCTGGTCATCCGTGACGAACACATCGACCAGATCGTCGACGCTGTCGCCGCGGCAGCCGGCTGACATGAAGTTCGGGATCTTCTACGAGCACCAGATCGGCCGTCCCTGGGACGACGGTACGGAGCAGCAGCTCATCAGCGACGCGCTCGACCAGGTCGAACTGGCCGATTCGTTGGGCATCCAATACGTGTGGGAGGTGGAGCACCACTTCCTCGAGGAGTACAGCCACTCTTCGGCTCCGGAGGTGTTCCTGGCGGCGTGCAGTCAGCGCACCAAGAACATCCGCCTCGGCCACGGCATCATCCTCACCTCGCCGAAGTTCAACCATCCGGCGCGCACCGCCGAACGGGTCAGCATGCTCGACCTCGTCTCGGGCGGCCGCGTCGAGTTCGGCAGCGGCGAGTCGTCGAGCGAGGCCGAGCTCGCCGGGTTCGGTGTCAATCCACTCGAAAAGCGCGACCAGTGGCTGGAGGGCTTGGAGGTCGCCGTGCGGTGCATGGCCGAGACGCCGTTCACCGGTGTCGACGGCAAGTGGGTGCAAATGCCGCCGCGCAACGTCATCCCGAAGCCGGTGCAGAAGCCGCACCCGCCGCTGTGGGTCGCGTGCAGTCGGCGGGAGACGATCCTGTTGGCGGCCGAGAAAGGGATCGGCGCACTGACGTTCGCGTTCATCGATCCCGAGGAGGCCGTCAACTGGGTCACCGAGTACGAGCGCACGTTCGCCGAGAAGTGCCACCCGGTCGGGTTCGCCGTCAACCCGCAGGTCGCCTGCGTCAGTCCGATGATGTTGCACCACGACGAGGACGAGGCGATCCGCCGCGGCACGGAGGGCGCCAACTTCTTCGGCTATTCGCTGGGCCACTTCTACGTGTTCGGCGAGCATCAGCCGGGCCGTACCGACGTCTGGTCGCAGTACGTCGAACGTCGCGCCGCTCAGGGTTACGACCCCGATGCGATCGCGGCCGCGGTGCGCGAAGGCCAGCGCGTCGAAACCCTGGGGGCCAAGCAGGCCGCCGGCGACTCGACAGGTTTGCGCGGCAGCGTCGGCACACCCGAGCAGGTCCGCGAATACCTGCGCCGCTTCGAGGAGGCCGGCGTCGATCAGGTGATCTTCGTGTTGCAGGCGGGGCGCAACCAGCACGAGCACATCATGGAATCGATCGAGATCTTCGGGCGCGAGGTGCTACCCGAGTTCGCCGACCGCGACGAGGCCCAGGTCGAAGCGAAGCGCAAGCGGCTGGCGCCGGCGGTCGAGGCCGCGATGCAGCGCCGCGCCGAGGACTACCTACCGGCCGACATCGGCGACTACTCGTTCCCGGCTTTGCCCGTGCAGTGGGCGAAGGCCACGGGCTCGACCGAGCTCGAAGCCACGCTGCAGCAATGGGCCGACGATCGGGCCGCGGGCAAGCGGGATCTGAGCGCCGGAATCACCGGCTGATGGACGACCGTCCTTCGTCTGCGTCGTTGCTGACCGCAGTCGCCGATCGGATGACCGACTGGCGGTTCCACTGCTGGTACTGGGGCGACGCGATCGCAGTCGACGGGTTGCTGGAGGCCGATGCGCTGGGCGCCGGCGCGTACCGCGGCCACGTGGTCGAGACACTGCAACGTTGGAACGAACACTGCCTGCCGAACTTCGACGACGTGTTGGCGCCCGGCGCCGCGATCGTCCAATTGGTGATGGACGGCGAGCTGCCGGAATCCGCGGCACAACGGATGCTCGACCGGCTCGACGGACTTCCGATGGTCTGCGGTTCCGTTCCCGCCCTGGAGCCACACCGCCTGGCCTTCCGCTACGGCGTGTGCATCGACGCCGTGTATCACCTTCCGGCAACGTACGCGCTTGCGTCGCGATGGCGCGACGACGCCGCTCTGGCGCAACGGGCCGTCGCGATCGCCGTCGACAGCATGCAGGTACTGCGCTGTGAGACCGGGTGGGCGCAGTGGTTCGACCCGACTCACAAGCGCAACAACAACGTCGCCTGGTCGCGTGGGCTCGGATGGGCCGTGTTGGGTTTGCTCGACCTCGTCCACATCCTCGGCGGCGAGCACACGGGCGAGGCCGCCGAACTGGCCGGCGAAGTATTGGAACTGTTGGCGGCGACGCAGACCGAGGACGGCAACTGGGCGGAGGTGCTGTACCACACACCCGCCGGGGTGGAGACGTCGACGGCGTCGTTCTACGTCGCCGCGGCGTTGCATCCGGCGACCGAGTCGCTCGTCGCTCTTCCGCCCCATGTTTTGGAGCTGGCGACCGAGGCGTGCCGGACGGCCGTGGCCGACGACGGCACCTACACCGGGGTCACCACCGACGTGCTGCCGAGTTGGGACATCACCACCTACGAGCACTGCCCGACCGAGCCATCGCCGTGGGCGCAGGGCGCCGCCGTGCGAGCCTTCGCCGCCCTCACCCGCGCCGAACAGACCTGATCGATTTTCAGGTGAGGATGTTGTCGAGGTAGGGGTTTCGGAACTTTCCGGCCGGGTCCCATTCCGTCGTCAACGCGGCGAACGATTCCAGGCGCGGGACGCGGGCGCGCAACGTGTCACCGGGCAGCGTCGACAGCTTGCCCCAGTGCGGTCGCGCCGCGAAAGATGCGAGCGCTTCTTCGACCTGCGGCAGCACCGGCTCGACGTCGGACCACGAAGGGACCCAGGTGAAGTGGAAGGCGATCGAGTCGCGCTGGTAGCACGGGCTGAGCCACAACGTGTCGGCGGCAACGGAGCGAACTTCCGAGATCTGCAACACCGGCGCCAGCACGTCGTGCAGTTCGACGAGCGTTCGCATCGCCTCGGCCGCATCGCCCCGGTGGACGAACAACTCCGACTGCAGCTCGTCGCCACTGCTCGGCGTGAACCCCATGCGGAAATGGGGAAGCCGCTCGTGCCACGGCCCGATGACGTCCAACTGCGGCGTGCACGGTTCCGCCGACAACCTCGCGACCGGATGCAGATCGACGCTCGCCGGCGACGCACCAAACCTCGCGGCGACGGCATCAACATCCCCTGCATCGATATCGACACGACGCTTGCACCACACCTGCTCGACCACGTCTGCGCGCCATGACGTGAACAGGCTGACGCTGTAGCCGTCGGCCATGATCTCGTCGAGGTGGTCGACCGCGGCGGCCATCGGCAGGTTCTCGAAGACCCGCTGCCGCACGGCGAACGAAGGCTGCACGGCGAGCGTCAGCCGCGTGACGACGCCCAGTGCGCCGAGGCCGACGATGACAGCATCCATCAGCTCCGGATCGTCGTCGCGTGACACCTCGACCACGTCACCCGTGGCCACCACGATCTCCATCGCAGACACCGCCGTGGCGAGGTTGCCGTTCGCTGCGCCCGAGCCGTGCGTCGCCGTCGCACAGGCACCCGCTACCGAGATGTGCGGCAGTGATGCCAGGTTGGCCACAGCCCATCCTGCGTCGTCGAGGATCGTCGCCAACTCGCCATACCTGATGCCGCCGTCCACCGTCACGGTCTGCGCCTGCGGGTCGAGCTCGACGACCCGTGGCAATGCCGCCAGCGAGATCTGATCACCGTCGGTGTCGGCGATCGCGTTGAACGAGTGGCGGCTACCGACGGCGCGAGCCTTCGTTGCCGCGGCGACGATCGACTGCAGCTCTTCGACTGTGGCGGGCGCATGAAACCGAGCAGCGCCGTAGGCGATGTTGCCCGCCCAGTTGCGCTCTGTCATTGCGTCTCCGACGAGGCGGGTGCCGGCTCGCGACTCGCCGGATCCTGCCGGTAGAAGTTGGACAGCACGTCGTACAGCTCCGGCTTCTCGCTGCGCATCACCAACGGCAAATCGAAGAACGTCTCGGTAGCGACGGCGAAGAACTCACCCGGATCGGTTGCCGCGTAGGGATCGAGCACGTGGCCGCCCTGGCCAGAACGCAACAACTCCAGTTCGGTGGTGCACACATCGATCCACCGGTCGAGCGTCTGTCGATCCTGCATCGGCGGCGTGCCGTCGACGACGCCGTCGAGCATGTCGACCTTGTGGGCGAACTCGTGCCACACCACGTTGCGGCCGCGGCCACGATGGCGCGCCGCGTAGCGCACCTGGTCCCAGGCGAGCAGCATGGGACCCCTGTCGTGATGAGCCTCGCCGAGCAACGGCCGAGGCCCGGCATCGACCATGCCCATGATCTCCGTGGCGTGCGGCCCGGGAATCGAGAACGTGGTCGGGTGCACGATGATCGTCGTGACCTTGCCGAAGTACGAGGCGTCGAGGCCGAGGATCAGCACGGCAGCCTCCATCGCGATCGTCACGACGACGTCGTCCGTCAACACGAAACCGTTCGCCGCCTCCCACCGCTTGGCGGCGATGATGAACTCGGCCAACTCGGCGAGTTGTTGCCGCTCGAGTTCGTCCAGGACGTTACAATACGCGACGCCGCGCCGAACGATCGACTCCCAGTCTTCGGGCAGTTGCTTGCGGCGGGCCATTCCGCTACGACGGGGAGATCTGGCGGGTGAACGATTCGATGTCGATGTTCGCCCCGCAGACGACGATGCCGACCGTCTGGCCGTCGAGACGGTCGCGGAGTGGATACATCAGGGCGGCGAGGGCCGCCGCCCCGGCCGGCTCCACGGCGAGCTTGGCAGAGCGGAACAGCAAGCGCATCGCCTCGCGGATCTGGTCGTCGTCGACCAGCACGACCTCGTCGACGAACTGCCGGTTGAGGGCGAACGAGTACGGCTCGCAACGCGGCGCGCCGAGGGAGTCGGCGATCGTGCGCACCGCCTCGATCGCCTGCGGCGAACCGGTCTTGAAGCTGCGATTGAGTGAATCGGCACCCTCGGGCTCGACGACGTAGACGGCGGTGCCC
>Ga0157378_10002882_pt1 | contig 15310 bp, 11 predicted proteins | sample M65metaG_FD_115309 | JGI IMG/M metagenome (GOLD analysis project Ga0157378, IMG submission 115309) | Miscanthus rhizosphere microbial communities from Kellogg Biological Station, Michigan, USA - M6-5 metaG | ecosystem: Host-associated > Plants > Roots > Rhizosphere > Soil | place: USA: Michigan...
GAAGCCGGAGCAGGCAAGTCCGTGCTGCTCGACGACCTCTCCGAGCGCGCCGAGGGGTTTCGCACCCTGCGCGCGCTGGGCGTGGAGTCGGAGTCCGAGCTGGCCTTCGTCGGGCTCCGTCAACTGCTCGCGCCGCTGCTCGGCGAGCTGCACGTCCTGAGCGCGCCGCGCCGCGAGGCGCTGGCGTCGGCGCTCGGCCTCGGCGAGGCCGAGACCACGCCCGACCGGTTCCTGATCGCCACGTCGGTGCTCGATCTGCTCGCCAACGCCGCCGAGCGCGGGCCCTTGCTGGCAATCGTCGACGACGCGCAATGGCTCGACGGCGCCTCGCAGGACGCGCTCCTGTTCGTCGCGCGCCGCCTGGGTGCCGAGGGCATCGCGCTCGTCTTCGGGGCGCGCGACGGCGACGGGCGCGGCTTCGAAGCAGCGGGCGTGGCGCGACTCGAGCTCGTGGGGCTGGACGAGTCGGCGACGCTCGAGCTGATCGAGCACTGGAGCGATGCAGCGCCATCGTCGAGCGTCGCCATGCGGCTCGTGGCCGAGACGGGCGGCAATCCGCTCGCCCTGACGGAGCTCGCCGCGACCCTGGATTCGAACGTGCTGAGCGGCTCGGAGCCGCTTCCGGATCCGCTTCCGGTCGCACACGGTGTCGAGGCCGCGTTCTCCGACCGCATCCGCCGTCTGCCGGAGCCGGCGCGCGCGATGCTGTTGCTCGCGGCGCTCGAGCCTGTCGCGGATCTCGGACTGCTGGCTCGCGCGGGCGAGGCCACCGACGCCACGGGCGATCTCGAGGCCGCAGAGATCGCCGGGCTGGTGCGCCTGCACGCGACGCGAGTGACGTTCGAGCATCCGCTCGTGCGCTCGGCGGTGGAGGGCGCGGCGACGTTCGCGCAACGCCGTCGCGCGCACCTGGCGCTCGCCGGGTCGCTGCCTGCGGCCGACGTCGAGCGCCGAGCATGGCATGCGGCGGCCGCCGCCAGCGAGCCCGACGAGCAACTCGCGGCCGATCTCGAGCAGCTCGCACTGCGCGCGCGCAAGCGCGCCGGCAACGCCGCCGCCCAGGCCGCACTGACGCGCGCGGCGGAGTTGACGCCCGAGACCGGGGCGCGCGGCCGTCGCCTCCTGTCTGCCGCGGACGCCGCCTGGCGCGCCGGTCGCGCCGCGGAGGCGCTCGCACTGATCGAGCAGGCGTCGGAGCTCGTCGACGAGGCGGCCGAACGTGCGCGCGCAGCCCGGCTGCGGGGCATGATCACCCTGCGGACGGGCTCGCTCGCCGACGCTCACAGGCTCCTGATGGAGGCCGCGCGCGATGCAGCCGAGATCGACCCGAAGGCCGCCTTCGCGCTGGTCGGCGAAGCCGCCAAGGCGGGCGGGTTCTCGGGCAACCAGGCCTGGCTGACCGCCGCCGGCGACCTGGCGCGCAGCTTCCCGGAGCCCGGAGACGACGCCAGCCGCATCATCCGCCGCGCGGTCATCGGGATGGGCAAGCTCATGGGATCCGACCCGGCCGGCGCCCTGACCGAGATCGGCGAGGTGCTGGAGGCCGCCCAGCGGATCGACGACCCCGAGCTGCTGGAGTACGGCATCACGGCCGCCTGGTTGATGGGCGACGAGGCTCTGTCGTCGCAGCTGCTCGCTCGGGCCGAGCGCACCGCCCGCGAGCGCACCATGGTCGGCATCCTCCCGATCTTCCTGTTGCTGCGCTCGGTGGCCGACTACGACGCCGGGCGCCTGGGAAGGGCCGCCGCGGCCGCCGACGAGGGCGCGCGTCTCGCACGCGAGGCCGGGCAGACGACCATCCTCGCGGCCAACCTCGCCCACGTAGCCCGCGCGTCTGCAGTCCGCGGCGACGCCACGCGCTTCGCGACCGCCGCGGACGAGGCGATTGCTCTCGCGTGTGACCACGGGCTCGACCAGGTCGAGTCGATCGCCGCACATGCCGCGGCGCTGCATGACATCGGCATGGGCCGCTACGAAGCCGCCGGCGACGGGCTCGCCCGCGTCACGCACCCCAGGCTCGCGGCTCATCGCGCGAGCGACGCCTGCGAGGTCGCGGTCCACCTCGACCGCAACGCGGACGCGCTGGCCGCGGTCGCCGAGCTCGAACCGCTCGCCGGCGCGATGCAGCGCCCGTGGGTCGACGGCCTGCTCGAGCGCGCTCGCGGCCTGACGACCAACGGCAAGGGCGATGGGCATTTCCAGCGCGCGGTCGCGTTGCACGGCGAGCGGCGGCCGTTCGAGCGCGCCCGCACGGAGCTCGCCTACGGCGAGACCCTCCGCCGCACGCGCAGGAGGATGGATGCGCGCGCGCCCCTGCACCGCGCACTCGAGACGTTCGAGCGCATCGGCGCCGAGCCGTGGGCGACGCGCAGCGAGCGCGAGCTGCGGGCGACCGGCGAGACCGTGAGCCGTCGCGACGTCTCGGCGATCGAGCAGCTGACGCCGCAGGAGCTCACGATCTGCCGCCTCGTCGCCGAAGGCCTCTCGGATCGCGAGATCGGCGCCCGCCTGTTCCTCTCGGCGCGCACCGTCGACTACCACCTGCGCAAGGTCTTCCCGAAGCTCGGCATCGGCTCGCGCGCCGAGCTCACCCTGCTCGATCTCGGCGGGGGCGAGCTGGTCTAGCGGGGTGCCACGCCCGGCAAGCCGGCCGCGAGGCCGGTGAGCATCGTCGCAAAGCGGGGCGGATCGGCGAGATGGGGGAAGTGATGGCCGACCGGCCAGACCACGATCTCGGCGTGAGGCAGGCGGTCGTCCAGGAACGCGCGCTCCCCCGGATCCACGTCGTGGCCGCGGAGCGCGAGATAGGGCAGGGCGGCCGCGCGCGCCTCGGCGAGCTGCCCGTCGACCCAGAGCGCAAGGTCCTCGGGGGTGCGCTCGAGCAACTCCGCCCAGTAGCTCAGGACCTGCTCGCGCGTGGCTGCCTCGCCGGCCTCGAGCAGTGGACGGGTGCTCGCCGGAACGCGCTCGATGTGCATGCTCGCGCGGAACATCTCCCACGTCTGCGGGAAGCTGTCCGGGGCGAGCTCGCCCTCGAGTGAGCGGATCAGGTGAGCGAACGGCTCGACCGGCACCGGCTGGTCGACGGTCACGATGGCGGCGGACGGGTACTTGATCGCGTAGATCGACGCGATCGGGCCGCCGATCGAATGGCCGACGACGATCGGAGCCACGAGGCCCGCATCGCGGACGGCCTCGTGGATGGCGTCGGCCACCGCCTCGAGGTTGTGACGCGGCAGCGACGGACTGCCGCCGTGACCCGGCAGGTCGAGCGCGACCGCCGGGTGGTTCGCCGGCAGAGCGTCGAGCACCGGGTCCCACATGCGGTGGTCGAACGTCAGTCCGTGCAGGAAGACGAAGGAGCGGCCGGACGCATCGATGTCTCCATGTGGACGGCCCGCAAGGTCGGCCCAGCGCACGCGAGAGGCCTCGGTCGTGACGAGATGAGGAGTGAATGTGTTCATGCAGAGCAGGGTGCTCTGACGCATGACCGCTTCGCCACGGTGCTCGACCGTAGGGTTTTCCTGTCAGGTGGAGAGCGCGCCCGGGAGGGCGGCTCGCGACGCGATCTCGAGCTTGCGATAGACGGCGCTCAGGTGCATCTCCACGGTTCGCACGGTGACGAAGAGCGCCCGCGCGACCTCGGCGTTCGAGAGCCCCTCGGCGGCGAGCGCGGCGACGCGCCGCTCGCTCGGCGTGAGGGACTCCAGGCCCGAGCGCGCGACTCGCCGCGGGCGCGCGCCCGCGGCCCGCAGCTCGGTACGCGCCTGCTCGACGAGCGCGCTCGCACCGCACACGGCGGCCAGCTCCAGGCCCTCCAGCAACGGCTCGCGTGAGCGCGCGCGCTCGCCCGCGCGCCTGAGCGCGGCACCGTGATCGACGAGCGCCCGGGCCAGCTCGAGCGGATACTCGGCGGCACGCAGGCAGTCGATCGCCGCGAGTTGCGCTTCCGGACCCGCAACGAGGGCGCGCACGCGAAGCGCCCGGCCGAGCTCGCGCCTGGAGCCAAAGCGCTGCGCCGCCGCGAGATCTTCGCCGGAACGTTGCAACGCGCGTTCCTCGTCCCCGGAGCCGAGACACGCGCAAGCCTCCAGCGCGCGCCAGTCGACGGGCGGGAGGCTGCGCCACCCCGCCTGCGTCGCCATCGCCCGGACCGCGTCGAGCTCGACCAGCGCTTCGCGATGCAGGTGCCGGGCCATCAGCAGCCGCGCGCGGACGCAACCGACAGCCGCGCCTCCCCACCCGTGCTCCGGCGGTGCTGCCGCGAGCGCATCGGCCGCCTCCGCGAGCTCCCCGCGCTCGATCAGCGCCCACGCGAGGGCCGCGGTTGCGCCGAGCTCTGGCCCGCTGAGGCCCGTCCCGGCCAGGACGGCGAGCGCTGCACGCGCGTCGTTCTCGGTCTCGCGCACGTTGCCCGCCAGGAGCTGGATCAGTGCGCGCCAGCCGAGGCCGACACCCTCTCCCATGATCGACCCCCGAGCGGAGGAGAAGCCAAGCGCACGCTCGAGCCCGAGCAGTGCCTCCTCCGGCTCGCCCGCGAGCGCGAGCGCGACCCGGGCGACGTGCTGCGGCCGTCCGGTACGCGCGTCCTCGTCGACGCTCACTGTGTCCGCGAGTGCGCCCCGAGCAAGCCGTACGGCCTCCTCGGCCGTGCCATCGCAGACCGCCTGCACCAGCGCGAGCGCACCCGCCGCGTAGCGCCGCGCCGGCGTGGATGCGTCGAGCCGCGGCAACGAGGCTCGCAGCCGTGCGGCCGCCTCGTCGCTGCCGCTCGGTCCGAGCACACGGGTCAGGCCGGCCTGTGCCGCGAGCGTCAGCGCGAGCTCGGGATCGAGCGCATCGGCATCGGCGAGAGCGCCGAGCAGCAAGCCTCGCGCATCGCCCCCGCGGCCCGACGCGAGCAGCGGGTCTGCGGCGGCCACGACGATGCCGATGCGCTCGGCGGGGCTCGCCGCCAACTCGAGCGCTCCCTCGAGCACGTCGAGCGCCGTCGGGTCGCCGAGTCGCGCCAGCGCGTTCCCGAGCGACCGCATGAGAGCAGCGCGCTCGGAGCGCTCGGGCCGCTCCTGCAGGGCCCGCCGGAGGTACGCGACCGCAGACTCGGGCGCGCCGCGCGCGAGCGCCGTGCGGGCGGCGTCGGTGAGCGCTGCGAGCGCCCATGCCTCGCCGACCGGCTCGGCGGCGAGCAGATGATGCGAGACAGCCTCGGCGCCGGCATTCGATCCGTGCAACAGCGCAGCGGCGCGACCGTGCTCTGCCGCACGGACCGGCTCCGCCAGGTCGAGATACACCGCGCTGCGCAGGAGCGGGTGCACGAATGCCAGAGGCTGCGCGTCGGCCAGCACGCCCGCCGCGATCAGGGCGGGCAGGACACCAACCGCCGAGCTCTGGGAGATCCCCGCCAGCGCATGCGCATGCCGGAGCTCGCAGCCGTCCCCGAGCACCGCCACGGCGCGGGCGAGCGCACCGGCCGCCGCGTCGAGGCGGGCCAGACGCGCCGGCACGGCAAGACGCAGGCGATCACCTGCGAGCTCGTCGATCAGCCGCACGCTGTCGGCCGTCGGTGCGATGCCCGCGTCCCGGACACCGTCCAGGAGCTCGCCGAGCAGCCAGGGATTCCCGCCGGTGGCGTCGTGGCACGCCGTTGCGAAGACGTCTTCCGGTTCCGTCGCCAGGCCCCGCGCGATCAGCAAGCGCGTGGCGACGGGACCGAGCGCCGCCGGCCGGAACACCCGCACCCCCGGAGCCGTGACCAGATGATCGACCCACGAGCCCTCGTCCGGCTCGGCCGGCCTCGCGGCTGCGAGCAGAGCAACGGGCACACCCTCGATGCGCCGCGCCAGATAGACGAGCCAGCGAAGCGACGACGGGTCGCACCAATGCAGATCGTCTGCGATGAGGAGCACGGGCCGTTCCTCCGCGATCGCAGCGAGCAGCCAGTACAGCCCGAAGGTCACCGCGGCGGCGTCGGCCTCGCCTTCGGGCACCTCTCCGAGCACCGCGGAGGCCGCGCCCGCCGCACCGGACAGCCAGCGGCGCCGGCTCGTCGCCGGCGCCGCACGCATCACGGGCTCGAACAGCTCCCGCACGAGCCCGAAGCTGAGCTCGCGCTCGACCTCGCCACCGCGCCCGCGCAAGACGGACACTCCGGATGCCATCCCCGCAGCGGCATCCAGGAGCGCCGTCTTGCCGATCCCGGGTGGGCCCTGCAGAAGCAGTACGCCACCCTCCCCTGCCCGCGCGTTTCGCAGCAGAGCGGCCAGTGCGGCCAGTTCAGCGTCGCGCTCCACCAACTCCCCGGCCACGTTGCGCATGGTGCACCGTTCCGGCGTGCGACGCCACCCGCTCTGCGTGGGCCGTCAGTTCATCTGCGCAAGGCGCATCTGATTGCCCGAATCGTCGCGGAAGCCCGCGTCGATGCCATAGGGCTGCTCGGTCGGCTCCTGCGTGAACTCGACGCCGCGGCTCTTGAGCTCCTCGTACATCGCCTGGCAGTCGTCCGTCTGGAAGAAGAGCCCACCCATCGCGCCCTTGGCCACCAGCTGCTTGAGCTGCTCCGAGGTCTCGGCGTCGAACACCGGCGGCCCTGGGACGCTCATCAGAGCGAGCGCGATCCCGGGCTGCCCGACCGGTCCGACCGTGAGCCAGCGAAAGCCTCCCATCTCGGGCAGCGTGATGTCCTCGCGCAGCTCCATGCTCAGCTTCTCGGTGTAGAAGGCCAGCGCCTCGTCCTGGTCGTTCACCCACACGTTGACGTAGCTCAGTTGCATCGGCATGTCCGTCTCCTTGGAGAGAGGTTCGAAGGGTCGGCAGTCACGCTAGCCAGCCCTCGCGCGCCTGTCTTCTCGAAACGTGCTGTCTTACGCTGAGGCCGCTTGGTTGCGCGGTCGCGCGAGCTGGCGGCATGCCAGGAGCAGGCGTGGACACTCGACTCGATGCTGTCGAGCGCGGCGAGCTGGATGCTCCACCTGGACCGAGTCTCCGACTCGACGGCGCAGCGCGTGCCTTGGATGCGCTCGCTCAAGCAAAGCCGTCGTCCCGTGGTGCGGGCGCGTGACCGGAGGATGTGCGTGCGCCCTGCGCTCGCTGTGAGCTCGATGAGGGTTTCCTGCTCGTCCTGACGGGCGGGGCTCTGCGGCGGGCGCGGCTCCCGTGGCCGCTGTGCCAGGATCACGTGAGCCGGCTCGACAGGACCTCTGCGGCGTCGAGACTGAGGGTCGGCTCGGGGTCTGGTCAGGGTCATTCCCGATACCGGAATCGGCGTCGGCCGGACAAGCTTGACCCATGACTGAAACCAGCACTCACACACTCGGTAATGGAGCGACGAAGCGCCTGGAGCGCAGTCGCTCAGATCGCAAGCTCGCCGGAGTCTGCGGCGGGCTCGCGCGCTACTTCGACATTCACCCGGCCGTCTATCGCGTCGGCTTCGTGGTGCTCACGCTGCTCGGCGGAGCGGGGATCCTGATCTACCTGGCGGCGGCGCTCGTCATGCCGGACGAGGGGCACGAGGATTCGTTCGCCACGGCCGCCCTGCGCAACCGTCGCGACCGGCCCTGGCCGCTGATCGGCCTCGGGCTCGTCGCGGTCGCGTTCGTGACGCTGCTCTCGCGGGCGACGCTCTGGCCGCATGGCGACGCCTGGATCCTGCTCCTGATCGCCGGCGCCGCGATCCTCTGGATCACCCGCCAGGGCAAACGGGCGCCGGCGGACGCGGCAGCCCTCGCGACGGAGGACTCACGGCGCATCCGACGGCTCGTCAAGCGCCTGACGATCGCGCTCGTCACGCTGACCGCGCTCCTGCTCGTGGGCGCTGCGGTCGTCGCGGCCACGTTCAACGTCCATCTCGGAAACGGCGTCGGCGACCGCACCTACGTCGTCGGGGGTACGCAGGATCTCCGCGGCTCCTACAAGCTCGGAATCGGCGAGATGATCCTCGATCTCCGCAACGTCCCCTTCACGAAGGCGGAGACGCACGTCAAGGCTCGCGTCGACATCGGCAGCCTGCGAGTGATCGTCCCGCGGGACGTCGCCTTGCAGGTGCGCGGCGATGCGCAACTCGGGGAGGTTCACATCCTTGGCCGGTCGGATGACGGACGTCACGCCAGGAGCTCGATCGTCCAGAGCGGCAACCACGTGCTCGTCCTCGACACGCACGTCGGCATCGGCCAGGTGCGCGTCACGCGCGCCGTACAGTGAACACGGATGCCGCTGCGCTCCTTCACCACGAGTGCTGAGGGGCGTGCCCTCGCCGGGGTCTGCGCGGGAATCGCGCAGGCCCTCGGCGTGGACGTCACGCTCGTGCGGCTCATCTTCGCGCTGCTCGCACTCGCGGGCGGAGCGGGCATCGTCCTCTACCTCGCCCTCTGGGCCTGGTCGTCGTCGGATCGCCCGTTCTGGGCGATCCTCCTGCTCCTGGTGGCCGGCTCGACCTTGCTCGGTGCCCTCGGCGTCTCCGACCGCGGCATCGCGGGCATCGTGCTGGTCGCCGCAGGCCTGGCGCTCGCACTGCGCCAGGGCGGGAGCTTCCGGCGCGACGCGCCGCTCTCGTACGGCGGCATCGCGCTCGCGGGCATCGGCACCGTCCTCCTGCTTCAGAGCGGAACCGCGCCCACGCGGCTGCTCGCCCCGGGCGCCGTAGTAGGCGCCCTCGTGCTCGTCTGCGGGCCCTTGCTCTGGCGGCTTGCGCTCGAGCGCGACGCCGAGCGCTCCGCCCGCATCCGCACGGACGAGCGCGCCGAGGTGGCCGAGCGCGTCCACGACTCCGTGCTGCAGACGCTGGCGCTGATCCAGCGTCACGCGGGCGAGCCTCGCCGCGTCGCCACGCTGGCGCGGCGCCAGGAGCGAGAGCTGCGCGGCTGGCTCTACGCTGCGCGGCCGCTCGGCGACGACGGCTCCTCGCTCGTTGCGGCGCTCTCGGCGGCCGCGGCCGACGTCGAGGAGCTCCACGGCGTTCGCATCGAGCTCGCCAGCGCGGGCGATGCGCCGCCGGAGAACGCCATCGTGCTCGCCGCCCGCGAGGCGATGACGAACGCGGCCAAGTTCGCCGGCGTCGAGGAGATCGACGTCTACGCCGACGTGGCGGACGACATGATCGCCGTCTTCGTGCGTGATCGCGGCGCCGGCTTCGAGCCGGCGAGCGTCCCGGACGACAGGCAGGGGATCCGCGAGTCGATCAGGGGTCGTCTCGAGCGCGCGGGCGGCAGCTCCGTCGTCACGAGCTCGCCCGGCGCCGGCACCGAGGTCGAGCTGAGGCTGCCGCGATGAGATGGCGCGTCGTCCTCGTCGACGATCACGGCCTCTTCCTCGCCGGCGTCCGCTCGCAGCTCGGCGAGAGCGTCGAGGTCGTCGGCGAAGCCGGAACGGTTGCGGACGCCGTGCCGCTGATCAAGCAACTCGACCCGGATGTCGTCCTGCTCGACGTCCACCTCCCGGACGGGAAGGGCGACGCGATCATCAACGCCGTCGCGCCCGAGCGCCCCGGGGTCAAGTTCCTCGCGCTCTCGGTCTCGGACGCGGCGGAGGACGTCATCGCCGTGATCCGCGCCGGCGCCCGCGGCTACGTGACGAAGACGATCGCCGCCGAGGAGCTGACCGCGGCGATCGGGCGCGTGGCTCAGGGCGATGCGGTCTTCTCGCCGCGTCTCGCGGGCTTCGTCCTCGACGCCTTCCGCGCGGGCGATCCGCTCACGAGCAGCGCCGAGCTGGACGAACTGACGCCGAGGGAGCGCGAGGTGCTCCAGTTGATCGCGCGCGGCTACATGTACAAGGAGATCGCCGCGCGTCTGCACCTCTCGGTCAAGACGGTGGAGAGCCACGTCTCGAGCGTCCTGCGCAAGCTGCAGCTCTCGACCCGGCATGAGCTGACCCGCTGGGCGACGCAGCACCGGCTCGTCTAGCGCGTGGCGCGCGCGCGGGGTCAGACCCCGCCTGTTCGGGTCTTACCGACTCGATGCCGCCGCGCGCGCGGGCCACGTCGAACTCATCGAGCCACTGGACGAGCGTCGGGCGTGCGGAGTTCGGAAGGGTTTGCTGCTCCGCTATCCAGGCGGGAGCTAGCTCCTCTCGGAGCATCGCGACCAGGAACTCGTGAGCTGTCTCAGAGAGAGGCCGCTTGTGGACGCGGCTGAAGATCGCGCGCAGTCGAAGGCCTTGGACCAAACTTGGTCTTCTCGAAACGTGCTGTATTGCCGCGGATGCCGCATGGCACGCAGGTCGCGTCTCCCATGCCACGCCATCCCTGTCGCCAATCGCGGCGTGAACGTCGCGGGTTTGGTGGGCGGCCGCGAGGGAAGAGAGCGGTCCCCTACCAGAGGAGTGACATGGAGAGCTATGACATCTGGGTCTACCGCGCGGACCCGCAACTGGGCTACGACCCAACTGCCGGGCGCGATCTCACCGGGTATCGGATCGAAGCCGTCGACGGCTCGATCGGCAAGGTCGACGAGGCGAGCAATGACGTGGGCCAGAGCTACGTCATCGTCGACACCGGCCCGTGGATCCTCGGGAAGAAGGTCATGCTGCCCGCCGGCGTGATCCAGCGCGTCGACGACCAGGAAGAGAAGGTCTGGGTCGACCGCACGAAGGATCAGATCAAGGACGCCCCTGAGTACGACGAGGCGCTGATGTCCGATTCCGGCTACCGCGACGAGCTCGGTACGTATTACGGGCCCGGCGGCCGCGGATACGCAGGGTCGGACGATTCGATCTAGCCCGGCGGGCGCCAGCGGCGCCCTCGGCCTACGAGATCCGGCGAGCCGCCGCCGCCGCGCGGCGGCGGCTCCTCACATGTGCGTGCGCCATATGCCATCCGCGGTCTCATGCAGCGCAGCGCGAGGCTCGGCGGAGCGAACGCCGATCCCCTGTCGGTCCGGCAGGAAGTGAAAATGCGAGCTCCGCTTCGGGTACGACGCGTCGCACCTCCTCCTCGACCAGCTCAATCTGCTCGTCGAGGGCAGGGATGATCGCAGCGCGCCGCATGCGCTGGATCTAAGACGAGGTCGACCTGAGATTGGGATGAACCGGGTTTCGCCGCGCGGAGAGCCTGGTACCGACAAGGCGCCGCCACCCAAATCCAAGGAGGAAAATGATGCCGAACACCCCCAGCATGAGCGACCCCCGCGAGTTGTTCCTGCATGAGCTGGGCGATCTGCTCTACGCCGAGAAGACGCTTTACAAGGAGCTGCCCAAACTCGCCCAAGAGGCGAGCGACGAGGAGCTCAGTGACGCGTTCGAAGCGCACCGCGAAGAGACGAAGCAACACGCTGCCAACCTCGAGCAGGTCTTCGAGCTGATCGGCGAGAAGCCGAAGGCCGAGCAGTGCCCCGGCATCGACGGCATCAAGCAGGAGCACGATGAGTTCATCAAGGATGAGAAGCCCTCGCCCGAGGTCTGTGACCTTTTCCTGACTGGCGCCGGGGCGCGCGCGGAGCACTACGAGATCGCTGCCTACACAGGCCTCATCACGATGGCGCAGGCGATGGGTGAGAGCGACGCCGTCGCGCTTCTGCAGGAGAACCTCAAGCAGGAGAAGACGGCGCTCGACAAGCTGGAAAGGGCAGCGACGCGCCTCTCTCGCGAGTACGTCACCGCGTAGGACACGCCCCAGCGCGGCAAGTTGGATGCAGTGAACCCGCCGCGCCGGCGATGAGTGGCCGCAGCAAGGTGGCGGACCAAGCCCGGCGTACGCGGCCGGGCTTCTCTCCACGTCGGGTCTGGCCCCGCCAGGCGGGGTCAGGCCCCTGGCGGTGAGGATTCCCCGGCATCCCGGGGATCGGCGGTCGCCCATATGGCGTGCCGCACCCCAAGGGGTCGGCGATGCGGTCGACCATGCTGCTCCGTTCAGCCGCGCGGAACCGGGTTCGCGCTGCTTCCGGGGGGACTCTCCGAACGTTGTGCCTTGCCGGATGGCCGTTCGCTATGCCGCCGTGAGTGTGCCGAACCAGGTGGCGAGCGCGTCGGACAGGCCGAGGCCAGCCGGGTCACCCACCCAGGCGACGTGTCCGTCGGGGCGGATCAGCACGGCGGCGGGAGCTGCGACCGCGCCAACGACGGGGAGCTCCCAGGCACCGCTGTAGGTGGCGTCGATCAGCTGGACCCGATCTGCCCATGGCGTGATGTCGAAGCCGCCGGGCCGGCCGAGGTTGAGCAGCACCGGCCGGGCATCGTGCAGCAGGCTGAACACCCGCAGCGGCCCGTCGGCAGTGACCAGGTCGAGATCGGGCATGCGGCGCCCGAGCAGCGGGTGGCCCTCGCCGAGGTCGTAATGGATGTCCAGGCCGGAGATCATCCCTGCGTACCGCTTGCGCGGCTCGTCCATGCTCAGCAGATCGGCCAGGGTGTCGCGCAGGGCGTCGGTGCGCTCGTCGCTCCTCCGGAGAGCAACCTGCGCCATGGTGTTGCGCAGGACGCGGGCCCCGACCGGGTGCCGCTCGGCCTGGTAGGTGTCGAGGAGTCCGTCCGGGGACGTCCCCCTGACGACCTGGGCGAGCTTCCACCCGAGGTTCACGGCGTCCTGCACGCCGAGGTTGAGGCCCTGCCCGCCCTGCGGGGGATGGACGTGTGCGGCGTCGCCGGCGATCAGCACACGTCCCTCGCGGTAGGCCGCCGCCTGCCGGGTCATGTCGGTGAAACGGGAGATCCAGGTCGGGCTGTGAACCCCGTAGTCCGTCCCCTCGGCGCGGATGAGGACCTCGCTGACATCCTCCAGGGTGGGTTCGCTCGTGTGCTCGAGATCCTGCTCGGTCAGTACGACCCGTATCCGTCCTTCGTCCGCCGGGCCGATGCCACCCCCCTCCCGCAGGCCGAACTCCGGCTGCTCTCTCATCTCGACCTCGGCGATCAGCCAGCTGGTCGTCGGATCCCAGCCGGGGAACTCGATGCCGGCCGTCTTTCGGACCACACTCCGCCCTCCGTCGCAGCCGACCAGGTAGTCCGCCCGCAGCGACTCGCCGTCGGACAGCTCGACGTCGACGCCGGCGCCGTCCTGCGCGAAGCCGGTCAGCTCACGTTCACGCGTGATCGGGACACCGAGCTCGTCGACCCAGGCGCCCAGGATGCGCTCGAAGTGGCTCTGCCACAGCGCGAGCCCGTAGTTGTGGCGGGTGGGAAAGTCGCTGATGTCCAGCGGGACCCCGGCGAACGCCTGGACCTGCATCGCCTGCCCCTCCTCGAGGAACCGATCGGCAATGCCGCGCTGGTCGAGCACCTCGATGGTGCGCGAATGCAGACCGCCCGCGCGCGAGCGGGCGAGCTCCTCGCTCGCGCGTCGCTCCACGACTGCGACGTCGATGCCCGCCAACGTCAGCTCTGCCGCCAGCATCAGGCCGGTCGGCCCTCCACCGGCGATCACCACTGCATGCTCGGTCATAGCCACACTCCCGTCCGCTACGTCGGCGACTCGCGGCTCCTCATCGCCGTTGCTCCTGCCTTCGGCCGGCAGTTATAGAGCACGATCCGCGGCCTCATGAAGGCGACGCATGCGGTATAAATTGGTACTGGAGAGGACAGCGCGTCGCCGGCCCCAGGCGCTCTCAGGCCGGCTCGGCCAGGCCACTCCGGATCGGCTGACGGATGCCGAGCGTCGCGTCAGACCTCGTCGCGAAACGCGCTGGATCGAGGGCGCGCATAGGCGCGCAGGATGCAGGTCGGGATCCGCGCCCGCTCTGCTGCCGGCGGATAGGTGGCCCGGTAGGCGGTCGGCGACATCCCGAACGCTCGCGTGAAGCTCGTCGTGAACGACCCGATGCTGCGCAGGCCGACGGTGATGCAGATGTCCGCCACGGAGCGGTCGGTGCAGCGCAGCAGGGCCGCGGCGCGCTCGAGCCGGCGCGTCAGCAGGTACTGGTGCGGGGACTCGCCGAAGACACGGCGGAACTCGCGGCTGAAGTGCGCCGGCGACAGCCGCGCGGCGCCGGCGAGCGTCGCGACGTCGAGAGGCTCGAAGTAGCGCGCATCCGCCAGGTCCTTCGCGCGCAGCAGGTGACGTGCCGGGGCGACCGGGGCCTTCATCCTGCGATGAGACTACCCGCAGGGTCGAGAATCGGCTCGGGATAGCCGTCGGGGTGCCGCGCGAGCTTCCAGGGCTCGTGCACCGCATGACCGGAGACGCCGGCCAGCTCCGGCACGTAGCGCCGCACGTATTCGCCGTCGGGGTCGAACCGCCGGGCCTGCCGGATCGGGTTGAAGATGCGGTTGGGACGCGTGTCGACACCGGTGCCGGCGACCCACTGCCAGTTGCCGCTGTTGCTGGCCACGTCCCCGTCGACGAGCAGGTCGAGGAAGTGCGCCGCGCCGAGTCGCCAATCGAGCCTGAGGTTCTTGGCCAGGAAGGAGCCGGTGAGGAGCCGCGCCCGGTTGTGCATCCAGCCTTCGCGCGCGAGCTGGCGCATGCCGGCGTCGATGATCGGAAAGCCGGTCAGGCCCGCCTTCCAGGCGGCGAGCGCCGCCGCGTCCTCGCGCCAGCCGCGCCCGCGAGGGCGGAAGTCGGTGTGCGACGTCTCGGGGCGCGCCGCCAGCAGTTGCGCGTAGAAGTCGCGCCAGCAGAGCTGCCGCACGAACGGCTCGGCGCTCGCGCGGCCGCCGGCGCGCTCAACCAGCTCGAGCGGCGAGAGGCACCCGAAGTGCAGGTAGGGACCGAGTCGCGACGTGCCGTCGTCCGCCAGGGAGTCGTGCAGCCGCTCGTAGTGTCCGAGCCCGCGCGACAGCCAGCGCGCCACGCGCCTCCGCCCCGCCGTCTCGCCGCCCTTCGGCAGCGCCTAGGAAGCGGTCCAGCCGGTGAGGTCGGCGAGGGCTGGGGTTCGTCCCTCGGCGATCGCCGGGACGGAGATCCGCCTCGGCGTCGCCGCGAGCCCCCGGTGCGGCGCGAGCTGCCAGCGCCGCCAGTAGGGCGTGAAGACCTTGTAGAAATCGCCGCCGGCCGGCGCGAGGTCACCTGGAGCGACCGCCGTGACGCCCGCGTGGACGTGCAGCGCGAGCCCCTGGGCGGCGCAGGCGGCACCCAGGCGCCGCTCACGTGCCTGCGCGTAGGCGCTGACGTCCTCGCTCAGGAAGACGGCCTCGGCTCCGGTCTCACCGGCGACGCGCATCGCCTCGTCCGCAACGTCGCCCTCACGCACGACCAGCACGCCGCCGCGCGCTCGCAGCGAGCCGTCGAGGTCGCTCAGCGCAGCGAGCAGGAAGGCGAGGCGATTGGGCGCGGCGGAGCGCGCCAGCACGGCGGGGTCGAAGACGAACAGCGGCACGACCTGCTCGGCCGACGCGAGCGCTGCGGCGAGCGCCGGGTGGTCATGGACGCGGAGGTCGCGCGTGAACA
>Ga0157378_10002883_pt1 | contig 15306 bp, 12 predicted proteins | sample M65metaG_FD_115309 | JGI IMG/M metagenome (GOLD analysis project Ga0157378, IMG submission 115309) | Miscanthus rhizosphere microbial communities from Kellogg Biological Station, Michigan, USA - M6-5 metaG | ecosystem: Host-associated > Plants > Roots > Rhizosphere > Soil | place: USA: Michigan...
CGAACAGAAAACGGATATGAGCCGCCTTTCTGCCAATAAAGAAGCGATTGAATCAGCAGGGGAAGACTACGGCGCCAACGAAAAAGACTACTATGATCCTTCCGGACCAGCCGTAAAACAGGAACCCGTGAAAGTGGGGCCGAAAATTGGACGCAACGATCCTTGTCCTTGCGGTAGCGGGAAGAAGTATAAGAACTGTCACGGTAAAGACGCTGCATGAGTCAATAGTTATTAGTCAACAGCATTCAGTAAGAACCCTATAATAGAAAAAGAGGCTGTCTCAAATGTAAAAGTGATCTGCCAGGGAACAGGCTAAATGACTATTAACTTTAGATTGGAAAAAAATTAGCCGCAGATTCGCAGATTCGCTGGTATAATCTGCGAATCTGCGGCAATGAATATAAATCAAAGAGGCTGTCTCATGCTTTTGAGACAGCCTCTTTTTTGTGCAGGAGAAAATTTTGCTTAATTAAGTGCATCACAAAACTGCAGTGCTTGCTTTATATAGATTAATTTATTAAAGTCAGTAGGATGCGCATTTAAATATCTCTTTATAAGCGGCAGTAATGGCAATCCTGCGAAATAAATACATTTTATTTTAGCCCCTTGCAAAAGGTCATCAGGTTCAATAAATCTTTCAATACATTAAAATTGATGTGATTGCTTTTTATGAATTCTTTAAGGGCCGGGTGGTTTTTATCAAAGTGCGAAAGGATGTATTCTTTACTGGCTTTTGCAAAATGTCCATACCCATCGCCAAAAAAATAATACTCACGTGCGGTCACGGTTATCTTTTCATCTCCCCCCAGTTTGTATGTTTGTCCGTTCCCTGTATAAAAGTTATAGGTCCTTACCCCTTCATGCGGTTCGGTAATACCGTAAGCCCCGTATTTTCTTTGTTGCTGTGCAATCAGCACTTGTTTAAACGCCAGTATAACGCCATTGTACATAACTGTATCAATTGTCTGCAGAAATCCTTTGTCATAATAAAACCGGCTGCCATTCAGGTTGATAAAGTTTATGGTAGCAGGGTCGGCAACCGAAAGTGTATCTCCTTTCTCCGTTGTAAAATGCATTTCATCCAATGAAACATTATAATTAAGCCTGGCCGCAGACACAATGCCATTCCGGAAAACAATTGACCCTTCACTAAAGGAAGGGAACCGGTAAATGCCTTTTTCAGGAAGCACTTCCCTGATTTCGGGAGGTTTTACCTGCGCACAAGCATTCATCAATATTAAAAGGCACAATAATAAGAGGGGCAAACGTGTGAGCATAAAGGGGGTTTTGTTTTGCAATCGTATAACATTATTAAAGTGGTTTAAGATACAATAATTTTAATTAAAGAGACGACTTTCCTGTCATTGTTTCTTTCTTACTATTATGGAGAAATTCATAAATTAAATTACTTACATTTATTATTCCATCCGCTTGTTCATCCCAACCTACTTCAGCATGACAAACAGCAGAAGACAATTTATTAAAACAACCAGTGTTGGTGCACTGGGTATGGGTTTATTGCCCGTATTAGGCCCTGTAAACAATTTTTTTGATTCCAACTACGCTACCAGCCTGCCGCGCTCGAGCCCCGAAGCCCAGGGCGTTTCGTCTGAAGGCATTAATAAATTCATTGCGGCAGCCAATGCCTCCGGTCTTGGCTGGCATAGTTTTATGCTGCTCCGGCACGGGTATGTAGTGGCTGAGGGCTGGTGGAAACCATTTGAAGCTTCGTTTACCCATACCCTTTACTCACTCTCAAAAAGTTTTACCAGTACGGCTATCGGCCTTTTGGTGAAAGATGGCAGATTAAATATCAATACAACAGTGGGCTCCTTTTTTCCGGACGAAGTTCCGTCTACACCCGGAGAACATTTTTCACAAATGAAGGTGAAGCACCTGTTAACCATGAACACCGGCCATGCAGAAGATACCATGCCGAAGTTGCGGGCCTCAAACGATGCCTGGACAAAGACTTTTTTAGCGCAACCGGTAGATTTTGAACCGGGTACTCATTTCCTGTACAATACCGGCGCCACCTATATGCTGGGCGCTATCGTATACAAAATAACGGGGCAAACGCTCGCTGCATTTTTAGGCCCGCGCTTATTTCAACCTTTGAACATCAAAGATTATGACTGGGAAACCTCCCCGCAGGGATTGAACACGGCTGGTTACGGACTGCGGGTAAAAACAGAAGACATTGCAAAGTTTGGCCAGCTCTACCTGCAGAAAGGCAAATGGAATGGAAAAGAAATCTTAACTGAAAGTTGGGTCAAAGAAGCAACCAGCTATGAAACAAAATCGCAGGAAGGCGATGGCGACTGGTCGCAGGGTTATGGCTACCAGTTCTGGCGCTGTAAACCCGGTTTTTACCGCGGTGATGGTGCCTATGGACAATTTTGCATTGTAATGCCGGAGCAGGATGCGGTGATGGCAGTGACCAGCGAAAGCTGGAACATGCAGCAATCAATGACTACTATCTGGGAAAATATATTACCTGCCCTGCAGCCAAATGCCTTACCTGCCAATGAACCAGCTTTTTTAGCATTGAAAAAAGAATTACATGATTTGGCATTGCCGGTTACCAGGGGTTCATTATCATCACCGCTTTCTTCCAGGTACCAAAACAAAAAATTCAAACTGGATAAAAATGATTTCGGCGCAATAGAAACAGGCTTCAGCTTTACCAAAGATGGTTGCCACTGGACTACCGCTACTGATAAAGGAATAACAACGATCGCATTTGGCTGGGAAAACTGGCTACTGAATAAAGACAGGGCATCGTATATTTTCCCGGTGCCCGGCCGTCTTCACATGCCATCAAAAATAGCAGGAACGGCAACATGGGTAAATGATCATACACTACAACTCAACGCACGTTTTGCAGACGCGATGCATGGCGATACCATCACCTGCAGTTTTAAGGACGATGCCCTGACCATTTCATTTCTAAACAGCGTTGCCGAACATTCAAAAACGGATATTGAAAAAAGAATGAATTTAACAGGAAATCTGTAAAGCCGACCGCAGTATAATACAACTATTTTATTAATTATTGCCCCAACCAGTTTTTAAACCCGTTCACCCTTTCCCTGCTTACAATTGTCTCCGCGTGAGCGTTTAATGAAAGTTCAAGTTTTAATCTGCCGCCGAGCCAGCTATGCACTTTTATTATAGATTCAATATTTACCAGCAGGTTTCGGTTGATGCGGTAAAACTTTCCGGGATCCATTTGTTCTTCCAGTTGCGAAAGATTGGTTTCCAGCAAATACTTATTATTGCCGAAATCAACCGCATAGCAAAGTTTTCCATCGGCATAACAGTAAGCAGTAGTGGCTGTTTTGAGGTAACTTAATTGCTGGCCGCGTTTTATCAGTAACCGTTCTGTATAAGCAGTTGCATTCATTTCCCGCATCATTCGTAACACCTTTTCAGAAAAATCATCTTCTTTCTTATGATAAAGCTGCCGGTATTTTTCTACCGCACACCGCAGGTCTTCCTGGTCAATGGGTTTTAGCAGATAATCTATACTGTTTACTTTAAATGCCTTTAAAGTATATTGATCAAATGCTGTAGTAAAAATTACTGGCGTTTTAATGGTAGTCTGCTGAAAAATATCAAAACTTAAACCATCCGCCAACTGAATATCCATAAAAATAAGATCGATATGCCTGGCCGGTTGCAGGTATTTTACAGCCGATTCCACGCTATCTAATTTCTCTACTATTTTAATTTCATTGCTAACCTGGTGAAGTAATGCTGTGAGGCGGTTTGCCGCGGGTGCTTCATCTTCAATAATCAGTACCTGCATAATTAATTTTCTATTAAAGGGATAGATACAGTAAAGCTGGTGCTGCTTTCTGTTACTTCAACCACTTTATCGCCCAGCAGCTTGTACCGGTTGCGGATATTGTCCAGGCCTATGCCCGTAGATTCAAACACCTGGTTTTTTTTCTGTAGGTTATTGCTAACTACCAGTGTTCCATTCACTGCATATACATCAATTGTCAGCGGCCTTTCTGACGAAACAATATTATGCTTGATGGCGTTTTCCATCAGTAGCTGCAGCGATAATGGAACAATTTTCTTCTGCATTTTTTCATCCGAAACATCAATTTTGATATCCAGGTTATTACAAAACCGCGTCTTTAATAAAAACGCGTAAGCCCGTAGTACATCCAATTCTTCTTTCAACGGAATGGTTCTTTCATCTTTTACTTCAAGGATATGCCGGTATACTTTCGACAACTGCTGCACAAAATCAACCGCCTGGGCGGGGTTTTCAGGAATAACCGAAGTAAGCGTATTGAGATTATTAAAAAGAAAATGCGGGTTTACCTGTGTTTTCAATGCATTCAATTGCGCCTGCAGGCTTTCCCTTTTCAGCATTTCTTTCTCTTCTATCGACTGCCGCAGCTCGTTCATAAAATAGATGCTTTCATAAATAGCCACCAGGGTAAGACTGCTGAAAATAGCGGCATTATTGGAGTTGATGATAATATCCGGTAAGGTATGGCCGGGATAGCCATCATTTTGTAATCCGCAATAGTTGTGCAACACGGCGCCAAGAAGATTTGTAGCGAGCACTGTATAGACCAGCATGACGGCCGATTGAATAAGCAATCTTTTTCTTACCTGTGCAAACTGGGGATAACGGCTGCGGGCCCATATCATAACATACCGGTCTCCCACCCAGATAGCCACAGTGATAATGAAAGTAGTAAAATATATTTTCCACGTAAAATAAGGAGGGCCCTGAAAACGCAGACCAAAAAAAACAAATGGAATAATAAATGATGACACTGGTATCATTATCAGCATCAGCAACCGATCGTCAAACCCGATTTTATAATTATTACGCCACATTGGGTAAAGTTAAAAAATCTAAAAGGTAACCATACAATTAAAATTGGGGAAGAACCCAATCTGGTTTATTTCACTGGTAATACCGGTTTTAGGATTGAGTGTCCTTACGTAAATGTTCTTCCGGTTGGTAAGGTTCTGAAAATCGATATACCATTTCTGGGTGGTCTTTTTACCGTTGCGTGCATAGGAGAGTTTAAAATCCCAGCGCCAGTAAGCATTGTGGCGCAGGCTATAGGCTTCCTCTTCTTTAAAAATAACATAGCCCGAAGCCTGTGAGGCAGCAATATTAAATGGCGTATAACGCTGGCCGCCGGTGAGTACTATTTTAGTGTCCAGTGAAAAGGAAGCTTTTCCGGTTAACCTGAATTCTTTACCTGTCAGTATATTGCTTACAAAACTGCTATTGAAAGCAGTATTTCGCCATGCATTATCACTGCCTTTATATTGTGAATTGTATAAAGAAACCGTGACGAGATAATAAAAACCCCTGTGCAAAAACCTCTCCATGGTCATTTCCATACCATAATTATATCCTTTACCATTGTTCACCAGGTTTATTTTATCCGGAAAATAAAAATCAGCGCCGGCATTCAGCATACTGAATGACGAAGCGCTTTTCTCAACAGCCGCATTATAAATATATTGGGCATACAGTTCTGTTTTGAAACGCAGTTGTTTTGAAAAATTGATATCATATCCTATAACAGTGTGCAAACTTTTTACAAAATCAAGATTGCGATTACTGCGTTCAACCTGACCTACCGCATTTTTGCTCTGGTAAAAATACACTTCCAGCGGTTGTGTTTGGCTATGCAGCCCTGCACCAAAAGAAAGCGACTGGTTTTGCCGGAACTGGTATTTGATGTTCCAGCGTGGTTCTATGCTGCGGGTATTATTAAAGGTAAACGTCTGGAAGTAAAGGCCCAGGTTGGAAGATAATTTATCTGTAAACCGGTGGTTGATATTGATAAATGCTTTCAGCAAAATTGCTTTTTCGCTGCTATTTACAAGTGTGCTTAAAAGCGAATCACCGTTCTTTATATAATCCTGCCGCAGGTTTAGTGTACTGAAATCAGCAACAACGCCCGTGGTCAGCTGATCTTTGGAACTGAACTTTTTATTGAACGTATACCCGGCTGAAAATTTTGTTTGCCGGTTGTTTTTATCATACGCCGTTTTATCGTTCTTGTCCTGTTCAACTATATCTTCTTTGTATTTGGATTGAAAACCGGATAAAGCCAGCATCATTTTGCCGGAGGCAGCGGCGTTAAAAAAATACGTGTGTGTAAGACCGATTACACCTGTAAGGGAGCGAAAATTTCTTTTACGCAGGGATCCGTCATTGGTAGCATATAAGTTATCTTCTGCATCTGCAGGAAAACTGACATGACTTTCACCACCTAAACCGAACCAGTCGAATACACCTGCTTTTTTTGTAGGTATATGAACTTTAAAATTAGCATCCTGGTAATAGGGGGTTGTTGAACCTGTGCCTACAGAAAGCCCCAATGCTTGTATGGCAGCAATCATGGAATAACGGTAGTTCAACAGGAAAGATGATTTTGTTTCTTTGCTCAAAGGGCCCTCGGCACCCAATTCAAAACCATTAAAACCCATTTGTCCAAGAAACTCATATTTTTCGTTATTACCGTTCCGCATCCGCAAATCAAACACACCTGCAAGTGCATTGCCATATTGTGCGGGAAAAGCACTGGTAAGGAAATCAGAATTTTTAAGTGTATTGGTATTTAAGATGCTTACCGGCCCCCCGGTTGCACCCAATGTGCTAAAGTGATTGGGATTGGGTATATCAATACCATCCATGCGCCAGAGTACCCCACTGGGAGAATTGCCGCGTATAACAATGTCATTTCTTGCATCGTTGGTACCACTAACTCCCGCAAAATTCTGCGCCATCCGGCTGGGATCGTTTCTTGTACCTGCATATCGTACCGCTTCATCCACACTAAATTGTCTTGCACTTGCAATAGCAGCTTCGTTTAATGCCCGGCTCTTTTGCCTGCTGGCGGAAACCACTACCTCCTCCAATTTTTTAATTCTTTCTTTCAACCGTATTTCCAGCACAACTTCTTTGGATGAAGTGACTTCTATATTCTGTACAAATGCGTCTTCATATCCCATAAAACTTGCCCTGATGGCTTGCCTGCCAATAGGCACGTCCTGTAATTTGAAATTGCCAGCACTATCAGAAATGCATCCTATGACCGGGCTAACACCTTCCAGCAGCAGGGTTACATTACCCAACACATTTCCTGACTGTTCGTCTATAACAGTGCCTTTTATGGTTTGGGTAAGATAATTGTGCTGCGCAGTTATCAGTAATGATACCAACATCAGCACAGCAGCAAATATTGCTTTTTTCATTATAAGGTTCTTGTAGAAACGGTCCGGCAGTTTTATTTCAGAAGACGCCGGCGCGGTATGGCAATATTGTTATTTCTCATTCCGGTTATTATAGATTTCTACTGCTTGCCTCAGCACGGCCATATCTGTACCGCTTTCTTTTGCTTTAGCAATGGCCGCTGCGCAATTACTAAAAGTACCGGCAATAGTTTCGTCCATATTTTTTTTTGTAAGAAGTTTTAATTGCCCTTGTATGCGGTCATAAAAAAAATAATCGTTTACCTTACCTTCTGTGTCGTTAATAAACATTGCCTCTGATCCATTGTAAACTGCTTTACCGGCAGCATTGCTCGATTTCTGCAGCAAACATAATTTGCCCTCACAAACGACCTTAAACAAATCGCCTTTCACACAAAGGAAGCGGTTGCTGTCTATTTCTGCCGCCTGCAATTCATTGCCACTATAATTTTTTTTCTTTCTGTCAGCATCAGTAATGATTGCTACAGAAGCATTGCCGCGGATATTTTCTTTGATATAGCCCGCTATGACGGTCCCGTCTGATAAAGTAATCGTTCCTTTACTAAACCCTTTGGGGATTTCTGCCTGGGCCTGAAGTTTCATGAAACCTGCAATAAAAATGATTGCAATAAAAAAACCTGCCTTTTTCATACCGCTGATTTTGGTTGTATGGTAATTGATAATCGCATCTGCTTTAAGGGCACAATGCTACAAACGTCAGCAGAAGCTGTCAATCAAAAAAGAGTGAGCTGTGGAAAAAGCGGAGTGAGCTGAAAAAAGCAGCATTGGTAACAGCAATGCTATGTTGAAACCAAGGCCCCGGGGAGAAATCTGGGTCCGGCTGCTGAATAAAGACAGGGGGTCCCGTACCGGGTATTAATCAACCAGCTTGGAGCAATATATCAGCAGTTGAATGATATCCTCCTCTTTTCCAAAATTGGTGTGATGGGCTTTCATAAAAGTATTGAGTTCATCATGATGTCGTCTGAAGCGAAGCAGGATATACTCTTTACTGGCCTTGGAAAAATGGCCATAGGCATCTCCAAATAAATAATGTTCTTTTGAGTCAATGAAACCTCCGTTATCAAGGTTGTACTTTTGTCCGCCCACGGTAAAAAAACTATAGCTGGTTGCACTGGGGTTTTCAGTGGGGATGCCGAAGGCACCTTTTGTTTTTACAGTTATAGTTAATTCCTGTTTGAATGCCAGGGTAAGGCCGGCAATGGTATCAATTACCTGCAGAAAGCCTTTATCGTAATAGAACCGGCTGCCCTGCAAGCTGATAAAATAGATGGTGGCAGGATCTGCCAGGGAAAGCGTGTCTCCGGCCTGGCTGATAAAATGCATTTCATCCGAAGCAATATTGTAATTTAATTTTGCCGAATTGATCATTCCATTACGGAAAACAATCGTGCCCTCATCAAAGGAAGGATAACGATAAATGTACTTACCGATGCTGTTCCCCAAAGAACCAACCGCGTTCTCCTGGCCCGAAGCACAGAAGCATGTAAATAATATGCAGCTAAGAACAATCCGGAAATGCATGCTTAAAAATACGTATTTTACAATGGAACATTATTTCACACCTTTTTCAGGATCCCAATTACCATGCAGTTTTCGTACAAAAATGATCTGGCCGGTGTGGTAAGCATTGTGTGTGCTGATATTGGCAACGGTGGCTGCCCATGATTGTAGCTTGGCCTCATCTGCTTTACTAATGAGTTGCTCCAACTGCGTTAAAATATCATCCAGTTTTTTAACGGAAGCCGCCCAGCTGTCTTTATCAAGCTTATTGTCAAAAGTTTCATCGTTATTGCCATTGAAAGCGCCTGGTTTCTCCCCTTTGAATTTTGCCAGTTGCTGTGCATTCCAGAATGCAAGGTGATTGATTAATTGTCCAACTGAATGATTACCGCTGCTATCTTTCCACATCGCCTGTTCTGCCGTTAAGCCCTCTACGGCAGTGTTGACCGGTACAAACCAGTCTTTTTTGTTGTGGGTGGTTCTAAGTTGCTCCAGCAAAACAGATCTTAGCGTGGCGGTGGTGGTTTTCTGCGCCGGAGAAATAAAACAAATCCCTGAAAACAGGCAGGCAAATAATAGTTGTTTCATACAATGGGTTTTGATGTAAGGTACAAAACGGGAGGATATAGAATGCAGATGGAATTTATAAATAGCCGAACCGGCTTATGAATGGCGTCCTGAATGAAAATGAGTGCCGGTATTGGATGGGTCAGAACATCGTTATTTCTTTCTCTTCGCAGTATGGGCCTGATGGATAGCAGCCATATCTTTTTTGACGGCGGCCATTTCTTGTTTCAATTGACGGATGGTATTGTTGATCGCTTCCAGATCATTTTTTGTTGCATAGCCATACAATGCCTGATCTTCTTCCAGTTTTAATGAGGGCATTGTTTCCTGGAAAAAATAAGCAACCGTTACGCCTAATATTTTCGCGATTTGGTCAAGACGGCCGATGGAAGGGTCTGTAATCCCTCTTTCAATTTTTGAGTAGGCACTTTCAGTAATATTCAGTTCGTCAGCAACATGCTTCTGTTTCAAATCTTTGCTCTCCCGCAGCTTCCTGATTTTATACGATACTTTGTTTTTCACCGCACAAATGTCCTGAAGGCTCCGGGATAAGACCATTCATTAAACGCCTATAAATTTACTTTAAAAACTTAATATGTCTTTTAAGTATATTTGTTTTCCGATAAACGACAAACGTTTTACGCTCCTGAAAATGAACGTTAAAGGGCGCTAATCACAAAGCATGAATGGCAAATCACTAAACATCCGGCAGAGCAACCTTGAAAAACTCCGGCAGATCTTCCCCGAACTGTTTACAGACAATGAGCTGGATTGGGAAAAAGCAAAAGCAATCTTCACCGACGATACCATCACCGGCAATGAACGCTATACATTGGGCTGGGCGGGTAAGACAGATGCATTTAAATGCCTGCAGCAGCAGACAACGGCCACCCTGCTCCCGGTGCGCGAAGAATCTGTCAATTTTGATGATACAGAAAATATTTTTATAGAAGGCGAGAACCTGGAAGTATTGAAAGTGCTTCAAAAAGCGTACTATGGCAAGATCAAATGCATTATTATAGATCCGCCTTACAATACTGGCAACGACAGCTTTATTTATCCCGATAATTTCAAAGAGTCGAAAGCTGCTTATGAAAGGCGCGTAGGCGACAAAGATGAAGAAGGACACCTGCTGAAGGAGAGCCTGTTTCGAAAAAACAGCAAAGACAGCGGCCACTTTCATAGCAATTGGCTGAGCATGATGTACCCGAGGTTATTCCTCGCAAAAAACCTGTTGACAAAAGACGGTGTCATCTTTGTTCACATCGATGATAACGAGATGCACAATCTCAGGCTACTGATGAATGAAATTTTTGGGGAAGAAAATTTTATTGGCTGCTTTTGCTGGAGAAAAAAAGCCGGGGCGGGCGCAGATTCAAAATATTTTTTCAGGCAACATGAATACATCCTTTTGTATTCAAAAAATTTAAGCAAACTAAAGGCCTTATTTCAGCCATTGACCGAAAAGCAAAAATTAGAGTATAAAAACCCTGACGATGATATCCGCGGAAGCTGGGCACCAACGGACCTGAAAAGAGCTGGCGACAATGATCCCAAACGAATTTACCCTGTTACATCGCCTGCCGGTGAAACCTTTACAGCCTGTTGGTCTTATACACAGGAAAATTTTAAAAAGCTGGAAGCTGATAATTTGATATGGTGGGGCAAATCGAACAGAAACGAACCCAAAAGAAAAAGATTTTTAAATGATAAAGAAGGTTTAACACCCCGCTCATGGATAGATAATTTTTTGACTTCTGACGGTACAAAGGACTTAAAAAAAATAAATTTCGAAACAGTTTTTGACTATCCTAAGCCTGTTGATCTTGTCAAGCAATTCCTGCAAATAGGATGCGACCAAAATTCAATCATACTCGATTTTTTTGGAGGCTCGGGAACCACCGCCCAGGCTGTTTTGGAAGCAAATGAAGAAGATGCTGCCAGCAGGAAATTTATGATGGTGCAATTGCCTGAACCAACAGATGAAACCAGCGAGGCCTACAAATCAGGATACAAAACCATAGCTGATATAAGCAAAGAAAGAATCAGGAGGGTTATCTCCAAGATGAATCAGGAAAGCACTGAAAGAAAAGCAAAAAAAGACAGCGAAATTCCATTTGCCATTGATTCAGGAGCTAACAGTAGGTCAGAACCTGTATCTCCCGGATTCAAAGTATTCAAGCTGTCGCCCTCCAATTTTAAAACCTGGAACAGCGCCGGCATTACAGAAGAAAACCTGGAAGCGCAGCTGGAACTCTTTACCAACCCGGTTGAAGATGTATCTAACACAGAATCGATGCTGTACGAGCTAATGCTGAAATGCGGCTTTTCCCTGACTACCGCTGTAAAACGAACCGGTAATTATTATTCTATAGATGAAGGCAAACTGATCATCGCCTTATCAGACATAGACAATGATACAATTGCTCAAATCATTAAGGCGGGTCCCAGAAAGGTAATTACCCTGGATGCATTGTTTACCGGCAACGATGAATTGAAGACAAACACGGTGTTGCAAATGCGGGCTGCCAATATTGATTTTAAAACAGTCTGAATCCAATGAAACTTCATTTCGACGATAACCAGCAATATCAGTGGGATGCCATATACGCCGTTACCGGTTTATTTGAAGGGCAGCCATTATCGGAGGGTAATTATGAATTCAGCCAGCAATTTGGTTCGGTATCATTCACAGAAAATGGCCTGGGCAATCAACTGGTACTGACCGAAGAACAGATTTGGGAAAATGTTAGACGCGTTCAGCAGGCAAACCGGATTGCTACCAGCGATACCGGGCTACAGGGCCTGCATTTTTCTATTGAAATGGAAACCGGCACAGGCAAAACCTATGTATACATCAGAACCATTTACGAGTTACATAAATTGTATGGATTTAAAAAATTTGTGATAGTGGTTCCGTCTGTCGCTATCCGGGAGGGCGTATATAAAAATCTGCAGGTTACCTACGACCATTTTCAATCTCTCTATGAAAGGCCTCCTGTTAATTTTGATATCTATGACGGCAAAAATGCAGCCCAACTGAGAAATTTTGCTGCAGCCGATAGCATTGAAATCTTGGTTATTAATATCGACTCCTTTACAAAAGCAGATAATATTATTAACAAACCCAACGACCTGACCTCGGGGAGAAAGCCAATAGAGTTTATACAGGGTTGCCGTCCTTTTGTAATTATGGACGAACCGCAGAACATGGAGACCAGCATCAGGAAAAAAGCAATCGCCAACCTTCACCCGCTTTGTACCCTACGTTATTCTGCAACCCATACAGAATTATACAACCTGGTATATAGCCTCAACCCTGTAAAAGCCTACGATGCCGGTCTTGTAAAGCAGATTGAAGTGGATTCGATTTTCAGCGAAAATGCCATGAACAATGCATTTATTCAACTGGAAAAAATAACCACCGCAAGAACCAGTTTGGCGGCCAGTATGAAAATAGACTGCAACACTGCAACAGGTCCTGTAAAAAAAACCATCAAAGTAAAAAATGGCGATGATCTTTATCGGCTCAGTAATGAAAGGGAAATATATAAAGACGGATTTATTGTTGATGAAATCGACGCAGGCAATTCAACGATCTCCTTCACCAACGGATTGTCGCTCTCAATCGGTGAAACCCGCGGCGGAATGCATGATGAGGTAATACAATTCATGATACGCAAAACAATAGAAGAGCATTTTAAAAAGGAGGCCAGGCTGAAAGAAAAGGGCATCAAGGTTCTTTCCCTTTTTTTTATTGATAAAGTCAAAAACTACCGCGAATATGATGATGAAGGCAATGCCGTGAAAGGAAAATATGCCCGCTGGTTTGAAGAGATGTTTTTGCAGGAAATTCAAAAAACCGCGTATAAAGATTTGTATTCACATCTTTCTGTCAGGCAACACCTGGAATCTGCCGTTCACGACGGATATTTTGCACAGGACTCCAAAGGAAAAATGAAGGACACCAGCGGTGAGACCCAGGCGGATGATGATGCCTACAAACTCATTATGCAGGACAAAGAGCGGCTGCTGGATGCACATACACCCCTACGATTCATATTCAGTCATTCTGCACTCAGGGAAGGTTGGGACAATCCTAATGTATTCCAGATATGTACATTGAATGAAACAAAATCAGAAATAAAAAAACGGCAGGAAATAGGCCGTGGACTAAGATTGGCTGTAAACCAGCAAGGGCAACGGATAGTTGATAAGGAAATCAACAAACTTACTATTGTGGCTAACGAATCGTATGAAGATTTTGCGAAGGCTTTGCAAAACGAAATTGAAGAGGATTGCGGCGTATCATTTGAAGGAAGAATAAAAGATAAGAGTAAGAAACAGAAAATTAACCTGCGAAAAGATTTCGAACTGGATGGGCGGTTCTTAGAACTCTGGAACCGGATAAAATTTAAAACCGTTTACAGGGTAACCTATGATACGGCCATGCTCATCAGCAATGCTGCCAAAAAAATAAAAGAAATGGAAGTAACCAGGCGGCCATCGGTAACGTCCTCGAAAAAAAAGGTATTCATTACAAAAGAAGGTATCGATGGACAATTGATCAGTAATAGCGCAGATAACAGCTTCATTTCCGATTTTCATATACCGGATGTGCTGGGTTATATTCAAGACAGGACTGAATTAACCAGGAAAACCATTTTTGAGATTTTGAAAAAAAGTGGGAGAATCAAGGAGATTCTTGTCAATCCGCAGTTGTTTATGGACAATACAATAGCGGCTATTAAGTCTACTTTATATTCATTGATGACCGATGGCATTAAATACGAAATAATTGAGGGCAAAGAATATGAATTGACGCTGTTTGATGACCATGAACTGGAAATTTATCCGAATAGCTTTACCTATAATATCAGCAATCCCGATAAAACAATTTATGAGAATTATCTTTCGCTGGATTCAGCGGTAGAAAATCTTTACGCTAAAGATTGTGAATCCAGTGAAAATGTTGAATTCTGGCTTAAACTGCCCGCCTGGTTCAAAATTGACACTCCAATTGGAACATATAATCCGGATTGGGCGATCATTTACAAAGGAAGAGAAAAACTCTATTTTATAACCGAGACCAAAAGCGCCGGACAGGAATTGCTGGAAAGCGAAAAAATTAAAATTCATTGCGGGGAAGAGCATTTTAAAAACTTTGCAGGTGTTCAGTATAAAAAAGTCTCTACCGTACCAGAACTCAATAGCCTTTAAATATTTTATTCATTCCGGTTCTTTAAAAAGATATCGCTCGTCGTAATCAATTTCAAAAACTTTGAGCAGCTGCCGGTATTCATCCATAAACGCTTGCTTTTTATGATGTGCTTCCTGGTTTTGAATATAGCGGATCACCTCCGGCACATGGCTTTTGGAATAAGAAAAAGCCCCAAAACCCTCTTGCCAGGCAAAAGGCACGGCGCAAAACCCTTTGTTTTTAATCCATTTGCTGCTTTCCGTTTTTATTTTCTGTACGAAGTCGGAGATAGATTGCACCGGGCGCATGCCTGCTAAAATATGAATATGATCCGGCATGCTGTTTACTTGTAGCATTTTATGATCATTTGAATTTGTAATACCGGAAATGTATTTATGCAATTCTTGTTTCCAGTCTTTTTGAATCAACGCTGCGCGGTATTTTACCGCAAATACAAATTGAATATGAATTTGTGTATAGGTATTGGCCATATTAAAGGATTAGGTTTTCGTAAATGTAAAAATCATTTATTGAATATAAACGTTGCTTTCACGTTTAAAAAATGCACAAAACGTTCCTACGGAACGTTGATTTCGCCGTCTACCCATAAGTTGTCCCTACGGGACAAATGCCTCCCGACAAATTAGACGTCGCTTGGGAGGTATCTCTTAATGCCATATACAGAAACCCGTGTTCCATCGGAACACCTTACGGGTAGACAAACACCCGGCATAACGAGCGTTCCGTAGGAACGCTTTGTGCTCGAA
>Ga0157378_10002884_pt1 | contig 15303 bp, 13 predicted proteins | sample M65metaG_FD_115309 | JGI IMG/M metagenome (GOLD analysis project Ga0157378, IMG submission 115309) | Miscanthus rhizosphere microbial communities from Kellogg Biological Station, Michigan, USA - M6-5 metaG | ecosystem: Host-associated > Plants > Roots > Rhizosphere > Soil | place: USA: Michigan...
CAGGGTTCGAGCGCTCAATGCCGACCGGCAGCGCACGCCGATGAACGGCCGGCTTCTTTCGGCATTCGAGCGCGAAGGATATTTCCCGGGGACTGAGGTGTCCGCGCTGCCGCCGCGTCTCATTCTGGCAGCGCCGGCGCTTCGCATTCACCCCGCCAATCTGCCCGTTCTGCGATACATCTCTTCGGAAGTCGACTGGGAACTCTTCGCGGTGAGCGAGCACTGGCGCAGCGAGCTGAAGATTATCTTCCGCAAGCGGTATGCGGATCTTAAGTAGTCGAATCTGAAAACCAAACCGAGGAGGACGCCACGCAGTGAGTGACTCATCCTTGGTGCATTTTCTCGCGTCGAAGGTTTACTTACCTTGGTACCGTGTTTTCCGCAAAAAATTGCCATTCCATGAAACATCGTGGGGTGATATAAATCACATAATTTCAGAACAGATAGCGGCAGAATCGTTTCGTCGCTAAGAAGCAGTCAGTTTTGAGGTCCTGAAGGGGTCGACGAGGTCTATCTCCCAGGCAGGAGTTTTCAGTCGTGCACACGCAGCCCGTATTCGAGTTCCGTCCCGCCCCAGCAATGCTGGCTCATCTTTCTTCCAAGCCCGCGCGTGCGACTTGCAGTGTGGTCTCGATTTGCGATTCACCGGCGTATTCACGGGTAATGGAACCTGACTGTAAAGAGCCGGTCCAGGATGGTCTTGGATGCGCCCGAGCCGTTCGGGCGGCATTCGTACTAGAAGGCGGCATGGGCGCGGCAATATACACGATCTGGCACTTCCGCCATGTGATCGGCGCACTACACCTGATTCGCTAGGACGAGGGTTCGCACCCGCAGAGTGCAGCCAAAGGCCGCTGGAGATCACTTCTTCAGCGGCCTTCTTGCGAAGTAGTAGAGCGCGTAGGCGAGCAGCCCAAACGCGACTACGGACACCATCGTGTGATCGAGGATCGTTCCTCTTGGGAAGTTCAAGATGTCCCGGTTCTGCATGTAGGTGGCTTCGACTGCCTTGAGAGCCACGCCGATGAGTCCGGCGATACCGCCCGCAGCGATCAATCCAGAAGCGAACAGGGAGCCAGAGGAAATGTCGCTATCAGCTTCGGCGGCCCCGGCCCTCGCAGCAGCTTTATCCACAAGCCAGCGGACCACGCCGCCCGCGAAGATCGGCAGAGTCGTCCCAATCGGGAGATAGGCACCCACGGCAAAGGTGAGGGATCGAATCCCGAGCAGCTCTACCGCGATCACCAGCGAAACTCCCACCAGCACGAGACCCCAGGGCAGTTTTCGGCTGAGAATTCCATTGATCACCGTTGCCATCAGACGGGCCTGAGGGGCAGGGGCGCTCGCACTTCCGATGCCCTGGATCCAGTGAACCTCGATTTTGGCTGTTCGCGGGGAGTAGAGGTATTTGCCGTCTTGAAGTTCCGTGGAGCCAATCGCGTTCAGGAGCACGTACTCGGAGGACTGGTGAGACGAAGTCGTTTTGTCGGCTTGAAGGACGCGAATTTCAGCGGGAAGATGTTTCTTGTCCTGCTCGACGGAAACGCCCGGGTGTGCGGCGTTGATGTCCCATGGCTGCGCCGCGGCGTGGAACTCCTGCAGGCCTGTGTTCATCAGATTCAGGGTCGATCCGATGACGATCGTGGAGATGACAACGCCGATCATGAGGGCAATCTGCTGCAATCGAGGCGTGGATCCGACGATGTAGCCGGTTTTCAGATCCTGCGAAGTGTCGCCCGAGTTCGAGGCAGCGATGCAGACCACTCCACCAATAGTGATCGCCAATGCACCGTAAGCAGGCGCGGTCCAACCGCGCACCAGGAATACGGCTGCAGTAGCCATGAGTGTGGCGATGGTCATACCTGAAACGGGACTGGCGGATGAGCCGACCAGCCCGACGATGCGTGAACTGACGGTCACGAACAGGAATCCGAAGACGACGACCAGCAGGGAAGCGGCCAAGTTAGCTCCCCAGCCCACGAATGCGCCTGGAACGGGTTTGAATTGAAGAAAGATGAACATGCAGGCGACGATCAGGAGCGAACCGATGATGACGACAGTCATAGAGAGGTCGTTTTCGGTACGGATCGGTTTTGGAGTTTCGGCTCCGGCTCCGGACTTCATCGACTTCAATCCGGTGGTCAGGGCGCTCCAGATTGTGGGCAATGTTTTCAGCAGGGTGATCAGACCGGCGGCTGCAACCGCCCCAGCACCCATTGGCTTGATGTAGCTGGCCCACAAGTCGCTGGGTCCCATCTGGGCAATGGGAACCTGTCCTGGATACACGCCCTGCGGCAGCGCCTTGCCGAAGAAGTAGATGAGCGGCATGACGACCAGCCAGGAGAAGACGCCGCCCGCGAAGATCACCCCGGCCACCCGCGTCCCGATGATGTAGCCCACCCCGAGATACTCTGAGGTTGCGTCGGCATTAATCGCCGACCCTTTGAGAACATGCTGCGAACCGAAATCTGGTTCGTATCCAGGAGAGCCGGGCCACGCCCGGAAAAGATTTCCATTCTGGAAGAAAGTGTAGAGGCCGCCCAGCCCAAGTCCTAAGAACACACGGCTAGCAAGCGATCCGCCCTTTTCTCCTGCGATCAAAACGTCCGCGCAGGCAGTGCCCTCGGGGTAGGGGAGGGTGCCATGTTCCTTCACGATCAGTTGCCGGCGGAGGGGGATCATGAAGAGAACGCCAAGCCATCCGCCGATCAAGGCAAGCATGAAGATACGCGAGTACTCGAGCTCGAATCCGAGGAAGACGAGTGCCGGCAGAGTGAAGATGACTCCGGAGGCAATCGACTGGCCCGCGTTACCCGTCGTCTGAACAATGTTGTTTTCAAGAATCGACGCACGCCCGAACGCGCGAAGAATGCTGATTGACAGCACCGAGATCGGAATGGAAGCGGCTACTGTCAGCCCGGCGCGTAATCCGACGTAGACCGTGACCGCGCCGAAGATGATGCCGAAGATTGAACCCAACAAAAGAGCTCGGAATGTGAACTCCGGCGGATGTTGATCGGGTGGAATGAACGATTGAAATTCGGCCACACGAGCCTCCCCTGCAGACCTGGACAAAAAGCCTGATGAACCTGAAGGACGAGTTTACGTCATGTCCCCGGAGTTGGGACATCGCCGGCATCACGGTGGGACCGTAGACTTGGTAGCGCGCTCCGTGGTCTCTTGGTGAGGACCGCCAGGTCTGAGGCGCAGAATACTGGCGGAGGTAGCCGTCACCCTCGGAGCAGTCTGAATGGGCAAAATCCCAATACGGGCGATACTGGTTTCCTGGCTGTTCCTGCTGAGCGCCATCGCCTTTCTCGATCGCACGAATCTGACCGTTGCCGGGCTGCAGATCAGCCGCGAGTACCACCTCGATAATGTTCGGCTCGGTTGGCTCCTAAGTGCGTTTCTGGTGGGCTATGCGGCTTCGCAGGTTCTTGCCGGGTGGATTGCCGTGCGTCTGGGACCGCGACGGGCTTTGACCGTGGGAGTGCTCTGGTGGGGCGTGTTCACGCTTGCGACCGCTGCTGTTCCCCCGACGATGCGCGGAGCTGTCTGGATCTTGATCGCGGTTCGATTTGCGCTCGGTGTCGGCGAAGCAATTATCTATCCGACATCAAACCAGTTCGTGGCTCGATGGATCCCTGTGAGTGAACGTGGCCGCGTGAACGGCGTCATCTTCGCCGGCGTGGGTGCAGGCTCGATGCTGACTCCTCCAATCCTTGCTGGAATCATTTTGGAATATGGCTGGCGCTCCGGGTTCTGGTTCAGCGCGGCGATCGGGATTCTCGCAGGTCTTGTCTGGTATCTGATTGCGCGCGACACTCCGGAGAAGCATCCGTGGGTGTCCAGCAGGGAGCTTGCGGTGATTCGCCACGGAACCCTCGCGGACCATTCTCCGAGGCCGCCGATCCCGTGGGGTGTAATGGTTCGCAGCCGGTCCATGATCCTGTTGACGTTCTCCTGCTTTTGCTTCGGCTATATCGCCTGGATCTTCCTGGGGTGGTTTTTTCTCTACATGGCGCAGGCGCGGCACACGGATCTGAAAGAAAGCGCGCTGTACTCGATGATTCCGTTTGCGGCCATGACCGCGTTCTGCCTGATTGGCGGAGTATTGTGCGACTGGATTTCCAGCCGTTATGGGCTGCGCACCGGGCGCGTTGCTCCCGCATTCGCAGGGTTGATGATTTGCGGCGGGCTGCTGATTGCGGGATCGCATGCAGCGAGTGCGAGCATGGCAGCTGTAACGCTCGCAGCGGGGGTCGGCGGGCTGTACATATCGCAGAGTTCCTACTGGTCGGTGACTGCAGATATCGCCGGCAGCAATGCGGGCGTGGTTTCGTCGATTATGAACACCGGCGCACAGTTGGGCGGAGCCGTTACGACGACATTCACGCCCTGGCTGGCTGAGAGGTTTGGATGGTCGGCGGGATTCCTTGCTGCCGCTTTGCTTGCATTTGCGGGCGCACTTGCGTGGCTGGGAGTGAACCCCGAGATTCAGCTCTCTCCTTCGCCGCAAAAGCCCGCGTCGACAGTCAGCACAGTTTCTGAGTCCGGATGAACCCTCAGATATAACTGAGAAGTTTCGACCGCTTCGTTGCCTTCAGGCGTGCGTACCAGCGGCATGGGAAGTAAAGCAGCACAAGACATATCGCATAAACAAGGTAAAGAAGCGGCAGGCTCCACATGTAACCCGCCGGAAGCGGCCCCGGATCGACAGGATGGTTCGTGAAGAGCCATGGGTCCACGCGACCTTCGCGGATGACCGAAACAACGCATGCCGCAGAGTGGATGAGCGGGATGTGAAGCAGGTAATAGAACATCGGAACGCGGCCGAATGTCTCGACGATTTTAGCGAGGCGCCCGGTCCACCCGTCGACGAGCGCCCACAGTAGGAACATCGGCCCGATGGTCATGCAGAGATATTCAAGCGAGGCTGGATATTTCGCGGTGTTCAGGAAGCTGAAGAGAGAATGGCGGTCCCAGGGCCGCGGGTCGCCGTAGATGCCCAATAAGCGCAACGCGATATAGAGTCCGGTCAGAGCGAAACCGAGGCTCAGGTAAACGCGGCGGCGCTCATCGGGCGGTCTCTGAGTGATTTGGCCGAAGGCGTATCCGGCGAACATCAAACCGACCCAGGGAATGAGTACGTAGAGAATCAGCAAGGGCGGTCCTGACTTGCCGATCTCGACGGCGCCGCCGAAGTAGAGGATACGCAGGAGCCAATTTGGCCCGTCCGGTCCGAAGGCGTGTGCGAGCTGAGGCCGGAAGAGGTTTGTGATGTTATGCAGCGCGATGAGTATGATTCCGATCGCGGCGATGGCCATTCTGGGGAGATAGATAGCCCCGGCTAAAGCGATCATGCTCCAGCCGATCATCCAGATGACGCCGGCGAGGAGGTAGTGCTGGAAATCGAAGTTGAAGGTCCACGCAACGCGCAAAAACGTCAGCTCAAGAAAGATGAGCCAAATTCCACGGGAGGCCAGGAATCTCGAGAGCGCAGGTCGCTTGGAAAACTTCCGGCCGTAGAGCCAGGCGGATGTTCCTGCGAGAAAAACGAACGCCGGAGCGACAAAGTTCGTGATCCAGCGGGTGAAAAACACACCGAAGGTGGGACCGCCGGCGGGGACGCCCGAATAGACGCGAACATGATCGATGGCCATCAGGATCATGGCTACCCCGCGCACGATGTCGAGCGATGTAACTCTCGCCAGAGTGTTTGGCGCCTTACTGGCATTAGCGGACGCTGCGGAGACTGTTGAAGCCGTCACGTGCTTTTTCCTTCGTGGGATGGAGGGTAGCAATCACATCGGAATATTTCAAGACTTTGTGACGAGCCGTCGATTGCTGTGCAGCGGTTGAGAGGCTCGAGCTACTTGGCACAAGACGGCTTGAACGGGTAGCTTATGGTGCAGGCACATTCCCCGGGGTTCAAATGCAGACTAGCCTTACTGAGAGACAGACGACCGCGATCAATCCCGCTCTCGCCGAGAAGGGTCCCGTCAAGCGGCTCCTCGCGCTCGACGTAGTCCGCGGCCTCACCATCGCGTTCATGATCATGGTGAACAACAATGGCGGCCCCGGTTCGTGGCACTTCATGAATCACGCTTCATGGAACGGCCTCACTCCGACTGACCTCGTCTTTCCAACCTTTGTTTTCGTTGTCGGAGTCTCGGTTGTGTTTGCAACGGATTCGAGGCTGGCCAAGGGAGCAGCGCGATCTGAGCTTGCCAGGCACACGGTGATCCGTACAGTTGTGCTCATTATCTTCGGGATCATTGTGAACAGCTTCCCGTTCTTTCATCTGGCGCACATGCGGTTCTATGGGGTTCTGCAGAGGATTGCGGTTTGCTACCTGGTCGTCGGGCTGTTTTATCTGTGGGATCAGCGTGCATCGACGAAATGGATGGCGCTGGCAGGTTGTCTGATCGGGTACTGGGTTCTCGTTCGCTGGGTTCCGATCCCTGGAATAGGCGTGCCGGGGCGCGATGTTCCCTTCATGGATGTTGAGAAGAACCTTGTTTCCTGGATCGACCAGCACGTCTTTCCTTATCACCTTTACCTATATTCGCCCGATCACAATGTCCGCGATCCCGAAGGCTTGCTGAGTGATCTGCCGGCGATAGGAACGGCGCTGATGGGAATGCTTGCCGGCATTTGGCTGAGATCGAAGAAATCGGTGAGCACAAAAACTGCGGGTCTTGCGATCGCGTGTTTCTGCAGCCTCACGGTGGGCTATTTATGGTCGCTTGAGTTTCCGCTGAATAAAAACATGTGGACGAGCTCTTTTGTTCTGGTGGCCGGGGGATACTCGCTCGCGGTGCTAACGTTCGCTCACTTCACGGTCGAGCAGATGAACTGGCGCAAGGGCTGGACTTGGCCGTGGCTTGTCTTCGGGTCCAATGCGATCGCCGCCTATATGTTTAGCGAACTGATGCCAGGCATCCTCTACAACATCCACGTGACCGGATCCAACGGCAAGCCGACGGAACTGCTCACATGGATTGCGATGCATACCGTTGCCCATATTCCCAATCCGCACTGGGCGGCATTTGCATTCTCTGTTTCGTTTACGGCGTTCTGCTTCATCCCGGTATGGATCCTCTATCGGAAGAAGGTATTTCTCAAGATATAGAAGCCAGCGCAAAGGCAGTGACTGCTGAGGCCTGCGGCATCGGCCGGATAACCCCAAACCTTTGTTGACCGTCTATTGATTTAATCAGGCCTTAACGATCTGGCCTGCGAGGGTTGTTCCCCACCCGGAAGTCGCGAAGCACTTCTTCGGCAGGAGGTCGCGCCATGAGTGTGCCAGAGGAAACTGTTGCGAGCTGCGTCTGCGCCGCTGGACGCCCTACCATGCGGCGCATCGCGTGGGACGTCGGCGAACTGCTCATCGGGCTCATCGTCATCCTTGCCGTGATCTGGACCCCCGGTCCGCTCCGGAACTCCCTCTATTTCATTGCGCTGGGATGGTTCATCGCATCCATCACGCTCTCATTTGAGAGTTGGAAGGTAATGGGTTGCTGCCTTGCCGGATTCTGGCGCTCCTCGTGGATTGTCGGCGTCGCGGTCGTGGCTTCTGGTGTTGCAACCTACTTCGCGGGGGCCTTTCACACATTGCATCACCCTGGCGAGCCACTCCAATGGGTTAGGACATTTGGTGGATACACCGTTTGGGCGCTCTTCCAGCAGCTCTTGCTGCAGGGATACTTCCTTGCCCGCACACTGCGGGTCATTCCCAGCCCCGAAATGGCGGCGTTCCTCACGGCTTCTGTTTTCGCGCTGGTGCATCTGCCCAATCCAGTTCTAACGCCGCTCACGTTGATCTGGGGACTAACCGCCTGCCTTGTTTTTATCCGCTCGCGGAATGTGTACCCGATTGCCATCGCTCATGCGATCTTTGGAATCTGCGTGGCAATCACGGTTCCGGCGTCGATCCTGCACAATATGCGAGTCGGTCTCGGGTACCTTGAATACCAGACGCAGCCTGTTCACTTGAGCGAAGGCGACCATGTGGGTTCAGCGCGTACATGGATCAACGCGGAAGCGGCGACCTCACCGGTCACAAGCCGCGATTGAGATCTATTGGCTTAGATCTGTGCCGCCGGCTGCAATTTCACCGGCCGGAATAGCCATGTCAATAGCAGTGTGAATAGAAGTCCGCCAACGGTGAACTTGAGCCACACCGGGGCATGCGAGGGAGAGAAGAAGCCCTCCAGACATCCAGCGACCACGAGCATTGGGATTACTCCAGACACGAGTCGCGATGCTTCGATGCCGCCGCGTGCCACCGATTCCTTCCAACGGTACCCGCCCGGGAAAAGCATTGCGCGCCCGATCCGGAAACCGGCGCCTCCGGCGATGATGATCGCCGGCAACTCCAAGGAGCCGTGGGGGACGACGAAGCTCCAGAGCGCTACAGACATCCCGTACTGGTGGCAGGCCGCGGCGATTACACCCAGCATCATGCCGTTATTGAAGAGCAACAGAAACGTTCCAAGACCAAAGACGATGCCGCCCGCAAAAGTAAGGAAGCTGACGGAGAGGTTATTGGTCATGATGTGGCTGGTTTCCTGAGGCGCTACGCTCACAATCGACTCAGTCCACATCTTGTGCTGCTCCATGGTCGCGATCATCGCCGGGCCCACGTAGTGGCGCATGAACTCGGGTCGCGCGCTCGTTAATGCAGCGCCGAGGATACCCCAGGCGACCGAGACCAGCAGCGACGCCAACACGTAAGTTATCTGCTTCTGAAAGATGGCTGGGTATTCATCTTTGAGAAATCGAAAGAGTGTCGCCCAACCTGTTTTCTTTCGCGAGTAGATGACGTGGTGGGCACGCGCCAAAAGCATGTTGACGTGGTCTGTGTAGGTCATCGCCGTTTCGTCGCGCCGGAGCACGGAGAGGTCCCCTGCCACTTGACGGTAGAGCAAGGCCATTTCCTGCAATTCGGAGCGCGAAAGAGAAGAGACACCGTGCTGATCAGAGCGGGTCAGTAGAAACGCAAGCCGATCCCAGTGCGGCCGGCGCTTAGCGATCCACTGGTTCGATAGAATGGGCGGCATGATCCCGACAGGTCCGGATGTTCCGAGAATGCTGAGTTCAGATCAGCTTAGCATCGAAACCCCAGAACTCGTTGCTATCCAAATGCCCATCGCAGGCATCGGAAGCCGGTTTATCGCACTCCTGGTCGACTACCTGATTTGGATTCCAGCAATCCTTATTGTCGGGCGGCTCTTCGCGTTCTTCCTGCCCAGCCTTAATGCCTTCAACAAGTTGTCAGAGCAATGGGCCTTTGCGATCTATGTTTTTCTAATCTTTCTTTTCAACTGGGGCTACTTTACGCTGTTCGAGGCTTTCTGGAATGGACGGACTCCGGGAAAGCGCGTGGCGCGGATTCGGGTGATCGAACGATCCGGTCGCCCAATCGGCCTCTTCGAGTCCATGGCGCGCAATTTCATCCGCTACGTAGACCAGATTCCGTTCTTCTACGCGGTTGGGGCAATTGCAATCTTCGTCACCAAGGATCACCAGCGATTGGGCGATATCGCTGCCGGAACGCTCGTGGTGCGCGACCGGATCGAGGAGGTGCCGGTCAGCCACGAGAGCACTCGAACCTTCACGGCCAACATCTTCTCACCCGCCGCACCTTCGCCTGAGCCTCATGCGGCCTTCACGCTGCCTGATCATGGTGTGGCGAAGCTTTCAGGCGCCGATCTGCAGGTGCTGGAAAGCTTCTTCGCGCGGCGCCTCGACATGCCACTGGAGACGCGTGAGGCGCTGGCGCAACGGATCGCGTTGGCGATTCAGGCGAAGTCTGGACTGGAGCAACCACTCGGAGCCAGCACCGAGACGTTTCTGGAGATCACTGCACACCAGCTTCGCGATGTCGCGCGCATGCAGCGGTAGAATGACTCACGCCGGACGAAGCTAATGGATGCGGCTAAAGACGAGGCCGTGCTCGCCAGCCTTCGAGTGACACGCGAAACAAGAGTTGCCGGAATCGCGAATTGCGTTTTCTGTGTGCTGATCACCGAAGAATCGTTCGAAACGCCAGCCTCCTGTGCTTTTGTATAAGGTCGAGTCCTTAATCATCACGTCGACTCTCCGGCGCTCGCCCTCGGAGATGACGCCGTCCTTCTGTTGAGCATCGCGGAGTTCATACACGAGAACTGAACCGTCTGGGAAGTCGCCTTTAGCGTAAGCATTCGCAGCTGTCGGATTCGCAAATACGTGGTGCATTCCTTCTTCGCTCTTCAACAGAGGATTGGAGCCGGGTAGGATAACCCCGTCCCGATGTGCACCCAGTTCCGGAAGCCATCGGGAAATTGCACGCCTTCATCGCTGTGCAAGGCTGTCAGAGCCACGGCGGCCAGTGCCACGAATATTGAGGCCGACCGGAATAAGTAGTTCGGCAGAGAGGTGCGATTCTGAGTTTTCATATGGCTGGAGTTCACTCAGAGCCATGGTTGACCATCTTTCAATCCGTGCCACTGGTATTGTGTTATCCCGGTCTCTCGACGAGATAAGGCGGTCAGTGAGCGGCCTGTGGATCTCGGGGATGCGGACTTATGCCAGCCGGCTTTCGCTCAGGTCCAGCTCGCGTTCCAGATTCCGATGGACGGTATCGCCAATTCTTCCATTTTCCCGTAGTGTGTTCAGTTCTTCACGCTGACGGCGGACGGTGTCGAGCAGCAACCGCTCCATCGAGACGCTATCGTCGGTATCGGGCGAGGCGGCTCCATCGGGTCCGCACAGATCGATTGCCTCGATCTTGTGTTCATACTGGTGAAGGAGATCCTCGTACAAGTGGATCTCTCCATCGCCTCTCGCCGAATTCTTGCGTTCGGTCAGGAAATCGATTGCGGCCTGCAATATCAGGTGCCGTGCCTGTCCCTGCTCGCAGAAACCTGTGTCCTGCCTCGGTAGACGCAGAACTCGGATCACCCATGGCAGTGAGAGCCCTTGCACCACAACGGTGACCAGGATGAGGGTAAATGTGAGGAAGAGGATCATGCTTCTCTGCGGGAAGGGGCTGCCATCCTTGAGCGTGAGGGGTAAAGAACTGGCCGCAGCCAAGGCGACTACGCCGCGCATGCCGGTCCATCCCACGACGAAAACCTGATTTGCCGGCGGCATCTGGTAGCGCTGATGGCCGATTCGTGTGCGAATCCACCATGCAGCCCTTGCGGCTGGAAACATCCATGCCATGCGCAGAAGTATGAGAACAACTGAGAATGCGACCCCATATCCCACGAGTCCAACTCTGCTCATTCCCCTGATTCCCGCCAATACATAAGGCAATTGCAGGCCGATCAGTACGAAAACGAATCCGTTCAGAAGGAACTCAAGCGCATCCCAGACGGCATTTGACTGGAGCCGCACCCGGGGTGAGAAAAAGTTTGAACTTCTGCGGCTCACTAAGAGGCCGCAGGCGACGACCGCAATCACTCCAGACGACTTCAGGGCTTCGCCTGCCAAGTAGGTGGCGTAAGGCACCACGAGAGAGAGAGCGATCTCCACCGGTCCGTCGTCGACCCAGCGTTCGAGGGACGAGACCAGGAAGCCGATGGCCACACCGACCAGCACTCCTCCCACGGTCAGCCAGGCAAATTCCAGCAAGCCGCGGCCCAGCGTCGGTGTTGTGCCGTCCACGACCATCTGTACGCCAAATTGAAGAGCGAGGAGGCCGGTAGCATCGTTCAACAGGCTCTCGCCTTCGAGGACGTCCACAATCTTCTGCGGCATCCCTACCCTCCGGGCGATCGATGTAGCCGCAACGGCGTCAGTAGGCGAAACGACGGCACCAAGGAGAAAGCCGAGTCTCCAGTCGAAACCGGGCAACCACCACTTGGCCGTGAACGCAACCCCGATCGCGGTAAAAAAGACCAGAAAGATGGCGAGGCTCGATATGGAGACGAGGTTGTACTTAAATTCGCGCCACGAGGTCTGCCATGCAGCGAGGTATAGAAGCGGCGGCAGAAAAACCAGGAAGACGATTGAGGGAGGCAGAGGGATCCGCGGAACGTGTGGAATCAGGGAGCAGAGCAGTCCAAAAATGACCAGCACGATCGGATAAGAGAGCGCGAAACGGCGGGCGAGGCCCGCCACAGCCGCTACTGCAAACAGCAGTCCTATCAGCAATACGAGGATGTAATTTACCTGATCCATTGGGCCGCCCCTCAAGCGCGTCTTCACGTCCTGTTACCTTTATCGCAGAGTCGCGCGGGTGTGTGGGTTGATTTGCCGCCTCGGAGGAGAGGATCGCAGGATGCAAAGAACTATTGGACGAGGCAGACGTAAATTTCTCATCGGAGCGGCAGCTTCTGCTGCGTCGGCAGCACTGGGAAATCGGACGGTTGAAGCACTGCGGACCGTTTCGTCGCTGACCGGCTTGCGCGGCCGATATCTGACCCATGTGTCCGTGGTGCGGGTGAACCAGATCGAGGTCACCCCCACGCGTTCCATCGGAGAAGATGAAGCTGCCGACAATCGTCCAGAGCGGATCCGGTCGCGGCGGGAATCGTTCGCGCGCGGCTGCCCTGAAGGCAAAATGACATGGGCGATCAGCTGGCTCGCGCTGCATGACAGCCGGAAAGAGTACCAGGAGGCTAGGCGACTCCTGGCCGAATATCACGACCGCTATGGTGATGAGGTCACGTTTATTCCTGGTGGATATTTCGCGCCGATGTACGACACGCGCGAGCACAACAGGGCGACAATTCACGAAGCGCTTCGGCTCGTTTCAAATATGGTTGGAGGCGGATACCGTCCAGAGTGTCTTGTGGCTGGCTTCATGGATGCGGAGAACCAGAGAAATCTGGCGAAGGATGAGGGTATCCACGTTTGCCAGGGACAGATCTGGAGCCAGCACTCCATCGACAATGGCGACGGCGATGGCGGCATCTGCTATCCCTACTATCCAAGCCGTGAGCACTATCTGAAGCCGGCACAGGGCAAGTCAGATTTTATCGACTGTGTATGCCTTGATGGGTGGACGTGCGACTTTCTTTCGGCACGGCGCGAAGGGTTCACGGGTGGTTTCAACAGTCGTCTTGGAGTAGGGCCAATCGAAAGCGTGGGCAACCTTGGAGCGACCGTCGGACGCAGAGAGATGATGGACACAACTGCGATGCACTTCGACAAGGGGAATCAACTCAATGGTTTCGGATTCGTCACCTCCATCTGGGAGACATCGATCGGTCACGACGAAGATCTGGCGTGGTGGCTGCAGGCAGTGAGAGAACGGTGGCCAGATACGAAGGTTGTAACTGAAGGAGCGTTCGGCCTCGAGTGGCGAAAGCACAATCCGGATAATTCGAACTTGAATTACCGTTTCGATGAGAAGGGAACCGGTGCTCCGGGATCAGAGAATGAACTGGAAATTGAGTGGTTCATGAACCAGGAGTTCCGCCTCGCCTTGCTGCACAACTGGATGAAAGACGATCCAGCGATGGTCATCGACTACACGCGCTACGATCTCAAGGCGGAGGAGCCTGCGAATCCGCAGCGCGAATGGAGCCTGATGAACGTCATGAACCAGAAGGGCACGCGGTCGCAGGACAAGCCAATTCGAATTTCGCAACTCAAGGCAGACGATCAGCAGCGAATCTTCGCAAAGTATCCGGAGTTGAGAAAGCGGGCCTGAGTCGCAGGTGTCGCGTGGTACTGGGTGGAGAGACAATGGAGTTAACGCGAGCAAGGCCCTTTACACGCGGCGCTCGCGCGAAGTTTTGAGGTTGGCAGGAAGGTAAACTGGTGATCGGGGAGTTGCAATCGAAGTCAGGCGCGACGGTTGTAGGCGGGTCCGCCGAAGACAGAGCCCGCTGCTCCTGCAATGTGTCCGAACTAATCGTCCGTCAGCGCCCCTTAATCAAGTCTTCAGTCGTTTTCTTCCCCGACAGCAGTTGCGCCAAGACTTTTTCAGGACAGTTATGGTGCAACTCGAGAAGTTCGAGATCAATCTCGTTCTCGACCGACGTGACGATGGTGTGGAAGCAATCCAGACACATCGTATTGAATGTTCCGTTATCGTTCTGAGTTCGGCAATACATATTCGCCGCCCCCTATTTCACTCCCCAGAGATTCTGAGATGGTATGCACAGGCCAGATCTCAATCCCGTGACAGAAATCACGAGCTGGTGTGAGATGTGCATGTTGGCGGGGAATCGCTGACCGCCTGCACGCTACATCTTGTTCGCCTGGTTTTGATTGCGACGTAAAACCCAGCATGCATCTTCGCCACTTTGCGAAAAGATTGAGACTGAACAGGGCACGTCGCTCGCTCCAAGATAGTCGTATTCCTGCCTATTGCCTTTGAGGGGCACTATGAGAGTCTGATTTACGTGCACGCTGCCTTGCGGCGAGCCGCGCACCTTGTACACGGCCAGGTCACCGAAATAGAGGAGAACAAACGCTGCAGTTAACGTGACAACAGCCCTGCGCGTCCACTGCCAAATCAGGCTCTTCATCCGCCTCCTGGATCGATCCCGGTGTCAGGTTATCGAAAACCGCCGGTCGAGCGAAAAGACTTGACTGCAAAATAAAGGGCCAGCCAGGTGGCTGACCCCCTTCGCTTAAGGTCAGTTATTACTGGCTCGTGTGCCCGACCGATGCAGCTCGGGGAGAAACGCCGCTCAGTTCTGCAGCTCGCCCTTCAGCGTATGCAGCCGCGCCCATCAGAGCTGCACGGCTCTCGAGAATCACGCGTACCGGCATGTTGATGAGCAATTGGCTCAAGCGGCCTTTGTCCTGGAATGCTTTGAGGAAGGTACCGTCTTTCAGTTTTTCGAGGATCTTGGGGGCAATGCCGCCGCCCACATAGAGACCGCCAACGGAAAGTACTTTGAGCGCGAGGTTGCCGGCCTCGGCTCCATAAATGGAAACCATGATGTCCAAAGCTTTGCTGCAGATCTCGCTCTTAACCGAAAGGGCCATTTCGGTGATGACGCTGTTGGGATCGTGCGCCTCGCCAATTTTTTCGGCGAGCCACTTGGGTTCTTCCATTCCCTGGCCGTCGCGGAGGAACTCGTAGATATTAGTGAGTCCCATGCCGCTGACGACGCGCTCGTAGCTGATGCGCCCGTTGTATTTCCGCTGGAGGAAGCGCAGCAATTCGATTTCCGTCTCATTGCGCGGGCCGAAGTCTGTGTGACCGCCTTCTGACGGATAGGGCACGTGAATGCGGCCGTTCCAGGCCAGCATGCCTTCGCCGAGGCCGGTGCCGGCGGCGATCAGAGCGCGGTTACCGATCTGGCTGGCATCCCCTTCGCTCAGGGTGAAGATTTGTTCCGGTGAAAGCTC
>Ga0157378_10002887_pt1 | contig 15300 bp, 12 predicted proteins | sample M65metaG_FD_115309 | JGI IMG/M metagenome (GOLD analysis project Ga0157378, IMG submission 115309) | Miscanthus rhizosphere microbial communities from Kellogg Biological Station, Michigan, USA - M6-5 metaG | ecosystem: Host-associated > Plants > Roots > Rhizosphere > Soil | place: USA: Michigan...
ATGTTGCGGAGCAGGGTGTCGTCCACCTGCGCCGGCGTTCCGAAGGCGATGGTGTGGATGGGGATGAAGCGCTTGCGCAGCTCCTGCGGCAGGCCGGCCACCGGCGCCAGGCCAAGGAAACCGCTGCCGGTCGGCGCGATCAACGGCGCGGTGTTCTGCATACCGTCGGTGATGAGGATGACGTCGAAATCATTCTTCGGATCGGCCTTCCACTGGCTCATTCCTTCGTTGATGCCGCCGCCGAGGGTTGTCGAGCCGCCCGGCGAGAGCGAGTTGGCCTTGCTGATGATGGCGTCCCAGGCGTTGGCTCCGCCGCGCTGCAGGAAGAAGTTCGCCGGCGGATCGGCGCCGACCAGTGTCTGCGGCTGCGCGGTGGAGTCGAAGAAGACCATCCCCATGCGATCGCCCGACCACTCCGGTCCGCCGCCCGGAGGCGCGTCGAGCAGCTCCCACTGGCCGACGAAGTTCTGCACCGCGGTCTTGAGGATGTCGATTTTCTTCGGGCCGGTCTGCGCGCCGGGAGGAAGGTCGTTCATGCTGCCCGACTTGTCGAGCACCAGAGCCACGTCGAAGAGGTTGCGGCCCTTGTAGGTCGCCGTGAGCGCCGGAGCGACGCCATCATCGTTGGGAATCAGGAAGGCCGGCGTGTCACCGGTGTGCTTCGATACCTGCGAGCACTCGGACATCGGCGCGGCCACGACGTAGGTCGACATCCGATAGGCGGTGATGTCCTGCGCGCCGACGAAGCGCATGTTGATCTGTTTCTCGATGGCGAATGTGCCCGCGCAGAAGTCGGCGCCGAAGTTCGACTTCGGGACGTAGGTGACGCGGACGTTGTTGCCGGTGAGCGCCTCGTAGGTGACCGAGTCGCCGGCGACGTTGGCGGTATCGCCGAGGTTGAGAGTGGCGGCACCGACCACGAGCTGCGAGCCGGCCGGAGCGGCGCTTAACTCGAGAGTGACCCGCACCATGCCCGACTCCTGATTCGGAATTCCTCGGGTAGGAATGTCGAGGATCCAGGCCTCACTCGCCGCGGCCGTGGACGGCAGCAGCGCGGAGACACACGCAACAAATACAGCAAGAGCGACAAAGGCTCGTTTCATGGGACTTCCTTTCGTCAAGAGAGAGAGTGTTGGCGCTGGTGAGGACCAGAAGCGCCGGATTTACACACGAACGGCGAGCACAATCGGTCGGGGACTTATTGCCTTCCGTGTCCCAGGTCACAAAGTGAGGTTATGGCGCCCTGTCATTCCGAGCGACGCGAGGAATCCCCCGCTCGGAGTGGGGGACGTGGTTCCGAGGTGATCTGCCGAGGGAGGGTGGTCGAGCGCAAGAGGTACGTTTCGCGCCTGGCCACCGCCCCACTCACTGACACGAAAACGATTGAGCTGCGCTGCCATCGAGGGATCGCGACGAGTCGTTCCGCCATACGGCGACACGCCACCGGAGGTGGCTCGGATGGTAGCCGGTGGTGTGCGAGCGTCAGCGAGCCACCACCGGTATCCGTTCGCGAAAGGAAGCCGACCCTGAAGGGGTCGCGGAGAATTTGAAAATCTACGCGACCCCTTCAGGGGTCGATGAAACGCGCGTGTTGAATACCGGTGGTCGGTTCGCTTTGCTCGCTCGACCACCGGCTACCGTACGAGTCGCCTCCGGCGACTAGGCATGCTGTCGACATCGCCACCAAATTGACGGTAAATTTGGTGTCGATGCGGCCACGCCGTCGTCGGATGTTCGCTCGTCATACTTCGTCATCGGCGGAACCTACTAGCGATCTCGTTTTTCATTGGAGAGAACTCGGCGTACTCTGAACTAGCATGGCCAAGGTTCCACGGAAGGGCGTACTTGCTGACCACAAAAGATCGAGGAAGAAACTTGTTCCTCCGTTCATGAGTCATTTTGGCCAGCAACTCCAGCTGTCCTCGTGGCCTCGTACGGGTATCCCAGAAATCGTCTGGCTTGCCCTACTTCACGACCAGGATGAAAAACTAGGTGTGAGAGCAGCTCTCGCTCTTTCAAAGATCGCCGTAAAGAGCATCCCCAGCAAAACCGCTTATTGCCTCGTCAGTCACTTCGCGACCCTCAGCGACGTGGCGGGCGCTGCTCTCTGGGCGCAATTGCCGCGTGATGAGCAGGCGGTCTTGGCAACCGCGCTACAACCGTTGGTCGCTGCGTATCCGACATGTCCATTCAGAAAGCTGCTTCCAGATGTGATGGACACTGCAGACTTGCCGCGGCTCAAGCGCGTGCTTACTTGCCTTTTCGATAAAACGAGTCGCGAATCGACAATGGCTCTCGCGACCATGCTGTATCTGGTTGTCAACGCTCGGCTGTTGTTTCTCAACCCAGAGACTCGACTGCACGACTTTGAAAAGATTTGCGATTATCCATCGACGGAAGAGTCCCGAGCGATGGCCTCGGAGGTGCGTTCTCTGACGATCATGAGCTTCCTGCCGCCGCAGTACGAAGAGAACTCTTGGCCGAAGGATTTTTGGAATCGCGGGCTGGCTTTGGAAGCGTGCACCTATGACTGAAGATGACATCGCCGCACTCTGGAGCATCGCGCACGAGTTTGCCGACGCTGCTAGAGCTGAGCTCGCGAGCCGGTGGACGGTTTGGGCACTCGATCTGTCTAAAACAGAAGTCCACGAAGTAGTTGGCGCCCTACTGGCGCGTCAGGTGACTCTTGCGCGAACGATTATTAGCAATCCGGGAACGTGGACTGCCCATGCTGCGCCCGTCTTGCTACGCGCCATGGCTGACGTCCGTATTTCGCTTGAGTGGATCCTCGCTGAACCGCAGCAACGCGCACAACGATTTATCGATTATGGCCTTGGTCAGATGAAACTTGAAATGGAGCATCGCAAAGCGCTAATTGATCAACAGAGCCCTGATCCTGATGAACAACGTTACATTCAGTACCAAGAAGCATGGATTGACGAACAGCGCTTTCACTTCCTAACCTCGGTCGACCTGGGCTCATGGTCCGGTGTGACCACTAGAACTATGGCAGAGGAAGCCGGATGCCTCGACTTCTACAATTGGGTGTACACGCCGTTCAGTGCCGCCACGCACTCTGGTTGGCACCATGTGGGGCGGTTGAATGTCAGAACCTGTACGAATCCATTGCATAGATACCATCGTGTGCCGTTTGATGACGAGTTGCCTTTGGATTACTCGTTTCCTGATCTAGCTGCGAAGTATTTGCGTCAGACCTTCGCCGGTTTCGATGCGGCAATGAAAGTCAGCGTGGAAGTGCCATCGGCAGCGCAAATCTATTACGACGCAATGATGAAGCAATTCGGCGATGCCGACATTCCGGCCGGAGCGGCCGATTCTCCCGAAGAGTAAGGCACGGTTTCCTGCGCTCTGAGATCTTTGAGATGGACTATCATCGATCACCCCCCCGCCTTCGGCTCCCCACCCTCCCGCCCCCACCGCCCGTAGGCGCCTTGGCAGTACTTCTCGCGCTCTTCCGGCGTCATGCGCTCCCAGCGTTCGGCCATGCGGCGGCGGATGCGGGAGCGCATGTCGGCGCCGTGCATAGTCAGGCCACCTCCGAAGAGGATCCGGCAGAGGGCCAGGAGGCCGAGGGCGGGCCAGAAGGTGATCTGCTTGAAGCCGAAAAGGTCGGGAAGCAGCCAGTTCCAGAGATGCATCACGACTTCGCCGCCGATGAAGACGAACAGCGCCAGGCCCACGAGTGCCACCGGGGCAAACCACAACAGCCGTTTCCTTCTCATGTCGTGCTCCTCATTTCTTTGAACTCGTCGTAAATGGTCTGCAGGCGCTCGCGGAGATGAAGCACGGCGTAGCGCTTGCGCGACAGCAGGGTGTTCACGTTCACTCCCGTTTCGGCGGACAACTCCTTGAAGCTGCGCCCTTCCAACTCGTGGGCGATGAAGACCTCGCGCTGCTCCTCGGGGAGCTCGGCCAGCGCGTACTGGATCTCCTCGATCAACACGTGGCGGACGTAGAGCGCCTCCGGTCCCGCGTCGGGCGACGGAAGGAGATCGTCGAGCCGTAGCATCTCGCCGTCTTCGCCCTCGATGGCGTCGGCGAGGCTTTCCGGCTCGCTCTTGCGGAAAAGATCGGTGATGCGATTGCGGGCCACGCGAAAGAGCCAGGCCGTCACGTGCTCGATCGGCATCAGCAGGCGATTGGCTTCGACCAATCGGTAGAAGACCTCCTGCAGGATGTCTTCGACGTCCGAGGTGTCGGGGACGCGGCGGCGGATGAAGGCGCGGAGGCGGGAGCCCTCGGCCGCGACGATCTCGGAGATGCGGCTGTCGTTCTCGGCCATCGCGGTGCTCGCCAGATCGTTCATCCACTGCTGTAGACGAATGGGGAGCGCGAATATTGTAGGGTTGCGAATCTATGAGCCGAGTCGATCCTCCCGCCGTCGTCAACATCGCCGACCTCCGACGTCTTGCGAAGAAGCGCCTTCCGCGCGTGGTGTTCGATTACATCGACGGCGGCGCGGACGCGGAGTGGACCATGCGCGAGAACGCGCGCGTGTTCGATGATGTGCTGCTCCGGCCCCGTTCCGCCGTGGCTACGGACAACGTCGATCTTCGAACGACGGTCCTCGGGCAGACGATCGATCTGCCCTTTCTTCTGGCGCCGGTCGGCAGCTCGCGCCTTTTCTATCCGCGTGGTGAGGAAGTGGCGGCGCGTGCTGCGGGCGAAGCCGGAACGATCTACACGCTTTCGACGCTGGCGGGCTGTCCTGTCGGCGACGTCAAGGCGGCCACGCGCGGGCCGGTGTGGTACCAGCTCTATCTCGTCGGCGGGCGCGATGTGGCCATGGGCGGCATCGAGCGCGCGAAAAAGGCCGGCTGTACCGCGCTGGTGGTCACTGTCGACACGCCCGTCGCCGGAAATCGGGAGCGCGATGTGCGCAATGGGACGAAGGAGCTGGTGTCCGGCGGACCGTTCGCGATGTTTGCGCACACCTTCCAGTTCCTCGCCCGCCCGCGCTGGCTGGCGGCGTTTCTCCGCGACGGCGGTTTGATGAAGTTTCCGAACGTCATGCTGAAGGAGGGCCCGATGCCGTACGCGGACGTCGGTGCGGCGCTGGAGCAGTCGACGGTGTCATGGGAAGACTTCCAGTGGATTCGCGAAGCGTGGCAGGGTCCGATCGTGGTGAAGGGCGTACACACGGCGGACGATGCGCGCCAAGCGATCGATCACGGCGCGGCGGCGATGGTGGTCTCGAATCACGGCGGCCGCCAGCTCGACGGCGTCGCTCCGACGCTGCGCGTGCTGCCGGAAGTTCTCGCCGCCGTCGATGGGCGCGCCGAGGTGCTGCTGGATAGCGGCATTCGCCGCGGCAGCGATGTCGTGAAAGCCCTCTGCCTCGGCGCAAAAGCCGTCCTCATCGGACGCGCCTTCGCCTACGGCCTCGGCGCGGCGGGCGGGGACGGCGTCGTGCGGGCGATCGAGATTCTCCGCTCGGGAGTCGTGCGGACGATGAAGTTGCTGGGAGCTGCCTCGGTTGGCGAGCTGGATCGGACGTTCGTGCAGGTGCCGGAGGGGTGGGTTAGGGAGACTGTGCTTCACGACCGATCCGGACCTACGACCCTGAATGAGATCGATGGCCTGCGTGCCCATGGCGCGCGTCCTCTTACACAAGCGACAGTCGACATCGCCCGCAGCAGAGAAGAGTGATCGTCACAAACGCCATCAATCGCGAACGCGTTGCGCACAGGGCGTCAATGTGCATCCCCACCGCGCTAGCGGTAAAAGACGGTAGCCAGAGGTCGAGCGAAGCGACACCTCTGGAATTGGATAGTGATTGAAGAGTTATGCCGCGTCAGCGGCACTTGATTGAGTCTCAAGACTCCAATGCCGCTGACGCGGCACCAAAACCAGAGCCGTCCATACGAGGGGTGCTCGCAAGAAGCGCTCGCACCTCGCTACCTTCTTCTTGCCGCTGACGCGGCACCGCAACTCCAAGTTCGCAGACAGGCTGCGCATCAAGCCGGATCCGATGTGGCACAGACACTCTTGTCTGTGCTCTATCGAAGATTCACGGATCCAGTTTTCATTAACGCAAACTAGACAGCACAGACAAGAGTGTCTGTGCCACATCGACCCTGCTTCTTGCTTGTCTCCTTTCTGTTGGATCTATGCAGGTGCAGCTTCCACCAGCCGACGCGATGCCTCCTCGGTCTCCGCATCCGCTGGAAAGAACGCTTCGATGCGGAGCTCCTGGAGGGTGATGTCGTGTGGGGTGCCGAGGGTGGTGAGGGTGGAGAAGTAGCGTAGGTGGAGATCATCTTTGCGGAAGTCGATGGCCAGGAAGGGGGCGGTGGAGACGTCGAGGTCGAGCGTGCGCCAGCGCGGAGGGACGCCGGGGTAGGCGAGCAGATCGTGGAGCAGCTGGCGTGTTTCGGCGCCGCCAAGGCCGCTGAGTACATCGCGATGAAGCCATTGGATCAGCGCCGCGGCCATCGCCTCCCAGTTGACGATGTGCGGGCGGAGGCCGAGGGGATGAAACATCAGGCGCATGGCATTGCCGCCCCACTCCGCCGCCGCGGACGGATCGGCGACGAACGTCTCCACGAGATGGGCGGCGCCGTTGTTTGCCTTCAGCAACGTCCACGATCGATCGACCACGATCGCGGGGTACGGCTCCTGCTGGCGCAGCATGAAATCGAGCGCGCGGCGGGCCTGCTCGAGCGCGGGTGAATCGAGATCGGTGGCGCGATACATCGCCGCGTAGCCGGCGGCCATCAGCAGCTCGTTGCGATCGCGCAGCGGGACGTCGAGCACGCGGGCGAGCATGAGCACCATCTCGCGGCTGGGCTGGGAACGACCGGTCTCGATGAAGCTGACGTGGCGCGACGACACGCCCGCCTCGGCGGCGAGATCGAGCTGGCTCACGCGACGGCGCGTGCGCCACTCACGGAAAAGGCGACCGAATGCGCTTTCGGATTCGACGGCTGGACTCATGCGGGCAATCTACATCGCTCGCGAACCGACGGACATTACCTGCGAAGTAATTGATCTGCCGCGCCGAACCAATCATGCTGGCCGGCATGTCGCGTGAGAGCCGCATCGGTGCCTACATTGCCTTCGCGGCGATCTGCATCATCTGGGGGACGACGTTCGCCGCCATCCGCGTGGCAATCGAGACCATCCCCACCTTTCTCGTGGCCGGCGTCCGATTTCTCATCGCCGGATTTCTGTTGCTGGTCATCGCTCGAGTAAGCGGCGCGCGATTTCCGAAGAGCGCGCGGGAGTGGCGCGAGCAGGTGATCGCAGGCGTGTTGATGGCGGGTGTGGCCAACACGCTGGTTGTCTACGCCGAGCACGCGCTGAGCAGCGGCCTGGCGGCGCTGCTGGCGGCTACGATTCCGATCTGGATGGCGGCGATGGAGGCGATCTTCGGTCTCGCATCGATGACGCCGCGGAAGATCGCAGGCCTGGTTCTCGGGTTTGGCGGCGTGGGGCTTCTGGTCGCGCCGGCCATCGGACACATCGATCTGTCGCTGCGATTCCTTCTCGCCGTGGGCGCGATGCAGCTGAACGCCATCTGCTGGAACGGCGGAACGCTCATCTCCCGCCGGCATCGCGCCAGCGCCGATCCGATGGCCGTGGCAACGGTGCAGATGCTGTCCGGAGGCGCGGCCATGACGCTGGCAGCGTTCGCCTCCGGCCAATACCCGACCTTGCAGATGTTCTCGCTCCGATCGTCCCTCGCCGTCCTCTATCTGGCGATCCTCGGATCGGTCGTGGCCTACACCGCCTACAACTACGCGCAGACGAAGCTGAGCGCCGGCAGCGTGGCGTCGTATGCGTATGTCAATCCGGCCATCGCCGTGCTCACGGGAGCGCTGCTGCTGCGCGAGCCGGTGACGCTGCGGATGATGGCCTCGATGGTGATCATCCTGTCGGGCGTGGCGCTGATTCAGATCGATCGAAGGAGAGCTGTATGACTACAATCCGCGCCATGAGACGTCTTGCCGTTGCCGCGCTCCTCGTTCTTCTCACCACGGCCGCCTACGCGCAGACCGACGCCGTCGCGGTGCGCATCGATCGCATCCTGCGCGAGGTGCCGCTGATCGACGGGCACAACGATCTGCCCTGGCAGTACGAGGAGCGGGTGAAGAACCATCTGGCCCAGATCGACATCCGGCAGGATCAGAGCAAGCTCACGCCGCCGCTGCACACCGACATCGCCCGGCTGCGGCAGGGGAGGCTGGGTGGGCAGTTCTGGTCGGTCTACATTCCGACCACGCTCAAGGGCGGCGATGCCGTGCGCGCGGTGGTCGAGCAGATCGACGTGGTTCACCGGCTGGTCGAGACCTATCCGGAGACGTTCGAGATCGCGCGAACTGCCGATGACGTCGTACGCATTCATCGCAGCGGCAAGATCGCCTCGCTCATCGGAATCGAAGGCGGTCACTCGATCGGCAACTCCCTGGCTGTGCTGCGCCAGCTGTACGCGCTCGGTGCGGGGTACATGACCATCACCCACAGCGACAACGACGACTTCGCCGATTCGGCGACGGCCGATCCGGTGCACGACGGCCTCACGCCTTTCGGCAAGCTGGTCATCGCGGAGATGAATCGCCTGGGCATGCTGGTCGATCTCTCGCACGTGGCGCCGAAGACGATGAACGATGTTCTCGACATCGCCGCCGCGCCGGTGATCTTCTCGCACTCGTCCGCGCGGGCCATCACCGATCACGCCCGCAACGTTCCCGACGATGTGCTGCGCCGCGTCAAGGAGAACGACGGCGTGGTGATGGTCTCGTGGGTCCCCGGATTCAGCTCGGAGAAGGTGCGCGCCCGCGATGCGGCGCGGGATGCCGAAGAAGCGCGCCTGAAGGCGCTCTTCCGCGGCCAGCCCGAGAGGGTCAAGGCGTCGCTGGCGCAATGGGAGACCGCCAATCCGAATCCGCGCGCGACGGTGCAGGATGTGGCCGATCACATCGACCACATCGTCAAAGTTGCCGGCGCGGAGCACGTCGGCATCGGCGCCGACCTCGACGGCATCACCAGCACGCCGGAAGGATTGGACAGCGTGGCCGCCTACCCGATCCTCTTCGCGGAGCTGATCCGCCGCGGATACACCGACGAACAGCTGAAGGGGATCGCGGGACTCAACATTCTTCGTGTGATGCGGAAGGCCGAGGCAGTTGCGGCGCGGTTGCAGAAAGAGAAGCCGGCATCGGATGTGAGGATCGAAGAGGTCGACAAGCCGGTGGTGGCGCAACCGGCGACGGCGCACTGAGGAGATTTCAGTGCGAACGCCTGACATCACCTGTCTGGCTCACTTTGTGTCTCACAATCTTAGGAACGTTATGCTTGAAGCCTCACATCTTGAAAACTGAGCAGCACCCACCATTCATGCGTTTCGACCTTCATCCGATTGGCCGCCTCGATAGCCGTCTTTCTCAAATCCTCTGGCCCGTTCACATATCTCATCCGATGTGCGATACCGCCCAAAACACGAGCCATTCGCCGTGATCTTTCTGCGATCCTCTCGAGTTCTAATTGTGCCGTGGTCGCATGGATCGCGCCGGCACAGACTGGCAGCACGACGGTGAGAAGCGTTATTACATCGCGAAGCCACTTTGGTAGGTCGATACTCCGAAATGAATTCTCCATAAGAAAATGTATCAATGCCAGAACCAACGTGGCCGTAAACAGGCCAAGACCCAGCGAATGCCGCCGTGCGGCACTTCGATGCTTCTTCTTGGCATTGTGCGCATGGAATTGTCTTTGATCCTCGATCCACGCGTCCGTCAGAAAGGCCTTCAGCTCGGCAAAGGGCAGATGCGGTACCGAGGATGCTGCGGCATGGCTCATCGCCTCGGCCACATTCGTGAGCCAATGCCTGGGTCCCCGGTAAAACGGAAGGGGGTTGTCTCTGGGTACAGCACCGTTGTCTTCCGAGTGGTTCGTTTCAGCCGCTGGTTCCGTCTCCGTCAGGGTAGTGAAAACTGAGGTCCGTAGCCGCTCGGCGAGATATCGGTCGTGCAGCCATTTCTGGTGCCATTTGGCATAGCGTCCAGCTGTCCATAAAACGAGCACCGCGATCATTGCCGCGACTTCGATCAGAATGTACTTGCCATTGAAAATTGCCTGAGCCGCCGCTGCGGTGACTCCTATACCCGCCAAATACTGAATCCAGTTGACCGCGTTAGCGTGTCGACTCTGATACAAGCCAGCCAGGAGATCGGCCCGAACGTACTCACGAAGGATTGGCTCGATTGCGGCCATCCAGGCAGTTGGATCGAGCCCCGCGGCGGTCGAACCAGCGGCCAGCTGAGCGCGAGCTTCCGAGAGACTCGCCTCAAAGGCCGCCGCGCTAAGTGATGTGTCGGCACAGTAAGCAGCCTGCTGACAATAGCCGAAAGACAATCGATTGGCCGTGAGTGGAAACTCGTCAGAGATTACCTCGTAGGCCTCGCTTCCGGTTGGCATTGCCGAGCGAATGACGCGGGGCGGCTGGTCCGGTTGGTTGGCATGGATCCAGAGCACCACTCGTCCGTGCTCAACTGCATATCGGACTACGTCGGCAGTCCCGCCGAGTCCCTGTGCTCTGCGTCCATTCCAGATAGCGATGAGAATTTCTCCAGTGTCGACGACACTCTCACCAACCCTGACGTAACCTTCGTCGCGTGCATTTCCACGTAGCGGCTCTCCAGGTCCTTCGCCCGGTCTTCTGTGAACATCCAGCTCCTGAAATTGCCGCCTGAGAGCGAAGAGCTGTTCGAACTCTGCAAGGTCGGCTGGTTTCTCGAAATCTTTCCGATATTCATCAAGGCTGAATGGCGTCAGCACGTCGAGGTGCGCATCGTTCCGCTCAAGAACCGCACGGGCCACGAGCCGGTCCGCGCCGCGTGCCAGCGGCGAGACGACGGTCCACGAGAGAGGGATCGAACCGTGCACCGTGAGTGTTGTCGCAATGCGGTCCAGCAGCCTGCGCACGGCATTCGCCACGCCGGGTTCGTCACGTATTGAGCGATGCCCTGTCACGCCGAGCCGGAGCTCATAGGGCAACGACGAGAGTCGCGCAGCAGTCATGGTCAGGTATTCTTCTTCGCCTTTTTTGGAGTGGCTGGCGGAGTCTCGAGCGAATGTTCCGCGTTGAACTTATCGAGTGCGTATCCATAAATGTAGTTTCCGTCTCGAACAAAGAAGATCACGGGTGACTGGTTGCTCGATTCGAGAACGGTCTTCATGATCGAGACGCCGGACAACAGGTCCTCCGCAGCAAAGACGTTGAAGACTTTTCCCCGCTCCTCCTCGGCGCTCTTCCGGATCGACTGCCGGTCGGCAGCCGGCACATCTTTTGTGAAATGAAACTGGAGATCCTCCTGATTCCAGGTTCCGTTGGCTAGAGACGAGAGAAAGCTCTCTAGGTCGGCTCGAGTCAACGCGACATAACCGTCGCGCGCGTTCTCGGGGTGCCGGAACGTTGCCGTGGCCCATGCCGCACCGCCCGACCAGAATAGGCGAGCTCGGTTCCTCAGGCAGGGAGCGTCCAGACTCTCCCTTTCATATGCAGGTTTCACCTCGTCGGCCATGACCTGCTTGACTCCGGCCTTGTAGTCCTCTTTATTCTTCTGGAACGCCGCATTTCTCCCCGAAACGGAGCCGTACGAAATCTCTGCTGACTTGAAGTTCTGGATCGTTGTGTCACCTACTAGACAACCGGCTTTCGTGTTGCCGCTTCCGACGTCAATGACTACAGCCACCTGACGACGCATCAACGGCACCGAGGAGATCAGAGTGAAGTAGCCCTCCTGTTTCGCATCGACAAAATCCATGGCAATCCCCGTGGCCTCCTTGACGGCGGCGACCAGATCTGCCTTGTTCTCGCCTTTGGCGACTCCGCTGCTTCCCACGATGTAATACTGAACATCGGATAGACCGATCTTGTCCGCCTCGGTGCGCATGTCTTTGACTAGTTCCTTCGCTGCCTCGGTCGCATCCTGAATACCTTCCGATGTGAAGCGCGGTCCTTTCATCGAGCTCACAAGCTTCGTGTTGATGGTTTTCCGGAATACGGACCTGGCCTCGATACCTTCGATCCCTCGCTCAAATCGATAGAGAACCGCTTTGGTCCCTTTTGAGCCCAGATCGATTGCGGCGTAATACTTCGCCTGCGGCCGCGGGTATGCCGCGAAGGCCGTCGCGAAGATCAAAAGCACTGCAAGTCTACGCATGATGACTCCTTTCGATTAGATAGATGGCTCGAATTGTCGAAACGAGATATCTGCTCGGTGTTTCTTAATTTGGCCCACAATAATCATTTTGAAGGAGTCCCTGCTTTCGTTTGCAATCGATGCATGCCTGCTGGTTCTTGGCATCCCTGCAACACCTGGGCAAGTGAGCTTCCGCTGTACAATCGAACGCCGCCACGACCTTCGGCGGTTCAGGAACGCTTTCGAGGCAACGTGATAAGCCCATGCAGTTTTTCCGGAGCGGATCGTTGGCGGGCACTTTTCGCCAGTCGACGATCGCAGTGAGCTTCATCGCTTGCGCTGAAGCCTGCACACATCCCGGAAAGCTCATGCAGTCTGCAAGCAAAGGATCATCGAAGAGAACCTTCGTCCAGTCCTTAGCGACAAGCGCCTGGCCCCGCTGCGCCCGGTCAAGGCAGGGTTGAAGCATCATGCAATCGCCTAGAAGTGCTTTGTCGTCATAGGGCACGGTCTTCCAAGCTGTGGAAAGCAGCAGGGCGCTTCTGTTCTTACGCTGGACACAAGGCGGAAAGCTCATACAATCCGCCAGCGCGGGGTCACCGACACGAGCCTTTGTCCAATCAGTACTCACGATGGCCGTAGCCTTCTGCATCCGTCCGATGCACAACTGATAACCCATGCAGTCGTCGAGTAGCGCTTTATCGTCATAGCGCACGCCGCGCCAATCTGTTGAAACGAGCAACGCGCTTCTGGTCCTGCGCTCGAGGCAAGGTGCGAAGTCTCCGCAATTCGCTAGAGCAGGGTCGTCAAAGCGAATTTTCGGATCGATGCGAGGCCGGAGATTGTGATCAGGCGATGACGCCTGCCAGATCCAGAGTCCCATTGCGACGGCTAAAGCTGCCGCGAAGATCACTGGAATGAGGGCCCGTTTCCCAGGTGGCCTGATGGTCTTACCCGGGGATGACTCCGCACCCGTGAGAGTATCAATGAGTTGATGCAGGCCGGAAGCGTAGTCCGATGTGAGATCGATGTAGTGGAGACGACTCAGACGCATCGGCACGTCGCACTTGATATGAAGGACGGGCAGGACGCGCTTTCCCCTGCCCATCGCGTGCGAAACCTCGTTGAGCACTTCGTCCGATTTCACCGAGGAGGGCGAATAAATGACGATGAGGCCGACGCTCGCGTTGATGGTGTTCTCGACTGCAACATCCCACGGTACTCCAGGAGGGATTTTGACGTCCCACCAGACGTCGATTCCCGCTGTGCGAAGATCATTACCCAGCTTACGGGCAAATGCGCCGTCGACTCGTGCATAGCTGATGAAGATCTGCCCGTTCATCAAATCCCAAAGCTACACTTCCTCAAGCGATACCTGAAGGCAGTCCTGAAGGGTGTGAGTCCGTTAATGCTACCATTGCGCGGCGAGCCAAGCTAGAGCGAAATTGCGTTGGTTCTCGTGGGTGAGAGGCGCATGGGAGATGGCCTTCTGCATCTTTATCCACTCTTCGTATGCCGCCGCTTCCAGAATGGCGCCTCTGGCCACCGTCGCTCCATTCCGTACCAGAGCGCGAGGTGTTGCCGATACGCGTTCGCGATTGCGGCGATTGTGTCGCGGTAGCGGGGTAGGGCGTTGGCGTCGCCGCGGAGGTGGGAGTCGGTGGCTTCGGCGGCGGCCAGGCCGGTGTAGAGGGCGTTGAGGAGGCCTTGGGACGAGAGGGGATCGAAGGCGAGGGTGGCGTCGCCGGCGGCGAGGAAGCCTTCGCCGGCGCAGGGATCGAGGGTGGCGCTGTGCGCGGCTGTGAATCCGGACGTGGCGTCCGCGGCGAAACCGGAAGCGGCGAGTAATGCTTCGAGCTCGCCCGCCGAGGTGATGTGGGCGAGGAGGGCGTCGCGATCGCGGGCGATGCGTGCGGCCTGCAGGTCGGAATCGGTGTGAAACGCCACGATGCGGCGCTCATTCGGTATCGGCGCGCTGTACCACCAGCCGTCTTCCGTTGCTTCGACGAAGGTCAGGCCGCGGCCGCCCGGTTGTTCGTCGCGGCCGTACAGCCAGCCGCAGATGAGGCGATCGTCGATGCGGGTTTGTGCGCCGAGGCGGCGGGCGAGGGGAGCGCCGCGTCCGGCGGCGTCGATGACGAGCGATGCGTGCATCGAAATCTGCCCGACCTCCACGTGCCAGCCGTCGTCATCGCGCTCGATGTTCGTGATTGTTGCCGGGGCGAGAAACTGCGCGCCGCGTGCGATCGCGGCATTGCGCAGCCACTGCTCGAAACGGACGCGATCGAGATGCCATCCATGTCCGTCGGGATCACGCGTGGAGTCGCGCTCCTGCGGCGTGGGGTCGCCCCACACACTTCGTTGTCCATAGCACGGTGCATGGTCCTCGGCCAGGAACTGATCGAGCAGGCCCATGTCGCGGAAGAGCCGGCGGGCGGCGGCGGGGAGCGATTCGCCGATGCGCGGCGATGGCACGGCGTTCCGTTCGATGATGACGACGTCGCGCAGCGGCGCGAGGTTGAGGGCCGCCGTGGTACCGGCCGGCCCTCCTCCCAGAATAAGAACATCGATCAGCACGTCGACGCGGCGTATCAATGGCGCTGCGACAGACCGTGCGGGAAACGATTCACTTTCTCGATGCCGGTGAGGTCGACATCCTGCTCGGCCGTTTCCTTTGCGCGCGGCGGCAGGGCCTTGAGCTGTCGTTCGACGTGATGCCGCGGATCGAGCTGCTCGACCTCCATCGTGGCCGGGAAGTTTTTGCGATCGCTCGGGCCCTTGCGGACTTCGACGACGCCGAGGTCGCCGAAGTGATCGATCATGTTGTTGATCTGATCGGTGTAGCTGGCATTGCCGAGGGGAAGGATCCAGAGGGAGCGCGCGGAAAACGCGGCCAAGCGCTCGCTGAGCGGCAGATCTTCGTTCATGACCTTCTTGTAATTCGCCTCGCTGAGAACCTGGCTCGGCACGCGCGCCTGCAAGAAGGTGGGGACGTATGGCTCGTACGCGTTCACGTAGCCGGAGCGGCAGCTGGCGGTATCGCACTGCCAGGGGACGGCCATCCAGCGGGTCACGCCGCCCGGCACCTGTCCAGCCAGCGGGCCGTTCGGCAGCGTGAGGGCGCCGTTGATCG
>Ga0157378_10002890_pt1 | contig 15295 bp, 15 predicted proteins | sample M65metaG_FD_115309 | JGI IMG/M metagenome (GOLD analysis project Ga0157378, IMG submission 115309) | Miscanthus rhizosphere microbial communities from Kellogg Biological Station, Michigan, USA - M6-5 metaG | ecosystem: Host-associated > Plants > Roots > Rhizosphere > Soil | place: USA: Michigan...
AGGCGCACTGCGCCTGCGGCGAAACGTGGATGACCGGCTCGACCAAGAAAGAGCTGCGCGTCGAGATTTGCTCGAAGTGCCATCCCTACTTCACGGGCAAGCAGAAACTGCTCGATACCGCCGCACGCATCGACCGCTTCCAGCAGCGCTACTCCAAGAAGGCCGGCCCGAAAGAAGCCGCGGCAAAATAATGTCCCCTCGGAAGGCGTGGCTCGGCGCGGCAAAGCTGATCACCGGCACCTTCAGCGCCGTGACGAACGGCCTGACCGCGTCGATGCCGGCCGCGACCGCTGACCGCAACGTCGACATGCTCATCGGCGGCCAGGCCGTGATCGAGGGCGTGATGATGCGCTCGCTCACCGGCTACTCCGTGGCCGTGCGCCAGCCGAATGGCGACGTCGCCATCAAGAAGGACAAGCTGGTCTCGGTCACGACCAGGTATCCCTTCCTCAAGTTCCCCGTATTGCGCGGCTCGGTCGTTCTGATCCAGTCGCTGATCCTCGGCATCCGCGCGCTGAACTATTCGGCCAGCGTGGCCACCGAGAACGAGGAGGGCGAGCAGGAGATGTCCAGCTGGGCCGTGGCCAGCTCGATGCTCATCGCGCTGGTGCTCGGCGTCGGCGTCTTTATCCTGGCGCCGCTCGGCATCACCAATCTGATCCGCCACTACTTCGCGCCGCACATGGGAAACATCGCCTACAACGCCATCGACGGCGTCCTGCGCGCGGTTTTCTTCTTCGTCTACATCCTCTCGATCTCGTTCATGGACGAGATCAAGCGCGTCTTCCAGTACCACGGCGCCGAGCACAAGACGGTCTACACGTTCGAAGCGAATGAGGACCTGACCGTGGAGAACGCGCGCAAGAAATCGACACTCCATCCCCGCTGCGGCACCAGCTTCCTGATGTTCGTGATGGCCATCTCCATCCTGGTCTTCTCGCTGGTGCCGTCGACGGTGCCGTTCGCGGTCAAGTTCCTGGCCCGCGTGGTGCTGATCCCGCTCATCGCCGGCCTGGCCTACGAGGTCATCCGCTTCTCGGCCCGCCACCTCGGCAATCCGGTCTGCCGGATGCTGACGCGGCCCGGGATGTGGCTGCAGAAGATCACCACCAAAGAGCCCGACGACATGCAGCTGGCCGTGGCCATCACCGCGCTCAAAGAAGCGCTGCTGTACGACGTGGTGGACGAGACCCAGGCAGCCGTCGCTTAGCTACGCTCCGGATATCGAACGTGGGAAGGCGCATGCCGCGCCTTCCCATTTTTGTTTTTGCAGGATCACACCATGTACGAAAAACTCGACGACATCGAAAAACGCTACGAAGAACTGCAGCAGAAGATGGCCGATCCGGCCGTGGCCACCGACGTGGCCGTCTTCCGCGACACGATGAAGGCCGTCTCGGAGATCGACGACGTCGTGGCGAAGTACCGCCAGCTGAAAGACATCCGCAAGCGCCTGGCGGACGCGCGGGAGATGCTGAAGTCCGACGACGACATGCGCGAGCTTGCGGAGATGGAGATCGCCGAGCTGGAGCCGAAGGCGCCGGCGCTGGAGAAAGAGATCCAGCTCCTCCTGCAGCCGAAGGATCCGAACGATGACAAGAACGTCTTCGTCGAGATACGCGCCGGCACCGGTGGCGACGAAGCGTCGCTTTTTGCCGCCGAGATCATGCGCATGTATATCCGCTACGCCGAGACCAAGCGCTGGAAGGTGGACATCACCGATGCGAACTACTCGTCCGTCAACGGCATCAAGGACGCCACGCTGCTGATCGAAGGGAACAAGGTCTATTCGAAATTGAAGTTCGAATCGGGCGTGCATCGCGTACAGCGGGTTCCGCAGACGGAGACCCAGGGTCGCATCCACACCTCGGCGATCACCGTGGCCGTGCTGCCGGAAGTCGAGGACATCGACATCCAGGTCAATGAGAAGGACCTGCGCATCGACACCTTCTGCTCGTCCGGCCCGGGCGGACAGTCGGTCAACACCACCTACTCCGCGGTGCGTATGACCCATCTCCCAACCGGCGTGGTCGTCTCCTGCCAGGACGAAAAGTCGCAAATCAAGAACCGCGCGAAAGCGCTCAAGGTCCTCAAGGCCCGCCTCTACGACATCGAGCGCCAGAAGCGCGAGGACGAGCGCTCCACAACCCGCAAAGGAATGATCGGCAGCGGCGACCGCTCGGAAAAGATCCGCACCTACAATTTCCCCCAGGACCGCGTGACGGACCACCGCATCGGCCTGACCGTCCACAATCTCCCCGACATTATGAACGGCAATCTCGACGTCCTCCTCGAGCCGCTCATCGGCCACTTCCAGGCCGAGCGGCTGCGTGAGGCGGTGGAGGCGCGGTAAGATTTCGCCATGTCGCAGACATACGAGGAAACTCGCGAGAAGGCGATGGCACTGAACCCGGAAGAGCGGGGCGCCCTGGCCGAGGACTTGTGGGACAGCAATCGAACGGCGGAAGAGATGGAAATCGATCGTGCCTGGGCTATCGAGATCGAGCGACGGGCCGCCGAGATCGACGCTGGCATCGGTACGCTCATTCCCGGCGACGACGTGATCCGCGAGCTTCGCGCGAAGTATGGCAAGCGTTCTCGTCGTACGTGATGAAGCTCGTCGCGAGCTTCTTGAAGCGCGCGATTACTACGATGAGCAGCGAAGAGGTTACGGCGAACGCTTCGTCGAAGCCGTAGAGCGCGAGTTCGAGCTCCTTCTCCAGTTCGAGAATATAGGCAAGTCCGTCGGCGGCGGCGTTCGCCGTCGCACGCTGAGCCATTGGCCGTATGGCGTTTACTATCGGCTTCGTGGCGACGAGCTGATCATCATCGCCGTCGCTCACCACCGGCGTCGGCCCGGCTACTGGCGCTCCCGCTTGCGCTAAGCTCCCCTTCATGAAATCCCGCATCGATCAGGTCATCAAACGCGTTCAGGCCGAGTATCTCGACACCCTCCTTCCGCCGCGTGATGCCCTTCTGGCGCGCATGGAGGATTTCGCCGCGGAGCATGGGCACCCGATTGCGGACCCCGAGGTTGGGCAGCTGATGCGAATACTGGTGCGGGCGAAGCGGCCCAGGCATCTGATCGAGGTCGGCACGAACATCGGCTACTCCGTCATCGTCCTTGGGCGCGAATGTGCGGCGGATGCAGTCATCGAGACCATAGAGCTCGATCGCGGCATCCTGGCTACGGCCAAACAGTTTGTTCGCGAAGCGCAGCTCGCATGCGAGGTGAAGTTTCATCAGGGAGCGGCGCTCGAAGTGCTTCCGGCGCTGGCCGGGCCGTTGGACTTCGTCTTCATCGACTGCGTGAAGAGCGAGTACGAGCAGTATCTCGATCAGCTCCTGCCGAAGCTGGCCACCGGGGCGATGATCGTCTGCGACAACCTGCTGTGGGGCGGCAAGGTCGCCGAGGACGTCCACGATCCGTCCACCGATGCGCTGCGGGCCTTCAACAAACGCATCACCACCGACCCGCGGCTGACCACTATCGTGCTCGCAACCGGCGACGGCGTCGGGATCTCCATCGTCAACTGAAAAGGCCGCCCGAAGGCGGCCTTTCGATTGATTTCGATCGGGATTCGGCTTACTTCGACGCCGACGCGGCCGGCACAACGGCCTTGACGGTGGCTTTCATCGGCACGGTCACGACGGGACTCATCTTGTCGTTCGTGTAGATCTTCACGCTGCCGTCGATGTCGCCCGGCTTGGCGTCCTTGGCGATCTGGAGGGAAACCTCGTACTCGCCCTTGTTGGCGGTCGGCTTCACGCTCGTCACCACCGCCGGAATGCTCGACTCCGCCTTCGAGACGACGAAAGTCTCAGGCGCCTTGAGGTTGTTCGAGCGCACCGTCACCATCCGCGTCGCGGCGACGTCCGTCGGCGACACTTCGCCGAAGTTCAAAACGGTCGGCTCGACACGGAACGGCGGACGGACGACGCCGGAAAGGCTGACGAAGTAGTCCGGCTGGTGCTTCGAGGTGGTGATGATGTGGATCTTGTCCGAGAGCGGACCGAGCTTGGCGTCAGGACCGCCGACGGTGATCTTCACCCGGTACTGATCCTGGCCGGTGCGGCCGACGTTCGGAGCCTTCTCCGCTTCCGAGGGGATCTTCTCGGCGGTTGCGGTCACCCACTTGACCGGCTCGTTCGTGGTCGGGTCGATGGGAACTTCCACCTTGGTGACGGCGAACGGCTCTTCCTCTTCCGAGTAGAGGACGACGGTCTGCGAGTCGGCCTCGCCCTGCAGGAGGTTGAAGCGGACGAAGCCGGCCGGGAAGGCCTCGACGTACGGCTTCACGATGGCGTGGATCGTCAGCTGCGCTGTTGGCGTGGTCAGGTCGTTCGTCTCCAGCGTCACGGTCTTCGCGATCGGGCCGGCGAAGGCGGTGGTGTCGACGTGCGCGGTGACCTTGCCGGTCTGTCCGGGCTTGATGACCTTGTCGAAGTCGGCCACCGTGCAGCCGCAGCCGGGCTTGGCGGAGACGATCTGCAGGTCGGCGTCGCCGGTGTTCTTGACGACGAACGCCCAGTCGAGCTTTTCACCCTTCGGGATCGTGCCGTAATCCTTGATCGGCTCGACGATGGTGAGGCGCGGTGCCGCATCCTTGGCCTCGGCCTTCTTTTCGGCAGCAGGCTCGGCTTTCTTGGCCTTGGCCGGCTCATCAGCGGCAAACGAAATGGCGGCGGTCAGAGCAACGAAGACCGCGATCATGACGACTGGAATTCGCTTCGACAACATGGACAGAATCCTCCCTGTGTTGGACGGCGTGAACGTTTCTTGTGAACCGCCGGATTCGAACAGCCCCTCGCGGATGACGATTCCCTCCGCACCGGGCCGTCCATTCTACAATCCGCGCCGCGGAAGCACGCTTCTTGCTCAGTCCGCGCCGCTATGGCTCACGTCAAAGAACTACCAGCTCTGAAAAAGGTCTACCTGATCGGCATCGGCGGCACGGCGATGGCCTCGTTGGCCGGGATGCTGAAGGAGCGCGGTTACGAGGTGGCCGGCTCCGATGAGCACGTCTACCCGCCGATGTCGACTTACCTCGAACGCCTCGGCATAGCGGTGCTCGAGGGGTATACGAAAGACCACCTGGTGACGTTCCATCCCGACCTGGTGGTGATCGGCAACGCCGCCGCGAACACGAATGCCGAGGCCGCTGCCACGGTGGAGCTCGACCTGCCATACACCTCGATGCCGGAGGCCATCCACCAGCTCTTCATCAAGGACAAACACTCCATCGTCGTGACCGGGACGCACGGCAAAACCACCACTACCTCGCTGATGGCCTGGTTGCTGGAGTCGGCCGGCCGCGATCCCAGCATGGTCGTCGGCGGAATCCCGCTGAATTTCGATCAGAACTACAAACTGGGAAAGGGTCCAGAGTTCGTCATCGAAGGCGACGAATACAACACCGCTTTTTTCGACAAAGGCCCGAAGTTTCTGCACTACGGAGCGAACACGCTGCTGGTGAACAACATCGAGTTCGACCATGCGGACATTTACGCGAATCTCGACGCCATCATCGATGCCTTTCGGAAGGGCGTGCGGCAGGTCGCGGCGGACGATGTGATCGTGGCCAATGGCGATGACGCCAACGTCCAATCGCTCCGGCGGGATGCGCAAGCGCGCTGGCTCACGTTCGGGATGTCGCGTGGCTGCGACGTCTTCGCCACCGACGCCGAATTCACTCCCGAGGGGAGCGCATTCACGGCTTGGTGGGAAGGGAGCGAATGGTTCCGCTTTCACACCACACTTTCCGGACAGCACAACATCGTCAACGCCCTCGCCGATATCGCCATCGCCCGGCTGCGCGGACTCTCCGCCGAGGAGATTCAGCACGGGCTGGAAACGTTTCAGGGCATCAAGCGGCGGATGGAGGTACGCGGCATCGAGCGCGGCGTCACCGTCATCGACGATTTCGCCCATCACCCCACCGCCATCGCCACCACGCTCGCCGGCGCGAAGAAGCGCTATCCGGGCCGGCGAATCTGGGCGCTCTTCGAGCCGCGCTCGATCACATCCAGCCGCAAGGAATTCGAAGGCGCATACATCGAGGCTTTCCACCACGCCGACCGCGTCATCATCGGCCCGATCTTTCACCAGGGCCGCTACGAAACCCGCTACGGCCTCGACAAGATGATGTCGGCGCCAACGATCGTGGATCGGTTGAATGCGGACGGCATTCGCGCAGAACAGATCGGCGATTTCGACGCCATCGCCGACGTCGTCGCGCGCGACGCGCGGGAGGGGGACGTCATTCTGGTGATGTCATCGGGAGCGTTTGGGGGAGTACACGAGAAGATCCTGGCGCGGTTACGCGACTGACAACCACCACAATCCCGCCCAAACCTTCACATCGATCATTACGCCTTCGTCCTGCTTCTGATCCAGCCAGTCGACGATCGACTCGCGCGGAATGCGATGCACGGTGATGTCCTCCCCCGCCACACCGCCGCCCGCCGCGCGCTGCGACAGTCCCGTTGCGCGATAGAGCGCCACGGTCTCCGAGGTGATGCCGGGCGATGTGGGACCAGCGATGAGGCGCTCGATCGAAGAGCAGACGTAGCCGGTCTCCTCCTCCAACTCGCGCGTTGCCGTCTCGCCGGGATCCTCATGGCCGTCTTCGTCGCCAATCAGGCCGGCGGGAAAATCGATCACGCGCGCATTCACCGGGCGTCGGAACTGCTCGACGAGGATGATGTGATCGTCGTCCGTCACACCGAGGATCACCACCGCCGACTTCCCCTTCTTCCGCTCCGTGAACTCCCAGCCGTCGCGCTCGAGGACCAGCACGTGTTTGCCTTCGAAGATCTGTCTCATGGTCAGAAGAGACTACCTTGCGGTGTCGGGCGGCGGAAGGCGTCCGCGGACATCTCGTAGTGTTTCTCGTTCAGGCGCAGCCGGCGGCAGGTCACGGCGAACATCGATTTGATCTGCTCGCCGAAGATCCCTTTGCCGCGCTGGCGAACGCGCCATTCCGACTCGTAGAGCTTTCCTTCGCGGAGCTCGCGAACGCGGTTCATCACTTTTTCCTTGCGATCGGGATAGTGCTCTTCGAGCCAGCGCTCGAAGAGCGGCGCCACGGCCCAGGGAAGGCGCAGAACCACGAATCCCGCCGAGGTTGCGCCGGCCTTTGCCGCCGCGGAGAGGATGGCCGGCATCTCGTGATCGGTGATCGCCGGGATGATCGGCGCCACCATCACACCAACCGGAATCCCGGCGTTGGCCAGCATCTCGATCGCGGCAAGACGCAGCTCCGGCCGGGAGGCGCGCGGCTCCATCAGGTTCGCCAGATGCGGATCGAGCGTGGTCACGGAGATGTGCACCGAGACGGCGTTGTGCGAGGCCAGCTCCTTGAGAATGTCGATGTCGCGCGTGACCAGATGGTTCTTGGTGATGATGCCCACCGGATTCCGAAACTCGGCCAGCACCGCCAGGCAGCGGCGGGTGATCTCCAGCTTCCGTTCGATCGGCTGGTAGGGGTCGGTCACGCCGCTGATGGCGATGATGCGCGGCGTGTACTTCTTCGACATCAGCTCTTCACGCAGTAGATCCGGCGCGTCCTCCTTGACCAGGATCTTCGTCTCGAACTCCAGCCCCGCCGAAAAGCCGAGGAACTCGTGGGTGGGCCGGGCGAAGCAGTAGATACAGCCGTGCTCGCAGCCGCGGTAGGGATTGATGCTGGTATCGAAGCCGACGTCCGGGCTGTCGTTGTGGGCCAGGATCGTCCGGGTGGGATCGCGCAGAAAAATCGTGCGCGGCAGCGGCGCCGGCTCATCATCGTTCTGCGCGGCGTCTTCGTCGTGGACGTATTCGATGCGCTCGAAGCGGTTCTGCGGATTCCAGCTGGCACCGCGGCCTTTTATTGGTTCCGGGTTCGACATCGCTCCGAGGCTACCGCGCGCGTCAAGAAATTCTACGAGGGGTAGAAAAACGTCCGATTTAGCGATTGATCGCGTCGATTTCGCGCATCTTGCGCAGCTGGGGCGCCCACGCCATCGTCAGCGCGACGACGACCAGGGTCATGATCCCGCCGAAGATGACCGAGGGGACTGTGCCGAGGATGCGCGCGGCCACGCCCGACTCGAACGCTCCGATCTCGTTCGAGGAGCCGATGAAGATCTGGTTCACCGACGACACGCGCCCGAGGAGATGCTGCGGCGTCAGCGTCTGCAGCAAGGTCCCGCGAATGATCACGCTGACGTTGTCGGCCATGCCGCTGATCGCCAGGAGCGAGAGCGAGATCCAGAAGTTGCGGGAGATGGCGAAGGCGATCATGCACAGGCCGAAGATGGCCACCGAGGCGAAGAGCGCCATGCCGGTACGCCGCATCGGCGGGCGGTGGGCCACGATGATGCCGGTGATCAGCGATCCCGCCGCCGGCGCGGCGCGAAGCACGCCGAGGCCTTGCGGTCCGGCGCCGAGGAGATGCGCGAAGATCGGCAGGAGCGCGACGGCGCCGCCGAAGAGGACGGAGAAGAGATCGAGGGTCATCGCCGCCAGCAGAATCCGCTGGCCGAGGAGGAACCTGATGCCGATGCGCAGGCTCTCGCCGATCGGCATCTCGTCGCCCTGTTGCGGGCGGGCGTCGTGGGCGATGAGCCAGAGCGAGGCCAGCCCAAGGGCCATCATCACGATCACGGCTGCATACGCTGCCGCGGCGCCGGCAAAGCCGTAGATCAGACCTCCGAGAGCTGGCCCGAGGACGGCGGCGAATTGCCATGTCGAGCTGCGCCAGGCGACGGCGTTGGCGAAGAGGTCGCGCGTCACCACCTCGGCCGACAGCGCGGTGAACGCCGGCCGGATGAAGCTCCGGGCGATGCCGCTGAGAAAGATAACCAGGTAGATCGGCCAGACGCGTCCCTTGCCGATCATGCCGCTGGTGGTGAACAGCAGCAGCGCAATCGCGGAGAGCAGCATGGCAAACGTCCCGGCGATGGCAATCGGTCTTCTTGGAAGTCGATCCGCCACATGCCCCGCATACAGCGCCACGGCAATGAACGGCAGCGCCTCGGCCAGCCCGATCATCCCGAGCGCCAGCGGATCGCGCGTGGCCTCGAAGACCTGCCAGCCGACGACGACGATCTGCGCCTCGCGCGCGACCGTGGAGGTTGCATAGCCGACGATCAGCCAGAGAAAGTTCCGGACGCGGAGCGCGGCATAGGGATCGTGCGTGGCCAAGCGGGCGCGGAGCGTACCATCGTCAAATGAGGTTGACGAAAACCCAGACCGCGTACGCGCTGCTGATCGTCTGCGCGTCCGCGCGGCTGCTGCTGCAGATGGCGGCGCTGCCGCCGTACGCCGGACTCGATGAGGTGTACCACGTGGCCCGGCTGGCGTTCGTGCGCGCGGAGCATCGCAATCCGACGACGACCGAGGTTTCGATTCCGCCGTATTTGATGGCGAGCATCGCTGCTGGGAGCGCGGGCGTCCCGCCCGCTTTCGACTCACACACTGCCGAAGATGCAGGCGGGACGCCCGCGCTCCCAGGGGCAATGCCTTCGATGGCAGAAGCGGGTGAGCACTGGCCCGAGATCGTTGCTCAACGAACGATCATCATCAATCGCCCTCTCACGCCCGCCGATCTCAAGCCCTACGTCGTTAAAAACTACGAAGCGCAGCAGACGAGCCTTTACTACTCGCTCGTCGCGCCGCTGGTCCCCGTTCGGAGCGCGCTCTTCGAGCTGCGGATGTGGCGTGCGATGTCACTGCTCTTCGCGTTGATCACGGTTTTCGCGACGGCCGAAATCGGCAGGCGTTGGCTCGGACCGATCGGCCTCCTCGGCGGTGCGGTTCTCGTTTCATTGCCGACGTGGGAAACGCTGGTGATGCGCGCGGGAAACGATGCTTTCGCCTGCATGCTGGTGGCGGTGGCCGTTTGCATCAGCGTGATTGGTTCCCGGCGTCCGATGGCGATCGTCGCCGAGGCGGTGATGTGGGGGCTGGCGCTGAACGCGAAGATGTATACGTGGCCGCTGCTGATCATCCTGCCTGTACTCTGGCGGCGGCAGCGAGCTCCGAAGACGCGCGTGATCGCGGTTGTGGCGGTCTCGATGATCGCGGTGCTGCTCACGTTTGCCGAGCTTTCATCGCGCACGCGGAACCCGTTGGGAGTGGTGGCGTTCGATAAGCCGGGCGGGATCGTCTACGACGCAAAGGTCAGCGTTAGCGAGATTGTTCGCGTCACGATCGCCAGCGCGGCATGGACATCGGGGCAATTCAATGATGCGTTGCGGCCGTTGGCGATTGCGGCCTACTTGGGGCCAATAGTTCTGATCCTGCTCATGGCGGTTCGGCGGCGGGACGCCGCCGGGCCAGCCGGCGTGACGCCAGCGCTCCTCTGTCTCGGCGCTTTTGCGCTTGCGCAGGCTTACAACGTTGTCGCGTGCGTGATGGCGAACCGCGGCGGGAACCCAATCCCCATCGGCGGGAAAGAGGGTTGGTACTGGTACGTGCTCACGCCTGTGCTCATTCCGGCGCTGCTGGTTCCGGCGCTCGCGCGATGGCGCATCACTGCCTGGTGGCTGGTGATCTGGGACGTCGTCATCACCGAGGTGGCGCTGTTTCACGACTTCGCGGGGATGACGTCGCCGATGCACGGATCCATCCTTTTTCGCTGGGGTCCGCTGCACGCGCCATTCACCGCGCACCTCGGTGGCATCGGCGTCGGACCGCTGGCGGGTTGGACGACGGCCATCCGGATCGTCCATCTGGCCGCCTTCTTCAGCTTAGAATCGCTTTTGCAACGCATGAGGCGGAATGACCGAAACATTGACATTGCCCGCGCGGCCTGACGCCGCACCCGGCTCTCAAATCCCCGTAGCGGTTCTCGGCGCGACCGGCTCCGTCGGACAGCGCTTCGTGCAACTGCTCGAAGCGCATCCGTGGTTTCGTCTGCACGAAGTCGTGGCCTCGGAGCGCAGCGCCGGACGTTCGTACGGCGACGCCACCGACTGGCGTCTCGACACACTCCTCCCCGAATCCGCAGCCATTCTCGACGTGAAACCGCTCGGTGCCGATCTCGAATCGCGCCTGGTCTTCTCCGGTCTCGACTCCTCCGTCGCCGGCGAGGCGGAGGATGACTACGCCAACCGCGGCTGCGTCGTCGTGACCAACGCCCGCAATCACCGGATGGATGCCGACGTCCCGCTGCTCATCCCCGAAATCAACGCCGAGCACCTCGGCGCAATCGAGCGCCAGAGAAAACGCCGCGGCGGCAACGGCTACATCGTCACCAATCCGAACTGCTCGACCATCGGATTAGCCATGGCCATCGCACCGATCGAGCGCCGCTTCGGGATCGATCAGCTCCACGTCACGACTATGCAGGCCATAAGCGGCGCCGGTTACGCGGGCGTCTCGTCGTACGCCATCCTCGACAACGTCATCCCCTACATCGGCGGCGGCGAGGAGGAGAAGATCGAGACCGAGCCGCGCAAGATCCTGGGCTCATGGGAGAACGAACGCTTCGTCGACGCGCCGTTCCGCATCTCCGCGCAGGTCAACCGCGTGCCGACGATCGACGGCCACCTGATGACGATCTCGCTCAAGCTGCGCGACGGCGGCACGGACCTCGACGCCATCCGCGATGCCATCCGCTCCTTCACCGGTGAGCCGCAGCGCCTCGCCCTCCCCTCGGCGCCGAAGCAGCCGTTGCACTACGCCGCCGAGCCCGACCGCCCGCAGCCGCGCCTCGATCGCGACCGCGAGCATGGCATGGCCGTCACTGTCGGCCGCCTCCGCCCCTGCCCGCTCCTCGACATCCGCATGGTGGCCCTGGTCCACAACACCATCCGCGGCGCGGCGGGCGCGGCGTTGTTGAACGCGGAGCTGCTGGAAGCGAGAGGACTGTTGTGATGCGAGTGATCAGCGGTCAGTGGTCAGTGGTCAGAAACGTCCGCGCGACGTGTCTCCTGACCACTGATCTACTGACCACTGACAACTGGCCGGGCGGTGGCGCGTGATCGTCATCAAATTCGGCGGCACCTCGGTCGGCGATGCCGAGCGCGTGGCGAATGCCATCGATATCGTGGCCGAGCGGCGGCATCTCGGGCCGATCGTGGTCGTCTCCGCGCTCGCGGGGGTGACCAACGACCTCGTTGCCGCCACCGAAGCTGCTTGCGCGGGCGATGGGGAACGGGTCGAGGAAATCATCGATCGCGTCCGCCAGCGTCATGAGGACGTGGCCATCCGGCTGGTGCAGCAGCGGGACGACTTCTTCGAGACCTTCGTCAAGCGGCTCGACAAGCAGATCGAGGAGATCCACACGGTTCTGCGCAGCATTACCCTGCTGCGCGAGATCACGCCGCGCGCGCACGACAAGATCGTCTCCATCGGCGAGAAGCTCTCCTCCGTCCTCTTCGCTTACTCGATGATGATGCGGTCGCTGCCGGGCGAACATGTCGAGTCCGAAGAGGTGATCTGGACCAACGACCATTTCGGCGGCGCCACACCACGCATGGATCTGACCTCGGACGCGGCACGGAAGACGCTGCTTCCGATCGTTGAGCGAAACCACATCCCGGTCCTCGGCGGATTCATCGGCCGGACCGTCGACGGCGCGACGACTACGCTCGGCCGCAACGGCTCCGACTACAGCGCCGCCATCGTCGCCGCAGCCGTCGGGGCGGATGAGGTGCAGATCTGGACCGACGTCGATGGCCTGCTCACCTGCGATCCGCGCTTCGTTCCCTCGGCGCGCGTCATCGATCATCTTTCGCACGAAGAGGCTGCCGAGCTGGCCTCGTTCGGCGCAAAACTCCATCCGCGCACGCTGGAGCCGGCCATCGAAGCGGGCATCCCGGTGCGCATTCTCAACACGCAGAATCCAGCGCTGCCCGGCACGCTCATCACACGCGAGGGAACCTCGCGCAGCAGCGGCCCGCGCTCGGTGGCGCGCAAGCGCAACGTCACCGTCGTGCACATGACCTCGAACAAGATGCTCGGCGCGCACGGTTTTCTGGCGCGGCTCTTTCACGAATTCGAGACGCTGAAGATCTCGGTCGATCTCATCGCCACATCCGAGGTTTCGGTGTCGGTGACGGTCGATGAGCGGCACGATCTCGACAAACTGGCAGCGCAGCTCGCCGGCGTCGCCGACGTCGAAGTCGTCGACAACCAGTGCATCATCGCTATCGTCGGCCGCAACCTGTTGGAAGATGCGCTGGTCGGCGCGCGCGTCTTCGAGGCCATGCGCGGCGTGCCGATGCAGATGCTCTCCCTCGGACGCTCAGGCCTGAACCTCAGCATCGTGGTCAACGACGCCGACTCCGATCGCGCCATCCAGCGCATTCATCACGCCCTCTTCGAACAGGCGGTGGCGGTATGAAGATCGCCATCCACGGCTACGGCAAGATGGGACGGACCATCGAGAAGGTTGCCGTCGAATCAGGCCACCAGGTCGTGTGCATTCTCGACCTCGGTCGTGACGAGCCGCTTTCCGGCGCCGAGGTGATGATCGACTTCTCGCATGCAGGCGCGCTCGATGACACGCTGGCTCTGGCCTGCGACAACAACATCGGGCTGGTCATCGGCACGACGGGCTGGAACGATCGTCTGGCCGAGGTGAAAGAGCGCGTGGAGAAAGCGGGGATCGGCTGCGTCTACGCATCCAACTTCTCGCCGGGCGCCAACGTCGTCTTCGGCTTGGCGCAGAAAGCGGGAGAGCTCGTCGCCCGCTTCCCGCAATACGAAAGCGGGATGGAAGAGCGCCACCATTCGCAGAAAAAAGACGCGCCGAGCGGAACCGCGATTCGCATCGCCGGTGCGGTCAAGAGCGGCAGCGAGGGCAAGCTCGATCCGCCGATCGCCTCCTCGCGCGTCGGTGCCGAATTCGGCCTGCACACGCTTTTTTTCGACTCGCCCGACGACCTGATCGAGATCTCGCATCGTGCCCGCGGCCGGGAAGGGTTCGCCCGCGGCGCGGTCATGGCAGCGGCGTTGCTGCGTGGCCGCAAAGGATTCTTCCGTTTCGACGAACTGGTGATGTCATGAACCTCTTCCGCGGCCTCGGCACAGCCCTCATCACACCGTTTACGGACTCCGGCGCGCTCGACGAACCGGCGCTGGAGCGCTTCGTCGACTTCCAGATCGACGGCGGCGCCGACTTCCTCGTCCCCTGCGGCACCACCGGCGAGAACCCGGCGCTGAATGCGACCGAACATCGGCGCGTGGTCGAACTGGTCACGCGCCGCGCCAACGGCCGCGTGCCGGTGCTCGCCGGCGCGGGGAGCAACAACACCGCGCGCGCCATCGAGCTTGCCGAGCAGGCAATCGACATTGGTGCGAACGGTGTGCTCACCATCACGCCGTACTACAACAAGCCGACGCCGGACGGGCTGCGACGCCATTTCGGCATGCAGGCCGAGGCCATCGAAAAGAAGAAGAGCGGCTTCCCGATGATCATGTACAACGTCCCCGGCCGCACCGGCTTGAACATGACCGCGGAGACCACGCTGCGGATGGCGGCCGAGATCCCGAACATCATCGGAGTCAAGGAAGCGTCGGCCAACCTCGAGCAGATCATGTCGGTCATCCGCGGACGTCGCGACGGGTTCCTCGTGCTCAGCGGCGACGACGCCTGGACTCTGCCGCTGATCGGCGCCGGCGCTGACGGCCTGGTCTCCGTCGCCTCGAACGAGATCCCGCGATTGATGAGCGACCTCGTCTCCGCCGCGCTGCGCGGCGATTTCGCCGCCGCGCGCGATGTCCACTACCGCGTACTCCCACTGCTCACCGGCAACTTCATCGAGTCGAATCCCGGACCGGTCAAGTTTGCCTGCAAGCTCCTCGGCATCATCAACAGCGACACCGTCCGCCCGCCGCTCGCGCCGATCACCGAAGCGAGCCGGAAAAAGATGGAGGCCATCCTGCACGAGTGCCGGCTGCTCGAAACGGTGAGCGCCTGATGACGATTCAGGAGCGCCTCGCGGCGATCGGCCCGGCCACCGACCGCATGGAGATCGTGAAGACGATCGGCCTTTTTCTCGCCGAGCTGGAGAAAGGCTCGATCCGCTCCGCGGTGCGCGACGAAGACGGCGTGTGGCACGCGCAGACGTGGGTGAAGGAAGGGATTCTCCTGGCCTTCCGCTCCGGCGTGGCCGCCGAATTCGCCTCGGGCGCGCTCTCGTTCATCGACAAAGACACCATGCCCACGCGGAGGTTCCGGGCCCAGGACGGCATCCGCATCGTGCCGGGCGGCTCGTCGATCCGGCGCGGCACCTACATCGCCAAAGGCGTGGTGATGATGCCGCCGGCGTACGTCAACGTCGGCGCGTACGTCGACGAAGA
>Ga0157378_10002898_pt1 | contig 15270 bp, 15 predicted proteins | sample M65metaG_FD_115309 | JGI IMG/M metagenome (GOLD analysis project Ga0157378, IMG submission 115309) | Miscanthus rhizosphere microbial communities from Kellogg Biological Station, Michigan, USA - M6-5 metaG | ecosystem: Host-associated > Plants > Roots > Rhizosphere > Soil | place: USA: Michigan...
GCATGGGGGGTAGCTGGTCGTTTACCGCTGCTGTAGCGGCGGGCACCCAGGCCGTGGGATGCGTGATGTATTACGGTTTCCCCGAGAAAAACCTGGACCGGATAAAGCCGCTCAAGTGCGATGTGCTGTATATACGTGGCGCAAAGGATGGCTTCATCAAGCTATCGGATGTGGAGGAGTTTGAAAAGCAGGTGAAGAACCGCGGCCGAAACATCACCATGTACAGCTTCGATGCCGTTCATGCCTTCGCCAATCCCAGTAACCCGAAGTATGATGCAAAGGCCGCCGCCGAGGCTCAGACTTACTCACTGAAATTTCTGAAAGACAAGCTGGGAATCAATTAATTTCAAAAGTCAAAAATAGCAAGAGAAATACGCTCGAATGAAGATCGAAAGCTAAATGAACTTGATAGCTTAATCCCTCTTTGAGCGCTAGCCCGGTGCGCGAGCGAAGAGGGAATACGTCTGTACAAACTTTCAACTGATGGAATAAATTGATGCTGCGTTCTGTATAAAATACCCGGGACCATATTTCCCGCGCCTTTTTGATTTTTAATTTTTGATTTTTGACTTAACGAAGCCAGCTCTCATGCACACGGGCCACGTGATCGTCTTTAGCCGCTCAGGGCCCCATGCGCGCACCAGGTCATCTTTTATCAGTGCTACGGGATCGGTGCCGGTCTGATTGGCATAGTGTTTCAACCCCGACATGGTACCGAGGTACCCTATGAGCTGTTCTACATCCCATTGTTTTTCGATGCTGAATACGGGTGACTGCAGCTCATCAAACGGGAATGGTATGGTGGCATATTCTGCATCCACATAGTCACGCTCCTTATCCCAGTAGGGCCGCGAAATATCCCAATACAAGCGCCCTATCACCTTGTCCACAGCCTCATCCACATGCAGGAGTGTATAGGTCCATGCGGCAATTATAGCACCCGGCCGGGCCACCCGCCTTACCTCCCGGTAAAAACTATCGAAGTCGAACCAGTGTATGGCCTGTGCTATTGTAATCAGGTCTACCGATGCATCAGCGATCAACGTCTGCTCGGCCCGCTCTTTGCGGTACTCGATGTTATCCTTACGTTGCGCAAGTTTCAGTTGCTCTTCGCTGATGTCGGTGGCGATCACCTTATCGAATCGATCAGCCAGCCTTGCTGCGACTTGTCCGTTACCCGTACCACAATCCCATGCCGTACCAAAGCCGTTGAGGTTCTTGTACAGGAATTCAAATACCGAATCGGGAGATTCAGGCCGGAAGGAGGCGTAATTGGCAGACCCGGTGGAGAAATTGTCGATAGTTTGTTTCATGATAGGGCAAAGTTAGGGGGAAAAGGAAAGGCGGGTAATAAGGTCGTGCGATTATGACCTTCTGGTGCCTTCTCCAGGTCAATGATCACGCCTTGCGGAAATCAGCGCTGAAGCTGTCATAGTTCATGTAATAACCACCGGCTTTGAGCCCGGCGATAGACACCTTTGCACTAAATCCCCTTAACACGATATTGCCGTTGGTGTCGTATATCTCATACATTGCCTCTGCAGAAAAAGTGATCTCATTGTTGGCTATGATATAGGTTACCGCGGTTCCATCGGATTGTTGTTTCCTGATCTCTGTCATATGGCGTGGTTTTAGTTACAAAGTAGAAAGTTTTCCTGTGCAAATGAAACCAGCCTAACGGCAGGAAGAGGCTTTCTTTAAATTTTTCAGGATTAATCATACATTTACTTTACCCAAAATAATTAAGCAAGTCAGCGTTTCAATGCGCCGGCGCCTGCACCCGGCTAAAACACCTCGCACCAATGGATGAATCGGCAGCAGTGGAAATGATGAAACACCACATCAGGGAAATAGAACCTATTTCCGATAGTGATTTCGATGCACTAGCCTCCCTTTTTTCATTGAGGATATTTAAGACGAAAGACTATTTCACCCGGCAGAACCAGGTCTGCAAGAGTTTTGCGTTTGTCGCTTCCGGTTGTTTACGGGCCTTCAACATAGATAGCAAAGGAGAGGAGTACACCATGTATTTTGCTTTTCAGAACTGGTGGATCGGAGACAAAACAAGTTTTTACAGCAACACTCCTGCACGTTTTGATACCCAGGCACTTGAAGAATGTGCCCTGCTGGTATGTGAGCGGCATAACTGGGAAAAGGCGCTCAACGATATCTCTTCGTTTGAAAGGTGGTATCGCGTCAAAACAAGAAGGTCATACGAAGCCGCGCAACAAAAGCTGATAGACACGCATACCGAGTCCGCTGAAGAAAAGTATCTTAAGCTGCTGAAAAATTCTCCCGAGATCGTGCAGCGCATCCCTCAGCATTATATCGCATCCTACCTCGGCATAAAGCCGCCATCGCTTAGCAGAATCCGCAAAAGCATTTTCAGGGCTAAATGAGGTTGTCTGAATAACTTCCTCGCCCACTGATTTCTTAACATAGGTGAACGTTTCCTGCCTGTGGCCCAACATAGCTTTGCATCTCAATCAATTAATCATTTTCTAAAAAAAAACGAAACAATGCAAACAACAAATCAGATTGCTACCGTAGGTAAGCACAGCACAGCGAGGAAGTTCAACGTCATGGGACATGCTGTTACAGAGCTGGTTACCCGAAAAGAAACCACCGGCAATTACTATGTTTTCGAAGTGGTAACTCCGCCCGGTCACGGCATTCCGCCGCATGTACATGAGCGGGAAGATGAACTCATTTATGTGGCCGAAGGTGAATACGAGGTGATGCTTGGAGATAAGCTTTTCAGGGCTACTGCGGGCGACGAGATTTTTTTCCCGCGCCATATACCCCATGCATTTCAGAATATAGGCAGCAAGGCCGGCCGGACTCTTTGGACCGTTGTTCCAGGCGGAAATTTCGAAGAATTCTTCATTAAGCTGGGCGCATTACCGCCGGGGGAGCCGGATATGAAACAGGTTGTCGCGATCTTTGCCGAATATGGAATGAAAGTGCTGGTAGGCGAGCCAGCTTGATGACAATGGATGTTTCGCCCGTGCCTTCGCCGGGCATTATCTATGTCCTGGAACAATGAATTTTGGCGGCTCCGCATGAGCCGCCAAATTTCCATTCAAATACCACAGAGAGCTCTATTTTATGGAGTGAAGAGCCATTTTGTTGCCTTCGCTATCTCCACGATTGTTGCGCTAACTCACCGCTCCCTCCCCGATCCACGGCCCACCAGTCTCCCCCCACCCCCACCTGGGCATGGGTGCATTACTGTCCAAAGGATTCATGGTAACATTAGAATTGAGAACAGCGATTCGGCTTCCCCACTCCAGGTACCCCACAAAAGCCGACCGGAATTCAGGGTAGCTCTTCAGCCCGGTCTCATCGGCAGTTTCCAGCAACAGATGCACCCAGCGTTTTCTTTGTTCTTCCGTGAGCCTTTTGCCCAGGTGCCGCGCCACCATAGTTGCATGACTACCCTCATCTTCGGTGGTATATTGTTGCTCACCACCAAAAACCTCGGCCACAAAATGGGCCACATGTTGCACATGCTCAGGTGACATTTTTGCAAATACAGCGGCGAGTATATCGTCCTTCAACACCTTATCGTAAAACTTCGAAAACAGCGTCTCAAATGCCTCCATGCCTCCTGCCTATTCATATAGTGTAGGTATGCTGTTCATAAAAGTTGGTTGGTTAAAAGGCTGCGCACCGCCGGCAAAAAAGCTACAACGGCGGAGCGCTTTGGGCCAGAGTAAGTGCTAATGTAGGTAATCTTCCCAACTCAATAATATACCCTACATTATTTTGAGTCCACGCCACCCTTTATCCCCGGATAGTAGTGATCATACGCTTTTTCAATAAATCCATTTCCAAATACCGGGAAGTTAAAAGATGTGTACATTATGACAATGCAATCCGCACCACCGATTGCACCAATCCAGTCTGTGTCCTGAACTTTTATGTCAGCATTAGGATTTTGCCTGTCACAAAGCAGTCTGAACCAAAGCCATATCGCATAATCGGCATTGGTATGGTCCATAAAGCCAAGATCCCTCCACAACAGCGTAAAACTATCTCCCACATATATCACCTTCGGCTTCGTCATCCCGCAGTCTTCGGGATACGTAACTATCGGATAGCTGAGTGTTTCTGACGATATCGGGTACATAAGGTTGAGTGTCTTTTCCAGATCGTCATCCGAGTACCGAGGCTTTTCTGTTCTTTCTATCTTCGTCCAAACCGGGTGAGGCATTCTTATGTTCTTTAGCCTCTCCAGGTATCTTATAAGGCTATCTCCTGCCAGGTAGGCCCCGTAAACGGACCAGTGAGTGCCTCGTTTAGGGTACAGGCATTCATTCGTAGTGTCTTTCAGAGCCGTAAACCAGCTGTTGAAATCAATTTGGTTGATCTCCAGGGAGTCTCCGATATGCGCAAACGTGGCATGATTGGTAGTACCGCGGAGTTTTGGAACAAACTGCTGTGGTATATTCTCCGGGTACAGGAATTCTTTCGCCGGAGTATATACCAGGATCAGCGATTTACCCAAACGAGCAAGTGTATCGCTGAGGGCTTTTACCTTCGTCATCTTATCGAGAATGGCTCCATAGCCCGAATAATCCCTGCCGAAATAACCCCTAATGTAGGAGCCCATATAAAGACTGTTATTAGTACCCACCACCACATCAGTATTATGCAGTTTTCTGAACAGCATATAGTCCATCTGGTTATTGAGCCGTATTAAGTCTGGCCTGAATCCCATACCATCATTCAAAAAGCTATCCTTTTTTTCCTGGAAGGCCCCAGACCACCAATTCGTCCATGAAAAATCAACATCTGGCGCACCCGCCGGGACCCATACCAACTCCTTGCTGGTGACAAAATGAAAGCAACGCTGCGCCAGGGGCATCAGCATGATGACAAACAGGGAAATGAGTAAGCCGCTTTTGATATTGTTCCGCACTTATGAGTCTTAGATATCGTTACAACATTTGCAATCGTTTATTTTGCATCGCATAATTCCTTCGCCTGGGGGACGGGTATTTCAAGTATCCGCTTGCCCGTATTTCCCCAATAATCCTGCCAGATTTTTCATTTTTAAATTGGTCGCTCTTACTCTTTTTAAGTTACACATACCAAAAAAGATTCAATACTGTAAGGGTTGATTTCTGCCTACGTTTTGCGGCCCTTCATAAGTCAGGAATTTGACTAAACTCAAGGAAGCTTCTCAGTCTAAAGATATTTAAGTCTTACTAATGTAGTTGCAACATTTGATCACTAAAGAGAGAAAATAGCAAGAGAACATGAATCATGGAGATAGATGAAATCGGAAGACAACTGAGAATGATCTATTTAATTTCAGTTAGCCTTTTAAGTAACCCGGCGGCAACCAAAAATTCATCTTATGGTTCCGAATCTATTTCGCCCTGCCTTCACACTCATTAAATCACACGCATGCGCACAATCATAACCTGCCTCTTATCCCTGCTCACCTTCAGCTCCAACGCGCAGCCCCGCGAACTTCAAGGCACCTGGATACCCAGCCGGCAGGAAATGGGCGGCAAGGCGCTGCCACCGGCGGCGTTTGAACGCCAGCGGCTGATATTGGCGGACAGCACCTATACGACTATCGCTGAAAGCGTGGATAAAGGCATAGTAAAATACAATGGCGATAAAATGGATATCTATGGCAGGGAAGGAGTGAATGCCGGCAAGCATTTCACCGCCATATATAAATGTAATGTGGAGGAACTGATCATTTGTTACAATCTGAAGGGAGACTCTTACCCTACCAGCTTTACCACCAGTGGCGATCCGCTCCTGTTTGTATCGGTTTTCAAAAAACAGCCTGGTGTGCGCCATTACCGCAATAAGGCGAAAGAATAATTATGCTGGCGATGCTGAGCGCGCGGTAAAATACTTTTCTACCTGGGCAGCAGCCTCAGCCATGTCCAACTCACGCATGCACTTGAAATGTCCTTTGGGACATTTGCGATAGCCCAGCTTGCTACAGGGGTGGCAGCTAAGCCCCTTGTTCTCCATAATGAAACTCTGTGGCGCCACACGCGCGCGCAGGTTGTTGAAGCCATAGTAGGGAAACATGCCCATATCGGGCGAAGTATTGCCCCACAGCGAAATGACAGGCTTTTGAAAAGCGGCCGCCACATGCATCAGCCCGGTATCGTTGCTCACGATCACCCGCGCATACTTAACCAGTTCGGCCGATTCGCTGATATTGAATTTGCCGCAGGCATTGTAGATCTTTACGGTATCCTGCGCGGCTATCTCCAGTCCTTCATTCAGGTCTTCGGGGCCACCCAGCAGCATCACCGGGTAAGGCACCAGTGCGCAGAAACGCTTCCACTGCTCCGCGGGCAGTTTCTTGGTACTATAAGAGCCTCCGATCACGCAGCCCACAAAACCACCCCAGTGACTCATAGGTATGTCGCGGTCCGAAAGGCGTTTGTCAGGCAGAAAATAGTCGAGCCCCTTGCCATCGTTGCGCACCTCCAGCGGCTTTATGGCTTCAAAGTACCGGTCCACGATGCTCTTATCGGGCATCAGGTTTATCTTCAGGTTGGTGAGCAGCCACTTCTGCAGGTTAAGCTTATTGAAGGCATAGCTCTTTACTTTCAGCGCCTTTTTTACCCGAAGTGTGCGCAGATTATTATGCAGGTCTATGACAAGATCAAATTTCTCTTTGCGCAGCGCATCGGTCACGACGCCCAGGTCATCTTCCAGGTAGTGTAGCTTGTCAATATAAGGGTTGTTGCTGAGGAGTGGAGCAAAGGAGTTCTTGGTAAGATAGTGCAGTTGCCAGCCTGGCCGCTGCTGTTTCAGGCACCTCACCACCGGCGTAGTAAGCACAATATCTCCGATAGAGTAAAACCTGATCACCAAAACCTTCATGCAAACAAACTGATTTTAATCTTTAACACCGGACTATGCGAGGTTATTGCGGCGAATAGGAAAGCTCGCACCAGGTTTTGCTGTCGGTAACGCCGAGCGCCTCTTTCCCCTGTGCGCTTAAGCCTACGATGCTGTTGGCATATTGCTTCGTATTGGGAATGGGTCCCAGCACCCGTGCATAAATGACTTTACCATTACCGGGATTGTAAACTTTAATAATGGTACCCCTCACAGCAGTATTATGAAACGCTATGCACACGTTGCTCTTCCCCGCCCGCTCAAAAAACACCGCGGTTCCCTTCTCCGTGAGCACATTGGTGCCATTGTTTGTCTGCCGGGCATAGGTGGTATCAAGTCCGCCGGGTACCACAGGCTTCACGGTGTCCACCGATGCATGTCTCCGTTTCGCGCTCGGATAAGCCAGTATGTAAGTGGGGCTCGCAGTATCCTTTGCTATCATCTTCACCCACCCAATAAACATTACCTGACCGGGCAAAATAGTATTGCCTTTCAGGTTATTCCATGTTCTCATCTGCGACTTGGTGACACCCGTGTACATGCTCACCAATGCGATGTCGTCCTTAGGCACCACCCGGTAATACAGTTCCCTCATATAGGCGAGCGGCTCCTTGGTGGTAAAGTAGTTATTGTCGGCATTCAGGGGTATGAACAATGAAGCGCCCGGACCTAGCTTTTTTATTGACTCCGGGTCGTTGATATTCAGTATGGAACCCTCAGAAACAGTGAATCGCAAGGCCAGCATGCGCACATACTCTCCCTGCTTCATCTCGTATTTCAATACCCAGTTCCCATCCTTTCGTATGGCAAAAAGACTGTCGTCCTGCGCAAGACAGCTACTGCCCGCCGCAAGGCACAGAATCAACAGAACCGATCTTATCATATTATAAAATTTCTTCGCCAAAATACAACTAAAAGGCAAATATAATAATGCAGGGCTACAATAAGGTGTATGAGGGGTATTATTGCCTTTTACTTAACAGTACGGAACGTTACCGGTAGTCTTCTTCGGTAATCTCCATCCGTATCCGCCAATGCTTTGGCAGATAGTTGTTTATACGGTTTCCCAGCGACTTTATCCAGCCCAGGCCCAGGCCATTGTACCGCACTATGTGCCAGCCTTTTTCTACCTGCAGACCCATATCTTCTTTTTTTAAGAACCGCAGGGCCTGCTCCTTGGTCACTTCTACCGACGAGATACCGGGATGGACATCCAGGCTCAAAGCCACATCATGAGCGGGTATCCAGTCCTTACCGGCTGGCTGCCCCAGCCTCACGCCTGCCTTGCGGAAGTAAACGTGGTCTTTCAGCGCAAAGAAGTCCTGCTCGTGAGCAGCGCGCATGGCCGAGATGGTCTCACTGCCTGTCTCCAGGATTACAAGGCTTTGGTCGGCTATCAGCCACGCTGCCTGTTGCTGCATCTTCGCACTATGGGCACTCCTGAACCTTCCCTGCAACATCGTCGCCGCAGGTTCATTTTTGATGACCGCTGCGATAAAAAAACCCTCCCCTCTTACTTTATCAGGATAGAACCTATAGCCCGTTAAGCCGTTTTTGGTTTTGCTGGGTACCACGCCCCAGTCCTGCTTGATCGCCACCTCTAACCCCGACACAGAAAAGGCATCCGCCAGCTTATCCAGCATTTCTTCGTCCTCCTGCGGAGAGTATGAGCAGGTAGCATACACCAGCAGCCCGCCTTTTTTAAGCGCTGGCCAGATGTCGTGCAATATGCGCTCCTGCCGCTCGCAGCAAAGCTGCACATTGGCTACACTCCATTCCTGCACGGCCTTGTTGTCTTTCCTGAACAGGCCCGAGCCGCTGCATGGTGCATCGATCACTATAATGTCGAAATAGCCCTTCAGTCGGCCCAGTTCTTTGGGATCGTTGGCGGTTACCCAACTATTGGTGTACCCCCACTTGGTTATGTTCTCATCAAGTATGGATGCCCGCGATCTCACCACCTCGTTGGCTATCAGCAGGCTTTCATCATCAAGCAGTGAAGCTATAAGGGTGCTTTTCCCACCGGGCGCGGCGCATAGGTCCAGCACGCGGAGACCTGACTTGCCGCTGATGTACGGAAGGAGCACTTGTTCCAGGAACATCGACGACGCTTCCTGCACATAATAAGCCCCGCCGTGAAAAGCCGGGTCGAGCGTAAAAACGGGTCTGGCATCCAGGTATCTTCCCGTACTGCACCAGGGCACCAATTCAAGATCGCCCTGCAGAGTCGCCGGCCGCCTTTGATGGAGCCTTACCGACAATGCCGCTGCCTTTTGGTGCGCCTCAACAAACGCAGTCCGGTCAAACCCGGGAGCATTCGCAAGCGTTTCAAGCAATTGTTCCGGGATAGACACCATTACATACCAGTTTTACAGGGTGAATATTTCGGACGCACTGTGCCGGCAAACTCATATGTGAAAATCAATGCCGGTATAATTGTGGGGGGTTATGCTCTTCAGCTCTTTCTTCACTTTGGCGTTTACCTTCAGCGTACCTATAAACTCGTGGATGTCCTGCTTGGTTATACTGGCCTTGCCCCGCGTCAGCTCCTTCAGCGCCTCATACGGCTTGGGGTAGTTCTCACGGCGCAGCACGGTTTGTATGGCCTCAGCCACTACGGCCCAGTTATGCTCCAGGTCTTCCTCCATCTTATCCTTGTTCAGCAACAGCTTACCGAGCCCCTTTTCTATCGACTTCATGGCCAGGTAGCTATGGCTCAGTGGCACGCCTATGTTGCGCAGCACGGTGCTATCGGTAAGATCGCGTTGCAGCCTGCTCACAGGCAACTTGGCACTCAGATGCTCATATAGCGCATTCGCTATACCCAGGTTCCCTTCTGCATTTTCAAAATCTATGGGGTTCACCTTGTGGGGCATGGCGCTGCTGCCCACCTCACCCGTTTTCACCTTCTGCTTGAAATACTCCATAGAAACATATTGCCAGATATCGCGGCAAAAATCAATGAGTATAGTATTGATACGCTTCAGCGCGTCGAACTGCGCACCCAGGTTGTCGTAATGTTCTATCTGCGTAGTGTATTGCATGCGCTCCAGCCCCAGCTTCCTGTTCACAAAATCGTTACCGAATTTCTCCCAGTCTATATGCCCAAAGGCCACATGGTGCGCATTGAAGTTGCCGGTTGCGCCACCAAATTTAGCAGCAAATGGTATATTCATTAGCTGCTCTATCTGCCCCTCCAGCCGCTCCACAAACACCATGAACTCCTTGCCCAGTCGCGTGGGCGATGCCGGCTGCCCATGTGTGCGGGCCAGCATGGGTATGTTCTTCCACTCTACTGCAAGATGAAATAATTTAAGATGAAGATTGAACAGTAGTGGCAGGTATTGCTCTTCCAATGCGTCTTTCCACGAGAGCGGAATAGCCGTATTATTGATATCCTGCGAAGTGAGGCCGAAGTGAATCCATTCCACACTATCGCCCGCCCCAAGTTCGGTAAGCTTATCCTTCAGAAAATACTCTACCGCCTTTACATCATGATTGGTAGTGCGCTCGGTCGCCTTTATTTTCCGTGCGTCTGCCTCGCTGAACTTTTCATAAATAGCACGCAACCGCGCAGGCCGTGCCTTGGCCGGCAGCTTAATGATCTTCTTCTCAGCAAGAAAAAGGAAATACTCTACCTCCACCTTTACACGATACTTAATAAGCCCATATTCAGAGAAGTAAGGAGCCAGGTACTCGAGCTGTGAGCGGTAGCGCCCGTCTATTGGGCTGATGGCGGTTAAAGCATTCAATTCCATAAGTGCGGCAAAGATAAAAGAAACTCTTTATCCACACTTGCGCATCAGTTTGCCAGCCGCCTGTTCACCTTTTCCAGTTGCGCTTCCAGCACTTCACTCACCTCTTCCAGGGTTTCCTTGTCCTCGTTCTCTTCGTCTGCGCGGTGCTGGAGTTTTCGCTTCAGCTTATCAAGTTTCCTGCGGGTTACCTTTCCCTTATCCGGCGCATATAAGATGCCCAGCAGCATACCCAGGAACATGCCGGTTGCGAGGGTGTAAAGCGCCTTTTTTGTCGTTGTCATAATCCGGTTATCAAAGTGAGGCGATACGTTCGTTTACTTTCACCAGTTGCTTTTGCAGGATGCCTTTTATTTCCTCCAGCGATTCCTTGCCTTCATCAACGGTGCTGCCCACCATGCCCGCCAGCCGCCTGCTGCCTTTCACTATTTTCTTCCTTGTTTCTGCCCCTTCATCAGGTGCAAAGAGAAGGCCCAGGATAGCGCCTGCAGCCAGACTGGCGCCTAATGCGATCAGTACTTTCGATGTGTTGGTCATAACGTTTTTTTTATCAGTAATTCAATGTAAATCTATACTATGTTCTACCCGGTTTCCCGTAGAGCCGTCAGGCAGCCTTATGATTGTCATCAGTGTGCTTTCAGTACAAGTCCGGTATTCAGAAAAAGCCATAAAACAATAATGCCACCAGTTGAGGAGTCCTTTGGAATCTTATCAGTAATTTCGCGGAAATAATTTCAATGATGAATTTTACTAATTGCATATTAAAAACGACTGGCTTTTGCCTCCTCCTGCTTCCCGCCTCATTGCGCGCCCAGCAGGTAACAGAGGGTTCTATTAAGGTAGGCAAGGAACACAAAAACGGCTTCATTGCAGTATCAAAATACAGCCGGGCCGAGCTGAGCGACCTGCTTGCCACAAAACTCACCGGCGCAGGCCTGAAACAGCATAACAGAAAGCACAAATTCCATAACTACAAGGGCATAGTGTGGAACGTGACCGGGCCAACCAAGGTGGACCTCTCATACAGGGTTACGGGCAAAAAGCACAAGGCAAAAATCTATCTCATCGCTTCTAAAGGATACGACAACTACATCACCGGCCTCTCCGATGCCAATACAGCAACAAGCATCTACTCCTTTCTTACTGAGCTTGACGGACAGATTGCCAACAGTCAAATGGTAGCTGAAAAACAGGCGGAGATCAACAAAATAGATACACGTATCCTTAAGCAGGATGCCCAGCTGCAGAAAACCCAGCAAACCAAGGTACAAAAGTCTAATGAGCTGCAACTGATACAGAAATCACAGAAAGAGTAATTGCAGAGGCGATCAATAGATTGCCTCTATGGGATAATTTAAAGAAGTAGTTTTCAGTATCAATCTATCTGAACATCTTTGCACGAACACGCTTTAAAAGAACACTAAATATAATTTATATGTCGAACCAAAAAGCACAAACGCACAAACTGACAACTGCTTCCGGCAGGCCGTATGTAGAACACGAGAACACGATGAGTGCAGGCCCCAGGGGTCCACTATTGCTGCAGGATTATATTCTGCACGAAAAAATGGCTCACTTCAACCGCGAACGCATACCCGAGCGTGTAGTTCATGCCAAGGGCACAGGTGCATTCGGCACATTGACCATAACCAACGACATTAGCAAGTACACAAAGGCTAAGATCTTCAATAAGATCGGTAAGCAGACCAAGCTGCTCATCAGGTTCAGCACCGTGGGCGGTGAAAAAGGCAGCGCCGATACAGAGCGCGACCCACGTGGTTTCGCCATCAAGTTTTATACCGAAGACGGCAACTGGGACCTGGTAGGCAACAACACCCCTGTATTCTTCATCAAAGACCCGAAGAAGTTCAGCGACTTTATACATACGCAAAAAAGGGATCCCCGCACCAACTGCAAGAGCCCCAATATGATGTGGGATTTCTGGAGCCTTAACCCCGAAAGCCTGCACCAGGTAATGATATTGATGAGCGACCGCGGAACTCCTTATGGCCACAGGCATATGGATGGTTTCGGCAGCCATACATTCTCGCTGATCAACGATAAGAATGAACTGGTGTGGGTAAAATTCCACTTCAAGACGATGCAGGGCATCAAGAACTTCACAGATAGCGAAGCGGCAAAAATGAAGGGCCAGGACCCCGACTTCTCCCAGCGCGACCTGGTGCAAGCGATAGATAACAGCGACTTCCCGAAATGGGCCATGAAGATACAGGTGATGACCCAGGAGCAGGCAAAATCGTTCCCATACAATCCTTTTGACCTCACCAAGGTATGGCCGCATGCCGACTTCCCGCTGATAGATGTGGGAACAATGGAACTGAACGAGGTTCCTAAGAACTATTTTGCACAGGTGGAGCAATCTGCATTTGCGCCTGCACATGTTGTGGATGGTATAGGCTACTCCCCCGATAAGATGCTGCAGGGCCGCCTGCTCTCCTACCCCGATGCACACCGCTATCGCCTGGGAGGCAACTACGAGCAGATACCGGTGAACCGCTGCCCATATGCCGTAAACAACTACGAGCGCGATGGCATGATGGCTGTAAATGGCAACGGTGAAGACGCACCAAACTATTATCCGAACAGCTACGATGAGATCTATACAGATCAGTCATACAAGGAGCCTGCTATGCAGCTCGACAGCATAGTGGCCGACTGGTACGACCGCAATGGCGAAGGAGATAATGACCATTACACACAGCCTGGCAATCTTTACCGCGATGTGATGAACGACTACGACCGTCATAACCTGGTATCTAACATTGTGGGCGCAATGAGCGGCATATCCGGCGAAAAGAAAGACCTGATCATCAACCGCCAGCTTTGCCATTTCTTCCGTGCCGATGTGAACCTGGGCATGGCCATAGCACAAGGCTTGGGTGTGAACATGGACGCTGTGATGGCTACCCTGAGGGATAAGCAGGCTGCGATGCCGGCATAATAGAAATAAGATTTTATATATGAAGGCGTTCGGAAGGACGCCTTCTTTTTTTGAACGGGAAAAGGAAAACCTAAAAGTGAAAAACTAGTATCACTCACGGTCGCTGCTCTTCTTCGCACGTCTACACTACCATACTACTAACTTCTGGCTGTGCAGCCTCAGGTAAACGGGAGTTAAAAATCTTGTGCAAAAGATTATATTTGATACCAAACATCTTATAGTGGCGCAAAACAATTTAAAACCGCAGTCAGTTGTCAGGGCTATGCTGCTACTTTATGGCACCCTTGGTTTGGGCATAATATCGTCGGCAATACAGTACCCGACCTCAGTGGAGCGAGCCAGCGCCTTTGGGGGCGCGGGTTTTGTAATTGGCGTTCAGGCTTTCACCTTCATTATTCTGGGCCTATTTTTCTATTGCGTTGGCTCCAGGCGAAATTGGGCGAGGATTCTCCTGTTGGTTCTCACAATCATAGGATCTCCTTTTGCAATCAACTCAATTATCACCTCGTTTGGCATCAACCCCATTAGCGGGGTACTCGGAGTCATCCAGGTACTTATGCAAGTTGTGGCACTGGTATTGCTCTTTCTCCCTGCATCCAATAAATGGTATCGTAAACAGGTTGTAATAGACATCCCTTCTATTGGCGAAATATGAATGGTGGGGAAGCAGTGGTAAAAGGGTCTCGAAGATTCTTCTGTCACAGGCGGGTCTCTCAAGGCATCAGTATCGAACGCCTCGACAACGCAGGATCCAGGGCCAGATGATACGGATGAGGGCGCCTAAAGGCGCCTTCATTATTTATACTAGTTATACCGAATAACCATCAAAAATCTGCACCGTTCTGCTCCGTTAGGGGCTATAGGTCTGTAGCAAAACCCTATATAGGCATGGCTTTGCCCCGCTAGGGGCTACCCTCACTCGTGCCTGATTTTGATGTGCAAACGGTATTAGACATCAAAAATGCGCTTTTATTTCTTTGTAAAACGAGCCTTGTGTGCTTCCTGCTTACCTCTCTTGTGCCCTTTGTGAAATCCTTTGTGCCCCTCGTGTTTATTTATTTAGTGCAGGTTCAAAGTTCAAGTGGTATTGTGCAACGGGCTATCCCTTCAGCAGGTCCACTGTTGCTGGCCCGCAGCAGAAAAGCGCATCAAGTATGCTTGCGTCTGGTACAAAGCCAATGCGGTCTTCAAAGACCTGGTGATAGACGGGCATGACAGCCGGATTTGGCACTTTTTCGCGCACATCAATTACCTCCGACGGATAAGTTTTCACAAAAGTCTCTGCTTCCAGTATTTCTATTTCCAGCTTCAACTGGCGCATCACCCACTCGATGGTTGCAAGATTAAGATCGACCAGGCTGGAAAATGACGCCTCGAATAGCGGTCGCAGTGTGGGCTCATAATGAAAGAAATAAGGTGCCCGGTTGTAAACCGAAACCAGCGTGCGCCAGTGCTGCACCTGCCACCATCCTTCGGCAATCCGGATATCAGCCATGGGTGTACGTTGCTCTCTCCCCCCCTCCAGAGGCACACTAAGCAGGATGGCATTGTTCGCGCCTGATATTTTGTACCTGTTCCGCCCAGTCATTTTTCTGAAATGCTCTGTAGCATCCAGAACCAGGGTGTCGGCTTTCATCGCCTGCATCCACCAGCTAATGGCAGGAC
>Ga0157378_10002903_pt1 | contig 15259 bp, 13 predicted proteins | sample M65metaG_FD_115309 | JGI IMG/M metagenome (GOLD analysis project Ga0157378, IMG submission 115309) | Miscanthus rhizosphere microbial communities from Kellogg Biological Station, Michigan, USA - M6-5 metaG | ecosystem: Host-associated > Plants > Roots > Rhizosphere > Soil | place: USA: Michigan...
CCTCGTCCATGAAGTGCGTGGTGAGGAACACGGTCTTGCCGATCGAGATCAGGTTCTTCACGACCTCCCACGCGTTGCGCCGCGCGTTCGGGTCGAACCCGGTGGTCGGTTCGTCGAGGAACAAGAGCTCGGGATCGCCCGCAAGGGCGATCGCGACGTCGAGCCGACGCTGCTGACCGCCGGACAGCTTGTTCACGCGGGTGTCCCGTTTCTCCGCGAGTCCGACGACCTCGATCACCTCGTCGGTCGGCCGACGCGACGGGTAGTACCCGGCGTACATCTCGATCGTCTCGGTGACGGTGAGGAACGGGTCGATGCCCGTCGACTGGAGGACGATGCCGACGCGCTCCTTCAGCGAGCGCTCGCGCTTCGCCGGATCGTGGCCGAGCACCGTCACGTCGCCGGCGCTCCGGGTCCGGTACCCCTCGAGGATCTCGGTGGTCGTCGTCTTGCCCGCTCCGTTCGGTCCGAGCATCGCGAAGACCTCGCCGCGATCCACGTGGAACGAGATCCCCCGAACGGCTTCGAGGTCGCCGTAGCTCTTGCGGAGATCGTGCACCTCGACGACGCGGTCGCTCATCCGACCGACCCTATCCGATGCCGAAGCCCGCTCGCGTGTCGACGCGGTTGCGGAGCGTCTCGCCCCGCACGAACCGATCGAGGTTGTCGAGGAATACGTCGACGACCGCGCGTTCCCAGCCATCGAAGTCCCCGCAGATGTGCGGCGAGACGATCACCGTCGGGAGCGTCCACAGTGGCGACGACGCTGGGAGGGGCTCCTCCTCGAAGACGTCGAGCGCGGCGCCGCCGATCCCGCCGCGCTCCAGGGCGGCGACGAGCGCCGCCTCGTCCACGGTCGCCCCGCGACCGACGTTGAGGAATCGCGCGGTGGGTTTCATGGCCGCGAAGGCGGCCGCGTCGAAGAAGTGGTGCGTTCCCGGAGACAGCGGCAGTGCATCGAGGACCACGTCGGCCTCCGCGAGCATCGGATGGAGGTCGCCCGGCCCCCCGATCCGCTCGAACAGATCGTCGGGGCGCGGCGCGCGCCCGACCGCCGCCACGGACATGCCCAGGTCGCGCGCGCGCCGCGCGGAGGCCCGGCCGATGGGCCCGGGCCCGACCGCGAGGAAGCGCTTCCCGGCGAGGCGCTCGGTCCCGCGATCGTCGTCCCAACGGCGTTCGGTCTGGGACACGATCGATCGGTCGAGACCCGTCACCATCGCGAGCATCGCCCCGATCACCCACTCGGCGATCGCGTCGTCGAAGACGCCCCGCCCGTTCGTGACCTCGACGTCGCTCTCCACGAGCGCGGGGAAGAGCAGCCCGTCCACACCGTCGCTCGCCGACTGGATCCATCGGAGCTTCGTCGCGAGCGGCCACGCCGCCTCGAGTTCGGGCTTCGACCCGTGGTGGAAGAAGAGGACCTCGGCCTCGTCGAGCGCCGGCCGCAGCGCCGAGGCGTCGGGCGCGAACCGGATGTCGGCGACCGTTCCTGCCGCCCCGATCCCCGGGAGATGATCGGCGTTCGCCGCACGCCACACGACCACCACGGGCCGCTCGGTCATAGCGGCTTCCGGCTGCCGAATCCCGCGTTCGCCTCGTGGTACCAGGCGACCTGGTCCTCGCCCAGCCGCCAGCACAGGTAGACCGGGCGGCCGCCGCGCTCGGCGGGGAAGTCGATCAAGCCGACCTCGGGATCGCGCAGGAGGATCCCGCGCTCGGCCAGATGCTCGAGCTCGGTCTTGAGGGTCTGCTGGTGGGTGAACCACCCCGCCTCGGCGACCCCGCCTCCATCGCTCGCCACGGCCTCCTTGATCCGCTCGCTGGCCGCGATCAACCCGTCGCGGGCGACACGGAGCCGCGGCAGGCGCTCGCGCAGGTCCGGCAACTCCGCGTTCGCCTCCTCCAGGGTGTAGAGCCGATCCTCGGTCACGAGACCTCCAACAGCGCCGGCAGCTCGCGGAGATCGCTGACGCGAGGGCCCGCGAAGTCCGGATGCCGGCCCCGGCGATCGATCAGGACCGGGAACATCCCCACGGCGGCGGCGGGATCGATGTCGAAGTCGGGCACGTCCCCCACGTAGACGACGTCGCCCGCCGGGAGACCCGTCCTCTCGAGCGCCAGGCGGAAGATCGCGGGGTCCGGCTTCTCGATCCCCTCGACCCCCGAGACGACGCGGACGGACAGCAACGAGGTGAGCCCCAGGTCGAGGAGGAGATCCTCCAGCCACGCCTCGTAGTTCGAGATCACGCCCAGCCGGACGCCCGCGTCCCGCAACGCCGTGAGCGCAACACGGACGTCGTCGAACGCCGCGTAGTTCGTTCGATCCGTGAAGGCCGCGTACAACGTATCGGCGAGGCCATCGTCGCGCGGGAGGTCGAGCACCTCGAGGAACCGGTCGTAGACACCCAGCCAGAACCGGCGGGACCGCTCCGGCGTGGTCGTCCAGAGCGCGTGCTCGTCGGACGCCCGCCGGAACGCATCGGTGACCATCGCGAGGCCTTCGCTGATCGCGACCGGCTCACGGGGATACCCCTCGTTCGTCACGATCCTCGCGAAGAGCTCGGGGAACGAGGGATCCGGATGCACGAGCGTCTCACCCGCATCGAAGAACACCGCCCGGAACCGCACGCGCGAAAGGATACCGACGCGTTCAGACGGGAGCTGCGGCCCGGTCCTGCAGCTCGTGCCAGAGCACATCCACCTCGTGCTGGAGCTCGTCGAGGGTGCCCTCGTTGTCGATCAGCACGTCGGCCGCCTGCGCGCGCTCCGCCAACGGCAGCTGCGCGGCGATCCGAGCGCGAACGTCGCTCTCGTCCATGCCCCGCGCGACCGACCTCGCGATCTGGGTTTCGATCGACGTGGAGACCACCACGACGATGTCGCAGTCTCGGTGGGTCCCCATCTCGATCAGCAGCGGGTTCACCAGGACGACGATGCCTTGGGTGTCGAGGTTCTCCTGGATGCCATCCGCGAACATCCTGCGGACCTCGGGATGCACGATCGCCTCCAGGTCCGACAGCGCCGCCGGATCGGCGAAGACGATCGATGCGAGCTTCCGGCGGTCGAGCTCACCGTCCGGTCCCAACACCTCGGGACCGAAGCGTTCGATCACCTTGCGGAGTCCCTCGGATCCGGCGACCACCGCCGCCCGGGCGAAGTCGTCGGCATCGAGGACGACGGCGCCGCGCTCCCGAAGCAGGTCCGCGACCGTCGATTTGCCCGACCCGATCCCCCCTGTCAGCCCGACGAGGATCATCCGATCCCGCTACTCGTTCCGGCCCTCGCGCCGCTTCAGGTCCTGAAGGATCGCTTCCAGCGAGACCTCTTCATCGGTGGCCTCCGCCGCGGGCTCCTCGGCTTCCGGCTCGGCCTCCGCTTCGACGGCGGCGTCCGCGGCCGGTTCGGTTGGCTCGGCTCCCGCGGACGAATCGGCTTCGCCGGGCGCTTCGGCAGCTGTCTCGTCGGTCACCGCCACGACGACGTCGGCGCTCACCCCACCGTCCTCGGGGGTGGTCGACTCGGCTTCGGCGACGGCGTCCAGGATCGCCTGCGGGACCTCGATCGCGGTCGACATCTCGGGACCGGCTTCGCGCTCCGACTCCTCCTTCTCGACCTCGATCTCCTTCGGCTTGGGCGGAGCCGCGGCCACCTGCCGCATCGAAAGGGAGACGCGACGGCGCGACACGTCGACGTCGATGACCTTCACCTGAACCTCTTGGCCGACCTGCAGCACCGACTCGGGGGAATCCACGTGCTCGTGGCTGATCTCTGAGATGTGGACGAGACCCTCGATGCCCTGGGCGACCCGGACGAAGGCACCGAAGGGGACGAGCTTGGTGACGGTCCCGGTGATGACCGAGCCGGCCTGGGACGTGCGCTCGAACTCCTTCCACGGATCCTCCTGCGTCGCCTTGAGCGACAGCGACACGCGCTCCCGGTCCAGGTCGACGTCGAGGACCTCGACCTCGACCTCCTGACCAACGGAGACCACCTCTTGCGGATGATCCACGTGCTTCCAGGACAGCTCCGAGACGTGGACGAGCCCGTCGACGCCTCCCAGATCGACGAACGCGCCGAAGTTGACGATCGAGCTGACCGTCCCCTTGCGGCGCTCGCCCTTCTGGAGCGATTGCAGGAAGGTCTTGCGACCCTCCGATTGTGACTCCTCGAGGAAGGCGCGCCGAGACAGCACGACGTTGTTACGGTTGCGATCCAGCTCGATGATCTTGGCCTCGAGCTCCTGTCCGACGAACGGTTGCAGGTCGCGGACCCGGCGCAGATCGACGAGCGATGCCGGAAGGAACCCTCGCAGGCCGATATCGAGGATCAGGCCACCCTTCACGACCTCGATCACGGGGCCGGTGATGGTCTGGCCGGAATGCATGACCTCTTCGATCCTGCCCCAGGCCCGCTCGTACTGCGCCCGCTTCTTCGACAGGATCAGCCGGCCCTCCTTGTCCTCCTTCTGGAGCACGAGGGCTTCGATCCGGTCCCCGACCTTCACGACCTGGTTGGGGTCGACGTCGTGGCGGATCGAAAGTTCTTTCGAAGGGATCACCCCTTCGGACTTGTAACCGATGTCCAGGAGGACTTCGTCGCGATCGATCTTCACGACTTCGCCCTCGACGATGTCGCCGTCCTTGAAGTCGCGGAACGAAGCCTCGAGCGCCGCGATCAGCTCTTCGGGGGTCAGGTCGGGCTGTTCGTCCGCCTTGGTCGGGGTCGCGACCGGTTCGGGGGCCTGGTCCACCGGCGCCGCTGCCGGGGCCTCCTGCTCCTCCTCGGATGCAACCGTCGTCTCGTCACTCATACCGTCCGTCTCCTTCCGCCACGCGGGACGCTTCGCCGAGGGCGTGTTCGGATTTGCCTCCGGCGCGGGACGCGAACCCCGCGGGCCGAGCGAGAGGTTACGTACGCTGCGAGAACGACGTCAATGGGACGCGGCGGCGTCAGTGTCCGGCGGGCGTCGCCTCGGCCCAGTTGGGACCCCAGCCGACGTCGGCGCGCAAGGCCACCTCGAGGTCGATCGCGTGCTCCATCCGGTCGGCAACGACCGTCGCGGCCGGCTCCACCCGGTCCTGCGGCACCTCGAACACCAGCTCATCGTGAACGGTCAGCAGCATGTGGCAATCGAGCTCCGGTCGCTCGCGGAGGGCTTCGTCCACACGGATCATCGCCACCTTGAAGACGTCGCTGGCGCTGCCCTGGATCGGGGCGTTCAGGGCCTGCCGTTCCCCCAGGGCCTGCAGCCTCCGGTTCCCGCTGGTCAATTCCGGGATGTACCGACGCCTGCCGAGGATGGTCTCGGTGAACCCGTCCATCCGTGCCCGGTCGACCTGGGCGCGGAGGTAGTCGCGGATCTTCGGGAACCCCTCGAAGTAGCCGGTCAGTATCTCCTCCGCCTCGTCGGGCGGGATGTCGAGACGCTGGGCGAGACCCCACGCGTTCATGCCGTACGCCAGCCCGTAGTTCACCATCTTCGCGCGGCGGCGGAGCTCCGGATCGACCTGATCGAGCGGCAATCCGAAGACGGTCGCGGCGGTAGCGGCGTGGATATCCGTCCCCGCCTCGAAGGCATCCCGGAGCCCGTCGTCACCCGAGAGGTGGGCGAGGACACGGAGCTCGATCTGTGAGTAGTCCGCGACGAGGAGCACCTGGTCGCGTGACCCGAGGATGAACGATCGTCGGATCCGGCGACCGAGCTCGGAGCGGACCGGGATGTTCTGCAGGTTGGGGTTGGAGCTGCTGAGCCGTCCCGTCGCGGCCGCGGCCTGGTTGAAGGTCGTGTGCACCCGACCGTCGCGTTCGTCGACCATCCTGGGCAGGGCCTCGAGGTACGTGGAGTTCAGCTTGTCGAGCTCTCGCCACGACAAGAGCGCATCGACGATCTCGTGCTGGTCGCGCAACTTCTCCAGAACCGAAGCGTCGGTCGACAGCGCGCCCTTGGTGGTCTTCTTGCCCGGCTGGAGGCCGAGCTCGTCGTACAGCACCTCACGCAGCTGCGGCGGGGAGTTCAGGTTGAACTCCCGGCCGGCCAGCCGGTAGATCTCTGTGGTCAACGCCGCCATCTGTTCGCGCGCCTCCGCGCCCATCTCCTGCAGGTACTCGACATCCAGTCGCACGCCGCGCGCCTCCATCCGCGCGAGTACGGAGGAGAGCGGAAGCTCGACCTCCTCCAACAGGTGGCGGAGACCGAGACGGTCGACCTCCTCCTCCATGACGGGAGCGAGCAGAGCGACGGCCGCGGCGTCGGCGGCCGTCGCGCGCCAAGGGTCTTCCGCGAACAGCTGACCCGCCTCATCCTCACCGGCGTCCCCGACCACGTCCACGCCCAGGTACCGTTCGCCCAGGACCGAGAGCGGATACGTGGCCGCCGCAGGATCCAGCAGGTACCCCGCGAGCATCGTGTCGAAGGCCACCGCGGCGACCGTTCGTCCTTCCGCGAGCACGGTCCGCTCGAGCGCCTTGGCGTCGTGCGCCCACTTCGGTGCGGTGGGGTCCGCGAGGGGCTCGGCCAGCGCTCCCAACCCGTCGAGCGCCGCGTAGGCGGCCTGTCCGCCACCAGCGGACACGGCCGCGCCTCGCACCCGGCCCTCGTCGGTCCGCAAGCGGACCGACGAGGCCCCCGCCTGGAGGACCTTCGCGAGCTCCGATACATCGCGCTGGGTGAGGTCGAGCTCCGCGAGCTCGACCTTCGGCTTGATCGCGCCGGCCGCCTCGTTGAGCCGGTCGAGCAGCGAACGGAACTCGAGCGACGTGAAGAGTCGGTGGACGGCGTCGGGATCGAAGGCCCCCCTCACGCAGTCCTCGGGCCGGATGTCCAGGTCGAGATCGGTCACGATCCGCGCGAGCTGCTTGTTCAGACCGAGGCGGTCGACGGCGGCGGCGACGTTCTCCTTCAGCTTGCCCCGGAGGTCGTCCACGTGCGCGATGAGGTTCTCGACCGACCCCCACTCCTGGACGAGCTTGGCCGCGGTCTTCTCCCCCACACCTGGCACGCCCGGGATGTTGTCCGACGTGTCTCCCTTGAGGGCGACGTAATCCAGGTACTGCGCCGGTGACACGCCGTACTTCGTCGCCACCTCGTCGGGACCCATCAGGTCGATCTCGGAGATCCCGCGCCGGTTGAAGAGGATCGAGATCGCGCCGTGTCCGTCGGAGGCGTCCCGCGTCAGCTGGAAGAAGTCGCGGTCGGCCGTCACGATGACGGCGTCGATGCCCTCGTCGCTCGCCTCCTCGGCCAGGGTCCCCAGCGCGTCATCGGCCTCGTGGCCTTCGACCCGCACGATGGGGATCCGAAGCGTGTCGAGGACCTCTTCGATAAGCGCGAGCTGGGGGCCGAAGTCGGCCGGTGTCTCGCGTCGGCCGGCCTTGTACTCCGCGTCCATCTCCAGCCTGACGGTCGGTTTGCCGGTGTCGAAGGCCACGGCGATCAGGTCGGGCTTCTCCTCGGCGAGGAGTTTGATCAACATCGAGGTGAACCCGTAGACCGCGTTGGTCACGGTGCCGCTCGTCGTCGCCAGGGTCGGCGGGAGCGCGAAGAATGCGCGATACGCCAGGCTGTGTCCGTCCAGGAGGAAGAGCTTCCGTCGCTCGCGCTCGACCCCGTCGTCAGCCACGAACCTCATCCTAACGAGCGGCCCCGACGGCCCCGTCCTGGCGAGAACCGGAAGGACTCGAGCCAGGATCGAGAGATGGTTCGCATACGAACTTGCCGTGAATCCGACCCCGTAGATAGGATTCAACCCGTGCGGAGCCGGCCGGATCGGAAGCGTCGGCGTGGCCTGGAAGGTGGCGGAGATGAGCACGGCGGAGGTGGCGGTCCTCGGGGCCGTGGCCGGGTTCACGATCTTCCTCGGGCTCCCGATGGCTCGGGTCGAGATGCGGAACGTCAGGCTCAAGACGCTGCTGAACGGGATCTCGGCGGGGATCCTCGCCTTCTTGCTCGTCGACATCCTCGCGAACGCGGGCGAAGTCCTCGAGGGTTCCTTGACCTCCGCCCAGAGCGGCGGTTCGTGGGTACGGTTCGCCGGTCTGACGCTCTGTTACGGCGTCGGCCTGGGCGTCGGACTCATGAGCTTGCTCTACGCCGGCAAGGCGATCAGACGGCGTCGCGCGAGCATCGGACCCGGCGCCATGGCGTACGCCGAGACCGCCGTCGGTCGTCGTGAGGAGGCGCTCCATCTGTCGATGACGATCGCTGCCGGGATCGGGCTCCACAACTTCTCCGAGGGACTTGCGATCGGCCAGGCGGCGCACGCCGACGAGATCTCGCTCGCGATCCTGCTCGTGGTCGGATTCGGTCTGCACAACGCGACGGAGGGGTTCGGCATCGTCGGTCCGCTCGTCGCGGCGGACGTCCGGCCGGCGTGGTCGTGGCTCCTGCTCGCCGGTCTCGTCGCCGGCGGACCCACGTTCTTCGGCACGATCATCGGGAACTCGATCACGAGCGAGTACGTCTTCGTCGCGTTCCTCACGCTCGCCGCGGGTGCGATCCTCTACGTGATCGGTGAGCTGTTCTCCGTCGGCAGGAAGCTTTCGTGGGAGATCACGCTCTGGGGCGTGCTGATCGGTTTCCTGCTGGGCCTCGGCACCGAGCTCGTCATCGTCGCCGCGGGCGCTTGAGGGTTCGCCGTACCCTCGCGTGCCGGTCGAGGGTTTCACGGCTCGGCCCCGTTCACGGTCTTGTCGCTCTTTCGCCGGAAACACGCCACCTGCAACGATGTTCAACATGGGCTGCGGGCGAGCGCATCGCGTCCGGTTGACAGGTCTCAACCTTGCGTCTAACCTCCGCTTTCGGTCCGGGCGGCTCACACCGCGAGGACCTCGACGTGACGGGCCGCGGCGCTCGACAGGGGATGGTCGCGTATGGGGAAGGCGCGACCGGCTCCGAGGGGAGCCGCGGCCCGTCATCTCGTTTCGGGGTGATCCTTCACAAGACCGCGTCGAGGAACTTCTGCGTCTCCGGGAACCTCGTGTGCTCGAAGATCTCCGTCGGCGTTCCCTCCTCCAGGATCACGCCTTCGTGGAAGAAGCACATCCGACTCGCCACCTCGCGCGCGAACCCCATCTCGTGGGTTACCACCATCATCGTCATGTGCAGCTCCGTGGCGAGGGACCTCATCACGTTCAGGACCTCGCCGATCAGCTCGGGGTCGAGCGCCGACGTGGGCTCGTCGAAGAGCATCACGTCTGGCTCCATGGCGAGGGCACGCGCGATGGCGACCCGCTGCTGCTGACCACCCGAAAGATGGATCGGGTAGGCGTCCGCCTTGTCGGCCAGGCCTACCTTCGCGAGGATCTCGCGGGCCATCGGGCGCACGGTGTCCGCCTTGAAGCCCTTCACGATCACGGGGCCCTCCATCACGTTCTGGAGCGCAGTCATGTGCGGGAAGAGATTGAACTGTTGGAAGACCATCCCGGCGTGCGTCCGCAGGCGCCGGATCTCCTCCCGTTTGCCACGGGTCCGATGCCCACCTTCGAGTCGGATCCCCGCGACCTCGATCACGCCGTCCGTCGGGTCCTCGAGGAAATTGATGCACCGAAGGAGCGTGGATTTGCCCGATCCCGACCGGCCGAAGATCACGACGACCTCGCCGGGGTCGACCTCCAAGTTGATGCCCTTCAGGACCTCGTTCGTCCCGAAGTACTTGTGGAGGTTCTCCACGCGGACGACGGCGTCCCCATTGGCGGCCCTCATCGGGGCGGCTCCGGTGGCGCTACCCCCGGCTGCGCCTGCGACTCAGGGACCTCGGTCTCGGCCGCGCCGCTTCCGAACCCACTCCCTCCAGGGCCAGCTTGGAGGAGATGGGGCGTTCGCTGCGTCGCTGCGCCCCGCTCGTAGCCACGGCCCATCCTCCGCTCCAGCTTCCGCTGGAAGAACGTGAAGATCGCCGTGAGTCCCCAGTACATCCCGGCCGCGATGAGCAGCGCCTCGAGCCGCTCCGTGACGTCCACGCTGGCAGCGAGTTGCGCCCGGCGGAAGAGCTCGGCGCGACCGACCTCGCTCCCCAGGAAGCTGACGAGCGCCGTGTCCTTCATCATCGCGATGAACTCGTTCCCGGTCGGCGGGATGATCACCCGCGTGGCCTGCGGGAGGACGATCCGCCGCATGCGCTGCGCGTAGCTCATCCCCAGGGCGTCAGCCGCTTCAGCCTGACCGTGCCCGACCGACTGGATCCCGGCTCGGAAGATCTCCGTCATGTAGGCCCCGTAGTTCAACCCGAGTCCGATGACGCCCGCCTGGAAGGGCGTGAACGTGAGGATGTTGACGAGCGAGAGGCGGCCGAAGCTCTGTCCGATCTGCGGGAGCGCCAGGTAGATCAGGAACAACTGGACGATCAACGGTGTGCCACGGAAGAACGACGTGTAGAAGCCGGTGAGCCCGTAGGCGACGGGGTTCTTCGACAGCCGTCCGAGCGCGCCGAACAACGCCAGGATGACGGCCAAGATGATCGCGAAAACCGCCAGGTACACCGTGAACTTGACGCCCCGCGCGATGTAGAGAGCGTTCTCCTTGATCCACGCCGTGTCGAGCTGGAACAGCACGAGGGCGACGGCCAGCATGAAGAAGATCGCGAGCCAGACCACGGCGACCTTGACGCGGAACGGGATGTTGGCGCTCGCGAGCGCCATCGCCTCGGGCCTGCCGGCCGCTCGTCTGCCGAGCACGAGGAACACGATCTCGATGGCGGCGAAGCCCGCCGCCACGTAGCCCTCCGACTCGGCCGTCAAGCCGCGCGACGAGACGAGATACGCCGCGGACCCGACGGCGACACCGAGCGCGACCCACCACGACCAGGACCACCGCGAGTAGAGGAGAACCCCCGCGCCCAGACACAGGACACAGCCGGCCGCGAACCCGGAGATCTTCCCGGGAGCGACATTCGTCTTCGTCGAGAAGACGATGATCGGGAGGAAGACGAGCCCGATGCCACCCTCGGCCAGGAGCAGCCATGCCGCGATCAGTTGGAAGGTCGAGCCCCGAGGCACCTCCGCCGAATACGCAGGGAGCCGGGTCTCCCCGGCTCCCTGTAGCTGCGTTCCGGTCTCCACCGGAGTTCCCTTCAGTGCTAGATCACCCGCTGGCAGATTGGGTGGTGAGGTCCGTCTTGTACCACTTCTCCGACAGGGACGAGAGCGTCCCGTCCGCGTGCATGTCCTCCACGATCTTGCTCACCGCCGCGACGAGCGTCGCGTTGGCGACCGGGTCGTTCTTGTCGAACGCGATGGACAGAGGCTCGAAGTACAGCGGATCGCCGACCTGCTTGACCTTCCCTCCGGAGTCGGTGACGTACTGAGCGATCGTCGGCGTCGCGGTCATGGCCGCGTCGCAGCGGACGCCGTCACCGAGCGCGAGGTTGTCGAGCGCGTCGGTGTCCGTGGTGAACGTGATGATCTGCGGGTTGTCGATCACGAAATCGAACTTCGGCGCGCCCGCTCCGAGCACGAGCGACCCCTTCAGGTAGTCCTCGTAGGTCGTCGAGGCGCCGACGCAGATCTTCTTCCCATCGAGGTCGGTCGTCAGGTCCTGGATCGAGGTGTTCGTGCTGTTCACCGCGATCCCCGCCGGGGTGTAGTAGTACGCGGGCGTGAAGTCGAAGAGCTTCTCGCGCGGGATCGTGTCGGTCATGCTCCCCACGCTCACGTCCCACCGGTTGTTCCAGGAGCCGGCGGTGATGACCTCCCAGTCCTGGTGGTTGATGTCCGCGGTGACGCCGAGCCGGGTCGCGATCTCGTTCGCGACGTCGACATCGAACCCCTTCCATTGGTTGTCCTTGACGTCGAACCAGGACTGCGGCTTGTACTTCTGATCCGTCGCGACCCGGATCGCGCCGGTCTTGCAGATCGTGGCCAACGCGTCGATGCCGCTCGTATCGACGGATGCGCAGGCACCCGCCCCCGTCGACGCTGAACTGGTACCGCTCGCTGCGCTCGTGGATGAACTGGCACAGGCGGCAGCGACCAGCGCGAAGATCGCGATCAGCGCGGCCAGGTGGAACCGGAACTTCAGCATTCGTGTCCTCCTTCCGAGGGACGCCGAGGCGTCCTCCCCGCTCAGGGCGGGACTATAGGCGGGAGCACCCGCGCGGGCAACGCAGGGTCCGCCGTTCCCTCGCTTTGTACGCTGTGGCGCAGGCCGGGATGGCGGAACTGGCAGACGCGCGGGACTCAAAATCCCGTGGGCTTCGGCCCGTGCGGGTTCGACCCCCGCTCCCGGCACTCACACGACATGGCGCTCGCTGGTGAGGTCGCCGGCCCCGAACCGGTTCAAGGAAAGGGCCGAGACGTCGACGGACGCCGGAGCTCCCATGATCGACTCCGCGACCACCTTCCCGACGATCGGCCCGTGCTGGAACCCGTGCCCGCTGAACCCGGCGGCGATCCAGAGCCCGTCCACGGGCGCGGGTCCGACGACCGGGAGACGGTCGGGCGTCATCTCGTACAACCCGGCCCACCGCGAATGGATCCCGGCGTCGGCGAGGGGCGGGTAGACGGTCACTGCCCGCGGCACGAGCTCTTCGTTCACGAACCGGTCATCGACCGTGGTGTCGAAGGTTGTCGCGTCGCGCCCGCCCATCCCCATGAGGACGCCGTCCCCCTCGCGGTGGAAGTAGAAGGAGCTCGTCGCATCGATCACGAGCGTCCGGCGCTCCGGCACACCCGGGAACGCACCCGTCGTCACGACGACCCGCGGGACCGGCTCGATCGGGAGCTGCACGCCGGCGGTGGCCGCGAGCGCCCCCGACCACGCGCCCGCGGCGAGCACGACGGCGCTCGCGGCCACCGCGCCGCCCGAGGTCCGGACCCCCGTCACGACCCCGGCCGGATCGACCTCGATCCCCGTGATGGACGTCTCCAGCGCGAAGGTCGCGCCGGCCCGCCGGGCGAGCGTCGCGTACCCCTGGGTCAGGGCGGCGGGGTCCGCGATCCCATCTCCCGGGCCGAACGTCGCGCCGATCAGTCCGGTGGTGTCGATGCCCGGCACGCGCGAGCCGGCGTCCGCAGGCTCCAGGACCTCCACCTCCACCCCGAGCGAGCGTTGGAGTTCCACTGCGGACAGGAAGCCTGGCCACGCCGCCTCGTCGCGGACGAGGAAGAGGTACCCGTCCTGCGACACGTCCACGGGGATGCCGTGCTCCTCCGTGAAGCGCAGGATCATCGGGATACTCGCCTGCGACAGGCGGATGTTGACCTCGCTCGTGAACTGCCGGCGGCGGCCAGGTGGAACGCGACGGAGCATCCGACGATCCCGGCGCCGATCACTGCGACGTCGGTGGTCCGCGGGAGGTCGTGGCTCACAGGACCGGCCTCAGCTCGCGGCGTCGAGGGCCGCACGGGCGACCACCAGGTCCTCGAACGCCATGCCAACCGACTCGAACACCGTGACGTCGTCGTCCCGGGTGCGGACCGCAGCACCGCGGACGACCTCCGCGAGATCGGCCACGATGTGCTCCGCTCCGATCGCCCCCTCCGCGATGGGGATCAGGAGGTCGCCCGCCTCCGCGAGGGCGACCTCGCGCGTCTCGACCACGATCTTCGCGCGTCTGACCGTCTCCGTGTCCAGCTCGCGCTGATCGGGCAGGTAGGAACCCACCGCATTGACGTGCGCCCCCTCCGCGAGCAACCGCCCGTCGAACAGGGACACGCCCGAGGTCGTGCACGTGCAGACGATGTCCGCTTCGGCGACGCTCGCCGGCTCCCCCAACGACGCCCGCACCCCCGCGCCCTCGGCGCGCTCGGCCAGGGTCCGCGCGGCGTCGGGCGTTCGCGAGACGATCACGACCTCCTCGACCGGCGCGACCGCCGCCATCGCCTCGAGGTGAGCCGTCGCCTGGACCCCGGCCCCGAAGATCACGAGCCGCCGCGCGTCGGCTCGGGCGAGCTTCCGGGTCGCGACCCCGCTCAACGCCGCGGTGCGGATCGCCGTGAGCTCGGCGCCATCGATCATCGCCTCGGGGCGCTGGGTCTCCCGGTCGAACAACACGTACGCCGCATGGATGAAAGGGAGGCCGCGCCGGGGGTTGAACTCCGACAGCGTGACGAGCTTCACACCCACCCCGCGTTCTCCGGCAGCCGGCATGAGCAACAGCGTTCCGGCGGGGGTCGCCACGGAGGATCGCAACGGCGCGGATCGCGAAGGGTCCTCGGTACGGAAGGCTGCCTCCAAGGCATCGATCGCCGCGGCCATCGATAGGACGCGCCGCAACGACTCGGCGTCGATCAGGCGGATCACAGCTCGCCCAGATAGGCCTGTCGCATCAATGGGTCGTTCAAGAGCTCCTGAGCATCGCCCGACAGCACGATCTCGCCCGTCTGGAGCACGTAGCCACGGTCGGCGATCGATAACGCCATGTTGGCGTTCTGCTCCACGACGAAGATCGTCTTTCCGAGCGCCCGGATCTGTCGGATGATCTCGAAGACCTGCTCCACGAGGACGGGCGCGAGCCCCATCGAAGGCTCGTCCATCAGCAGGACCTTCGGGTCGGCCATCAGCGCCCGCCCCATCGCCACCATCTGCTGCTCGCCGCCGGAGAGGGTCCCCGCCTTCTGTTTGAGCCGCTCGCGGACACGCGGGAAGGTCTGGAAGACCTGTTCCCGGTCGGCCGCGAGCTTGTCCTTGTCCTTGCGGAGGTACCCGCCCAGCTCGAGGTTCTCGGCGACGGTCATGTTGGCGAACAGACGCCGGTTCTCGGGAACCATCGACACGCCCCGCGCGACGAGCTCCATCGTCGGCAAGCCGGTCACGACGACCCCGTCGAGGAGGACGTCCCCCTCGCTCGGTTTCACGTAGCCGAGGATCGTCTTGAGGGTCGTCGTCTTCCCGCTGGCGTTCCCCCCCAACAGGCAGACCATCTCTCCCGGCAGGATCCGGACGTTGACGTCGCGAAGGACCGAGACGAGCCCGTAATGGGTGCTGACGTTGCGCAGCTCGAGGACGGGCTCGCGCGCGTCTGGTGGGGCCGGATCCTCCCCCGTCATCCGACCGCCTTCGTCCCGAGGTACGCCTCGATCACCTGCTCGTCGTTCGCCACCTCTTCGTAGGAGCCTTCGGCGATCTTCTGGCCGTAATCGCAGGCGACGACCCGGTCGGACACGCCCTTGACCACGCGCATGTCGTGTTCGATCACGAGGATCGTGAGGCCGAGGGCGTCGCGCATCCGCACGATGTGATCCCGGAGCTCGAGGGTCTCGCGCGGGTTCATGCCGGCGGTGGGCTCGTCGAGCAGGATCAGCGCGGGCTCGGTGGCGAGCG
>Ga0157378_10002904_pt1 | contig 15257 bp, 13 predicted proteins | sample M65metaG_FD_115309 | JGI IMG/M metagenome (GOLD analysis project Ga0157378, IMG submission 115309) | Miscanthus rhizosphere microbial communities from Kellogg Biological Station, Michigan, USA - M6-5 metaG | ecosystem: Host-associated > Plants > Roots > Rhizosphere > Soil | place: USA: Michigan...
AGAGAGCCGCCCCGCGAGGCGCAACCATTCCTCGCGCAACTCGCCGAAGCCCGCGTTGGCCGCTCCCGGCTTCGCCACGATGACGAGCCAAAGCCCGGCGGGAAACTGCGCGCGGCGCACTCGAAAAATTTCGCGCAGCCGGCGGCGGACCCGATTTCGCTGCACGGCGCCGCCCACGCGGCGGGATGTCACGATGCCGATGCGGGCCGGATCTTCACCGGGCCGCCGCAGCACGCTCATGCGCAGGTAGCGGCCCTGAACCATCCGCCCTTCGGCGCGCACCGCGAGGAATTCGCGGGTTTCGCGGAGCCGCGCGGCGGCGGGGAAGCGTTCCAAGGGAAGCGGCCCGCTCGCGTTGGCGGCGAGCCGGGGAAAATTAAGCCTCGGTGTGGCGGGCGAAATGAACCTCGACGCCCTTCGGAAGGAGACGTTTGCGGCCGCGATTGCGGCGGCGGTTGAGGATGGCACGGCCATTCTTGGTCGCCATCCGCGCGCGGAATCCGAACTGCTGCTTGCGCGTGCGCTTGGAAGGTTGATACGTGCGTTTCATAAGCTTGAAAAGAGCCCGCGAATATTCACGCCTCCGCAAACGGAGTCAAGCAAGGAAACCGAGGATCCTTTTTACCCCTCGGGCAGCAACTCGTTCAGCCGCTCGATGGCCGTCGCCCGGCCGGTGGCTTCGTCGATGTCGATGATCGCCCCGCAAAGCCGCACCGGCCCGCGCGCGATGGGGAAATTCACGGGCAGGTTGGAGAGAAAACGCCCGACGATCGGCTCGATGGCGCGACCGAGCACGGAGTCGTCCGGCCCGCACATGCCGGCGTCGCACAGGAATGCCGTGCCGCCGGGGAAGACTCGTTCGTCGGCCGTCTGCGTGTGCGTGTGCGTGCCCACCACGGCGGAGACGCGACCGTCGAGATGCCGCCCCATCGCGATTTTCTCGCTTGTTGTCTCGGCGTGCATATCGACGAAGATCACCGGCGTCTGCGCGCGCAGCTTTTCCACCTCGGCATTCGCGACGTGGAAGGGATTTTCCAAAATCGGCTGCATGAACGTGCGGCCCTGCATGTTCAGCACGCCCACCGGCCCCTTCGCCGTGTCGAGCACGATGCTGCTGAAGCCCGGCGCGCCCGCGGGATAATTCGCCGGTCGCAACACCCGCGGCTCCGTCGGCAGCCACGCGGCGAGATCGCGCTGATCCCACACGTGGTCGCCCGTCGTGATCACCGCCACGCCGCAGCGCAGCAGGTCGATCGCGATCTTCGGCGTGATGCCGCGCCCGCCGGCGGCGTTCTCGCCGTTGGCGATCACGAAGTCGATGCCGCGCTCCTCGCGCAGCCGGGGCACGCGCGCAATCACAGCCTGCCGGCCCGGTTCGCCGACAATGTCGCCAAGAAAAAGAATCCGTATCATGGGTGCTTTTGATCGTATCCCGCTCGCGTGCCGGGTTACAACCCAAGCGCTTTGAAAATTCGTCGCGCGCTGCCTGCCCTCATTTTTTCGGGGCTCCTCGCCCTCGTCCCTTCCGCGCCGGCGCTGTATCTCAGCCCCCTCGCGGAACGCCCCGATTGGAGCTCGCTCGACAAATACCAGGAATCCATCACGCGCACCGATTTCCTGACCCTCCTCGACGGCGTCTATGCCCCCGGCGGCGGATGGAAGCCCTTCATCACCGTCGGCGATTTCGCGGCCACCATCCAGACCTCCGCCGGTCAGCCGCCCTACATCCTGCGCTTCGCCCCCGCGCCGGGCCTGATCAAGCCCGCCCCGCGCTTCTGGCGCCAGAAATCCCAGCTCCCCGCCCGGCCCGAGGCGCTCCCGCTGAACGGCATCCGCATCGCGCTCGATCCCGGCCACCTCGGCGGCGCCTGGGCGAAGATGGAAGAGCGTTGGTTCCAGATCGGAAAGTCGAAGCCCGTCACCGAGGGCGACATGACCCTCCTCGTCGCCCGGTTGCTCGTGCCCCGCCTCCAGGCCCTCGGCGCCACCGTCTATCTCACTCGCAAGAAAGCCGGTCCCGTCACTCCGCAGCGCCCCGCGCGCCTTGGCAAGGCCGCCGCCGCCGACCTCGCCGACAAAAAGCAGCCCGCCACCACCGAGGCCGTCCAAAAGGAAACCGAGCTTCTCTTCTACCGCGTCAGCGAGATCCGCCAGCGCGCCCGCCTCATCAACGAGACCATCCGCCCCGACCTCGTCCTCTGCCTCCACTTTAATGCCGAGCCCTGGGGCGACGAACACCACCCCACGCTCACCGACAAAAACCACCTTCACCTCCTCGTCACCGGCTGCTTCGCCGCGAAGGAACTCGCCTACGACGATCAGCGCCTCGACCTGCTCCGCAAACTCCTCTCCCGCGCCTATCCCGAAGAACTCGCCGTCGCCGAGTCCATCGCCGCCTCCCTCGGCCAGGCCACCGGGCTCCCCGCCTATCAATACGACACGGCCACCGGCTCCGCCCTCAAGGTCGGCCGCAGCCCCTACGTCTGGGCCCGCAACCTCCTCGCGAACCGCCTTTTCCAGTGCCCCGTCGTTTACATCGAGCCCTACGTCATGAACAGCCACGCCGCCTTCGCCCGCATCCAGGCCGGCGACTATCCCGGAAAACAAGCTGTCGACGGCCGCATGCAGCCCAGTATCTTCCGCGAATACGCCGACGCCGTCGCCCGCGGCCTCGCCAACTACTACTCCTCCAACGAATGAAAACCATCGCAGTCGCCAACCAGAAAGGCGGCGTCGGCAAGACCACGACCTCCGTGAATCTCGCCGCCGCCCTCGCCGCCGCCGGTCAGCGCATCCTCCTCGTCGATCTCGATCCCCAGGGCAACGCCACCAGCGCCATGCTTGCCGGCGACGAAGCCGAGCGCCGCAGCCTCTACCACGCCATCGTCGGCGACACTCCCGCGCCCGAACTCATCCTCCCCACCCGCTTCGAGAATCTCTCCACCATCCCCGCCACCCTCGAAATGGCCGGCGCCGAGGCCGAGGTCGCCCGCCTCGACGACCACAACAAACAAATCCGCAAAGCCCTCGCCACCATCCGCGCCGGCAGCCAGTTCGACTACGCCATCCTCGACTGCCCGCCCTCGCTCGGCGTCCTCATGACCAACGCCCTCGTCGCCGCCGACGAGCTCCTCATCCCCATCCAGTGCGAATACTACGCGCTCGAGGGCCTCGGCCTCCTCATGCAGGTGATGAACCTCCTCCGCAACGGCGGCGACAACCCCGACCTCACGATCGCCGGTCTCGTCCTCACGATGTTCGACAGCCGCACGAACCTAAACCAGGCCGTCGTCAAGGACGTCCGCGAGCACTTCCAGGAAGTCGTCTTCGACACCGTCATCCCGCGCAGCATCCGCTTCGGCGAGGCCCCCAGCTTTGGTCGCACCATCTTCGAGCACGACGCCATGGGCTCCGGCGCGCTCGCCTACCTCGCCCTCGGCGAGGAATTCCTCAAACGCCAAAAAGCCGGTATGCGCTTCATCCCGCCGCCGGTGGCGGGATAATTCCTCGCTAGATGGAGACAAACCCCAGCTCCAGCCACCGGCAACTCAAGCAGCTGCTCGAAGACTTTCTCAAGCAGGACAAGCGCAGGACTTTACTCCTAAAGGGAAATTGGGGTGCAGGAAAAACCCACGCCTGCAAAGCAGCTCTTGAAGCGGTCCGCGGACACAAGAGATTTTCTTACTGCACCGCTTACGGCCTGTCTCGAACCGAAGAGATTTATACTCGAATCGCGGTGGGGCTGATTCGCTTCGACCAGAAATCCCCCCCTTGGGGCAAACGCCTGCTCCGGTTTCTGAGAGGCCTGTTATCAGGCGCACGAGAGGACACTTCAAAAGCGATTGGCATCTCCTCGGCTCTCCTCAGTGCGGCAGCCAGTTCTCTAAGCGGCTATTTCGCCCACAACATCTGTGTGGTTATCGACGATCTGGAGCGCGCTACCGTGGATTTGAAAGAGATTCTCGGAGTTATTAGCGAACTCGCTGAAGAGCGCGATTGCCACGTAATCGCGATCGTCGCCGAAGATCGATTGGAAGGGCCGATCGCAGGAGACTTCAAAATTCGTAAAGAAAAGACTTTCGATAGCGAATTCGAGTTTGCTCCCTCCGTCGAAGAAAACTTGAGAATTATGTTTGCTGAGTCGAGCTACCTCGACATCGCGGCACCAATTTTTAAGGCGTTTAAAACCCGCAATCTCCGCACAATGCGGCTGACCAGCGCCAACCTAGAATTTTTCGGAGGCCTACTGTCGGACGCACCCTCTGTTTTGCGCAATTCAGCTCTTCGCAACGTCGCGATCTTAACGATCTTACACCGCGAATACGGTCACGAATGCAACCTGACTGAACTTCGCTCTGCCTCGTATTTGATGATGCTCCCGCACCTTGAGAAGACCGCCGAATTATCATCTGCGGAAGAGCTTTTGGTCCAAGCCAATTACGAACCTGACGATTTCGATGAAATCATCGCCGTCTATCTTCAGACTGGCCGACTCGACAAACTCCAGTTTGTTGAAAGCATTCGAGCCCGACTTCCAGCGATAGCTCGTCAGGAAGTTGATCAAGGTCTCTCTCGCATTTACCAGAGTATTCGTGAGGACTCCCGTCTGAAGGCTGCTGAGATCGTGGAGCTTCTTCGTCAACATTGCGATGCCAATGCCGAGCTTTTATCTCCAGGAAACTTAATGATGGCAGGCAACACGATTTCAACATTCGGCGGACCGGATAATTCACTCCAATGGCTTCGTCGGTGGGCAGCAAAGACATTGCCACACCTCACGAAAGAGGAACTAAGATACGTTTCGTCGGGCCTTTCCGATGGATATCGTGGATTTAAACTCCCCGAAGAAATTCAGGAGAAATTTGACACCTACCTTACGTCTGCGGCGTGCGGTGCAACTTTGGAAGAAACGGTCAAAGCTTTCATTTCTGAGGATCGCTACAACCCGCACGTCATTTCCCAGCTCAATACCTTTTCCGCCGAAAACTTTTACGAGTGGTTTTCCAATTCCGAAAACCCACCCTCTCCCTACGAGATCGAAGAATTAGTGACACAGTGCCAACATGATCCTGAAGGCAGTTCCAAAGAAGCTGCCGCAAACATTCGCGGAGCGCTTCAAAAGTTCGCGGCACAGGACCTTGCTCACGCGGTTCGTCTAAAGAGAATTCTAGCCCTCTTCGAAAATAGATAGCCGAACGGCTAACCACCACCGGCGGTCGCAGATCGCTGCGACATCTCCATCCTCCAAACACCGAGAAACGCGGGAAAAGGGGAAATGGGGAAGAGTTCCGTTCCCTCACCCCCTCACCCCCTTTCCCGCGTTCAAAAAGACTCCTCCCCGCCGCATCGCGGCATTTCCTGCTTTCCTGAGTTCCAGATTCAGGAATCCTCCGGGCCATGAGCCACCGGCCGAGACCCATTGCCCCCACCAAGGCGGAGACCGCCCTGCTGCCGACCTTTGCCGGGCTTTCTCTCGAACAAATCTTCGTTCCCGAGAACGCCGCTGAATTCGCCGCCGCCGCCGGGGAGATTTTCGCCGCAGGCGTGGCCGGATTCGACACTGAATCCAAGCCCACCTTCCGGGTCGGAGAAAAAAGCGAAGGCCCGCACATCGTCCAATTCGCCCTCCCGACAAAGGCCTTCATTTTCCAGCTCCACCGGCCCGAGAGCCGCCCGTGCGTCATCGACCTCCTGCAGTCCGAGCGCGTGAAGAAAGTCGGCTTCGGGCTAAAGTCCGACCACACCCAGATCCAGGACAAGCTCGGCGTGAAGCCCCGCAACGTCCTCGATCTCGACCTGGTCTTTCGCAAAGCCGGCTACCGCGGGCAGATCGGCGTGCGCGGCGCCATCGGCGCCGTCCTGCAGCAACGCTTCCCGAAGTCCAAGACCGTCACCACCTCGAACTGGGCCCAGCCCCATCTCACCGCCAGCCAATTGCTCTACGCCGCGAACGACGCCTTCGCCGCCCTCGCCATCCACCAGGCCCTGGACCTGCCCGGATAACCGCACGGAATCAACCGCGACCGTCAACACCCCCTCGGCATTCTTTTTCCGCCCGAGATTGAGGATGACATCCCGGCTGCTCGGACGTAAGAATCACGCACTAGTTTGCACCGTTACTTCGGCCCCGTTTGCGAACCCTTCGTCGATCCCATGCTCCCCACCTCGACAACCCGCCGCATCACCCCTCCGCTCGCCGCGTTTTGCACCGTCCTGATCCTTTCGACGAGCCACGCCGCGAATACCTTTCAGAGTCTGGGCTCCAACGTCACCCCGTACGGCATCTCCTCCGATGGCATGGTGGTCGCGGGATCATTCATCGGCTCCCGAACCAACGGCAGCCGGCCTTTCCGATGGACGGATGATACTGGCGTGGTGGACATCAGCGGTGCCGCCGATGGATTTCGGGCTTTTTCCCTCGCTGTCGCCGTGTCGGGCAACGGCCTCGTGATTGTCGGCGATAGCTTGCGTCCGTCGCTCGGCGCGTTTCGCTGGACCGATGCCGATGGTGTGGCTTCCCTTTTCTCCACTGACCCGAACAGCTCGCCGAATGCCGTCTCCGTCGATGGCTCCGTCGTCGTAGGTCTGTTCACGACCGCCGATGCCAACAAAAACCTGGTCGCCTTTCGCTGGACCAGCGCCGATGGCGCCACCAGCCTCGGCCTGCTACCCGGCACGTCGGAGAGTTGCGCCACCGGCGTCTCCGCCGACGGCTCCGTCGTCGTGGGCTACAGCCAGACCCCCATGGTTCATTTGTTCAATAGCATGGCCCCCATGAATCCAATCGGCCTTGTGCCGGGCTCCTCCCCCTTTCCGAACGCTCCGTCGGATAAACAGGAAGCCTTCCGTTGGACGGCCGCGGGTGGCCTCGTCGGTCTCGGATTTCTACCCGGCGGGACTCTTAGCAGGGCGACCGCCGTTTCCGCGGATGGCGCCGTCGTTATTGGCACGAGCAATGGAAAAGCTTTCCGTTGGACCCAATCGGGCGGGATGGTCGCCATTGGCCCGCACCTTCCCGATGGTCACTATTTTACTCCCGTCGCTCTGTCCGCCGACGGCTCGGCGATCGTCGGTGAAAGCGACGGCGAGGCAGTCCGTTGGGACGCCATTCACGGTCTGCAATCCATTGCCGACCTGCTCACCGCCTCCGGCGTCGATCTCGCGGGACAGAATTTGCTCAGCGCTACGGGCATTAGCGCCGACGGCACTACGATCATCGGCTTCGGCCGGGACGCTTCCTATTCCGGCCAAGGATGGATCGCGACCCTCACCACCATTCCCAATCTTCCAATCTCGACTCCAGCCGGAACCTCCGAACCCACCTTCAATCCGGCCGCCCGGCCCCTCGTCTCAATTTCTGGCCGGAATGCCCACTCGACCAACAAGACCAGCCTCGAAATCAATGGCCGCGCGGAAGGCGCCGTGACCCAGGTCGCCTATTGGGTAAACAAGGCCTCCCAACCCGGTTCCCCCTCCTCGAGTTCCCAACCGCTCCCTCCCGATGTCGCGAAGGGCACCAACTCCTGGCGCTTCACGGCTCGGCTGAAACCGGGGCGGAACGTCATCACTGTCATCGCCCGCGGACCCGGCGGCAATTCCGCCCCCGCACAGGTGATCGTCACGCGAAATTGACTTCTCGCCGCGCCCGCGGCGAAGCATCCGGCCAACTCAAACGAGCCAGTATCCGTATCATCCCGCTCACCATTGGCGGGCAGACGGCAACCGAAGCGGCGGCGCGAAAATAATGACAGGGCGGCGGGCCACTTGCTGGTATAGGTGGCGCCATGAATCGAGCCACCATTCGGCCTCGCATCCGCATCCTTTGCGGGGAAGAGATCGCCTTTGGTCCCGGGAAAGCCGAGCTCCTCACCCACCTCGAGGAGACCGACAGCCTCAGCCAAGCCGCCAAACGCATGGACATCTCTTACATGAAGGCGTGGCAACTCGTGCAGACCATGAACCGCAGCTACCGCGAGCCCCTCGTCACCACCGGCCGTGGCGGGGCCAGCGGCGGCGGTTCCCAGCTCACGGATTTCGGCCGCAAGGTGCTCGCCCTCTACCGCGAGATGGAAGCTGCCAGCCAATCGGCAATCGAACAACCCTGGACCCGCATGCGCCGCCTGCTAGCCGGCAAAACGACGTAACCGTTTTCCGCTTGCGTTATATTTTACCGAATATAACGAAGGCGCATGCTGAGCACGCGCAACCAGATCCCCGGCCGCATCAAGGCCATCACGTCGGACAAGGTGGTCTCCGAAGTCCTCGTCACCACGGCGGCGGCGGATATTGCCGCAGTCATCACCACGGCATCCGTCAAGGCGATGAAGCTCAAAAAAGGTGACGAAGTGCTCGTGATGATCAAGGCCACCGAGGCCGGCATCCAGAAATTCTCCGAGTAGCATGAAAAACCGCGCCCTCCTCCTTCTCATCCTTCTGGCCGTCCATCCGCTTCCGGCGCAGGAGGCGAAATCCCCGCTCGCCATCGCCGCCGCCGCGGACCTCGTCTATTGCCTCGCGGACATCGACCAGGAGTTCACCCGGCAGCACCCCGGCGCCGATCTCAAGGTCACCACCGGCTCGTCGGGAAACTTCTTCACCCAGCTCCAGCACGGCGCGCCCTTCGACATCTTCCTCTCCGCCGACGTGAACTTCCCGCGCGAACTGGCCAAGGCCGGCCTCGCGGACTCCGCCAGCCTCACCACCTACGCCGTAGGCCGCATCGTACTCTGGACCACGCGGGACGACATCGACGTCTCGCGCGGACTGGCTATCGTCAACGACTCCGCCGTCAAAAAGTTCGCCATCGCGAATCCCGACCATGCCCCCTACGGCCGCGCGGCCAAGGCCGCGCTCGAACACGCCGAATTGTGGGAAGCCGCCAGCAAAAAACTCGTCCTCGGCGAGAACATCGCCCAGACCGCGCAGTTCGTGCAGACCGGCAACGCCGAGGCGGGCGTCGTCGCCCTCTCCCTCGTGCTCGCCCCACCAGTCACGAAAGTCGGCCACTGGATCGAGATTCCGCCGGACTCCTACCCGCGCCTGGAGCAAGGCGCCATCATCACCGCCCACGGCGCGAAAAATCCCCTCGCCCCCGCCTACCTCGCCTTCCTCCGCTCCCCAGAAGCCCGCGCCATCCTCGACCGCTACGGCTTCCGCCTGCCGAAGTAAGGGCGGGTGGCTGCCTTGCCGCTTTGACGAAGAGCGGCCCATTCCCGCCTCCCTCCGGGAAAAACTTCTCCCCCCGTCCCGATTCTGCCAGCTTGCGCGGTTATCGAGGGCGCAATGGATTTTTGGAATGCTTTAGCCGCGCACTGGCCGCTCGTCGGCCTGCTGCTCCTCGGCCTCATCGCCGTCGGCAATTTGGTCTTCGGCGAGTTCTTCAAGGAACTCGGCAAAAAGCTCGCGGGCCTCGTTTGGGACGCCCCCGCAAAAATCCAGACTCACCTTGACACCCCCGACGCCAAGCGGCTCTGCACCATTCCCTTCTCGCCCCTCGGCGACAAATTCGCTGGGCGCACGGTGCTCCTCAAGGAACTCACGACAACCCTCACGAGTAAAACCTCCACAGTCCTCTCCCAACGCGCAGCCGTGCGCGCCGACGGCGGCATCGGCAAGACCGCCCTCGCCATCGAGCTCGGCTGGCGGCTCTACCATCAGCGCAAATTCGACTACGTCCTCTTCCTCAACGCCACCGACGCCGCCGAGCTCGAGCGCCAGCTCGCCTCCCTCTGCGAGCGGGACAAGCTCGACCTCCCCGAACGCGACCTTCCCGAGCAGGAACCCCGCCTCCGCGCCGCTCTCGCCTGGCTCAAGACCCCCGCGAACGCCGCCCACACCCTCCTCATCCTCGACAACGCCGACTCCCCCGAGGCCCAAATCCGCGTGCGTGCCCTCCACGCCGATCTTTCCGGCTGCCCCATGCTCATCACATCGCGAGGCAGCATCGGCGACGGCATCCCCGAGAAAATCCTCGACCTCTTTACCCCCGAAGAAGCCCGCGAGTTCCTGCAAACCCACCTCGACCAGAAACATCTCAAACAGCCGAACGCCCGCGCCACTCTCGACGGCATCGCCGAAGCCGTCGACCACCTCCCGCTCGCCCTCGAGATCGTTGCGAGCTACCTCCGCGAAACCCACCAATCCCCGCAGGAATGGCTACGCGAATGGCAGACCACCCCAGCGGACACCCTCCAGCACCACGACCGCAGCCACACCCACTACCCCGTCTCCCTCTCCCGCATCTGGGAACAAACCTTCCAACGCCTCAGTCCAGAGGCGCGTGCCTTGCTCCAAGCCCTCGCCCTGTTCGCGCCCCGGCCCACCGAGTTACCCATTACCCGTCTTAAACAACTCGAAACCTGGCTTCCGACTCGAACCTTGCTGATCGAACTCCAGCGAGCCGCTCTCCTCGAGTGGCCCGATCAATGCGACCCCATTGCCCCTCATCTCATACTACAGACCGTCACCCGCTACCAGATGACTGAGGCGGAAGCCTCCGCCGCTCGGCTACACGCCCTGGCCCTACTCGATGAAGCCACGCCATCTTGGGAGTGGCACGAAGCTGGCTGGGCGCTTTGGGAGCGTCTTGTGCCACATCTGCAAGCTACGCTAGCTGCCGTGCGAAACACCGCGGAAGAGTCTCGTGCAGCCACGCTCATGAACAAATTTGGGTTGTGGCTCGATTCTCACGCTGACCATTTCAAGGCCCAGCTTATTTTCCTGCGCGCCTTGGAGGTAAATGAGAACCATTTCGGCAAAGACCATCCCGATGCCGCGCGTTTGCTCAACAACCTTGCCATCTCCCTCCATGCTACCAATCGATTTACAGAAGCGGAGGCTTTCTCTCGTCGCGCTTTACAGATTACCGAAATTTCTTGCGGGCCAAATGATTCCCACACTGCCGAGTGCCTTAATAATCTCGCGAGTATCCTCCGAGACACTAATCGTCTTGGCGAAGCCGAGCCTCTCTTTAAACGTGCTCTGCTGATCGCCGAAACCGCTTTTGGCTTCAATCACCCAAATGTCGCGGGCTACCTCAACAATCTTGCCGGGCTTTATGGATCTACCAATCGTGTCGCAGATGCAGAACCTCTCTTTCGGCGGGCTCTCCAGATCGACGAAGAACTATTCGGCCCGAACCATCCGCGAGTCGCCACTTCTCTTAACAATCTCGCTGCTTTGCTCCGTGCAACCGACCGCCTTTCAGAAGCCGAGACTCTTTTTCGTCGCTCGCTTTTTATTGTCGAAAGCTCCTTTGGCCCGGATCACCCACGCGTCGCCATTTGCCTCAACAATCTTGCCAGCTTATTTCGGGCAACTAATCGGATTGCAGAAGCCAAGCTTTTCCTCAATCGCGCCCTCATAATCACCGAAACCTCTTTTGGCGCGGGTCATTCACAAGTCGCTAACTGCCTCAACAACTTGGCCGGTTTGCTCCAAGCCACAAATCGCTCCGTCGATGCGGAACATCTGTATCGACGTGCTCTCACGATTTCTGAAAATTCTTTCGGTGTAGATCATCCAGATGTTGCCAATCGCCTCAACAACCTGGCCAACTTGCTTCAAAGTAACAATCGTCTCTCAGAAGCGGAGCCGTTATTTAGAAGGGCGCTAGAAGTTCTCGTTCTTTTTGGGATTCGCAATGGCTACCCACATCCTCACCTGCAAACTGTCCAAGGAAATTATGGTTCACTGTTAAGAGGCTTGGGGGAAACCAATGTCCAGATTATCGAACAGATAAATCTTGTCGTCGAAGCCACCAAAAAGCGCGCCCAATAGTCCCTCCCGATCGCTCTTCAGCCGATTCGACCGACCCAACGCTGCATTCGACGACATAATTGCATTATTTGACTCAATCTACCGAACATTCGACGCTGTATTCTTGCCGGGATTCTTCCGATTTCCTCCGCGCCTCCGCGGGAGCATTTTCCTGATTTCCTGCCTTCCTTATTCGCCCTACCCTCCAAACGCCATGAACGAAGTCCTCGACCTCTTCCGCCAGACCGGCGCCCTGCTCCACGGCCATTTCGTCCTGCGCAGCGGCCTGCACAGCCGCGAGTTTTTCCAGTGCGCGATTCTGCTCCAGCATGCCGGCATCGCCTCGCAGGTCTGCGGTCAGCTCGCGGAAAAACTCCGCCCGTTTTCCGCGCCCGATGTCACGGTCGTCTCGCCGGCCGTGGGCGGCATTATTGTCGGGCAGGAGGTCGCCCGGCATCTCGATACGCGTCACATCTTCGTCGAGAAGGACGGCCAGGGCGGCCTCGTCATGCGCCGTTTCACCATCGAACCCGGCGCGAAATACCTCGTTGCCGAGGATGTCGTCACCCGCGGCGGTCGCGTGCAGGAGACGATCGACATCCTCCGCGCCGCGGGCGGCATCGTTGTCGCCGCGGGGAGCATCGTGGATCGATCCGGCGGCAATCTCCCCGACTTCGGCTGCCCGTTCGTCTCCCTCGTGCAAATGACGCCCGAGACCTTCGAGGCCGACGCCCTCCCGCCCGACCTCGCCGCCATCCCGGCGGTGAAACCCGGCAGCAAATAAAAATTCACCACCAAGACATCAAGGCACGAAGATGACAGGGATTGAGAATCCGGCCTTCGTTCTTCTTGGTGTCTCCGTGTCTTGGTGGTGAAATTCTCCTCGCGCCCATGAAAATCCTCCTCGCCCTTCTCCTCCTCAGCGCAACGGCTGCTTTCGGCCAGACGCAGGCGGAGATGAACCAGCAGGCGGCGGCGGATTTCCGCAAGGCCGACACGCAGCTCAATGCCATCTACGGCAAGGTGAAAGCCGCCCTTGATGCCGAGGCGCAGGAGAAGCTCAAGGTCGCGCAGCGCGCGTGGATCACCTTCCGCGACGCCGAGGCCGACCTCCAGGCCGACGCCACCGCCCGCGGCGGCACGATGGCCCCGTGCATCTACAACGGCGTGCGCCAGCAACTCACCGAGACGCGCATCGAGGAGCTGAAGGCCCTGCTTGAGCAGCTCGCGCAGTAATTCACCGTCCGATCTTCCGCAGCGGCAGGCCCGCGCGCAGGTTCGCCTCGATCTTCTCCAGCGACACGCCCTTCGTCTCCGGCACGAAGATGAGGAAGAACACGATGAAAAGCACGTTCACGCCGCCGAGCAGCAGGAAGGTATTTCCGTTGCCGAGGATGAGCAGCACGTTGAGGAAAAACTGCCCGACGATGGCGTTCGCGATCCAGTTCGTTGAAGTGCTGAACGTCACGCCAAGGTCGCGCCCCGCGAGCGGATAAATCTCCGAGCAAATGATCCAGATGATCGGCCCGGCGCTCATCGCAAAACCCACGATGAACATCAGCAGCGCGAAGACGGCCGGGTAGCCGAGGCTCGGGTTGTGCTCGATGTCCATGTTGAAGAGCACGCCCACCGACGCCATCGCCAGCCCCATGACGACGAAGCCCGCATACATGATCGGCTTCCGCCCGAGGCGGTCCACAAATGCAATCGCGATGAAGGTCGCCAGCACGTTCGTCACCCCGATGAGCACGGTGCCCCACATCTCCTTCTCCGTGCCCGAGAAACCCGCGATCTGCAGGATGCGCGGCGCGTAATACATCAGCACGTTGATGCCCGTGAGCTGCTGGATGATTTGCAGGCCCACGCCGAGGCCGATGGCTCGGGCGAAGTTCGGATTCGTGCGCAGCAGGCTGAAGCCGCCTTGCTTGACCTTAAGGCTGTCCTCGATCTCCTGCACCTCGCTGGCGATCTCGACATCATCGAGGTGCATGCGCACGAAGACCGCCACTGCGCGGTCCTTGAAGCCTTTCAGAAACAGCCACCGCGGGCTCTCCGGCAGGAAGAGCACCCCGAGGAACATGATCGCCGCCGGGATCGCGATCACGCCCAGCATCCAGCGCCAATGCCCGCCCGTCACACCGCCAATCGTCGCGTAGGTCGAAAGATACGTGTCGCTGAGAAACGCAATCACGATGCCGATCGTGATCATGAGCTGATACATCGAGATCATCGAGCCGCGCACCCGCTGCGGCGAAATCTCCGAGAGATAAAGCGGCGCCGTGAACGACGCCACGCCCACCGCCGTGCCGAGGAGAAAGCGCGCCGCGATCAGCAAATGTTCGCTCGGCGACACCGCGCAAAGGATCGACCCTACCACGAAGATCACCGCGCTGATGAGGATCGTTTTCCGCCGACCAAGCCGACTGGAGAGAAATCCGCTGATCAACGTTCCGAAGACCGCGCCCCACAGCAGCGCCGCGACGATCAGCCCGATCACGTCGTCGCTGATCTTGAACTCCGCCTGGATGAATTTCTGCGCGCCGGAGATTACCCCCACGTCGAGGCCGAAGAGCAGGCCCGCAAGGGCGGCGGTGAAGCCGATGAAATAGACGATGAACCGGATTTTTTTGACGGGGGGAGTCATGGCTCCTTTTAGCGCCCCAGCCCCAAAAACCCAAGAAAACAAAAGGCCCCGTAGCGATCAGCCAAGCAGGTCCGCGCAGACTTTCGCGGCGTCGAAGTATTTCTCCGCGAAAGCCCGCGCCGCCGCCGAGTGCCGGTCGTAATCCGCCGCGACGGCCGCGATACCGCGCGCGGCGCCGTCGAGATCGTCGAACGCCAGCGCGCCCTCGCCCGCCGGCAAATGCTCGCTCCAGCCCGTGTCCTGCACGACCACCGGCTTCCCAAGCGCGAGATAGCACGCGCTGCGGCAGCTGAACCAGCCGCTGCGCGACCTTACGTAGCCGTGCTTCGCGATGCTCCACTCGGCTTTCGAGTTCGCGAGAAAGTCATGATACGTCGCGTAGTCCGGCAAATAGACGTCCGGCTCGATGATCGTCCAGCCCGCTTCGTTCAATCGTTCAGTCGGCCGGTTCTTCCCGATGCCCTGTCCCATCGCGAGCACGAATTTTTCCGTCGTGTGCCGCGGCAGATCGAAGAACCGCGCGAACTCCAGGTCCTTGTTCCCGTAGGCCTCACCTTCGAATTCCTGCGGCCGGTAGCTTGCCCAATTCATCACCGTCGTCCATGCATCGCGCGCGACATGGTCGTGCGTCGCCGGCATCAAATTCTTCCGCCACCAGTCGATCGCGATCGGCTGCACCGTCGGCTTCCAGACAATCCCCGCCGTCGGCACCTTGCAGCCCGCGCGGCCGACGTTCAAACCGAAGGTGAAATGCTCCTCGTGCGCCAGCACGTGATTGCGCGTCTTGCCCTCGGCGGTCAGCCCAATGTGCGTGAACATCGGATCGCCATCGACGAAGAGCTTGCGCGGCACCGCT
>Ga0157378_10002905_pt1 | contig 15257 bp, 15 predicted proteins | sample M65metaG_FD_115309 | JGI IMG/M metagenome (GOLD analysis project Ga0157378, IMG submission 115309) | Miscanthus rhizosphere microbial communities from Kellogg Biological Station, Michigan, USA - M6-5 metaG | ecosystem: Host-associated > Plants > Roots > Rhizosphere > Soil | place: USA: Michigan...
TAATGTTTACCATGCTTACTGATTAATCTTCCACTGATGAGTTTCGTCTTCCATGATTTCTTTTCCCCAGACCGGCAAGTCTGCCTTAATCCGTTCAACCGTCTCTTCACAGGCCGCTATGGCTGCTTTTCTGTGCGGCGCAGAAGTGAATACGAACAGGCATATTTCTCCGGTGGCTATTTTTCCCAGGCTATGGTGCACATGCATGCAGGTAAGCTGATATTTTTCAAAAATGGCTTCGCGGATAAGCTGCATTTTTTCATTCGCCATCTCTTCATAGGCGGTGTACACAATGGCAGCCACTTTCTTATTGTCAATAACATCTGCTCTTACCTGGCCCAAAAAAATGCTATGACCACCAATACCGGTTTTACTGCTGTGCCGCTGTATGCTGTCGCCAATAAAAGCAGCGGTAATAGCTCCGTTGACAAATATATTTTTTATTGTACGCACTTTTTAATGTTATGCTGGTTGTTTTCGTTTCCAGTTCAGAATTCCGCCGGCAAGACTGAATATTTTTTTTGTTTCGCCAAATGCAGTTGCCAGCGATACAGCGGCGATTGCACTTCTTTTTCCTGTCTGGCAAAACAGGATGATTGTATCCTTTTCTGTGCGCGTAAATTCCTTTCCCAGTTTTGCCAATGGAATCCGCAGGTGTGCGAATTCATTTACTGCCGGTTCTTCACCGTATTCACGTACGTCTATCAGCAACACGCCTGCCTGTTTTCTCAATTTATCAAAGTCATCCGTGCTAATTTCAAAATTATTACCGGCAACACCGCATAACCAGTCATAATTCGTTGTTTCAAACGCAGTAATATCTACCGGAATTAAATTCCTGGTTTCATTTTGCGGCGTTAACTGCAGTTCATACAATTGGTTGTTCAGTGCGTTAAAGGTAATCAACCTGTTTACCAGTGCTGTGCCAATACCTGTCAGCAGTTTTATTGTTTCATTGGCTTGCATGGTACCGATAATGCCCGGCAACACACCCAATACACCTGCTTCCGCACAATTATCGATCTCACCTGCCGCGGGCGGTTGTGGAAACAAATCGCGGTAATTGACCGGCCGTTCGTTATGCTGTATTGAGCAATTGAATATTGCAACCTGTCCTTCAAACTTTGAAACTGCACCATAGATGAGCGGCTTACCCGTTAGCACACAGGCATCGTTAATCATATACCGTGAAGAAAAATTATCGGTGCCATCAATAATAATATCATATTCTCTAAAAAGCCCGATTGCATTGTGCACCGTCAACCGTTCATTAAAAGCCCTGATATCGATATCAGGATTTAGTTGCTGCAATGAGCGAGCCGCCCGTTCGGCTTTTGGAAAACCGATATCGTTGACAGTATAGAGTACCTGCCGGTGCAGGTTGTGGAGGGCTACTTTATCGTTATCAATTATACCAATGGAGCCTACTCCTGCTGCAGCCAGGTACTGCAGGCATGCGCAACCCAATCCGCCCGCACCCACTACCAATACTTTTGCCTGTAAAAGTTTTTGCTGTGCCGGTTCGCCAAATTCTTTTAATATCAATTGGCGGTTATACCTTTCATATATATTATTGTCAGTTTTCATTTTATCCGCCCGAAAAGGGAGGCAGTAGTGCCAGTTCAGTTTTTTCGTTTATAACCGTGTTCTTGCTGATAAGTTTTTTGTCCGCTGCTATAACATATTTTATACCAGCCATGCCGGGATATTGCTGTTCAATCGCCTTAACCAGTTCATCCGTGTCAGCTACATCAGCGATTAAAATTTTTTCCCGGCCCGTAATATCCGTTAGCTGCCCAAATAAAATAACTTCTGCCTGCACGATTAGTTCTTTTCTTTTTTTTGAATCGATATATAATCTTCCTGAGTATCTATGTCAATTGCTCCAAGGGGAAAATCAATAACTGCCAGGCTACCTGCGTGATTCATGATTATTTTTTTTGCACCCGTATCTCCTTTCAACTTTAACAATTCCGGAAACAATTGTTTTCCAAAAACGGCCGGAATCCCTTTGGTGTCTCCATAACTGCTGGCTACAATATCCACTCCTGTTTCCGCCTGTAAAGTTACCAGTTTATCCAGTAAAGCTGTATTGATATAAGGTTGGTCACAAACCATCAGCAATATGGCTTGAACCGATGAATGCTTTGTCAACAAATACGCCAGCCCGCAACGGATGGAAGATGCTATCCCCTCCTGCCAATACTCATTTACTGCGAAAGAAAGTTTTGTATTTTGAATAGACGGCTGTAGAGCCGCTGCGTCGGCCCCCAATACTACTATCACATGAGCGGCTACAGCGTTTAGCGCTTCATGAATACTGTGTTCCAGCAGGGTCGACTGCTTAAACAATAAGGTTTGTTTAGGTTTTCCGAGCCGGGAGGAAGCCCCTGCTGCGAGTACAATTATGGCACACTGATCACTCATCTCAGTCATTAATCAAAAGAAATTATTAAGGCAGGTAGGCGCCTTTATCTATCCATGCCTTAAAATTTTTAGCAAAATCAGCATGACTTAACGGTGGCAGCTTGCGGCCATCTCCAGGATTCCAGCCGCCCAGCACCAGTTGATCATTGGTAACATGATCGATTAGTTGATCCAGGGTTTTGTTACCATTGCGGTTGGGATCTTTTAGTTGCGCAGCGAGTTCGTGTGGTGATTTTCCCTGGAAAACCATTTTCATATTAGCCGGTGGCAGATGCCATTTAGGATTACCGGGTGGCATATTCAAACCCGGTGTATTCTGTGGCTGGTGGCAGTTGGCGCATTTCAACGCATATACTCCTTTGCCATCCAATCCTCTTTTGACACCCTGTGTATGCAGATGGCTGTCGTCTCCCTGCAACGGTATGTCCCCCGAGGGATGACAGTTCATGCAACGTGGGCTCATTAAAACCTTATAGGCCGCCAGGAATGCTTTTTTTGATCCTATACTGTCTTTTACAGGAGAAATCATTTTAACATGATCTTTTACAATATCCGCTGATCTGTTTCCTTCATTGATTAAACCCACAAAAGACGAAGAAATGCTGAAAATGGTCAATAGCAGTATAACGGTGATGGACAAGCTCGATTTTTTTAATTTCATACTTGTTTCAGGTTAATGTTTCCAAAAGGAAGTTTTCTCAAACGTTTACCAGTAGCCGCAAAAATGGCATTGGCAATGGCCGGCGCGGTAGGTGGCACACAGGGTTCACCTGCTCCTCCCATTTCACCGGTACTGGGCACAATATGCACTTCAATGGCCGGCGCTTCATTCATGCGGGCAATGCGATAGTCGTGAAAATTACTTTGCTGCACCATTCCTTTGTCGAGCGTGATTTCTCCATACAATGCCATAGTGATGCCGAAAACAATTCCGCTTTCCATCTGGGCACGTACACCATCCGGATTTACGGCCAGTCCGCAATCGATGGCGCAAACCACCTTATGAATTTTTACTTTTCCATTTCCGTCAACAGAAATCTCGGCCACCTGTGCTACAAAACTTTTGAATGCTTCGTGTACAGCCACACCCTGGAAATGTCCTTTTGGCAATGGCTTGCCCCAATTTGCTTTCTCGGCTGCCAGGTTTAAGGCCGCTAAATGCCTTTCATGATCCTGCAGCAAATGCCGGCGATAGGCTACCGGGTCCTTACCCGCCTGGTGCGCCAAATCATCTATCATGGTTTCCATTACATAACCGGTATGCGTATGTCCAACCGAGCGAAACCACAATACATGTACCGGAATCCGCGGGCTATGCAACCCAATATAAGCATCCGCAATGCTTTTCATATACGGAGAATCGTTCACGCCTTCAACAGATGAGCCATCAATGGGGTCTTTTGATTCAAAAGGCGTACCAGCAGTAATAGACTGACCGACGATGGTCTGCTGCCATGCCATGGGATAGCCGTCTGCATTAACGCCAATGCGCATACGATGCAGGAAGGCAGGCCGGTAATAGGCCGCACGCATATCGTCTTCTCTTGTCCATACCATCTTTACCGGTTTGCCGCTTGCTTTGGCAATGTATACTGCTTCTGCAACAAAATCCGAGGTGGGCGTAGCGCGGCGGCCAAAACCGCCGCCGAGGTATGGGGTTTGAATATCTACCTGCTCTGTTGTAAAACCGAGTATTTTGGCTGCGGTTGCCTGGTCAATCATAGGCATCTGTGTACCCGTCCAGATTTCACATTTGTTATCAGTTATTTTTACTGTGCAGTTAATAGGTTCCATGGCAGCATGTGCCAGATAAGGCAGGAAATACTCCGCTTCAATAATTTTGCTGGCTTTTGCGAACGCTGTTTCCACATTTCCTTTTTCGAGTGCAGGTAAACCCTTTCCGTCTGCCAGTTTGCGATAATTTTCTAATTGGGCCACACTGTTTAATCCGGTATTAGGACCTGGATCCCAAACTATTTTTAATGCATCGCGTCCTTTTTTTGCCGCCCAAAAATGATCGGCAATAACGGCAATGCCCGTTGGGATTTCCACGACATCACGTACACCGGCAACCGCTTTTGCGGCGCTGGCATCAAACGAAATAACTTTGCCGCCGATGACCGGCGAGTGCGCTACCACTGCAGTGAGCAGACCGGGAAAATGCACATCCATGCCATATTTTGCAGTACCGTTCACTTTATCGGGCGCGTCCAGCCTTTTTATTCCCTTACCGATGTATTTCCATTGTTCCGGCTTTCTCAATTCTACTTTACCTGGCGCCGGCAAAGCTGCGGCCGCAGTCGCCAGTTCACCATAGCTGGCTTTCTGGTTGCCACAAATCACCATTCCGTTTTCTGTATGGCAATCTTCCGGCTTTACATTGAACTTTTCCGCCGCCGCCTGTATCAATAGAATTCTTGCAGTAGCACCTGCCTGGCGGTAACGGTCAAATTCTGACCAGGTAGAACTGGAACCACCCGTGATTTGCAAACCATAGGCAGTATGTATATAAGATTTACCCGCGGGACTGTGTTCGATCGTTATGTTTTTCCAGTCGGCATCCAGTTCTTCTGCGATCAGCATGCTCAGTGTTGTCCAGATACCCTGTCCCATTTCCACATGGGAGAGGATAATATTGATACTATCGTCAACGCCCACCCGCAGAAAAGCATTGGGTGCAAAATAAAGGTTCGGGTTCCCGGCATTTAATTTTTTCAACCTTTTGGCATCAAGGGGAAGAATAAAGGAAATAATGAGACCCCCTCCCGCCATAGCGCCGGATTTTAAGAACTGGCGGCGATCCATTTGTTTTATAGTACTCATTTGATACCTCCTTCTTTTTGAAGTTTTGCTGCAAGGTGAATGGCTTTCCGGATACGCGGATAGGTACCGCAGCGGCAAATATTTCCGCTCATAGCATCATCAATATCACTGTCTGTTGGATTTGGGTTTTCGCGCAGCAGTACAGCAGCGGACATTAACTGGCCCGACTGGCAATAACCGCATTGCGGCACATCTTCTTCCAGCCAGGCGCGTTGCAATACATGCGAGGTGTCGGGCGATAATCCTTCTACTGTAGTTATTTGTTGACCGGCGGCGCGCGAAACCAGCGTAACACAGGATCTCACCGCTTCACCGTTGAGATGAACTGTGCAGGCGCCGCATTGGGCCATACCACAGCCAAATTTTGTTCCGGTAAGACCAAATACATCACGAATTACCCAAAGCAGGGGCATATCGGCAGGAACGTCGGCTTCATATTCCTTCCCGTTGATGATAAACTTTGCCATACATTTATTTTTGAATGTGCTAAGCAGCGAAAAGCTTTCCTTAAAGTTACGCCTTAAAGAAGATCATATTCAAAATAAAATTATATGCAGCATAAACGGCACTGAGCAACCAGTCCGGCTGCAATAGTGGATTTCAAGAATTATATCAGCAGAAAAAAAGTCGGCAGCTATTCAGCGAATTTCTTAAAAATTGAACTGGCTACATGCCCCCCAAACCCAAATGTATTGTTTAGCGCATAATGCACAGGCCGGCTAATTGATTTACCCAGTATGATGTTGAGCCCGGCAGGAATCTTGTCGTCTAATTCCTCCGTGTTGATAGTTGCAGGGATAACATCATTCTTCACCGACAGTATACTAATGATACTTTCGATAGCGCCGGCAGCACCCAACAAGTGGCCTGTCATTGACTTGGAAGCACCGATGGCCACGGCAGATTCGCCAAATGCTCTTTTTATACCGTGTAATTCGCTGATATCGCCCAAAGGAGTGGAAGTTGCATGCACATTGATATAATCTATTTCAGTTGCCAGCAGATTTGCATCTGAAAGCGCTTTTGTAATACCAAGCCAGGCACCCAGTCCATCGGGTGGTGTACCCGTAAGATGATATGCATCGCCTGCCATACCACCACCCACCATTTCGGCATAAATAGTTGCACCGCGTTTTTTTGCGTGTTCATATTCTTCCATGATCAGTGCTCCTGCGCCTTCGCCCATCACGAATCCGTCCCTTGTTTTATCGAAAGGCCGCGAAGCTGTTGCGTAGTGCTCATTGTTCTTTGATAATGCCTGGGCCGAATTAAATCCACCCACTGATGACGGGGTAATGGCTGCTTCCGATCCGCCTGCCACCATAATAGTAGCCTTGCCCAGGCGAATAGTGTCAAACGCGTTAATGATTGCTGTATTGGAAGATGCGCACGCTGAAACCGTACAGTAATTGGGACCATGAAGTTTATGCCGTATCGAAATCACGCCCGCCGCAATATCCACTATCATTTTGGGAATGAAGTAAGGATTAAACCTGGGTGTGCCATCACCGGTATGAAATTCCCTGAGCTGCTCTTCAAATGTACCAATGCCGCCGTTGCCGGACGCCCATATCACACCCACTTCATAACGCTCGGTTTCATTCATACCGGCAAAATCAAGTCCCGCATCTTTAATGGCCTCGTCGGTAGCGGCAATGGCATATTGTGTAAAAAGATCATATTTTTTGATCTCCTTTTTATCCATGTATGTTTCGGCGTTAAAACTTTTTACCTCACAGGCAAAATGCGTTTTAAACTTACTGGTATCGAATTTTGTAATAGGCCCCGCACCACTTTTTCCATTCACAATATTTGTCCAAAATTCCTTCACCGAATTACCCAGCGGAGTTAATGCCCCCAAGCCGGTTATAACTACTCTTTTCATATTGATTATTTCCGTCCCCTGTCAATGTTGATTTTAAAATAAGATGCGAAATTAAGCAGCAAATGATTGAACGGCAAGTATATTATTGCCAGAAGAAGGGTTGTTACCAGGCTGGCACAATAAACTTCTGACTTTAACAATATTGAGGCTAATATGGTTCTTTCAACGGCTGAAAATCACATTTTCATTTTCATCATTCCCGGATAAATTCTGATATACAATTCGGCAGCCAAAGGGTTATTTCCATATAATTTGTCCAGGCTTGAGGGCACATGATACAGACTTCCCTGCGCCCCCAATGCCAACCTTGTTTGGCCAATGTTCAATAAATCGTAATTGAACCCGACGGTAAATACATTCACGGGGAACAGTGTATTTTCACCAAACACAGTTTCATCTAATGCCAATTCTTCAACCGACTTTTGCACCCATTCGTACCGGCCATACAATGCAAGTTTCTTCATGCGCCAGGAGAGTTCTCCGAGAACGGCGTGTTCTGCATCTTGCCCGGGCGTTTTATTCATTCCCCAAAGCAAGGTTGTATTCAGTATTCCCCCTGATGACGATTGCCTGCTAAAAATGGCAGAGGCCGTGGTTCGATGTACATCCTCATTGGGGTGTAATGCTTCCGGGCTTTTAATAAATCCATGCGACACCTGCAATGCCCAATTGACAGAAGGATTAAATGATAAGCGGCCGCTCCAGGAATCAAACCGCGGCCTGTCGAAATTAAAACGTTTGTCATCCGGTTCGCGACCGGTAAATGAAGATCCTTCCAGTTTAAAACTGTTATAACGTAGACCAATAGTGGCTACGCCAAATGTGATATGGGTGGCGTCGGCCCAATGGTGCGATAGGGGTGCATCGGGATTGTCCAGTGCCGAAGGGCGATGCATAAATGCTACCGGACCAAGTGCCGGCTCGCCGGGATAACCTGCATATACAAAAAGATCAACCTGTTTCGACAGCTCCTGTGTGTAACCAACAGATAATTCGGAAAACAGGTCGTGCGGATGCTGGCGGTCTACAATCGGATTGCCTCTATAAGCTTCGCCACTCTGGAACAATAGCGGATATCCATTGCCGCCAGTCGCCGCATCCAGCGAAAGCATGCTGCTGAAATGAAACAGCCCGTGTTTGCCAACTGTTCTTTGTCCCATGAACATCAGCCAATCAGGCGCATCAAATTTTTTGCCGCCCCTCGATCCTTTGTTGGTAATATCCTGCTTGTTATAACGTAAAAATAAATTTCCGTGCAGCATATACATCCATTTACCGGAATGGAACATATAGCCATACATCGGTGATGCATCGGGTAGCCAACCTGTACCGGATCCATTTCTGTTCATTGGCAGGTTGCGCGAAAAGGAATGGCTCATGTTGTGATCCATATCCATGCCTCCATCCATATTCATATTATGATCCATGGACATACTGTCGCTCATGTTCATAGATTTCATAGAACTATCTTGTTTCGCCTGGTGTTTGTGCTGTGCCTGCAGGGGCAGGAGAAATATTATTTTAAATGCGGCAGCCAGATAGATTCTTTTCATAATCTTTGTTTTTACAGCGTCACCGGTTATATCATAGTAGCCAGCATAGTGATACTCATACCAACCATCAGGCCATCTTCGATAACCGTGACCGTGCTCATTGGCAGGTTAAATCCCGCACCAAGGCAGGCGCATTGAATGGCCTGTTTGTTCAACACACTTTGCAGTACACCAACGATGCTCACCAACATAATGCTCAGCGTAACGATGCTGGTTGTGGCATATTGCGGTGTAACCAGATAGGCAAGGCCCAGGCCCAACTCTGCAAAAGGGTAAATATATCCCCAGGCCTTCCAACGCTTTGCCACTATATCATACATGGCATAGCTATCGGCAAATGCTTTTATATCGAGCATTTTAAAAAAAGAAAATACCAGAAAAAATCCGGCCATGAAATGCTGCATCCATGCCAGCAGGTTAAAAGATCCGTCAATGCCTTGTATAACCACGGTAACCAGAAACAGGTAAAAAAAGATCAGTAATACCGGTTTATAAGTATGGAACCACGAACTGGCTACCGGCATCCGATCATCGTCTGCCGTTATTTTATAATTGCCCGCCTTGTTCACAGCGGCTTGCAATTCGTTTAGTGGAATATGTTTCTGCATAACGATGGTAGCCTGCGGTTTTTCGAGTTGGACATCGGCCGACTCAATTCCCGCCGTACTCAGTAAACTGCTTTTTACTTTGACTACACAACTTTTGCAGGTCATTCCTTCGATGGTATAAGAATGTGTCATAGCAATAAATTTATATTGCAAAGTTACCGGGCGGTTATGCCGGCATCGTTATACAATCCTGCAAATGATTTATAGCATTTTGACCCTACAGGCTGTCAAGTGTTTTGCGCGCAATACTCCGGTTAGCCCTGAACCAGGATGCTGTAAAGCCGGTTTCCTTTTTGAACTGTGCAGAAAGATGGGCCACACTGCTATATCCCATTTGAAATGCGATCTCGCTTAAGTTCATCTCACCATAGGCAAGCAGTTCTTTAATCTTTTCAATTTTCTGGCTGATGCTGTATTTTTCAATGGTAACGCCTTCTACTTCGGAAAATAAGCGGCTGAGCGAAGCATAGTCTTTATGAAGCGCAGACGACAGCAACGCAGAGAGATTATGTTTTGCATCGGTTTCATTGTAATGCACATGGTTAATGATAAGCGTTTTTATTTTCGCTATCAGTTCTGATTTGGCGTCATCCAACAATTCAAACCCCGCAACCGCCAGGTCTTCGCCAATGGATGCCTTTTGCTTAACTGATATTGGAGCATCCAGCGCTACTTCTCCCAGCGATACCGATTGATACGATATATTCTCTTTGTCGAATATCTGCTTCACAGCCGTAATACACCGGTTGCAAACCATATTTTTAATATATATTTTTTTGTCTTCCTTTTTGCCTTTCATATCGTTAAAGATACAAACCAATAAAAAAACCCGCTGTTTATCAGCGGGTCATTCAGAATGCTTGTGACGCTCTACTTTGTAACGATAAATTTTATCGTTTCCGTGGTATTGCCCGCAGTTAGCCGGCAATAATAAATGCCACTGGTAATTCGCGCCTGAAGTGGTATATAAATAAAATTGTCGCCGGCTTCATATATCGCATTATTTGTGGCCTGTGCTACAGCTTGCCCCATTCCGTTAACAATTTTTATGGAAACTTTTTCTTTTTTTCTGAGATGCAATTTTATTGTCAGCTGTCCTTTTACCGGGTTGGGATATAGGTTTACGGAAAAATAAGCCGCAGGGTTATTGATGAGGGAATCTGGTTTCAGTGCTGTTATAACAAGCGGCGAAGAAATAAATGATGGCGCACCGGTTAGTGCTATTGCTTGTGAAGAGGTCATAGGAGAATAATTAGTTGCCGAGTAATCCCAGCTCCGCTGATATACCTGTGCCGGCATATTAATAGCGGCCGGGAAAGCATACACAGCATTGGCGGCCTCGGAATTATCTATGCTGGTGGCGGCCCAAAGCACATACATATAATCACCCAGGGCATTTCTAAAAGCACCGCCACGGACATCTGCAGGAAGATTCAAAGCCTTGGTTTGCACAGTATCTGCGTTGAAGCCATTCAGCAGGTCTGACATGGTTTTGTAGGCAATGCCGGAATTATTGGGTTGCTGGGTGTATGGAGGATGGCCGGCGAGCGGCTGGTAAAGGCCCACTACCTGAAATGGATCGGTTGCGGCATCATAGGTGGAATCGTCGACAATTGAAAAAACATACCATTGCCGGATATCGTGTAGTTGGCTGGCTACAGGCGCCTTTATATCGTAATTACGCTGGGCCTCATCACTACCGATATATCCATTGAAGGATTTACGGGGTATATTGTTTTCGGTATTGATAAAAATTTTTCTCGGGTAAACACTGCCGTTATAACCACGGTTTTCCAGAACAGAATTCAGTGTGTTTTTTCTGGCGATGTACTGATCCACGGCCGCATCCGAATATCGCGTGGGAACTACCTGTCCGCTGCTATTAACATAACGTAAATCATACATGGGGTAATAGTGAAAACTTACCACATCAAAATAAGCGCCGCCTTTCACGGGATAACTGGCGTTCACCGAGCCATCCACCGGGTTGTCTGTATTCCGGAGCATGGCATCCAGGAAGGAAGGATAACCGGTACCACCCATGCCTACATAGGCCGTTGGATCCACAGATTTGATCACTTCATAGGCAATGCGCATCATTCGTATATAGCTGAAAACAGGCGCCTGCAAATTAGCGAGCTCACAGGGAGAGGGGTTGTTGTCCCACCAGTTACCCGGGTCACCGGGCGATCTCCAGCCGTTTAAACCATAGTCGAAATCCGGTTCATTTACTACCTCCCAGAATTTAACCCAGGGTTTATAAATGCTAACTGTTTTATACACATACAGTGCAAAATAATTATCCTCGTTTACGGGTGTACCGTTTGCACCACCATCCCAGATGGGGGTATACAGATTACTCCAGAGCAAAGATTTATTGCTGCAACCGGGATAAACCGTGTTGTCGGCATGTGCATCGGAAGGAAATTCAAGGAAGACCGTATTGTCTTTTATGCCCAGGCTGTTGTAATGTATAAAGTCGTTTACGCTGATATTGTATCCCCAGGTATCAAGAAAACCTTTTTCAGGCAATGGCAGGTGCAGGCTTTTTACACCGACTCCTTTTACATTGAGAGCCGGGTTGCCTGCAGCTATATCTGCTATCTTCTGGTTGGTCCAGGGAAGGTAATATCCTCCCATGTTGGAGCCATATAAAAACTCAGTCGTATAAACGGGAACGCTTCCCAGATCGTTTGCAGTAAAATTGATTTGTGCTTTCGCATGTATTATTGCGCACATAGATAAAATAGAAAAGACGTAAATTTTTTTCATGCAACCGGCTTAATCATTAAATAAATAAAAAGAGTGTAACTAATTCAAAGGCGGGAAGGGATGGGAATGATAGCGCCGCAATTTCTTTGCCAGAAAGGCTGTCATGGAATTAATCAACGGCTGTTACCGGTTTGGTGAGAGATGGGGATGCATATTGGGATACTGTAAATGAAGATTCTTAACCCCGAAACTAAGCGCATTTTTTTATAAGCGACTGCGCTTCCATCCATTTTTCAATTAATGGGAAGGCAATGGAAAACCATGTAGTATATTTAGCCGGATGTGATTGCAATGAGGATTTGATTTCAGCCAGGCTTTTATAGCAGTAGTCATTCACCTCGTCCGGGGAAGGTTTTATCCCGCCCTCATACACACCAGCGTAGACATGATCAAATTCATATTCCGTCAGTCCATTATCAAATACGGACCGGTAAGTAAACTCAAAAATTTTTGTGAGCGGTGCGCCAAAACCCATTTCATGTTGCAAGCGTGTTTCTGCAGCGGCCATGGTATCTTCTCCTGGTTTGGGATGACTGCAACAGGCGTTTGTCCAAAGGCCGGCGCTATGATATTTTTTGTGCGAACGCTGCTGCAGTAACATTTCACCCCGGCTATTAAAAATAAATACACTAAAAGCGCGGTGCAGTAATGCTTTCTGGTGCACTTCCATTTTCTCCATTGTTCCGACCGGCTCGTCCTGTTCGTTCACCAATATAATATCGTGTAGTATCAAATTATTTTATTTAAGCAAATGTACGAAATGGACGGAGCGTTGCCAGTATAATGAGTGTAATTCTGCATCTGTCCGCAGGTATAACTGTTCAGGCTGTTCAGATATGCTTACAACAGGCAGCTATCCATAATTGTCCTTAGCTATTCAATGCTATAACCCTGGAGGCCTTATCAGCGGGAATACTTGGCACAGTGCAGGAGAGCACTGTCATTTGGTTGCTATACAATAATCATAGCCAATTATAACCGGGATTTTCATCTGATGAAATTATCGGATCGGTAATGATTAGAAACGCTGTACCTGCGCTTTTAGCAATTTACGCGCAAAATGTATTCTGCTTTTAATGGTTCCCAACGGCTCACCCAGCATCTGTGCAATTTCATGGTATTTATAACCATCAAAATATAACAGGAATGGGTTACGGAAGATTTCCGGAAGATGATGAATTGCCTGTTGTATATCCTTAATTTTTAAAATGCTTTCGGCGGCGTTGGAGGTAGCAACCTGGGCCTGGTTCAGCAAAAAATCATTGGGCGTGTTGTCGAAAATGGTGTTTTGCTTTGCCCTGCGGCGGTAATTATTGATGAAGATATTGCGCATGATGGTATACAACCATGCCTTAATATTGGTACCAACATTATACTTGTCTTTGTTGGCCAGGGCCCGGTATAATGTTTCCTGGTATAAATCCTGTGCTGCATCAGAATCTCTCGTAAGTGTAATTGCGAACGGTTTTAAAAATTCCGAATTGTTAACCAGCATTTGACTGAACTCTAAAGATGCCATAACAATTTGTGTTTAAGTATTTATGTAACAAAATTAAACACAATTTTAGGAAATAACCAAATTTCGCCTGCAAGTGTATGTTAAACTATATCTGGAACTCCGCTGCTGTATTTAATATTTGGATGACAAGTGAAGGGGTACAAATTACATACCGCAGTGTAGCGAATGCATATTTGTCATTAGGAGCGGCATGAGCGGTGGGAAAGCAAGATAGAAGGTAAAATCTAGAGGATTGATATATAATCGATTACTTCCTGGAGCGAAGTTTTGAGGCTGACTTTCGGCGGCAGTGCTTTTTTATAAGAGGCGGTGAGCTGACCTGAGATCACAAGGGGAAAGTCTTCCAGCCTGGCGTGTACCTGGTTGATAAATCTATCAAAATTAAAGTTGCCGGCGGCGGAGGTGAGATGCGTATATAGATAATCAGGCTTTTTCAGCCGGCAAACAAACTCAACATCTGCCGCCGGCACGTCTGCGCCCAGGTACAAAGTTTTAATACCCCGGGTTTTTAACAGGTAGCAGATATATAAAAGTCCCAGTTCATGGTGCTCCCCTTCTGGCAGAAAAAGCAACACCATTTTGTCTGTGTGAATATGGGTAAAAACCGTCTCTATCCCCGCGATCAGTTTTTGCCGGATGATATTGGTTACGAGATGCTCCTGGGCCGGGTTGATATGGTTGGCCAGCCACAGAATGCCAATGCGTTCGAGAAAAGGAAAAATAATTTGCGTGATAGCTTTATCAAATCCGCGCTGCGAAATATAACTGTCCAGCACATCTTCAAACTTCTCAATGTTCATATCAACCATGCACTGTATCATGTCATTTACAATGCGTTCCTGCTGTGCCTGTATCTGTGAAAGGGAGATTATTTTTTCTTCTATCTCATCAGAACTCATCTTATTGATATGGGAAATCTTGTATCCATATTTATTCAGCAATGATATGTTAAGAATTTTTTTTAGTTCTTCGGTAGAATAATAACGGATATTGGTTTGGGTGCGTTTAGGTTTAATAAAAGCATACCGTTGCTCCCAGATGCGGATCGTATGCGCTTTTATACCCGATAGGTTTTCCAGATCCTTTATGGTAAACGCGTTCATATAGAAAGAACACTCCGATCCGGGAAATGTTTACTATTTAGAGTTAAAAATGGCTTGGGATGGAAGAGGGGTCTTGCTAAATATCAGTTAAAACTTTAAGGTGAAAATTTAAGTGGGGATGGCTGGGTGGAAGTTTAGAGAGATAGTGAAGGATTCCGCAGTTTGCCGCTGTCGAGCAGCCGGTGAAGTGCCGGCATGATCCGTTTACCCTGACGCAGTGCATGCAGGTGCCGCAGGTGGTGCAAATCGGTGCCGGCAAAATCGATATAGTCTTTTGAAATAAGATAATCTGCCAGTTCGCGTGCAATTCTGCCATAGTAACCTGCGAGGGAAAGCAGGTTTAACTGAAACAGGCAGCCCATATTTTTTAGCTCATCAAATATGGATTTTTTCGCCATTAAATATTCATACCGTTCGGGATGGGCCAGAACCGGCTTATAATCTTTTATCTGCATGGCAAATAATTTTTCTTTTAAATCCAGGGGTGCGGCAATAAAGGAAAATTCTACCAATATCATTTTATCCTGTATTGCTATTAAGGGCTCGTTTGCGGCAACCAGGGTATCA
>Ga0157378_10002907_pt1 | contig 15242 bp, 16 predicted proteins | sample M65metaG_FD_115309 | JGI IMG/M metagenome (GOLD analysis project Ga0157378, IMG submission 115309) | Miscanthus rhizosphere microbial communities from Kellogg Biological Station, Michigan, USA - M6-5 metaG | ecosystem: Host-associated > Plants > Roots > Rhizosphere > Soil | place: USA: Michigan...
ACCCTTCCCCACTTGTTCAATTTGAATGTTTTAGTTTGGCCTGAGTTACACAGGTTGTTGAGGTTGTTTCTAAGAAGACGCAGAGAACGCAGAGTTTGCGCATGAGTGTTTCCCTCATTTCCTTAGACTGATTCATATCGGTTAGGATGAACAAAATGTATGAGCAGTTCGACCAACTCGCCTCGGCCCTTGTCGAAGCCGCAACCATGCTTCATACGCGTGGCCTCCTTCAGGGTACGAGTGGAAATCTAAGCGCAGTGGTCAATCGTCAACCCCTTCAACTCGCTATAACTCCGAGTGGCGCCGATAAGGGTCAACTGAGTTCGTCGCAGATTCTGGCCATCGATAAAAGCTGTAGAATCTTGAACGACGCTAGCGGAAAACCATCAGACGAGAGCCCGTTGCACGTGACAGTAGTAAACGCGCGTGATGCCGGGGCGGTGATCCATACTCATTCAGTATGGGCCACAGTACTCTCGGATCTGCACTTGAATGAAGGTGGGTTGGCGATCGAAGGTTATGAGATGTTGAAAGGTCTGCACGGCGTCACTACTCATGAGCATCGCGAGTGGATTCCAATTTTGGAAAACTCGCAGGACATGTCTACCCTCGCGAACGATGTTGATGAAGCGTTGAAAGCAAACGTGGCTGCACACGCCTTTCTTCTTCGTCGTCACGGACTTTACACGTGGGGCAGGGATTTGAAAGAGGCGAAGCGTCATGTTGAGATTCTTGAGTTTTTGTTTGAGGCTGTTGGAAGAGTGAGTGGATTGTAGGAAGAGCCTCGAAGGGAGGTTGCTAATGGCAGTTGTCACTGTAAAGAACGAAAACAAAACTTTCACCGACGAAGAGTCAATCCGCGCTTGCCTGGAGACGTACGGGATCGACTACGAACGCTGGTCGCCTGCGTATGACATTGCGAGTGACGCATCTGCTGACGATGTTCTGAAGGCCTATGCAAAGGAGATCGAAAGCTTGAAGACGCGTGGCGGATATGTAACCGCCGACGTCATTGATGTCTCACCAGAAACACCTGGCCTGGAAGCAATGCTCGCCAAGTTTGATCGTGAACACTGGCACGATGAGGACGAAGTCCGATTTGTAATTGCTGGCAGGGGTGTGTTCCACATCCACAGCGACACTGGAGTGGTTGCCATCGAGGTCGGGGCAGGCGATTTGATCCGAGTACCGCGTGGCACAAAACACTGGTTCAATCTATGTAATGATCGGCGGATTCGTGCGATCCGTTTATTCCAGGATGTGAGTGGGTGGACGCCTCTTTACACCGACAGCGAAGTTGCCCGTGATCATCAACCAGTATGTCTTGGGAATGCGTACTTACCGCAAACAGCCTGAATTGATTAGCGCACGATCACAGCCGAAGCGAGCGACTGTACGATAGGGTTCTGATCTCTCATTAAGTCGCTTATGGTTCTTGCTGCGAGGACAAAAGTTTAGCTTGGAGGAACTTTTCAGGTCGGGAAGGGGACCCTGCCCCCGCTTGACTCAGAACCCTTTTTAGATCTGAGTATCGAGGTAGGCGGGGACAGGGTCCCCTTCCCGACCTGAAAATTGTCCCAGACTGAAGACTTTGTCCCAGGCTGCAGACTTCAGGGACTAATGCAAGATCAATCCCAACTACTCACATGCAAACACGCGCAATCCTGCTCGATATTGAAGGGACAACTACTCCGATCTCATTCGTTCACGATGTGCTCTTTCCGTATTCACGTCTACACCTTGAGAGTTTTCTTGCGCAACATGCCGCCTCGGCCGACGTGATCTCTGACCTGGCGCGCCTACGTGAAGAACACGCCGAGGACGTCACAGCGAAAAATTCACCTCCGCCTCTCATAGAGCCTTATGTCTATTGGCTCATCGAACAGGATCGCAAGTCACCGACACTCAAATCTCTTCAAGGTAAGATCTGGCAACAAGGCTACGATGATGGTTCGTTGCGCTCACTGGTGTTTGGGGATGTTCGTCCGGCAATGCAGCGTTGGCGAAGCAAGAATCTAAACGTGAGTATTTTTTCTTCTGGAAGCGTGCTTGCTCAGAAGCTGCTTTTCGCTCACACCGACGCCGGCGATCTAACAAAGTTTATTAGTAACTATTTCGACACCGGGGTAGGCAAGAAGACCCACGCGGAGAGTTATCAACGTATCGCAGCCGCATTGTCGCTGGCGGCGAATCAGATACTCTTTATTTCAGACGTACTTGACGAGCTTGACGCAGCGGCTGAAGCTGGGATGGAAACGTCCCTTTGCATTAGACCAGGTAATCCGATTCAGCCATCAAGTTCTCGGCACCTGATCATTCGCAATTTCGATGAACTTGGCACAACCGGGTGATAAGCAAAGGCTCTAAACAACTGATCTGACCTTGAGGACTCACTATGACCAAACGACCAATACCTCTAATCATCGTCAGTGTGGCATTCATAGCGATAGGTGTCGGTAGCCTATTTAAAGGCGTGTGGCCGGTGGTAAAGGGCGGCACAGCAATCGGTTCTCATGAATTAACCGATAGTTTAATCGTCACAGTGAGCGGCATTGTCGCGGTGTTGAGTGGAGTGTTTATGCTGCGTGGCGCGAACTGGGCACGTTGGTTGTGTATCGCGTGGATGGCCTTCCACCTGGTGATAAGTTTGCTTCACAACCCGTTTGAGTTGGCGATCCATGCGATCATGTTGGTGGTATTGGTCCTGGTTCTTTTTTGGGGAAGGACTTCTACGTATTTTCACTCCGGCGCTTAGCTCACTGCGCAACAGAATGGCTCAACTCTCCGATCGTGAAGAGTCAGAACTCAGTCTCGCTTCTTCAGGCTCTCCGTCCAATTCAGCAAAACCGTCATAGGTGTTGTGTTTGATTTTTCGACTTTGGAATTAATGAGAAAGCGCTGACCATCTCCAGCCACCGCGTAACGATTGGGTGCTTCGAATCGAACGATATTTGTGGGAAACAAAGGCTTGGCGGTTCCGACGACCGCGTCAGTTCCCAGATTCACATCCACAGACATCATGTTTCGATCGCTCGCTATATAAAACAGTTCGCGACCATCCTTTCGCCAATGTGTTTGTGCGCCCCCTCCGGTTGAGACTTGTACTTTTTTGTCACAATCCGGAAAGTGCCGCAGGTAAACTTCGCTTCGACCCGACTCGTTAGATGTGTATGCGAACCATTGTCCATCAGGGGAGAAGTGGCCCTGTCCTTCAAGAAAAGGAGAGTTCAACAATGGATATGGTTTACCGTCACCAAACATCGGAAGCACCCAGAGATCCAGATTGCCATGATTGTCATAGCTATCCATCAGAACATACTTGCCATCGCGTGACCAATCGCTGCCCTCCTTCGATTCGGGTGTTTTACTAACCAGTTCCGCTTTTCCGCCCCCGTTTGACGGTCGTTTGTAAATGTCAAAAGGCCCGCCATTAGAAACACTAAAAATCAATGTGTTTCCATCTGCCGACCAAACCGGGTCATCCTCTCCGCCCTCAAAAGTCAATCGGGAAGGTAGATTACGCGTCAGATCAATGGTCCACAGATCGCTGTTGTTCCCCTCTACGTTCTGCACCGCCACATGCTTTTCATCTGGCGCAAGGACAACGTCATTGTATTGTGCGGGTGGGCCTACCAATTCAAGCTGTTTTCCACTTCGATCAAACCAGGCTAATTGCCGTTTGTTAACTGTGCCTCCACAAAACACAAGGACATCTGTATCGGAGATCGAAAAGTTCGAGAGACTATTGTAATCCGTAAAGGTCACCTGGTCAGAAATTTGAATCGGCTCGCCTGACAGCGTCAAAGTCTTCGTATCAAAAGGTTGCGCGAGCAACGTTGTTGAGCGGGCAAAGAGCAAATAGCCAGACGATGAATACGCCACATTTGAATCAGTCTTCACCAACAACTTGCGTTCTCCACCATCAATTGATGTGACGAAGATCGCGCTGTCTTCCGGACGCCCGGTAAAACTTTCATAAAGGAAGTGTTTACCGTCCGGAAGAAAGTAAGGCCAAAAATGTGAGCTTTCCTTTCTCAATTCATCAAGCTGCATCACAGGTGTGCTGTCACCACCTGCGGCGGCTGAAACTCTTTGAATAGGTTTAGAATCTTCTCCGAAAAGTATTAAACCGTTGCGATTCCATGTTCCGCCGCCGGCACCTGGCGCATTACAAAGCACTTGTGGTGTCCCACCGTTCACATCGATCTTTTTAAGTTTACCCTGACTAAAGAAGGCCAACTGTCGCCCATCCGGTGACCAAAATGGAAATGAAGCATCGTCCGTGCCCTCAAGGACCTTGGCATCCAGCGAATCGATCCTTCTAACAAACAGCATTCTTCTGCTTTCAAGAGCTCCCAGAAACGCAATCGTATTTCCATCTGGCGAGATGATCGGGAAAGAGATCTCCGATACCTTGTCGGGCATGGCGATCACAAATCGCATCGGCTTCGCGTTCACTTCCTGATGCCGAAACGACAGCCCAAGAACTACAAGCAGTCCAAGGACTCCTGCTCCAGCAAGAGCCCATGCGATCAACTCGCGCCGATTCTTTTTCGCAGCCGGCAACGAGTGTAAAAGCGTAGCAGTTGAATCCGACATTGTTCCCGAACCTGACAACGCTTCAATTGCAAAGCCGAGATCGTTGGCGGAGTGAAACCGTTCTTCAGGATTCTTCTCAAGACAATGATTGACTACGCGCTCCAGTGCGGGAACTACACTCTTGTTTGTCGCCGATAGCTCAGGTGGATCCTCGCGGAGGATTGCGCTCATCGTGTCGGCTGTCGACTCGCCGCGGAAGGCACGCCTTCCCGAAAGCATCTCGTATAGGATTGCGCCAAAAGAGAAGATGTCTGATCGATGATCGGCAGCGCGTCCGCGGAGTTGCTCAGGCGACATGTAACCAATCGTTCCCATGACCACGCCAGGATCCGTATCGACTCGCCTTGTTGGTATTTCTGTCTGAGCCTTGTTTGAATCGTTGCCGAGCAACTTCGCCAAACCAAAATCAAGGATTTTTACGCGACCGTCCTTCGTGATGAAAAGATTTTCGGGTTTTAGATCACGATGAATAATTCCCTTCTCGTGCGCCGCGGCAAGTCCATGTGCAATCTGCAATGCGAAGTCGATGGCTTTGCGCTGTGGCAATGCCACGCCACCCATGCGTTCTCGAAGCGTCTCGCCTTCTAATAATTCTGAAACGATATAGGGTGACTCGTTGTGGGTGCCGATGTGATAGATGACGAGGATGTTTGGATGATTGAGAGCTCCGGCGGCTTGTGCTTCCTGCTCAAATCTTCTCAAGCGCTCAGCATCGGAGGAAAACGCAGTCGGTAAGACTTTGATCGCGACATCCCTTCCGAGCTTCGCGTCGCGGGCTCGCCAAACTTCTCCCATTCCTCCTTCGCCAATCTTAGAAACAATGGTGTAGTCGCCGATCGGAATGTTGGGGGAAAGATTCATGATGTTCGTGTCGTTGTAGGTTGATTGAAAGAGTTCAATCCTGGACCGGCGAAAAGCTTAACTTGTCTTGCCAAAACTTTGTAGGGGCGGCACTCCGTGGCCGCCCTCTTGAATTCGAGCTAAGTCATTTTTTGAACGAAAGGGCGGCCACGGAGTGCCGCCCCTACAGATCCTTACTCGCTACCCGCAATTTTTCATACCACTTGGTCGAGATTGGTGAATCGTCGCCACGGTTAAGTGAAGCATCAGCCTGACGAAATGCCTGCAACACATCCTCGTAACTAGTCTGCTTTGTTTGTCGCCAGGCTTCGGCAAATGCAGCCAACACCTGTGGCATGTATGAATTGATTCTCACGAAGTCGAGAATGAGATCACGATTCGCGGTAAAAGAATGGTGAAGGTCCGGCATCTCCTTCTCAAAAACTTCATCGAGGTTGGGATGTTCGAACATTAACCGACCGACACAATAGGAGAGACCCTGAGAGTAAGCAGTGACTCGATCGTGCTCGTCCGGATCAAAACGGCTCGTAGTGGTTATGTTGAATCTGGAGTGAAATGAATTGGTGATCGTCGTCAGTTCATCATCCAGAGGGTGTTCAGCACCGGGGTAGGTCGAAGTTAAAACATTCTGAAAAGTCCGCGCCTCCGGCTCGGTTTCGCGAAAGCCGTTTGGTCCATACATAGGATGCACAAAGATTGCCGACAACCTGGGATTTGCCACGAGTTCAAGCGTCGCTGTCACTGCGCGATAGACACCCGACTGCACGGAAGGAATCAACCAGAGAGTTGTTGAGTGATCGAGATGGCGACTTTGATAAATCAGTTCGCAGGCTCGCTCGGCATAACCAGCAAGGGGGGTCGCCAGGACAACATTGCGAGAGTCTTCAAGTAACGGCGCATGTTCTTCGTCCGGAGTGTCGCGCTCGATCAAGGCGACCTTCGTGACGCCTAGAATCGGTAAGATGTCGTGCCTGAGAAACCGGCCAAACTCACCGTCTCCACCGATGATCAGCACGCTGTTTTGTCGGTCTTGGTTCACGCCCGGTCCGTAGAATTGTGCGATCGATTATGCACGCCTTTCGCTGCGCCATCTAACTAACACAATTACTACCATCCAGCCAAAGAGAAAGTTTGATGAAGCCGTTTCCCATAAGTGGGCCAGTCGAACTTCCTTCGGCATAAGCGGGTTTGGAATGAGAAGCAAAGAACTCATGAGTACCCCAAAGCACAAAGCCACTGTGATTCCGGATTCCCACCAGTGTCCCTTCATCATGCGAATAACAGGAAGCGCGAGCAATGTCCAAAAAACTCCCCGCACGAACTGAAAGGGCGGAAGCCAGGGTGTATCTGTAAAAACCGATTTGATCTGAGTGAAGAAATCCGTCAAGTCGGACCCATGATAGAAAGCACGCACAGCAGGATTTCTCCAGGCCAGGAAATATCCAAAGGTGAAGTAGACGATCACGTACAAAGCGGCAAGCACACTCAGACGTAAGGCCCACTCGCTCTTAGTTAGGTTCAATTGCCTGGATTCAAACTTCTCGCGCGTCCGCCACTTTCCTAATACCAACACCGCCAGGCAAGAAAAGATCAACGACACAAGGAGTCCCGACAAGACGATGCGAGTTAGAAGACCCGCAGGTAACCACGTTACAAATATCGCCGTTTCGATCTGCGACATGAAAGTAGACACGCCAAAGAAGACGATAAATAAGCTTGCGAACAGCCGCCACCCGGACGCACGCGAGCGCAGAATCACGTAACTCAAGACAATCGTGTTCAGTAAGCTGACAACCAGGAGTGCCGTAACAACATTGAGCTCGTTATCGGCGGCGGGAGGTTGAGTCGTGGGGATGAGTATCGCCGAAACTGTGGAAAACACTACGAAGTACAAACCCGTGAGAGCAACGATTCTTAGAATTAGTTTGGCGAAAGCCTTCATATGATGAGCGGAAGACGGGTCTACGCGTTTTGATCGAATTACCAGATTGGTCGTCGAGGTTAAGGAGCCTTACGACGGAGGTCCATGAGAGGTTCAATAATAGACAAACACGGTGGCCCAATCCCGTTCAAACTAGTCCAATCAACAGGCCTCGTGCTGGGAGCGCAGGCGTCCGCGCCTGCCCTCTTACCACTAATACAACTGAATCTAACTTAGCAGGCGGGGACGCCTGCGCTCCCAGCACGAGGCCTTCACTTCCAACAGCAACCATACCTTTACCAGTTAAAGAAAAACTCGCGAATGGCGTTGAGAGCAAATCCAGCTCCTAGTGAGTACGTTCCGGATCGCAAACCATCCTTGTAACTGTACCGCGACGGATACCAGGTCTCAGATGGAATGATTGAACCTGCGTATGCGCCTGCGAAGATCGGCGGTGAGATTATGCGTTTTCCACTTCGCGTTCGTGACGTGACGTTCTGCGCCAACGCGTCTTTTAAGCGTGGCCAGAAGCCGTGACGATTACTACGTTCAAAACCTGTATCGAGATGCAGTGCTTCAGATAAGCCATAGGTCACGGTTTGTCGAATTACATTTCCGCCGAAGTTTGACGCCAAACGCTGGCCATAGCCTTTCATCCCCTGGCCCCACTCAAGTGGATCGCTGTCCCACTGACTAAGGCCTGCAGACGCTGCGGTTTTGAGCAAAGAGAGAGGGCCAATCGTATCCTTCACATAACGATGAAAGCGTTTGCTGCTATCAGGAAAGACGTAAGGATGGGGTGTGTTCGACGGTAAAGAAGGGGCCGGTTGATCTTGCGTGGCAGCAGACGGCAACGATTCACGCACAACAGGTTCAAAGAAATCTTTCGACAAAGGTAAGCGAAAATCTAATTTTGCTCGAATCGTTTCTTTGATCTCCAAGTCCTGGGCGTGTAACTCAAAACAACAACCAAACACAAGCAGGAATATCGCCAACGTGTTCATCAACAATCTCATTCGGCCTTCTCTTTTCTCTTCTGTGATTCGCTTCGCGCACGTGTTATGCAGTCTAAATTCTCACGGTTGTTTTTAATATGTCTCAAAGGTGAAAAACCGCAACCCACCAACGACGGAACTTCCCATACAAGCTTTCGGGAAGGGGGCGAAGCGGCGCCCCCCGCAGAGTTCATCGACACGTCACCCAAATAAAGCCTAAGAAACGAAGGGAAGTCTTGGAATCTGCAAGGGCGCGCTAGATTTGAGAAGGTTTAGTTCCTGGAATGGATCGCTTTGCCCCTTCCCGACGGCTTGTCTGGACGCACACTTCAAAAAACATTTGACGTATTGCTGCAGATTATGTATAACCATTTGGTTATGAAACCCATTGGTTATACGCAATGACAAGTATCGAACAACTCAATGCGACGTTTTTGGCGCTGGCAGATCCGACACGGCGCGCGATTCTGGCCCGGCTCGCAAGTGGTGAGGCCTCGGTCAATGAACTGGCTGAGCCGCATGATATGAGCCAGCCGGCGATTTCAAAACACCTCAAAATACTCGAGCGGGCTGGTCTCATTACCCGCGCTGTTGATGCGCAAAGACGTCCACGACGACTCGATGCGCGACCGCTTGCAGAAGCAAATGAATGGCTTGAAGGCTATCGCAAATCCTGGGAAGCGAGTTTCCAGCGTCTCGATAGCGTTCTCGATCAAATGAAGCGCTCAAGTAAAACGACGCGTCGCGCAAAGCGATAGTCGATCATGAAGAGTTTTCTTAGTTTGACTGTCGATCCTGAAGTGTACCGTTCGACTAACAGTTGTAGAGAAACAAAACGAACGGGAGAGCGGCAATGATCGAACAGAAAGTATTTCAACAGTCCAGTGGAACACTGGTTCAAGGAGACAACCAAAGCTTGGACGAGGCGAAGGCAAATGGATTCAGACGCATTCTGAGAAGCATCGGCGCGGTGTTGTCGGGATTGATCGCGACCGTCATTCTTTCACTGGGAACTGACTTCTTGATGCATGCAACCGGGGTCTATCCGGCGGGGTCTCAACCAATGGATGACTCGCAGTTTGCGCTTGCAGCTGCTTACCGTTCCATCTATGCGGTTGCAGGGAGCTATCTTTCCGCTCGAGTCGCTTCTTTCCAACCAATGCAACACGCAGTTGCACTCGGAATAGTGGGCATGGTGTTAGCAACCATCGGTGCCGTCGCCACCTGGAACGCCGGGCCACAGTTTGCGCGAAAGTGGTACTCAATTGCTTTGATTCTTTTGTCGATTCCATGTGGATGGCTTGGCGGAAAGCTACGCGTTAGGCAGCTGTCCAAATGACTTATCAACGTTAGACCAGGAGGAGATTCCAATGAGTAACCAACTAAACGTAACGACACGTAACGACCGGGAAATTGTGCTGACCCGAACGTTCGACGCGCCGAGAACTCTCGTTTGGGAAGCAATGTCCAGGCCTGAGATTCTCAAGCAGTGGCTTTTCGGTCCTCCCGGATGGGCCATGACTCTCTGCGAAGACGATCTTCGAGTCGGAGGTAAATTTCGCTGGGGCTGGAGCGGGCCCGATGGAGCGGAAATCGCAATGCACGGAGTCTATCGCGAAGTTACGCCGCCTGAACGAATGGTTCGCACCGAAACATTCGACTTCGGATGTGACGTTCAGTCTGGAGAACAGATAGGCACACTCGTCCTTACCGAGAACGGAGCCAAAACGAATCTAACGCTCACGGTTCTATATCCATCAAAAGAAGCTCGCGATGGTGCGCTGGCCTCAGGAATGGAAAAGGGAGTTGGCGCCGGCTACGACCGACTCGACGAGATGCTGACCACAAGAGCTGCGTCTAACTAATCATTCCTAATGCGAGGAGTCCGGCAATGATGAAGAAGAATGTAGCGAAAACAATCGACGAGTATTTAGCCTTCGTTTCTGATGAGGATCATCGAAAGGCTCTCGAGAAACTCCGCAAACAAATCAGAGCGGCAGCGCCAAAAGCGGAGGAATGTATCAGCTACCAAATCCCAGCGTTTCGTCAAAACGGTATGCTCGTGTTTTTTGGTGACGCATCAAAGCACTGCGCGTTTTACCCGGGCAGCACCGCGATCGAAACTCACAAAGATGAACTCAGAGAATACGAATTGAGCAAGGGCACCATTCGCTTTCAACCGAACAAACCATTACCGGCCGCATTAGTGCGTGCCATCGTTAAGGAACGCCTAGCCGACAACGAACGCAAAACCAAAAAACACTGATGAAGCCGGCACCCGTTAAGAAAAAGCGAGGCTCGCTCGATGATCAGGTAAACGAAGTGATTACCAGGTTGAAAAAGTTGAGCAACAAGAGCACGCGTGACGGCATGTCACGCTATGGTCTTCCCTCCGACAACGCTATGGGAGTACCAGTTGGAAAGATGCAACAACTCGCCAAAGAAGTCGGTCGCAATCACGAACTCGCGAAAGCGCTCTGGGCCACTGGCTGCTATGAAATGCGAATGATGGCAGCATTTGTTGACGAACCGTTGCGTGTAACAGCAGCACAAATGGATCGCTGGTGCAGCGACTTTGATAATTGGGGCATCGTCGATACCGTCTGTTTCAAACTATTCGACCAGACACCTCACGCCTGGAAGAAAGTCTTGCAATGGTCGAAGCGGCGTGATGAGTTTCAGAAGCGCGCTGCATTTGCACTGCTCGCCTGTCTCGGAGTGCATGACAAGGAAGCAACCAACGAACAGTTTCTTGCCTGCTTACCACTGATTGAAGAAGCCTCAACAGACGAACGCAACTTTGTAAAGAAAGGGGTCAGCTGGGCACTCCGTGTGATTGGACGACGCAATGCGGAACTCCACAACTCTTGTGTCGAGTTGGCTGAAGGGCTTGCATCATCGATGAATCCAACGGCGCGATCACTTGGGAAAGAGGCTCTTAGAGAATTCAAGAGTGCCGTGGTTATGCGACAGTTGAAGAAACGTCCAGCAAGGATGAAGAGGTAAAGCTTGTCGAAGCCTGATCTGGAGGCGTGTCTCGACAAGATGGCGAAGAGTTTCACGAAATCAAAATTGAGGAGTAGAGGAGGAGTCATGACGCAGAAGATTACGCCGTTTTTGTGGTTCAACAACAACGCTGAAGAGGCAATGCAGTTTTATACGTCCATTTTCAAAGACTCGAAAATCAAGAACGTACACCGTGTCGGCAACCAGGTACTGATGGGAACATTCGAACTGAATGGTCAGGAGTTAATGGTCCTGAACGGTGGGCCACGCTACAAGTTTACCGAAGCAGTCTCGCTGTTTGTTAAGTGCGAGACTCAGGAAGAAGTTGATGAATACTGGGACAAGCTGGTCGAAGGCGGACAAGAACAGCCGTGTGGTTGGTTGAAAGATAGGTTCGGACTGTCGTGGCAGATCATTCCAAATGCGCTCGGTGAATTGCTTGGTGATAAGGATCCCGCCAGGGCCAAACGCGTGATGGATGCGATGTTGAAGATGAAGAAGATCGAGGTGGCAAAGCTAAGAGCAGCTCACCAAGGGGATGACACGGAACGTACTGCAAGCGCCGCTTCTTGAAAGCTAGCACTATGGATCTCAAAACCCTGACCATCACGACGCCAACTGATCGCGAGGTAATGTTAACTCGGAAATTCGATGCACCGGCAACGATGGTTTTCGATGCTTTAACAAAGCCCGAATGGTTGAAGCGCTGGTATGGTCCGGCAGGGTGGACGCTGGTTGTCTGTGATATCGACTTGCGAGTGGGCGGCGCCTGGCGTTTTGTTGTGCGTCAACCCGCGGGCAAGGAGATCGGGCAGCGAGGCGTCTACAAGGAAATTGAAAGACCTATCCACATTGTTAACACTGAAAGCTGGGAAGACTGGGACGCTGGCGAGACTTTAGTAACCACAGTTCTGTCTGAACACGATCGCCGAACGACATTCCAATGCACGATTCTCTTTCCGTCGAAAGAAGTTCGCGACACAGTGGTCAAAGCCGGACTCGAGCACGGCGCAAGTGAGAGTTACGACAAGCTCGCTCAGGTGTTGGCAAGTGAAAGGTAGCACTTAGACTGGGAACCGCAGGCGTCCTCGCCTGCTGATTAGATCCTAATAACACGAGTGGTCACCAGCAGGCGAGGACGCCTGCGGTCCCAGCACTCGGCGCTCCTCACTCACTGCGCAGGGCGATCGTTGGGTCGACTCGCGCTGCTCGTCTCGCTGGAAAGTAACTCGCCAACAGTGCAACCAAACCGAGTACCACCGGTGGAATGCTGAATGTCAGCACATCAGTTGCACTCACTCCGTAAAGCAAGCTCGACATAACACGCGTTAACGCCAAAGCACTTCCAAGTCCAATCAACACTCCGACGACGGTCAAAATAATAGAGTGCCGGACAACCATCCTCATGATTCTTCCGGGCTGCGCGCCAAGCGCCATACGAATGCCGATTTCCTGGGTTCTTTGTGTAACCGAGTAAGCCATGACACCGTAGATTCCTATCGCCGAGAGCACCAACGCCACCGTTGCAAAAGTACTCAGAAGCAAAGTGGAAAATCTTCTTCGTGTTAACGAATCGGAGAGTCTTTGCTCCATAGTCTTAAACTCAAATGCCGGCAACTCAGGATCAAGCTGGCGGATCTGACTCGTGATTGACGACGTGAGACTGGCTGCATCCGTTGTTGACCGAACTACCAGGAACATTGTGCCTATCGGAAACTGTTCGTGCGGATGATAAATACTGATTGGCGGTTCCTTATCAACACTGAATTCTTTGGTGTCGCGGACTACCCCGACCACAGTCCGCCACGGTTCTGTGTCGCCGCGCTCCAGACGTCGGCCAATCGGGTCTTGATTGGGCCAGAAGCGTTGCGCAAGATTCTCGTTGACTATAACCGTCTGCTGAGCATCCTTAACATCGCGCTCGTCAAATAGTCGTCCCTTAACGAGAGGAACTCCCATCGCGGCAAAGTATCCAGGACTCACAAACCTTTCATTCGACATTATGAAGTCGGCAGAATTCTTCGGCACATAACCCTCGATCGTAATTGGTCCCCACGCCAGTGCCACTGAACTCATAGGCAACGAATAAGAAGTTCCGACACTCTCCACCCCGGGGATCGCCTGTATTCTTTCGCTCAGTTGCTTGTAGAAATTCGTTACTGCCGGTCCTTTGTACCTGGAATTCGGCAGTGACAGTCGAAACGACAACACATTCTTCGGGTTGAATCCGGGACTCGCGTTTTGAATCTGGGCATAACTACGAATCAACAGTCCTGCGCCAATCAATAAAAGTAGTGACAGGGCGACTTGAATAATGACGAAGAGATCGCGTGCGCGATGATGGCTGGCGTTAGAAGTGCGACCTCCCTCTTTAAGAACACCATTCAAGTTCACTCGTGACGCGCGAAATGCCGGCATCATTCCAAACAGTATTCCTACGAGTACTGAAACCAGGAACGTGAAAGCAAGTACACGCGCGTCGGTTCCGACTTCGTTTAGACGCGGCAGAGAATCCGGCCCAAGCCTCACTAAGAGTCGAAGTCCTGCAAGCGCAAATATCAATCCCATAGCGCCACCCATCAATGACAGCAGAACACTTTCTGTCAGGAGCTGTCTGATGATGCGGCGTCGGCCGGCGCCTACCGCAGCTCGAATCGCAATCTCTCTCTGTCTCACAGTTGCGCGCGCCAACTGCAAGTTCGCCACATTCGCACAGGCAATCAAAAGTACAAACGCAACCGCACCCAAAAGAATGAACAGCGGGCGGCGCAGGTCACCCACGACTTGTTGTATCAGCGGCACTACGCTGATCATAAAGCCACTGCTGGGTGGATAGTTCTCCGGGTACTGTTCCTTCATTCCGCTCACGATTCGATCAACATCCGCCTGCGCCTGCGCGATGGCAATGCCCGGTTTCAGGCGGCCAAAAATGTTGTAGTCTTCGTTTGTGCGCGTCGTTCGCTTACCCCATCCCATTGGCAACGACAACAACACTTCCGCATTGGATATTTTGTTGACAGTGGGCATTACCTCTTTGTTGAGTACAAAGTCCCGCGGCATGACACCGACAATCTCTATTGAGTTGTTGTTCAGTAGAAGCGTCTTACCGATCACATTCTGATCGCCACCAAAGTGTCTTTGCCAGAATCCGTAACTGAGAATCGCAGTCGTAGGCTTTCCCTGACCGTCTTCGTCGGGGTTGAAGGCTCTACCAACCATCGGTTGCGCGCCCAGCACCGAGAACAGTGACGAAGAGACACGTACACCTTCAACGCGTTCAGGTATTCCCTGCCCCGTCAGGTTGAAGCTACTGTCAATAGTCGCAGCAACATTCTCAAAGACCTGATTCTCAGCCTTGATGTCGAGATACTGTCCGGGTGAAAACCAATCCTGTTCGACGTTAAGACCAGGACTTCTGTTCCACAGGATGACCAAACGTTCTGCATCTTTGTATGGCAACGGTCGGAGCAGCAGGGCATTGGTAACACTGAAGATTGCAGTATTTGCGCCGATACCGATGGCCAGCGACAAAACCGCAACGGTGGTGAAGCGGGGATTCTTCAGCAACATCCGGAAACCAAACGCGAGGTCGTACCAAAGCTTTTGCATCGTTGTTCTCCCTTAATGGAGTATCTGCTGACCATCCTGCCGCGCGCGAACAATTTTCTCTTGATTGAAGATCTGGTCGTACTAATCAGTGATGAGCATGCACATCTGCTGGGACCGCAGGCGTCCTGGCCTGGTGCTCACCACTAATGTTACTAACCAGGGCCTGGCAGGCGGGGACGCCTGCGGTCCCAGCGACTGCGCTCCAGATCTCAACTCGTTACTTCAGCGAAACGACGTTCCAGGAATCTTCG
>Ga0157378_10002914_pt1 | contig 15226 bp, 12 predicted proteins | sample M65metaG_FD_115309 | JGI IMG/M metagenome (GOLD analysis project Ga0157378, IMG submission 115309) | Miscanthus rhizosphere microbial communities from Kellogg Biological Station, Michigan, USA - M6-5 metaG | ecosystem: Host-associated > Plants > Roots > Rhizosphere > Soil | place: USA: Michigan...
TGAACCTCCTCCGCATGGCGTCGAAGTTCCCCGCTCTCGGGGGTCGGCGCGTCCTTCAGCAACGGATGAACGAGACGCTCGACGACCTGCTCCGGGATGTCGGGATGACCCACGAAGACGTGCGGTGGGTGGGGTCGGAGGTCGGGCTCTACGTGGATGTGAAGAGCGCGCAGGAGACGTCCTACGCCGCGCTGATAGCGACGGACGACGAGGACGCCGCCGCCGCCTCGTTGCAGAAGTTCCGAGCGGGGCTCGAGAGCCAGGGCGCCAGCTTCCACGTCTCCGATCACGACGGCGTCCAGATCACCGTGTCGACGACGCCCGAACATCCGTCGTTCGCGATCGTCGAGGGCGTGGTCGTCCTGGGATCCGACGAGGGAGCGGTCTCGGCGGTCATCGACACAGCCCACGGTGGGCAAGCGATCGCGGACGACCCTGCCTTCCAGCGCGTCAGCGGCGCGCTCCCACAGTCGCGGCTCGGCATCGGCTTCGTCAACACCGGTCAGCTCCTCGGCACGCTCGGCGACGTCGTTGGTGCTGCGGGCCTGACGACCGGCGTGACCAGCCTGGATGCGCTCGACGGCGCGGGGATGTCCGTCTCTGCGGAGCCCGACGGGCTGGCCCTCGACACGGTGATGATGTACGACGACGCCAAGCTCTCCGACGTCCAGCGGCAGACGCTGTCGGCGGCGGACCATCCGAACCAGCTGATCGACCTGATCCCCGAGGGCGCGCTCGGGATGTACGCCGTCGAGCACCTCGACGCCGCGATCACCGATCAGGTCGACCACATCTCTGCGAGTGATCCGCAAGCGGACGAAGAGTTCAAGCGGCTAGGCCTCACCGGGCCGGGCGGGCTGGTGTCCCAGCTGACCGGGGATGTCGCTGCCGCGGCGAGCCCCGAGGCAGGACCGATCCCGGTCGGCGGGGTCCTGATGTTCGGCACGAAGGATCCCGACGCAACGTCGAAGTGGCTCGACACCACGTTGCAGAGCCTGCCGTTGGGCGCCGGCGGTGCGTCGTGTTCGTTCGAAGGAACGTGCCGAGTCATCAGGGAGCCCGTTCGTTGGGCCACGGAAGAACACAACGGGATCCCGGTCACGTACGCCTCGGGCGCCGCCCTCCCGGTGGCGTATGCGGTGATCGGAGATGTGGCCGTTCTCGGCTCCTCGCGTTCCCAGGTCGAACACGTGATCGACGTCAAGCGGGGCGGGGGAGCGATCTCCGAAGACCCCCGGTTCACGTCGGCCACGGCGAGCGTTCCGACGGATGACGGCGTCCTGTACCTCGACGTGCCCGCCATCGTCGCCGTCGTCCGCGGTCAGTTCCCGCCGGCCGAGGCTGCTTCCTTCGACAACCAGGTCGGCGCAGCCTTGAAACCGATCGAGGCGGTGGTCGCCGGGACCAAGAACGAGCCGGACCTGCAGCGGACGCGTCTGTTCATCCGGATCCCGTGATGAAGAGTGACAAAGTTCGGCCTCGGCTTGACGGCGAGCGGCTCCCCGGGGTACAAATCAGGCGAGAGGTCGTTGGAGCCTTCGGGTTTCGGCGGCCTCTCACTTCGCGTTCCCCCACCTTCAACGCTTGAGCGGCGCTCGCGCGTGCGCGACGATACGCGCGCGGTCTTCCCCCGCGCCCAGGAGCCCATGAAGAAGCGTGTCGTGCGAGCCGAGGAGTTCGAGGTCGTGGACGAGCTCGGGCACGTCCGGATGCGGATCGGGCTGTCCGCGGACGAACACCCGTTCTTCTCGATGCTCGATGCCGACGGGAGCGTCCGAGCCCGGTTCGGGGTCCAGGCGGACGGAGCGGCCGGTCTGGCCATCGCCGACGACAACGGCAAGGTCCGCGCGACCTTCGGACTCTCCTCGGACGGCTCGGCGTCCCTGGCGTTCGGCGACAGGAACGGGAGGATCCGGGCGAAGTTCGGGCTCGGATCGGATGCCTCGCCCACGATGGGGGTCGACGTCGAGGATGGCGAGCTGGAACATCGCCACAAGCTCGCCGAGCAGGGAACCCCCACGATGGGTCTGTATGACCAGCGAGGGAAGGTTCGCGTGCGCCTCGGGCTCGCGGCGGGCGGCGCGCCCGTGCTCAGGCTGCTGGACGCCGACGGGACGGTGCGAGCGATCGTCGGCCTCGCGAACGACGACTCGCCGTTCGTGCAGTTCCTCGAAGAGGACGGCAAACGCCCGGGGTGGACACAGCGCTGATCGTCATCCGGGCTCGGTGAGCGCCGGGCGATCTGCAGCGAACCGAGGCAGCCGCCACTCGGAGCCCCCATCGAGCGCCAGGTCGACCAACGCGCGACCGAATGCGCTCGCGAACTTGAACCCGTGGGCCGTGCCCAGCGCGAGCGAGACGTTGGACGTTCCGGGAACGAGATCCAGGACGAAGTCCTGATCGGGCGTGAGGGTGTACAGGCACGTCCGCACCTCGATCGGTGGGCCGATCGCACCGGGAAGATGCTCGCGGATGAACCCGTCGACCACAGCCGCGTAGCCGAGGTCGGGTTCGAACGTTCTGGTCTCCGGGGTCACCTCGGGACCGCCGCCGTGGATCGCGACCTTCGGACCGGGTTGGCCGAACGACGGCAGACCGTACATGTGCGGGTCGCTATGCCAGATCCAGACGGGGAACCTCGCGGGATCGAACGACGGAGCGGCCGCCGCGTCGAAGTAGGTGACCTGCTCTTGAAGGATCCGCAGTGGGAGGCGCACACCGAAGTTCGCCAGCACCTCGTTCATCCACGCGTCCGCCGCGATGACGAGCGATCCACACCGGATGGTGCGGGTCGCGGTCTCCAGGGCGAAGCCCGCGCCGTCGGGGACGATCCGAACGACGCGTGTCTCCGGGAGGAGATCGGCGCCTCGCGCGAGCGCGAGGCGCCGATGCACCGCGTTCGCCCTGCTGGCCGCCACGATCCCGGCATCGTCCTGGTAGATCGCGACGACCTCGTCGGAGACGTGCCATGCCGGCCAGCGCGCGACGAGCCCTGCTGCGTCGAGGACCTCGTGCTGCACGCCCTCTTCGCGCATCGCCGCGACATAGGCATCGGGCTCGTCGATCGGATCGTTGGGGAAGAGGTCGAGCCCGCCGGTGATCGTGAGGAGCTGCTCACCCGATTCGTCGGCGACCTCACCCCATGTGTCGAACGCCGCTCGCGTGAACCGGACGTAGTCCGCCGACGGGTAGCTCTGCCGGATGATCCGCGAATGATCCTCGGATGCACCTCGTCCGTGGCCGAGCTCGAACCGTTCGAGTCCGACCACGCTGACGCCGCGGCGCGTACCCCAGTACGCCGCCGCCGAGCCGAAGGCGCCGAGCCCGACGACGCCGAGTTCGTACCGGTCGTCGGAACCGCTCAGCGAGGAACCCTCACATCACCGCGAAGGTCTCGTACACCGTGATGTTGGCGCCGCCCTGCAGCACCGGACAGCCCTTCGCCATGTCGACCGCTGCGTCGAGTGAGTCCGCGCTGATGATCGAGTAGCCGCTCGCGCTGCCCCCGCCGTCGCTGACCGAGCCGTCGTTCGAGATGGTCTTTGAGCCCGGAGCGAACGGGTTGCCGCCGTCCTTCAGGGAGGAGCCGAGTTGGCCCATCCAGGTGTTCCAGGCATCCATCACGGTCTTCTGCTCTTCCTCGGTCTCGGGCATCGAGCCACCGCTGTAGAGCAGCAGGTAGTCCGTCATCGCACGCTCCCTCGCTCATGGACCGTGGGATCGGCCCGGAACGGTCATCGTAACGTTGGGGCAGCGGTTCCGGCGAATCGGTATCGTCAAAGCCACGGGGACGTAGCTCAGCTGGTAGAGCACCTGCTTTGCAAGCAGGGGGTCGGCGGTTCGAGTCCGCTCGTCTCCACCCGGGTGATCATCGTCGCGCTGACGTCGCTCCAGGCGGCACGAGCACAGATGGCCGTGTCGCTCGGGTTCCACATCGTCTTCGCGGCGCTCGCGGTCGGCCTCCCGGCGATGCTCCTGTTCGCGGAGTACCGAGCGAACCGGACGGGCGACCCCGTGTGGATGGCGCTCTGTCGGCGATGGGCTCGGGCGCTTGGGATCCTCGTAGCGGTGGGGGCGGTCTCCGGCACGGTGCTGTCGTTCGCGCTGGGGCTCTTCTGGCCGGGGCTGATGGGGCGGTGGGGCGCGGTGATCGGTCTCCCGTTCGCCCTCGAGGCGTTCGCCTTCTTCATCGAGGCGATCTTCCTCGGCATCTACCTGTTCGGGTGGGATCGGCTCTCGCCGTGGGCACATTGGGCCTCGGGATGGCCGGTCGCGATCGGTGGCGTTGCGAGCGCGTGGTTCGTGGTGACCGCGAACGCCTGGATGCAGACGCCGACCGGATTCGCGACCGTGAGCGATGGCCGGGTCGTCGACGTGCAACCGATCGCCGCGATGTTGAATCCATCGACCCCGGTGATGACCACCCACATGATCGTGGCCGCGTACATGGCCACCGGTTTCACCGTCGGGGCCGTGTACGCGGTCGGGATGCTTAAGGGACGCCGCGACGCGTACCACCGGCGGGGGCTCGCGGTCGGACTGGTGCTCGGGCTCGCCCTGGCTCCGATCCAGATCGTCGTCGGTGATGCGGCGGCGCGCTTGGTGGCTGATCGGCAGCAGGCGAAGCTCGCCGCGATGGAAGGGCTGTGGCGAACGACCGCGGACGCGCCCCTCACGATCGGAGGGATCCCGCTCCCGTCCCAAGAACGGACGATCCTCGGGATCAGGATCCCGGGAGGTCTCTCGTGGCTGGCCTACGGCAACACCGGGGCGGTGGTCCACGGGCTGGACGAGGTGGCGCCGACCGACCGCCCGAACGTCGTCGTCGTACACCTCGCCTTCCAGATCATGGTGGCGATCGGGTTCGCCCTCGCTGCGCTCGGGCTGTGGGCGTTGATCGGGTGGATCCGCCGCCGCCGACTCCCCGACACGAAGTGGTTCCTTCGAGCGGCGGCCGTTGCCGGACCGGCCACCTTCGTCGCCCTGGAGATGGGCTGGGTGGTCACCGAGCTCGGCCGTCAACCGTGGATCGTGTACGGCCAAACGCGGACGGCGGACGCCGTGACATCGCGACCCGGGATCGCGTTCTGGCTCGTGGCGACGGTAGCGATCTACGTCCTGCTCGGCGTCGCGTGCGCGTGGCTCCTCCTTCGCCTCGCGCGGACGCCACGAGGAGCAACCGACCTCGAGGCGCCGGCATGACGCCGTTCCAGCTCGAGGTCGCGATCCTGATCGTGATCGGCGGGGGTCTCACCTTGTACTGGCTGCTGGGGGGAGCGGACTTCGGCGGTGGGGTGTGGGATCTCTTGGCGATCGGCCCGATGCGCGAGCGTGAGCGTGCCCTCATCTCGGATGCGATCGGACCGGTCTGGGAAGCGAATCACGTCTGGTTGATCTTCGTGGTCACCGGATTGCTCGCGGCCTTCCCGGCCGCGTTCGCGTCCCTCGGCTTCGCCCTCTATGTGCCGTTCTCGATCGCGATCGCCGGGATCGTGTTCCGCGGCGCGGCCTTCGCGTTCCGTTCGTGGGGCGATCGGGGGTCGGCATGGCAACGGACGTGGACGAGGGTGTTCGGTGTCGCCTCGATCGTGACGCCGCTCGCCCTCGGCGCCGCCGCCGGGGCGGTCGCCTCCGGCCGGATCCGCGTCGCGGGATCGACGGTCGTCGCTCCCCTCTGGGGCTCATGGACCGGCCCGCTGTCGATCGCGACGGGGCTGCTGGCACTCGCGTCGTGTGCGTTCCTCGCGGCGAGCTACCTGACGGTCGAAGCGACGCAGCGAGACGATCGGATGATGGAGGAGGTCTTCCGTCGCCGGGCGCTCGTTTCCGGTGCCGTGTCGGGCGTCGTGGCCATGCTGGGACTCCTCGTCACCCGCAACGTCTCACCGCAGCTCTGGCACGGGATGCTCACACGAGCCTGGCCGTTCGCCCTGCTGTCGGCCATCGGCGGCATCGCATCCCTATGGACGGTCGCGCGACGGCGCTACCGCCTCGCGCGGGTCGCGGCTGCGGTCGCCGTTGCATCCGTGGTCACGGGATGGGGCGTCGCGCAGTGGCCCTATCTGATCGTCCCCGATATGACGGTTGCGGACGCGGCTGCCCCGGCGAACGCCCTCCGGCCGATCGCGTTCGGCTTCGCGATCGGCATCGCGCTCGTGGCTCCGTCCCTGTTCCTCTTGTTCCGGGTCTTCAAGGGGAGCGGTGCGCAGAGCGGCACGCCGTCGTACCACTGAAGCGGCGGAACACATCCGGGGTGGACGCCCGGATGCGGTGGTTCGGTCACGTGGGTACGAGATCACGTTTCAGAACACCTGTACGACGGAAAAGTGGTAGTCCTGGGCAAGGCACGAGGGCCTTCTGACGGTTCGTCCGAGGGATCGAGGTAGGGAGTGGTCGCGGAGCGACGAGTTCTGGAGCACACGAGCGAACGAGATGTGCCTCCCGGGAGCAGGAAGCGGAAGGGCCTTGCCGCTGCTGTTGCCCTCGCCGTTTCGGTGTCGATCTTCAGCGTTGTCACAAGCATCGTGCCGGCCTCGGCCTCGACCGTCTTCGCCGACGGCTTCGAAAGCGGAGACCTTTCCGGCTGGACGGCGAACGTGGGCCTCATCGCCCAACAGCAGGACGTCTTCGCCGGCGCGTGGGCCGCACGTGCTCAAGGCGATGCCAGTCCTGCGTACGCGTACGAGCAGCTTCCCTCCCCGAGCCTCTCGCTGACGGCCGAGACCTGGTTCAACGTTCTAGGCCGCTCCACACGCGTCGGCCTCCTGCGGCTCGAGACGGCGACCGGTTCCAACCTGGTGACGCTGTCGCTGAACATGGCGGGAGCGTTGGCCGAGCGGAACGACGTGTCAGGCGTAACGACCACAACCTCCGTTGCACCCGCGAACGGCGTTTGGCATCACCTCGTGCTGCGAACGCTGATCAACGGAACGGCGAGCCACGTCGACGTCGTCCTTGATGACGCGACCGTCCCGCAGATCAGCAACACGGAGTCGCTCGGAACGGCTCCTCTCGGTCGCCTTCGGCTCGGCGACGGCACCACCAGCCATGTCTTCGACGTGGCGTTCGATGAGGTGCTGGCTGGTGTTCCGGACGACGTCGATCCTCCGACGCAGCCCCAGGCGCTCACGGTGGGGTCGGTCTCGGCATCCGCGGTGGCTATGACGTGGAGCCCGTCGCAGGACAACACCGCTGTAGCGGGCTACACCGTGTATCGGTCGGACTCGGGAGCCCCCTCGGTCCCCATCGCGACCGTGACGACCACGAGCTTCAACGACACGACCGTCTCGCCATCGACCTCGTATGTCTACGCCGTGGATGCATCCGACGAGTCCGGGAACCGTTCGGTGCCGTCCGCCCCGCTGGAAGTGATGACGCCACCCGCAGAGGTTGCCGGCAACCCGGTCGTCATCATCTTCATGGAGAACAAATCGGCGTCCGAGATCATCGGGAACCCCGACACGCCCTACCTCAACGCGTTCTCATCGGAGGGTCGCACCTTCACCGACTACCGCGAAGGCGACTCCGTGGGACCCTCGCTACCGGATTATCTCCAGGTCGCCGCCGGGTCGTCGTGCGGGTCGACCAGCGACGCGGTGATCGCCGGCGATCCCAGCATCGGGGCCGCCTGCCCGACGACCGTGTGGAACCAACTGACCGACGCCGGGCAGAGCTGGGGGGTGTACATGGAGGCCATGCCGACTCCGTGCTACGACGGCGTCTCCTTCGGAGATCCGGTCACCGACGGCCCCTACGCCCTGAGACACAATCCGGCCACACCGTTCCCGTCCGTGTTCGGGGACCCAGCCCTGTGCGCCTCACACGTCCTGCCGTACAGCGCGTTCGATCCCGCCTCCCTGCCAGCCGTTTCGTTCATCGCCCCGAACATCTGCGATGACCAACACGGTTCCGCGAGCACCCAGTGGACGAACTGTGTCGAGGATTCGCCCCAGCTCTTGCGCCGAGGCGATGATTGGCTCGCTGCTCGTGTCCCGGCGATGGTCGCCGCCGGTGCAACCGTGATCATCACGTACGACGAATCGGGCGTCCTCTACGCCGCGGAACAAGGCCCCGGCGTCGTGCCGGGCTCGGTCGATCCGACGCCGTACACCCACTACTCGATCCTCGCCGCGATCGAGTCTCGATATGGCCTCCCGGCGCTCGGCGGAGCCGAGACGGCGAACGTGCTGCCGTTGTAACGGTTCGACCGATCAGGTCCGCTTCTCCATCGCAACGTCACGACCGTGGCTCCATCATGCGAACGGCGGTCGGCGCGCCCGGCATGCCGCCGGCCGAGGACGCATACTCCGGAACGCCGACGCACGTGAACAGGAGACCATCCAGCTGTTCGCCCAACAGCCCGGGCACGTCGCTGTCGACGAAGGTCATCCCCGACGCGCTCGCGCCGAGGCTGTAGGCCAGCAGGTGGAGCCTTCCCATCACCACGCCTGCGGCGAGGTGCGCGTCGCGGTACTCCCGGTCGTCAAGAGCGCCGACGTCCGTCGCGGCGATCACCACGAACGCTGCGTCGCGGGCGAGTCCCTGATCCCAACATACGTGGTAGAGCTCCTCGCGCAGCTCGCCCGAGCGCACGGGGGCCGACAGCTCCGGCCAGCGGTACAAGCCCGGCGTGAAGCTATCGACGTCGTGCACGGCGAACCGGTGGGGGAGATCGATGCCGCGCAGCGCCACCGATAGGGACGTCCGCAGGGTGCTCTCCGGCAGCCCGCGCGTGGGGTCCATCCGGCGCTGCGAACCGCGGGCGAGGACGACAGTTTCGATCGGATCCTGTCCGAGGACGGGCACATCGACGGGGGCGCCACGCTCCCACGGCGACCCGAACGAGTCCCGGTCGCCGGCGCGTTGCGCGGCGGTGATGAGGGGGAACTCCAACGGCGCTGCGTCAACGTGGCCAGCGGCGGCGGGGCCCGCGGCGTCGATCGCGGGCGAGCCGTCGCCCAAGGCAACGACCGCCACGGGCCACTCGTCTACCCCGTCGGCGCCGACGAGCGCGGCCACCGAGGTGTCGGGGTATCGGCTGTAGTGCGAGGCGGAGAGCCCAGCGGACTCGGCGACGGCGAGGAGCTGGCCGAGCATCGTTCCTGCATCCCAATACACGTGCCGGTATCCGCGCTCTCGGTAGCGCCAGCCGGTGCGCCACGGGATCCCGGTGACGACGAGCGTCGGCGTATCCCCGCGCGGCGGCGGTCCGACCTGGACGATCGCGTGGTCCTGCGGGTCGTACCAGTGCACGCCCGCAGGCACTCGCATGCCCTCCGGAACGGCGACGTAGACCTCCAAGGGGAAACGACCGCCTGCGGACCCGGCGGCGCGGAACAACCAGGTCGCGTACGGTCGCTCCGTCGTCCGCACCACCCCGGCCGACAGATGCAACAGGCGGGAGAGCTGGGGCAGATCGAGCCGGATGCGCGCGACGTCCGCCGTGCCGGCGAGCACGGCGACCGCCGGAGCCGTGGTTGACGGCAGGTTCCGAGGAAGGGCCAGTCGTGGTAGCGACTGGTCGTACCGCTTGTAGAACCACGGGAAGCGATCCAGGTCGTTGGCCTCGAAGTCCTGGACCACGCGAGGGTCGTCGACCGGCGGCGTCCAGATGTCCGGTCGATCCGCGAAGCGGCGATCGATAGACGTCAACCCGTGCAGCGTCTGCGTTGCGGTCTCCACAGTCCCCGATTCTGGCGCACGGAGTGTGTTGAACCGTCTCGAGCCCCTGGGGAGCGCGAGCGCCCGAGACCAGCCCGTCTTCACGGTCACTGCGCCACAACGTGTCCGGTCTTCGCCCCCCTCTTGAAGGTCTGAAGTCCTAACCCGGGGGTTCAGGTCGTCCCCGCATGCGCCGAAGCACACAGCAGGGAAGGCGCCCGTGGGTGCCTCCGTCGACCCGTGGGACGAGGATGATCATCGGAACCGACGACCGCAAAGGCTCGAAGTGGCCGCTCTTCGCGGTGTTGGTCGTGGCGTGCGGTCTCCTCATCGCCGGGACGTCGTTCATGCAGAAGACCGCCCTGGCGTCGAAGGTGGACGCCCAGGAGAGCAAGGCGTCGTCGGTCGTTCGGCAGACGATCGCGCCGATCGTCGGGGGGGCCAACCTCACGGAACCGCTGCCCGAGGCGACCGCGACCAAGCTCCGGAACCAGCTCCGGAACGGGGTGCTCGCGGCTGGGGTGATCGTCCGTGTTCGGGTCTTCGCGCAGAACGGGCTGCTGGTGTTCTCGTCCGACCCGGCCGATGATCCGGGGACCAAGCCCGGCGACGCGGATGCGATCCGGAGCGCCGCCGGTGGCGCGCCGTCGAGCGTCGCCGGGATGGATCGCGTGTCGATCGGTGGGCGACCGTCGTCGGTCGAGCTCCTCCACACGTACGTGCGGCTCCAAGGCGCCCGGGGCAAGCCAGGCGGGGCGGTGTCCGTGGAGCAGCCCTATGAACCTCTGGAAGCAGCGTCGCAGCAGCCGTGGCACACGGTCCAGCTCGGGCTGGCTGCTGCGGCTGCGGTGTTCCTGCTCATAACGCTCTTGCTGCTCTCGCAGCGGTTCGCCGTCAAGCGGGCTCGCGCCCGTGCGCATTCTCGACCGGCGTCCCCGCCCGGAACGTCGCCCCGGCCGACCGAAGAGGCTGCGAAGCCTCAACCGAAGAGGTGGACGTTCCGGAAGGACAAGCAATCGGCAGCCGATGGTGGAACTCCCTCCAAGGAGGAGGTCGAGCGAGCGGAGAAGGAAGCCCAGCGCGAGATCCAGGTCCGCGAGGCGCTCGAAACCCAGCTGGAGCAGCTCCGGACCAGGATCCGGGAGCAAGAGGATCAAGCAGGCCGGCACGTCATGGAGCTCACGCAACAGCTGCAGGTGGCGACCGCCCGCGTCGAGGAAGCCGAGGCGCGCGCGGCGGCTCCCGGCGACGGCGAGGCCGCGCAGCGGCTCGCCGCCGCCGAACGGTTCGCCCAGGAGGCCGGCCAGCGAGCCCGTGAGGTCGAGGCGAGGGCCACGGCCGCCGAGGTGCGCGTGACCGAGCTCGAAGCTCGTCTCGTCGAAGCCAGCCAGGCGAACATGCAGCCGGTTGTGGGTGACCGCATCGCCGAGCTCGAACGCGCAGCGCAGGAGGCGATGACCGCTGCCGCGGACAGCGCGCGGCGAGCCGAGGCGACGGAAGCGGTCCGCGACGAGCTGGAGACGAAGGTCGCACAGTTCGGGTCGCGCGCTGCGGAGCTGGAGGCGACGACCGCCGCGGTGACGCTGCAGCTGCGAGAGGTCGAAGCCGCGAAGGCGGACCTGGAGCGGCGGGCGCACGAGGCGGAGTCCGGGGGAGACGCCGTCCGTGGCGAGATGGCGCAGCTCACCGCCGAGCGCGACGCTCTCCGGGCCCGCGTCGTGGAGCTCGAAGCGGCGTCCCCCGCAACGACGAACGCGCCCGATGCTAGGACAGAAGAGGTCGAGCAACAGCTGGATTCGACACGTATGGAGCTCGAGCAGATGGACCAGCGTCTCCGGAGCGCCTACGCGGAGTTGGCACAAGCGCGATCCCTCCAGCGGGAGCCGGATCCCGCCGCTGTACCTCGCGAGGACCCGCACGCTCACGAGCTCCGCCAGGAGCTCGGTCGCGCGATCGAACGCGCCCAGGTGGCGGAGGAGCGTGCGGCCAAGCTCGAGGCGGACCTGCTCGCCGAGCGGCACGGCATCCGCTCGCTCGACGAGGGAGCCGAACCCGAGGCGCACACCGAACGGGATCCTGAGCCTGAGCTCGATCCGGCGCTCGATCCGTCGCTCGATCCCGAGTTCGAGCCGATCCCCGCGTTCCGCTCGATGGTCCCGTCTCCGTCGGACGGGAACGGGACCCCGGAAACGAACGGAGACGCTCAGGAGGGTGACAAGAGCCTTCGGTTCCGCCTGGCGCAGTCGGCGGCCCGCAAGAAGGGCCTCGGCGACCTCGAACCACCCTCTTCCTGAGCCTCGGTCCGACCTTCCTCCACCCGATGCGCCATCATCGGCGGATGCGACGTGTCCTCGTCCTGGTCGCGCTGGCGCTCGTCCTGGTTCCTCTCGCGCCGGCCACCGCGTCGGCGCCGGCGTACCGGTCGAGCGTGCGGCCCCTCCCGGCGTCGATCCGGGACCTGATGCGAGGCTCTTCGTGGCGTCCTGGATGCCCGGTCGGGCTGAGCGACCTTCGCCTGGTCGGGGTCACCTTCTGGGGGTTCGACCGCCAGGCGCATCACGGCAGGCTCGTCGTGCATCGCACGGTGGCGCGGGATGTCGCCCGCCTGTTCGGGAAGCTCTACGCGGCTCGCTTCCCGATCCACAGGATGCGGTTGGTCGACCGGTACCGCGCCAACGACAAGCGCTCGATGAAGGACGACAACACATCGGCGTTCAACTGCCGATACCGCAACGGCGTCTGTTGCACCTGGTCGATGCACGCCTACGGCAAGGCGATCGACATCAACCCCGTTGAGAACCCAGAGCTCTGGTCGGGCGGGGTCGCTCCACCGAACGGGGCCGCGTACGCGGATCGATCGAACAAGCGGAGAGGCATGATCTTCCACGGTGACGTCGTGTGGAAGGCCTTCCATGCGATCGGGTGTGGGTGGGGCGGCGATTGGTCGTGGCCGATCGACTACCAGCACTTCTCCACCAACGGGAAGTAGCATCGGCCGCGTGACGCGCCTGGAGGTCCTCCGCCCGTTCGTCGAGCAGACCGTCAAGGAGTTCCTGGGGGTCGAGGAGCTCAAGGTCCTCGACGACGGGACGATCCCGATCCGGGCGGGCTCCTCGGCGGTCAACGTGCGGCTCCTGGAGGGGTTGGCCGGTGGCCACCCGCTCTTGCAGGTTTCGTCGCCGATGCTCCGTGGGGTCAAGCCCTCGCCGGAGCTGCTCGAGAAGCTGAACGATATGAACGCGAGCTTCTCGTTCGCCCGGGCGTTCGTGACGGACGAGACCGTGTGCATCGCGATGGAGCTGTTCGCCGAGGAGCTGACGACGGAGCAGATCTCCTACGCGTGCGGGTTGATCACGTTCGCGGCCGACCACTGGGACGACGAGCTCAAACGCTCCTTCGGCGGGGAGACGTTCTTCGAGGGGAGTCCCGCCGACGAGACGCCGAGGGACGCCACGGCGAGCAACGAGGCGGATCCGAGGAGCGAAGCCGAGCCGGGCGGGTACCTGTAGGCCCTAGAAGGCGAGCATGTCGACCGCGTAGGTCTCGCGGAGCCGGAGGTCGATCTCGTCCGCGGAGAGCAACCGCCGTGGTTCCATCCCGTATCGCTGCGCCTGCTCGAGGTGGGGCCAGCAGAACGGGATCAGCTCGTCGCGCTGGAGCCATCCGACGATGGCCGGGCGCGTGCCGTGGGGTCCCCACAGCCAGAAGCAGAACTGGCAGACGAGCGCGAGCCGTTGTGGGTAACCGAACTGCGCCCGGTATCCGAGCTCGTGCTCGATCACCCGCCCCCAGAACGCGACCCGGCCCAGGACGGCGGGGCAGCGCGTGCGACGGAGGATCTCGACGTCGTGGGTGCCGTGGAGCCCGCATGAACAGTCCACGTTGGGTGCTCCGTGGAGGCGCGCGTGCTTGCACGCGGCCTCCGCGGGTTCCATCGGGCGCCAGGGGCGGGAACGTCCCGCGACCGGGCGGAGCAACAGCTCCGTCCCGTCGCGATGCCCGGTGAGCGCCCATGCCCGCCAGGCCACGATCGGCTCCGTCGTGGCGCCGACGGAGAGCTCGCGAGCGAGGGAGACGTTGGAGCTCATGGACCGGGCGGTTCCACCGGGAGCTCGAGCGGCATCGGTTCCACGGGTGCGGGCCCCGGTTCCGGCATCGGCATCTGTGGTTCGGGCAGCGGAACCGTGGCGGGCTCGATCTCGATGATCCGCTTGGGACGGCCGATATTCACCGCGAGACCTCCCTGCTGCATCCGTCGGGGGACGGACGCTTCCCCCCTCCCAAGGAGCGTACCGGACCTCTTTCGAACGCGCGACCCCCCAAAGGTCCCGTTCAGGCGGCGGCGAGCCGGTAGATCCCGTTCGGCCCGCTGAAGTAGATGCGGTGGTTCGGCCCGATCTCGAGCGAGTGCACGCCGCCGGTCGACGGCGTGAGCAGCACCCTCGACGAGGCAGAGAACCCCGTACGGGATGCGTTCATGTTGATCGCCCGGATCGAGCCGGTGTTCACGTCGCCGAACACGAGGTCGCCGTTGACCGAAGCTCCCAACCCGCACGCGAGACAGAACGCATCTCCGGTGATGCCGATCGGGGTGGGGAAGTAGGTCTTGGGGAGGCGGCGGGGCTTCGGGCCACTGTTGTTCGTATCTCCCGGTGCCGTGCCGCCGCAGTTCTCGCTGGCTCCCCAGCCGTAGTTCCCAGCTCTTACGATGAGGTTGATCTCGTCGTTGCACTCGGGCCCGTTCTCGGTCTCCCACAGACGGCCGGTCTTCGGATCGAACGTGAACCCGAACGAGTTCCGGTTTCCGAACGACCAGATGCGGCCGAACGGGTCCCCGGCCGCCGCCGTCCCGTCCCGATCGAGCCGCAGGATCTTGCCCTGGAGGTTGCTCGTTCGGTCCTGCGCGTTCGAGGAGTTGTGCCCGTCGCCGACCATCACGTAGAGCTTGTGGTCGGGACCGAACCGGATCCGACCGCCGTTGTGATAGCCGGTCGCGCTGGGCGGCGTGGAGAGCAGGACCCGGAAGTGGGTCCCGTGTCCGCCGTCGTTGCGGAGCCGCACCACCAGGTTGCGGAGCGCGCCGTTCCAGGTCCGCGTGACGTAGACGTAGACGAACGGCTGCGTTCGCCAGGATGGATCCAGCGCGATCCCGAGCGCCCCTCGCTCGCCGGCGCCGTTCACGCTCGCGATCTTGTAGAAGAGATGATCCGCGCCGGTCTTCGGGTTGAGGATCCGCACCTCTCCCGTGGCTCGTTCCAGGTACCAGATCTTCCCGTTCGGTGAGAACGTGAACCCCGAGGGGCCGTTGAGACCGGTCTTCACCGGGACGACCTTGATCGCCGCGGCCACGGCCGGTGCCGCGACCGGGCCGTCGTTGGCCGCGCCCGCCGCCACCGTGGACGGCAGCAGGACCAGACACGTTGCGGCGGTGAGCACACGGATCGTTCGCATCGTTCCCTTCCCTCCAGCTATGGGACCATGTCCGCCGTGACCGCCGTCCCTCCCTCGACCTTCGGCGTCCCGGCTCTTCGCGCCGAAGACCCACGGTTCCTTCGTGGGGAAGGCA
>Ga0157378_10002915_pt1 | contig 15221 bp, 16 predicted proteins | sample M65metaG_FD_115309 | JGI IMG/M metagenome (GOLD analysis project Ga0157378, IMG submission 115309) | Miscanthus rhizosphere microbial communities from Kellogg Biological Station, Michigan, USA - M6-5 metaG | ecosystem: Host-associated > Plants > Roots > Rhizosphere > Soil | place: USA: Michigan...
GAAGCCCCATCACGCATCAACCGCCTAAGTCCATTTTCGACGAAAAGGTCGTTGAATCGTTCAAGGTAGTCGTAACGAAACTGGTCTACTGCAATTAGTAAAACCAGCTTGGGTCGTTTGGCCCGTTGACTTGCTGGAGATGCTGGTCGTTTTTGCGCGGTGGTTAGCGACGCGGTTAATAGAGCGAATACGAGAATGAAAGAAACTGCGTAAGGATGTTGACGTAGGGGTCTTGGATTCATGCGCGGAATGTTAACCGAAAGAGGTCAGAAAGAAGTAACAGCCGACGCCTGGCATTCAAAAATAGTTTGACAGCCAGAGTAAAATTCCCATACTATATCGCCGCTCGATATAACGGGAAGCGATAGAGACGCGAAAGAGAGTCTTTAGTGAAGAGAAAAGAAGACCCGGAAGATTTACTTCCGTTGACACCGGCGATGTTTCATATCCTTCTCGCGCTCGCCGATCGCGAACGTCATGGTTACGACATCATGCGAGAGGTGGATGAACGTACAGAAGGCAAGGTGCAGTTGGGACCGGGAACGCTTTATGGCTCGATCAAACGAATGTTACAGGCAGGTTGGATCGAGGAACTTGGAGAGCGCCCAGATCCTGAAACTGATGATGAACGCCGCCGCTATTATCGGCTAACCAATTTTGGATATCGCTTAGCTGTCGCTGAAGCTGAACGCCTTTCACGATTGGTAAAGACGGCGAAGGTTAAAAAGCTTCTCTCGGTCAAGGGTACCTGAATCAAGATGCAAAGAGCCGGCGGAAATTTTTCTTTACGCATCTACCAATTCTTGCTGTTTGCCTACCCAGCGAGCTTTCGAAATGCGTTTGGCGTTGAGATGGTTCAAACCTTCCGTGATTGTTATCGAGCAGAAAGTCGCGTGGGAGGCAGGGCCGGCCTTCTTCTTCTATGGAGTCGCACTTTGATGGACTTGTTCTTAAGTGCTGTAAAAGAACATAGCGAAAGGACTGATTCGGTTATGAAGAATCTGAGAAAAGATGTAACAGCAGTTTTGGGATGCGTGCTCGTAATTGTCGCTGCTTTTATCCTTCTCGGCTACGGTCGCAAGCACGAGGTTTCCTCAATTATTACTCTTGGGTACTTTCTAGACGCCCTGGTAGTAACAGGCATTGTTGGAAACCTGATTGTCTTTCTATTAGCAAAGACCACAAAACTCGTTTCGTTACGAGTTGCCTTCACAACATTCCTCGTAGTTCACGCACTTCCACTGTTGCTTCTGGTGTTTATCGCCGGTAGAAATGATCCACGTTTCAATCTTGCCGCCACTGCAATCGGTTACGTCGGTAGTTTTCTCTTCTGGATGTTCTTACATTGGATGTGGTCAAAGACTAATTCCACATGGTCACAACAAGAAGCTAAGTAACCGACCAAACACAAACTGAAGTTTGTGCCACCTTTATTCATACCTGAGTGCGTCGATCGGATCGAGTGCCGCAGCTTTCCGCGCCGGGTAGTAGCCGAAGAAAATTCCCACAGCCGCGGAAAACAAGACTGATCCAATAATTGCTATTGTCGATACCAGTGTAGGCCAGCCCAGCAGTTTTGGTATCGCCAGGGAAAACACTACGCCAAGAATAATCCCTATCGTTCCACCAGTGAGGCTCAACACAATCGACTCGATCAAAAACTGACTGCGAACAGCTGACGATCTCGCGCCGATTGCCATGCGAATCCCAATTTCCCGCGTGCGCTCGGTAACTGAGACCAACATGATGTTCATGATCCCAATCCCACCCACCAATAACGAAACGCCGGCGATGCAGGCCAACAGGATAGTCATAGTATTGCTGGTCTCATTAGCAGCGTCAGCAATGTCAGTCATGTTTCGAACCGTAAAATCATTTCCCTCGCTGGCTGTCAGTTTATGTCGTTGACGAAGCAAGTCAGTGATTTGCGACTGTGCCGTGTACGTCGCGTCTTGAGACACTGCTGAAACGTACGCGACCTGCACGCGCGGGCTGCCTAACACTTTCTTTTGAACCGTCGTATAGGGTGCGAAAGCGATGTCGTCCTGATCCCGGCCTTGCTGATCCTGACCTTTACGTGCCATCACGCCGGCGATCCGAAACGGAAGATTCATGACTCGAATTGTTTGACCAACCGGGTCGGTTCCGGGATAGAGGTTGTCAGCGAGTGTTTGTCCAATCACGATTACGCGTGCGGCCGTGCGAACGTCAACATCGGTAAAAAACGTGCCGCTTTGCACGGTCCATTTTCGAATGTCTGGATACTGTTCGCTGACCCCTTGAACGGACGTATTCCAGTTCATGTTGCTGGCAACCAGTTGCGATCTTGCATTCACGGTGGGTGTCACCATCGACACGCTTGGTACTTCACGTTTGATCGCGTCAAGATCTTCGACCGTCAGCGTGTTCGTGCCGCTATCGCCGGTGCCACTCCGTACGCCGCCTACGTTCTGCGCGCCCGCACTGACAAATAGCAGGTTCGTGCCAATGCTCTCAATTTGTGCCTGCACCGACGCCGATGCGCCCTGGCCTATGCTTACCATAGCGATAACGGCCGAGACACCGATGATGATGCCCAGCATAGTGAGAGCCGCGCGCATCTTGTTTCTTACAAGAGCGCGGAAGGCTACGCGAATGATCATTAGTAGAGTCATGGTGTTTGATTTCGGATTTCGAATTTCGGATTGCGGATTTGTTCAACCGATACAGTAAATCCAAAATCCGCAACTCCCAATCCCAAATTCTCCTTACTCATCTTCCTCTTCGTCATCGTCCTCAATGATCGGCATGTTCTTTAGTTCTTCTGCCGCGTTTCGTTGCTTTTCAATACTGCGGTCGGACTTGATCTTGCCATCTTTGAAAACGATGACCCGCTTTGCATACTCGGCAATATCCGGTTCGTGCGTAACCAAAACGAGCGTAATCCCCATCTCGCGGTTGAGTCGTTGAAAGATCTCCATCACTTCCACTGAGGTTCGCGAGTCGAGATTACCGGTTGGCTCGTCGGCCAGGATCAACGCCGGATGGTTAACGAGGGAACGTGCCACAGCTACGCGTTGCTGCTGACCACCAGACAACTGATTTGGATGATTCTGTTCACGACCCGCTAGTCCAACCGCAGCCAACGCCTCCATGGCTCGTTGATGACGCTGCGCCGCATCCACGCCAAGATAGAGCATTGGTAGCTCTACATTTTCCAGAGCCGATGTTCGGGAAAGAAGATTGAAGCCCTGAAACACGAACCCAATTTTCTGGCAGCGAATGTCGGCGCGCTCGTCTTTCGACATTTCCGACACGTCTTCGCCATCGAGGATATAAGTGCCTTTTGTCGGCCGATCCAAACAACCAATAATATTCATCGTGGTTGATTTTCCTGATCCCGATGCACCCATAATCGCGACGAATTCGCCTTCTCCAATTGTGCACGTCACTCCGCGGAGTGCGTGTACTTCGACGTCTCCCATGGTGTACGTCTTATGAATATGATCGAGCTGGATCACCGGGCGAGCTTCAGGCAGCTCAGCAGTCAGCATGGCCTGTGGCGCTTGTGGTGGCTCTAGTATCAAGCTGGTAGACATTGTCTTTACATTCTCCGTTCAGTCTTGGGTATTTACCTGCGTGGTCCGCCGCCACCGCCCGGCGTTCTTGGAGCGTTACCAAAACCTGGTGTTTGGGTCTGCGTCGAAGCCGCAGCCTTTGCTCCGGAAAGGGTCTGTCCGGTGATAACTATTTCGCCTTCTTTCAAGTCGCCTTCTACAACTTCGGTAGAAGCTCCATCAGTTAAACCCACCTTGATCCTTCGCGACTGCGGTTTTCCATCATCTCCCAATACCCATACCACACGGGTTTGGCCTTCCAGAACTGGTGCCGACGCGGGAGCAAAATTCACTCCGCCATTGCCTTGTTGCGCGCCGTTTGCGCCTTCGGTCTGCGAACGTCGTCGAGCTTGACCGGTCGCTCCGCCGGAACCTGTGCGTTGTCCACTAGCGTCCTGCGGGGTAAATCGGAGTGCTGAGTTGGGCACCTTTAGAACGTTGTTGCGCTCGTCGATCGTAATCGTCAGGTTTGCTGTCATTCCTGGTTTCAGCTTCTGATCCGGGTTGCTAACGTCTATCACAACGTTGTAAGTGACAACGTTCTGAACGTTCTGCGGATTGAGTCTCATCTGCTCGATCTTGCCATCGAAGTCTTTACCAGGAAATGCATCAACCGAGAACTTTACCGACTTCGCCTGTTCCACGAGACCAATGTCTGCCTGATCGATGTTTGCGATTACCTGCATCTGAGTCAGGTCGTTGGCAATTGTAAAAAGAGTCGGCGCAGACAAACTCGCCGCTACCGTTTGGCCGACATTGACGTCGCGCGAAACCACGATGCCGTCAATCGGCGAAGCAATGGTTGTGTGGCTGAGATTAACTTGTGCGAGACTTAACGCCGCCTGAGCCTGTTGAACTTGTGCCGCCGCCTGTTGAACTTGAGCTTGAGATTGCTGGACCTGAGCTTGTGATTGCTCAACTGCAGCGGTCGACGATGCAATACCCGCGCTCGATGCCGACTGTTCGGTTAGCTTTGCCTGGTTCAATTGAGCTACCGCCTGGTTGTATTTCGCCTCAGCGGTTTTGTAGGCGGTTTGCGAAACGTCGTAGTCCCGTTGTGCAATCACGCCAGAATTCAGTAGTGATTTCTGCTGGTTGAGAAGACTAAGCGCGTCGTCGAGTTGGGCCTTAAGTACGGCAACGTTGGCTTCGGCACCGGAAACGCCAGCCTGATTGTTTTGTACAGTCGACCTGGCTGCTTGACCTTTGGCTTGGGCGTCGCTAACACCAGCGCGTGCATTCGTCACTGCGGCGCGCGCTTGCACCAAACTTGCGCGAGCTTGTGCGAGATTTGCTTGAGCCTGGTCCACCTGAGCTTTGGAAACCGAAGGATCTAACTGAGCGACCACCTGGCCCTTTTTGACGACAGAGTTGTAATCGGCATACAAGGCGGAGATGGTTCCTGACGCCTGGCTTCCGACCTGGACCGTAGTGACTGCTTGTAAGGTTCCAGTAGCGGTCACGGTATTTCTCAGGTTTCCGCGTTCAATCTTCGCCGTCATGTATTGAGTAGCAGACGAACCTCCACCCCAAAAATAAAGACCGGCCAGTACCACAACAGCCATCGCAGCACCGCCGATTAGCAGTTGCTTCTTTCCGAGAACAATCTTCGTCCACGCATCTTTTATCCAGCCGATGCTTCTGCCTCCACCAAGAGGGGTTACTAGCGGACGATCTTTTATTGTTTGTGTCGACATTCGATTTACCTTATCAACTCCTCGAACAAAGTTTTTGCTAACAGCCTAGCAACCAAGACACTGTTGTTTGGAGTTTGGTTACAGCCAAACTTGGGAAAAACACATTTATGACTGCTAATTTTGGGCCATTCCTTTGATTTCGTTGATCTGCGTAAGTCTTAAGGGGAATTGCAGATTTCAGGTTTAGATTCTGATTGGGTTGTTCTGTTTGGCGACGGGTTGTTCTGTTTGCCGACGATTTTTGATCTTCCTCAATCTGACATCTCCAATCTGAGATCTGAAATCCCTCCTGGGCCTGTAACCAATCCCCCTACACCCGGTGTCTAGCAAATCGGAAGGCTCCCCGAATCTAGAACAAGGTTAATTAGGAGTAAGAAGAGAAACGATGAAAAGACCACGAATCAAAACGTTGGCAATAGCTACTCTCTCAGCAATTGCTTTGGCTACTTCGATCGCCTTTGCCCAGTCAGTCTCAACTGGCCAGGACAATGGACAAGGACCTAAGAAAGAATGGCAAGGTCGAGGTGAACGAAGGGAACATAGCTGGGGAGGAATGCAAGGTGGCGCCTTCCGACAGCTCAATCTAACTGATGACCAGAAAGCTAAATTGAAACAGATCCGCGAAAGCTTTGCCGAGCAGAATAAGCCCCTGCGTGAACAGCTTCATTCCAAACGACAGGAGTTGCATCAGGCAAGTGAAGGCGGTACGTTCAACGAAGCGCTGGCTACTCAGAAACTGACGGACATGGCGAGTCTTGAAGCCAAACTCATGGGTGAGGAATTCAAGATGCACCAGAACATGCTTTCCGTCTTAACTGCTGAGCAGAAGGCCCAGCTGGAACAGTCCAAAGCGCAGTTCAAAGCTCGACACGGCGAACGACGCGGCGGCGATAAGGAGTAAGGCGTCTCCCCCACGGAAAGGCGGATCACACGCGTTTCAAGGTCCGCCATCCGTCACTCCCATGAGGACCGATTCTGACAAACGGGCACGAACAGGCCTCAGATTTGGAACTCGCGCGTCAAGCGCAAGAAGGCGATGAGTCTGCCTTCGCAGAGATAGTCAGGCGTTACAGTCCCAGGGTGTTCAGCGTCGCAAGCCGGTTCTTTCGTCAGCGAAGCTCGGTTGAAGAAGCTGCACAGGAGGTTTTCATGAAAGCATTTACGCAGCTCAAGAGTTTTGAAGGACGCGGTTCAATGGAAGGCTGGCTTACGCGTATTGCAACTAACACTTGCCTGAACTTGATCAGAAGTGCCAAACGACGACCGGAATCGACCGTTTCGGATCTCACGGACGATGAGAACAAGTGGCTCGATGCGCAGCTTTCGGACGTTGCAGGTGAGCCGCGACATTCCGTCGAGCAGACTCTGATAGCTGCAGATCTTGCAGATCGAGTACTCAATGTTTTGTCTCCTGAGGACCAGATGGCTTTGTTGATGATGGATGGTGAAGATGCCTCGGTGAAAGAAGTAGCCGAAGCTACTGGGTGGTCGGAATCGAAAGTTAAAGTGCGAGCTTTCAGGGCTCGAAAGAAAGTACGTGAAGCGATGGAAAAGCTTTTAGGACCTCGAAAAGGAGGTGCAGTTGGCAATGAAGGATGAACACATCATCAAAATCCTGGATGGCGCGCCCTTGAGCAGGTTATCTGTCGAGCAGCTTGAGTTGGTTCGAAGTCATAGCCGGAACTGTGTGTCGTGCGCCACCGCTTACCGGGCCTTCTCAGTTTCTAGTACGGTGATTAAGGAACGCGCGCAGGTCGTCGTTGAGCCGACACCGTTCTTTCAGACGAAAGTGCTGGCAGCATTAAGAGAGCGACAGTCGTTGGAAAACGTGCCGGTATTTTCGAGGCTTTGGAAATCCGCCGGCGCGCTTGTGGCTTCGATGGCTGTCACAACTGCTGTTCTCGCAGGTTTGAGTTTTATGGTGCCGCCGGCAGTCGCACCTGCTGCTGACCAAACAGCATCAGCGTATTCAGCTGAGTCTTTGCTCCTCGATCAGGGAAGTGAGGATCAAATGAGCTATGAGCAGGTGCTCAGCACAATCTATGCGGACGATGAGGCGAAGTAATTATGAACATCAGTACTAAGAACAGATGGCAGGTTCGTGCTCTGGCTGCAGTTGTTTTTGCGCTCGGTTTTACGACCGGCATTCTTGCCGTCAACGTCTATCGTGGACTGGCTCGTAATGCTGTGCCGCGGGATCGCTTTGAGCAGTTGTCGCAACGACTGCAACTCAACGCTGATCAGAAAACAAAGGTGCAACAGATTTTGGGTGATACGCGTGAAGAACTCCGCGTGCTGCGAAAAGAGCAAGAACCGAAAGTTAATGACATTCGACGACAGGCAGATATGAAACTGCAACAGGTTCTAAGTGAACAGCAGTGGCAACAGTTTCAAAAACTGCGAGACGAGATGCGCGAGCGAAGAGGAAGGGACAATGCCGGCCGCGATCTTTAAGGCTGGGGTAGCCGCCGGATTTCAGATCTCAGATCTCAGATTCTCTGCAATAACTGGATGGAAGTTTAATCTGAAATCTGAGATCTGAGATCTGAAATCGGTCTACCCCTTCCCGACCGCGAGTAGGATTCCCAGCACTACTTATCTGGATCAATAAGCGCTTTAAGTACTTTTCCAGTTGCCACACTCTCCAGCGCTTTATTTGCATCTGCCAGACCAAAACTTGTTAGCTGCATGTTCTCCCACGGCGACGATCTACTCGCTTCCGACAACAACTGCACGCCGCGATAGAAATGCGAGAAGTCTGACCCCCAACAACCACGCACATCCAAATGTTTCTTGTTGAGATCAGTGTGTGGATTGAATTCTATCGGTCCGTGATCGGTGTACTGGCCAACAACCACGACTCGTCCTGCATCGCGCGTGAACTTCATTGCCTGGGTCACCGCTTCAGCGACGCCTGCTACTTCTATAGTTACGTCAGCACCGCGTCCTTCAGTGTGCTGCATCACCCATTCCAGCCGATCTTCTTCTGAGTTAGTTTCAATATTCAAAACAGCGGAAGCCCCAGCGTTCAATGCGGCCTCAAGTCTTGCCTGGGGAGCACCGATGCAAAACACTCGCAATGCGCCGCTCATGCGAGCGAGTAGAATCGCGTTAATTCCAACAGGACCGGATCCGAGTACCAAAACGGTATCGCCGATTCGTACCTCACCCCGCTCTACCGCATGAAGAGAAGTCGGCAGCGCACAACCCCCCGACATAAAAGTCTCCGGTTCAGCATCAACACTGATGCATCGCGTACCCGGCTTCAAATAGACATGACTGGCCCAACCGCCGCATAGTCCATCGTCGAGTCCATAGGTGATTCCGTAAACCTTCCGATGTGGACAGCGTGTGCTCGCTTTGGCAACAAGACAGTACCAGCACGCATTGCAGGTTTTGTGTACATCAAGAAAAGTAACGCGGTCGCCCTCTTTGAATTGTCGTCCGTTGACATCAAGCAGTTCGCCCCGAATCTTTTGTAGTCGTCCAATCGAAACGTGCCCCGGTACGAGTGGATAAGGCACTCCCTGCAAAAGTCCTCGTTGCAGGTGAACATCAGTTCCGCAGACTTCGGAGAGTTCAACTTCCAGGAGCGCTGAGTTGAGTTCCAGATCGGGCGCGGGGACTTCTCGTAACTCTGCAGGATTATTGGGCTCAGGAATGACAGCAACGATTGGCATTGCGGAAGCATAGTGGAACGTGGAAAGAATTTGTAGCCACCCCAGGGCTTAATTGTTCAAGCCAATGATTCATGGCGGGAGGCCATGCTAAAGCAAGGCCGAGGGCGGCCACGGAGTGCCGCCCTACAACTTGTCAACTTGAATCCGTGAATCAATCTTTGTATAAGGACACTCCCATTTCCCGGAAAGACTCCCGGTCAAACTCATTTGGAAGGTGGATCTAATTAGTGCCCCAGAGCCGTCACCGCAAAATAAACAAGCGGAAGAAGCAACGCAGTGTCCGTCAGAGTTCACAGCGTGCTTCGTCAGCTAAAACGAATCGTAACGTTAGAATCGGCGTGATGATTTTGGCGGGAGTGCTCGCGCTTTCTGCCGTTGGGTATTTAATCGCGTCGCGTCCGAAGGCCAATGATCAATTGGTAACGACTCCTTCCGGTTTGCAGTACGTCGACGAAAAAGTTGGCGATGGGGCGAGCCCGCAGGCCGGCCAAACCGTTAAGGTCAATTATCGCGGGGTTACTCAAAGCACCGGTAAAGAATTCGATAGTTCCTACAAAAACAATCGACCTGCTAATTTCAGAATCGGAGTCGGTGAAGTTATCCCGGGCTGGGACGAAGGTCTGATGACGATGAAGGTGGGCGGCAAACGAAAGCTAATCATACCGGGCAAACTTGCTTATGGCGCGGCAGGCCGGCCGCCCGACATCCCACCCAATGCCACTCTCGAATTCGATGTGGAGCTGGTTGGGATCAACTAGATTCGAATTCCTAACAGTGCGATTACATCTCGCTTGCGTTTTCCCTGAGATGCTATTCGGCATGCCCGAATTCTCGTAAAATACCACCTCTCCCGCCAACAACTCGCTTTAACGACATCATCTATAGGAGGACTGTCATATGCAAAAGTCATTTCGAAGGGGAGCGTACCTGGCGTTGGTAAGCTTGGCGATCTTGATGCTTGCATCAACTTCATTTGCACAAGGGAAAGGACACGGAGGAGGAGTCGGCGGAGGGATGGGTAACGGGGGAGGACCGCCCTCTGGTTTTGGCGTCGATCGGGGCAGTGACAAAGCATCTGCAAAATCGGGTGGGCGTTCCGACAACGGGCTCGAAAACGCGTCGATGAATTCAAACGGAAGGTCTGATGCCGGATTGGAACGCGCACGACGAGCGCACGAAAACATGCGCAACGCCGATCGAGATCTCGAAGATCATCCGGAACTACCAAGGATGTTGCACGTCAGTGCCAACAGCTTGAGAAATGGTTATCAAACCGCCTTAACCATTAACCCGAATCTAACTTTTGGTAATTACGTAGCTGCGACAAGAGTAGCTCAGAATCTCTCTCCAAGATTCCCGAACATCACACGAGATCGCATTCTCGCCGGTTTAGCTTCGGGGAGAAGTTTCGGAAGGACACTGCATGATCTCGGTTTGAGTGACCGAGAAACAAAAGACGCCGAGGAGCGGGCTCGCGAAGAGATCAAGCAGGCGAAAAAGACGAAGTAATCACGCCAAAAGTTTCGGACTGTGGATTTCCGAATTGCAGATGTAGCTACCCTGCTTGTGAGTCTGCAAAACTGGAAACCGCGCTCCGATCTATCATCAATCCTCATCGCATTCCGGCAGTGACTCAGAACACCAAAATCGGAAACTCATGAACTCGGCTAGGTTTGATTACAACCCCACGCCGCGTTAATCTGCTCTCATACGAGGACCAACTCGTCGCACTTTCGGGGAGAGATGAACCATGAGTGAAAACAGCTTAACGATTACAGACAACCGGACCGGAAAACAGTTCCAGGTGCCAATTGAAAACGGGACCATCAAAGCAATGGATCTGCGCCAGATAAAAGTGGGCGACGACGATTTTGGTCTGATGACTTACGACCCGGCTTTCATGAACACAGCCTCTTGCAAGAGTCGCATCACATTCATCGACGGCGACAAGGGAATTCTGGAATATCGTGGCTATCCGATTGAGCAACTCGCCGAAAAAAGTACGTATCTGGAAGTCGCTTACCTTCTATTGCATGGTGAATTGCCAACTCAATCACAATTGGAAACGTGGACCAAGAACATCACCTACCACACCTTCATAAACGAGAATATCAAGACAGTCATTGACGGGTTTCATTACAACGCACACCCGATGGGTATGTTCGAAGCGATGCTTGGAGCGCTTTCAACTTTCTATCCCGATGCCAAAGACATCTTTAATGTTGAATATCGTTGGAAACAGATTCACCGGTTGATTGCCAAGGTTCCGACAATCGCAGCCTTCGCATTTCGTCACCGTATCGGAATGCAGTATTCATACCCGGATAATGATCTGAGTTACGAAGGCAACTTCCTGAACATGATGTTTAAGACGACCGAGTTGAAATACAAGCCCAACCCGGTTCTCGAGCGCGCGCTCACAGTCCTTTACATCCTTCACGCCGATCACGAACAAAACTGCAGCACAAATGCGATGCGCAGTATTGGCAGCGCCCACACTGATCCGTTTTCGGCATTAGCGGGTGCTGCTGCCGCGCTCTATGGTCCGCTGCACGGTGGTGCTAACGAGATGGTGCTGCGAATGCTGAAGGAGATCGGGTCAGTCGATAAAGTGCCCGAATACATCAAACGGGTGAAGGCCGGCGAGTTTCGTTTAATGGGTTTTGGACACCGCGTTTATAAGAACTACGATCCGCGCGCACGCATTATCAAACAAGTGGCCTATGAAGTGTTTGAGGTGACCGGAAAGGAGCCGGTGTTGGATATCGCGTTGGAGCTGGAGCGAATTGCGTTGGAAGACGAATACTTTGTAAAGCGCCGGCTCTATCCAAACGTTGACTTCTACTCTGGGATTATTTACCAGGCAATGCGTTTTCCGGTCGACATGTTTCCTGTGATGTTTGCGATTCCGCGCACTTCAGGTTGGCTGGCTCAGTGGGTTGAGTTGTTAGAGGACGAGGATCAGAAGATCGCTCGGCCTAGACAGGTTTATCTGGGTGCACGAACCAGGGACTATGTTGGGATTGAGGCGAGAGGCCAGTAGAGATTATTGCTGATTGCTGATTGCTGATTGCTGATTTTGCCGCGTTAGCGGCGGAGAGCTAATGGCAAAGCAGATAGCAAATCAACAATCAACAATCAGAAATCAGCAATCAGCAATCAGGTAGATGTCAAATGACCACTGACCATTAAGTTTTTATTCCAGCATACGCGCGGCAATCTCTTTCAAAATCTTCGCACAAACTGTTCCCGTTATATGAAGTGGATCCATGCGTGGATTGAATTCAACGATATCTGCGCCTACAACCTTAGCCTTCAGTCGCTGAATGAGATCGATCGCCTGTCTTGTCGAAAGACCGCCAGGCTCTCGATGTGACACCCCCGGTGCAAACGCCGGATCCAGCCCATCCACATCAAACGAGATGTAAACAGGCGTATCAAACTCAAGTTGAAGATCATCCTTGAGTTCCTGCATTGAAATCACTTCGACACCAAACCGCTTGATTTGCTCGCGCTGATGCGCGGTTGTCGTTCTAACTCCAACCTGGACTAATCTCTTCACGAGTCGTTCTTCCATAATCCGCGCGAACGGACTTGCATGTGAGAATCGATTGCCCTGATAGCTGTCGTAAATATCCGGATGAGCATCGAAGTGCAGGATGCTCAGGTGACGGTATTTTCTGGCAAAGGCCCTAACAATGGGATACGTAATTGAGTGATCCCCACCCAACGCTATCGGTGTGAGGCCATCGTTGAGCAACGTAATGACCGAGTTTTCAATTAACGAAAACATTTCGCCGCTTGCTGGTGTTTCTACGTCACCTGCGTCGAAGAAGACTGATTCGAGTTCAGTACCATTTTCACTGGTCAGGTTCCACGCCTCCGAGCGCAAGGCGGCGCGAATCTGTGGGGGAGCTTCGGATGCTCCTTTCATGTATGAGGAATTCTCATCGTATCGAAAACCAACTAGCGCTAATTGCGCACGGGCTTCGATGCTTGTGGGAGCATCTGTCATCTAGTTTCCTTTGTCAGCGGACGTGATTTCTAAGCAGGGGTATCAAAAGAAAGGGAAATTGGTGCACCCGGCAGGGCTCGAACCTGCGACCTTCTGATTCGAAGTCAGACGCTCTATCCAACTGAGCTACGAGTGCACGCGGGGAATGTTAAGCGCAGGGTGGGTGACTCGTAAAGTAGGGAAGAAGGTTTTTTGGTTTTTGTGCTTTGAGTTTTGTATTTCGTAGTTACCCACCCGCTATCGAGACCTTGTCAGAAGCCACTAAGACACAAAGACACCAAAACACGAATTGGAAAATTCAACAATCTAAGGTTGTGACTTCGTGTCCTGGTGACTTGGTGGCTAAAGTTTTTGCAGTCCCAAGTTCAAATCTGCAATCCGCAATCCGAATTCCCAAATTCCTTTCTTATTGACCCTGGTAGTGCTTCCTCACGTACTTCACCAAGTCCGTGATCTCTTCCGGCTTGAGTTTGTCTTTGAACGATGGCATTTGTTCCTCTCCGTTGGTGATCATCTTGGTGATTTGTTCATCCGTGTGCTTTTTGGCGTGATCGGCCTTCAACGAAGGAACTTTAATTTGCTTGTCATTAACCTTCACGAGTCCACCTTCACCCGTTTCCCCGTGACACCCTTCGCAATTCTTCTGGTAGTTGACGTGCGCCGCAGCAAATTCATCGACCGGCTTTGCCGGCGAGGCCGCGGTGGTTGGCGCAGTGTTATTCGTCGTCGGCGCAGTTTCAGTGCAGGAAATGATCACCAGGCTAAGGGCGATACACGCTAAAGCGATTGCGATAAGTTTCATGAAGTGTTCTCCAGTTTTCTAGTCGTCTAAAATTGCCAGACCAAGTTAGTCGAAATCTTTTACTTCAACGTCACAACCCAATCCGCGATTTCTCTTTTCTCCGGTTCCGTTAACTTTGTGGCGAAGGACCGCATCGGCGCCTGTAGACCATACGATTCAGGATCGTTTAGTAAACCAATGATGTCATCGCGTGTGCGATGTGGTTTTGACGTGACGCCAATCAGTGGCGGAAATTTGAGAGTTGCTTGCGTTGCCCCTTCACCCCTTGCACCGTGGCAACTCGCACAAAACGTCGCATAAACACCAGGCGGAGGGTTACGACTGGTTTCGGCGCTCATATTCAATGCGACCTGCCTGAAAGGTGTTCTGCGAAAAGTGTCTTCCTCTGCAGCTTGCTTTGCCAGTTGCTGTCGAGTTCGCGGGTCTCTTCGATCACTCAGATAGGAAGCGCTGGTCATTCCCACGATCCAGATCGCTGCTACTCCGAGAATCAATGTGGCGATCAATTGTTGCGAGTGTCTGGACAAACTTCTCAACATCGCCACATCCAGCCACGGAAGTGTCAATAAAACGAGCAGCGCCATCCCTGGAATTACGACTCCGATAATCGACCCTAAACTTCCAGGAAGATACTTCAGAGTTTGATATAACCAAAGAAACTGACCCCCGGGCCGTGGCAGATACTCAGCGGTTGCATCAGAAACTGATGGGCCAAGCGGCGCGTGAAACTTTAGAGTCCATAATGCGAGTCCGAGGAATATAACTCCCGCAGCAATTGCGTTTCGGCTAATTGTCTCCCAACACACATTTCCACCACTCTGCTTTGCCACGCGAACGCCGACGATCAATAGAATTAAGAATGGCGTTACGAGCACGTGCAAGGCGAAGAATCGCGACAACGTCAACGTCGAGATCTCAGCGCCACCGAGTAACCACAATCTGGCCATGCGCCCGATGACTGGAAGTCCGCCCAAGAGTCCTTCAGCGACGCGAGTGCTGAAGAAAGCTCGCGCATCCCAGGGCAATGAGTAACCAGTAGCGCCAGCAGCCATTACCAGGCCGAGCAGGATCACTGCCGCGATCCAATGTAGCTTTCGGTATTTGTAAGCCTCACAGAAGATAAGGCGAAACAAATGAAGAAAGACGAACAAAGGTAGCCACTGCGAGCCGTAATGATGAAGAGAACGAATCCAGGATCCCGATGAAGCGGCCTTTTCAATAAAGGCTACACTGGTATAGGCATGATCGACTGAGGGTACATAGTAAAAACTCAGCAGCAAACCGCTGGCGAATTGAACAAACAAAAGCATCAGCACAACGCCGCTTGTAGTTGTGAGCCAACGCGACATCGTTCCATTCAGGCTCACGCTCTTGAAATCACTCATGCTCGTTTGATTTGCTCTGCGCTATTGTTTTCAAATGCTTCGTACA
>Ga0157378_10002923_pt1 | contig 15199 bp, 13 predicted proteins | sample M65metaG_FD_115309 | JGI IMG/M metagenome (GOLD analysis project Ga0157378, IMG submission 115309) | Miscanthus rhizosphere microbial communities from Kellogg Biological Station, Michigan, USA - M6-5 metaG | ecosystem: Host-associated > Plants > Roots > Rhizosphere > Soil | place: USA: Michigan...
CGCCCCTCGCGCTGAGGTCACGGTCTACTCGCCTCTGTTCTCGCCCTTCCGGCAGCAGTTGCAAGGCACCGCCGTTTCGATCGGGCGCGCGTCCGACTGCTCCATCCCGGTCAAGGATCGCTATCTCTCGCGGAAGCACGCCGAGATCGTGGCCGACCACGGTTCGTGGATTCTCAAAGACTGTGGCAGCGCCAACGGAACGTATCTGAACGGCGCGCGCGTGGAGCGCGATCACAAGCTCCGCACCGGCGACCGCATCCGCCTCGGCGACACGGAGATCGTCTTCGAGACCGCCGAGCACAACACCGACCGGATGCTGGCCGTGGCCGACACCTCGCCGAGCATGACCATCTCCATCCCGGTCAACGAGATCGAGCAGCCGGGAACGCGGTCGGACACCGGCGGCGATCTCGAGAAACTGAAGACGCTCAACATGCTGGCGCGGGAGCTGATCGAAGACCGGCCAACCGAGGAGCTGTTCGGATTTATCGTCGACCGGGTTCTGGAGCACACGCAAGCATCGCGCGCTGCGCTTGGACTGCTCGGACCTGACGGCAAGTCGTTCGTCAACGTCGAGGTTCGCCGCCAGGATCGCACCGACGCCTCGGAGCTGCGCATCAGCCACACAGTGCTGAGCGAAGTGGTCGAGGAGAAAAAAGCGCTGGCCTTCATGGACGTCAGCGTCGACGAGAAGCTGAGCCGCGCGCAGTCGATCATCATGCAGGGCATTCGCTCGATCCTCTGCGCGCCACTGATGATCGGCCAGTCGGTCGTCGGCGTGCTCTACGTCGACTACCTCTTCAACCAGCGCAAGATCTCCGAGGATGACGTCAGGCTGGTGGCGCAGATCGCGCGGTTTGCGGCGATCAAGCTGGAAACGACGCGCCTGCGCGAGGAAGCGATCCAGAAACGGATCATGGACGAGGAGTTGAAGACGGCGTCGATGATCCAGCGCGGCCTCCTGCCGCCAGCGCCGACGGACATTCCCGGCTACACCTTTTCCGGCGCCAACCGGCCGTGCCGTACGGTCAGCGGCGACTACTACGATTTCGTGAAGCGGCCCGACGGCCGGATCTACTTCGTCATCGCCGACGTCAGCGGGAAAGGAATCACTGCGGGTTTGATGATGGCCGGACTGCAGGCGTCGTTCCGCATCTTCAGCAGAAACGATCCGTCGCCGGCAATGCTGATCTCGCAGCTCAACGACGCGCTGAAGGACACGCTGCCGCAGTCGAAGTTCGTCACTCTCTTTCTCGGCCGTCTCGATCTCGCCACCGGCATGATCGAGTACGCCAACGCCGGACACACCCCGCCGCTCTGGGTTCGCGAGGACGGCATCGAGGAGCTCGGCGAGACCGACCTCGTGCTCGGCGTTGTCACGCGCGCCGAGTTCCGCGAGCAGAAGCTGCAACTCGCCCCCGGTGATGCGCTAGTCCTTTTCACCGACGGCGTCACCGAGGCCGAGAACGATGGAGGCCAGGACCTCGGCGGCCTCGAGAATCTCGCCAAGAGCCTGGCCCCGATGCACGGCGCCGACGCCGACGACCTGACCAGCGCCATCGAATCCGCGGTCTTCACCCACATGGGCGACGCCCCGCTGGCGGACGATGTGACGCTGCTGGTGGTGAGCAGGAACCGTTAAGGACGTTGTCGGTGCTCGGTTGTCGGTGTTCAAAACCACAGCCATCACCGATAACCGAGCACCGACAACGCGCGTAGCGCTAAACCGGCGTGTACCGCCGCAGGAACTCCGCGAACACCGGATCGATCTCGTTCGCGGCGACGGAGAAAATCCGATCGGCGTGGTAGTTGCCGGGGATGTCGATCACGTGCAGTTCCTTCGGCTCGTTCGCCGCTTCGTAGAGCGCCATCGAGTGGTCGTGGCCGATCAGCCAGTCGTTCTTGACGTGAATGAGGCAGATCGGAACGTGCACATCGCGGACGTCATCGATCGCCTGCAGCTTCGGACTGCGCATGAACTGCCAGTCGAATCGCGGCGTCTTGAGCGCCTGCGAGAGGGCGATGTGGCGGTGCAGGGTGAAGGGATTGATCCGCGGCGTGATCTTCGAGAAGTCGGCCACCGCCGAAATCAATAGCAAGGATGCGATCGGCAGTTTGTGGTGCGCGACTGTGGAGATGGCTACGGACGCGCCGTACGAGAGGGCCACGATGGTGATCGAGTCGATCGGCAACCGGCGCAGCAGTTCTTCCGCGACCGCGGCCGTGTCGTAGTGCTCGTAGAGGTTGAAACCGTACGTTCCGCCGCTTTCGCCATGGCCGCGCGGATCGACGATCGCGGCGCGGTAGCCGAGGTCCTGGAGGTGCGAGGCCAGCGTGAGCATCGACGGATGCCGCCGGTCGCGCCAGAAGCCGGGGACCACCAGGATCAGCGAACGGGAGGTGTGATCGTAGAGATCGTAGGCAATCGGCGTGGCATCAAACGACGCGACCACCCCGGCCACGGGGGGCCGTCGAAGCGGAAGCAGGGAGTCGGGGGCACTTGACATAGCGATGTGGGTCCTAGACTATAGCCGCTCGCCCCGAGCGCCCGCCCGCTCATCTCCGAGGTTCCCGACGACTTTTCGTTGTCATTATTGCGTGGTTTCGCCCGCGCAGCTGGCATCGACGTTGCGAATCAAGTAGAACTCGCTTTCAGAACAAGGTTGCGAAGCAGCCCGCTTCGCGGAAACTTCAAACGATTGCCAAGGGGGGTGAGCAGGCACTCTTTTCATCGATTTTCAATCCCCAAGACAAACATCAACAGCAACAACAATAACGAGAGGAAAAAAACAAATGAGCAAGAAACTTCTGGTTCTCCTGACGGTCCTGGCCCTGAGCGTGTTCGGTTTCGCCTGCAAGAGCGAGACGAACAACAACAACACCGACACGGCCGCGGCCGCGACGGACACCGCTTCGACGATGGCGACCGACACCGGCTCGACCAGCGGCACGATGGCCACCGACACCTCCAGCACCACGTCGACCTCGGCGATGCCTGCTGGCACCATGACCGACACCTCGGCCACGACCTCGACGACGGCTACGTCGACGACCGGCACGATGTCGACGACCACCAGCGCCACGACGGCCACCACCGGCACTTCCAAGAAGCACTAACACGACGTATGCATCATCAAGACGCCCCGCGCAACGCCGCGGGGCGTCTTTTGTTGTAACCCGTTCCCCTGGCGCCCCGGTTCCTGATTCCTCTCGTCTGACCGATGATCCGATGTTGGCGAGGCAATTGCCTCGCTCCCGATTACGATGATTCGACGCATGCGAAGGAGGTGAGGCGGGCACTCCCAGAACGACATCGAAACCCTATGTCGCCGCAACAAACACTTCACAATCTCTGAGAGGAAAAAACGAATGAAGAAAACACTGATTCTCCTTACCGTCGTTGCCCTGGCCTTCTTCGGCTACGCTTGCAAGAGCGAGACGAACAACAACAACGTCACCGACACCGGCGCCGTTGCCACCGACACCTCGGCCACTGCCAGCAGCACCACCAGCTCGACGATGGCGACCACCGACACCGCCATGACCGGCACCACCGGCACGATGTCGACCGACACCAGCGCCACCGGCAGCACGATGACCAGCACGACTTCGACCTCGTCCACCGGCGCGCCTCCGGCCGCTTCGGCCACGACGTCGACGACGAGCACGTCGAAGACCGAGACCACCAGCACCAAGAAGCACTGATCCCGACGCAATTCTGTTTTCGAGACGCCCCGCCACCCGGCGGGGCGTTTTTGTTGGAGGCGATGAAGCTAGCCGCGGAGCGGCGTTATCTAGGTAGCCCACAGCGTGAGCTGTGGGGTTTCAGGTCCAGCACCTATCGAGCCGCGGAGCGGCGACATCTGGAGTGAGTGGGTCAAGGGCGACATTCGATATGCCGCCGCTCCGCGGCTGGATTCAGCCGATCACAATTCCCACAGCTCACGCTGTGGGCTACGTAGATAACGCCGCTCCGCGGCGGTTAAGAGCCGGTTCTCTTCGATTGGCGGCGTGATTCCCTGACTTACCGCCGTTCGACCAGATCGCGCAGCAGCGCTGCGTAGACGCGTTTCGTCTCCACTTCGGCTGCCTGGAGATCGCCGCTGTTGTCGATCACGTAGTCGGCGTGCTGCAGGCGCTCGTGGCGCGGCATCTGATGGGCAATGCGACGCGCCGCTTCCTCGCGCGTCATGCCGCGGGCGACGGCGCGGGCGATCTGCGTTTCCGGGTCGACGTCGACGATGACAATCCGATCGAAGCGCTCTTCGCCGCCGGCTTCGATCAGCAGCGTGGCCTCGACCATGACGATCCGATCCCCCGGCTTCCGTTCCTCGGCGGCCATCCATTCGATCTGTTCGGTTGCCACGAGCGGATGGATCAGGGCATTGAGCGCCTTCGCAGACTCCTCGCTGGCGAAGGCGATGCCGGCGAGCTTTCGGCGATCGACGGTGCCGTCTTCCAGCAGAATTCCGCTGCCGTAGGTTCGCACCAGCGCCTCATGACCGGCCTGGCCCGGCTGGTAGAGACGCGCCACGATCTGGTCGGCATCGATGGTCACGCATCCGAGCGCGGCAAACAAACGGGCGATGGTCGATTTGCCGCTGGCGATACCGCCGGTCAATCCCGTGCGGAGGATCATCTCCGCCGCCACTCGGCCGCGGTGACGGTGTTGCGCATCAGCATGGCAATGGTCATCGGCCCTACGCCGCCCGGCACCGGCGTGATCCAGCCCGCCAATTCGCGAACGCGCGAGAAGTCGACGTCACCGACCAGCACCGTGCCGTTCTTCGCCAGCAGTCGCGATTTCTCTTCGTCATGCGCGACTCGATCAGCGTCGCCGGCACCGAGGCGGTTCATACCGACGTCGATGACAACCGCACCCGGCTTCACCATCTCGCGCGTGACGAGCAGCGGCTTACCAACGGCGGCGACGACGATGTCCGCGCTGCGCACGACTTCGGCCAGATCCTTCGTCCGCGAGTGCGCGATGGTCACGGTGGCATTGCGCTGAAGCAGCAGCGCCGCCATCGGCTTGCCGACGATGTCGCTGCGGCCGATGACGACGGCATTGCTGCCGGCAATGGCAACGCCGGTCGATTCGATCAATCGCACCACGCCCGCGGGCGTACACGGTGCGAGCGTCGGACGGCCGAGGTGCAGCTTGCCGACGTTGATGGGATGAAAACCGTCGACGTCTTTGGCGGGATCGATGGCATCGATCACCTTCTTTGCATCGATCTGGGCCGGCAGCGGAAGCTGGACCAGGATGCCGTCGACCGCGTCGTCGCGATTGAGCCGGTCGATGTGGCCGAGAAGCTCCGCTTCACTGGTCGACTCGGGGAGGATCAGCTCATCGCCGCGCAGTCCGAGCTCGCGCGCCTTTTTCGCTTTGCTCCGAACGTAGACCTCGGACGCAGGATCGTTCCCGACGCGAACGGCCACGAGTCCCGGCGACACGCCGAGACGCGCGATCGCTTCGACGACTTCCGCTTCGATCGTCTTTGCCACCGCTTTTCCGTCGATGAGCTGCGCCGCCATGACCGCGCGCTTCTACCACGTTTCGAACCGAGCATCTATCCTGACGGCCACCATGCGTCGAAACGCCGCCCTCGCCTCTCTTCTGCTCGTGCTCGCGGCCTGTCATCCCGCGAAACCGCGGTCGATCGAAGGAGACTGGCGCGCGGTGCTCACATCGCCCGGCGGCGAGCTACCGTTCACATTGCGCATCGCGAACGGCCACGCGGTCATCATCAACGGCACGGAACAGGCGCCGGTCAGCGCCGTCGCCGTCCACGACTCAGCGGTCACGATCCGTTTCGATCACTACGACTCGGCGATCCACGCCACGTTGTCGGACGACGGCAACACGATGACCGGCGCCTGGACGCGGACCGTTCCTGCGGGCCTCTGCCGCCTCGCCTTTCGCGCCACGCGCGGAAAACAGCCGCGGTTCCGGCGGATCGCCTCGGTCATCACCTCCGGGGTTGGCGAAATGAATGGTATCTGGAAGGCGGAGTTCACCGATGCGGATGGCGTCTCGCCCGCTCGCGGAGAGTTCCGCCAGGATCGTCAGACGGATCGCGTCACCGGCACGTTCCTCACGCCGACCGGCGACGATCGCTATCTCGAAGGTTCGTTCCAGAACGGCCTCCTCCGCCTCTCCACGTTCGACGGTGCCCACGCCTTTCTCTTTCAGGCGCGCCTCTCGGCGGACGGCAACAAGCTCACGGGCGACTACTGGTCGCGCGATTCGTACCACGCCACCTGGACCGCGACACGATCGAATGACGCCGGCGCCACGCTGCCCGACGGCTGGAAGGACGTCGGCCTTACGAACAACGAGGGTCGCTTCCAGTTCCGCTTCCCCGATCTCAACGGCAATCCGGTCGCGCTGACCGATCCGCGTTTTCAAAACAGAGTTGTGTTGGTCAACATCTTCGGATCGTGGTGCCCGAACTGTAATGACGAGGCGCCGCTGCTGGCGGCGTGGGATCACAAGTATCGCGATCGCGGTTTGGAGATCGTCGGCCTGGCGTACGAGTTCACCGGCGATGCCGCCCGCGATCGCGAGATGGTGCGCCGTTTCGCGAAGCACTACGGCATCACCTATCCGCTGCTCCTCGCCGGCGTCAGCGACAAGAAGAAAGCCTCGGCCACGCTCCCCGACCTCACCCGCGTCCTCGCCTATCCCACCTCGCTCTTCATCGGCCGCGACGGGAAAGTGAAGAAGATCTACTCCGGTTTCGCCGGCCCAGGAACCGGCGTCCATCACATCGCGCTGCGCAACGAGATGGAGTCGGTCATCGAATCGATGCTCGCCGAGGACGGCCGGTGAAACGGATCGAAGACTTCGAGGTTGGACAGCACGCCAGCTTCACCAAGACCTTCACCGAAGCCGACCTGCAACGCTTCATCGAGATCACCGGCGATGCGAACCCGCTCCACGTCGACGATGCCTTCGCCGCCGCAACCCCATTCGGCCGCCGCATCCTCCACGGAATGCTGACCGCGTCCATCTTCTCGACAATGGTCGGCATGCTGATTCCCGGCACCGGCGCGATCTACCGTTCCCAAACGATCCGATTCCTGCTGCCCGTCTACCTCAACGAGACCGTGACCGCCCACTTCATCATCCGCTCCATCGATCGCGCGAAGCATCGGATGGAAATCGATGCGTGGATTGAGAATGAAGCCGGAGAACACGTGATCGAAGGGACTTGCGAAGCGGGACTACTGCGCGCGTAAATGATTCGAGTGCGCCTTTGAATCCACTCGCGTTATCTTTCGATCGTGACGTTCAAGGTCATCGGCGAGATACGCTCAATCGAGACAATCGCTTCTGGCCACGGCATTCATATCCTGCCGCGTCTGATTCGTTTGTATGGGCGAGGTAATTGGCGCAAGCTGAAGGGCCTGGCCGTTGTGGAGTTTGAGGATGGTACGATTTCCGAGGCCGAACTGCATTGGTTTGAAGCACATGGAATCGGCAAACGTCGGATGAAGGTCAAGCACCTTATCGAGTACAAATGAACGACAACAGACATTTCGCCGTCTGCATCAGGAACGATGACTACGAGGAGTCGCTCGAGCTTCGGAAGATCTACGAGGTTCTCGATGACTCAGCAGCCGCCAAACATGACATGGTCCGAATCATCGATGAAGAAGGCGAGGACTACCTTTATCCCGCCGGCTGGTTTCTGGCCATCGATCTTCCCGACAAAATCGAGGAAGCGATCGTCGAGCTCACCCATTCCTGATCGCCACCGCTATACCTGCCGCAGCGAGCAGACCTCCGCCGAGCACCATCATCGTCATCGGTAGTCCGCGATGCTCAGCGATCGCTCCCGCGATCAGGTTGCCGAAGGGGAGAAAGCCGAAGAAACCGAAGGTGTACATGCTCAGGACCCGTCCGCGAACGGCGTCGGGGACGCGGTTCTGGATGGCGGTATTGCAGAGCGCGGCGCAGACGACCATGGCACAGCCGCAAATCGCCAGGAGCGGAACGACGATGAGCCGCGCATGCGTAAATCCGATCGCGCCAAGGCCCAGACCGAAGGCGGCCAGAGACACGATGATCATCCGCATGATCCTCACCGGCGTCCGCACCGAGAGCGCCAGCGCACCGACCAGCGCGCCGATTCCGATCGCGCCCATCAGGATGCCCAGGCCGCGGGCGTCGTCGTGAACGTAAAGGATGCGCGCCGCCATCGGCATCAGCGTCACGTAGGGATAGCCGAGCAGGCTGATGATGGCGACGAGCGTCAGCAGCAACAGCATCACGCGATCGCCGCGCACGTAACGGAATCCTTCCGCGAGGCGTGTCGACATCGCACCGACCGGTTCGCCGCGTACCTGCCGCTTCTGCAGTCGCCCGAGGACGAAGATCTGCGGCACGAACGAAAGCGCGTTCAGGAAGAAACACCAGAAACTCCCCCACGCGTGCAGCGTGAGCCCGGCCAGCAGCGGGCCGAGTGCGCGCGAGAGATTGAACTGCAGCGAGTTCATGGCCACGGCGTTGGAGAGCCGGGCGCGATCGTCGAGCAGGTCGACCACCATCGCCTGATACGCCGGCGCGGAAAACGAGATGGCCACGCCGCTGACAACCGAGGCGAGCACGATGTGCCACACCGCGATGTGACTCGTGTAGATAGCGATGGCGATGAAGAGCGCCGAAAGCGCTTGCGTGATCTGCGAAGCGCGGAACGTGCGCAACCGGTCCATATGATCGGCCAGCACGCCCGCCGGCAGCATGAAGAGCAGCGACGGCGCGGAGTTGGCGAAGGCGACGAAGCCGAGCAGAAACGGCGAGTCGGTCAGCTTGTAGACCAGCCATCCCTGCGCCAGCCCCTGCATCCACGAGCCGATGTTAGAGACGAACTGGGCGCTCCAGAAGCGGCGATAGTCGCGTTCAGCGAAAGCTTCGAACATGGTTGGATCGGCGTAGAACCGCCGGAGACGAAGAATCGTAACTGTACAATGACGCCCCCCATGCTCGATCACGATCGCCGCCGCGCCGAGCGATTGATTCTTTCCTCTCCGATCCCCGGCCGGGTATCCGAGCGCTCCGTCCGCATCATCGACATCGGCATCCTCGGCACGCGCATCGAGCACGATGAGCCGCTGACGGCCGGCCCGCAGACGCTCCGGTTCGATTGGGACGGCGAGGAGATGGCGGTCGACTGCACGCTCCTGCGCACCGAGCCGCTGAACGCGACGTTTCACAGCGGCCTGCAGTTCAACGATCGCGACAAGGTCGTCGTCGGACGCATCGTCTCGACGCTGGCCGATCGCGACGAGATGGAACGCCTGCGCACGCTGGTCGAGGCCTCGAAGCTGATCAACTCATCGATCGAGCCCGATACGTTGTTTGCCTCGATCCTGACCGTTGCACGCAACGAGCTGCACGTCGAACGCGGCACGCTCTACTTCGTCGATGAGCAAAAGCAGGAGATCTGGACCAAGATCGCGGGCGAGCTGTCGGGCGAGATCCGTCTTCCGATCGGAAAGGGCTTGGCCGGAACCGTTGCCGCGACCGGCGAGCCGCTGATTCTTCACGACGCTTACGAAGATTCGCGTTTCGATCGTTCGCTCGATCAGAAGACCGGCTTTCGCACGCGTTCGATGCTCTGCGTTCCGATCAAGAACCGCGGCCAGCGCGTCGTCGGCGTGCTGCAATTGTTGAACAAAACCCATGGCTCGTTCGGGCCGCGCGATCTGGAGTTCCTCAGCGGCATCTCCGACCACATGGCCATCGCCATGGAGAATGCCACGCTGCACATGGAGCTGCTCGAGAAGCAGCGCATGGAGCAGGAGCTTGCCCTCGGCCGCGAGATTCAGAGCCGCCTCCTGCCATCCGCGCCGGTCGACGTGCGCGGCGTGGAGCTCGGAGCTTTGAGCCTTCCCTGCTACGAAGTCGGGGGCGATTACTTCGATTTCATCGAGCTCCCCGACGGCGACCTCGGCCTGGCGATCGGCGATGTTTCCGGCAAAGGCGTCTCCGCGGCGTTGATCATGTCCAGCGTCCAGGCCGCGCTACGCGTGGCCGCGCCGATCGAGGACGACCTTGCCCGTCTCGTCGCCCGCCTCAACGCTCTGATCTATCGCAGCGCCAGCGGCCGCAAATACGCCACGTTCTTCTTCGCCCGCTACACACCGTTGACCGGATTGCTGCGCTACGTCAACGCCGGCCACAACCCGCCGTATGTAGTCACCGCCAGCACGCTGACCGAGATCGGCTCAACCGGCCGCCCGATCGGACTTCTCCCCGAATCGTCGTACACCGAGGAAACGATCGAGCTCCCACCCGGCTCCACACTCTTCCTCTACACCGACGGCCTCAACGAAGCCGCCGACCCGGACGAAGTCGAATTCGGCAACGACCGCCTTCGCGAGCTGTTCCTCGCGCAACGCTCAGTCCCTCTGACCGAGATTCCGTCACGCGTGCTCGACGCGATCATCGCCTTCGAGCGCGGCGCGAAAGCGACGGATGACAAGACGATCGTGGTGATGCGGAGAGGTTGATTGATCGACAAACGCAAGACACTGATCGTAGTCGTCACGTTTGTCGCAGGAGTAGTACTGATTGCGACTAGCCCATGGGGACCGTGCGGGCCAGCGAGCTTGCAAGGTCTTGTGGGCTTGGTATTCGTTGTCGTGACTGTATTGCCTTTGCTAAAAGCGATCGTCACTCATTGGCCATCGGGGCACTAATCGCTTTCGACTTCCTCGCGATCGCAATCGATCGCCTCGATGTACTCCTCATCCGCGAGTGGATGAAACCTGACGTTCATGCAAGCGGGCGTAGGCCTTTGCTCGTACTTCTTCCCACGGGATCGTCTTCACTTCGCCGCTATCGATTTGCCGTAGACGCCGTTCGATTTCTTCTGCCCACGCCGCTTCGACGCCTGGATCGCGATCGCTTTCGAGGCTGTCGAGAAGCATGCCGGTCAGCTCGGCGCGCTCGATCTCGGGAAGATCGGATGCCTCACGAAAAAGCTCTTCGACGTTGCGTGACATGCGTTGAATTCTACCTCGGCTTACAGACGTCACCGTCCCCCGAAGAACACCGGATCTCCCGAGGCATTATCGACGATCGAGCCGTAGGCGAAGAGGTTCGGTGCACCGTCCGTGTGGGCGAGGAGCGTCAGCGTTCCGGCGCGCGGGGTGTTTGCGGCCGGGAAGAGGGCACCGACTGCGTATTGAACTTGCGAGCGCGGAGCGAGGCCGACCTGCGTCGTGCCGAGAACGCCGCCGCTGTCGGAGAGGAGGGTGACGGTCACGGTCATCGAGCTGTCGCCGCCGTTGACGAAGCCTACGTTCGATCGGAAGGATGAATCGGAGCGGAGGCCGGGGACGTAGGAATCGTTGGCGAAGGACGTCACGGGATCGATCGACTGGCCGTAGGTTCCGCCGCCGTCGGTCGAGGTGTACGTGCGGCTGGTGACGATCGGGCCTGAGGCGCCGTTCCATGACACTCGCAGCGCTCCGTTACCCGAGGAGACGCCGAAATATTGGGTCACATCGGGGATGACAAGGGTGCGGGACGGCGCCACCGAAACGCTCTGCGGCACGGCGTTGCGGTTGTCCTGGCCCGCGGCGAGGTAGCGGAGCGAAAGCGTCATCGTCGTCAGACCGGGGTTGAAGATGGTGACGTCGCTTCGCCAGAAGGTACCGGCGATCCCGGGAGCGCGGCCGACCGCAGGGATGGTCAGCTCCGAGCCCTGCGGCGCGGGAATGGCGGCGATGTAGACCGGATCCTGCGTGCGATTGTCGATCACCGAGCCGTACGCGCTGATGGCGTTGGGCACGGCGGCATCGACGCGCATCGAAAGGGCGGTGAACGTGCGGCCGGCGATCGTCGGGAAGAACGAGGCCAGCGACGATTGCTGGAAGTTGTTCTCGGGCACCGTGACCGAGGTCGTGGCGATCACATTTCCGTTGAAATCGTAGAGCGTCAGACCTGTGCCGACCGGCGCGCCGCTGCGATTGACCAAGCCGAGGTTCGTGCGGAAATTCGCATCCTGCTCCAGTCCGGTCAGCAGGAGCGTTGTCGTCGACGCATCGCCGTCGCTCACGTTCGGAACCGACTGGCCGTACGTTCCGGTCGCGCCGGTGGTGAACGTGCGGCTGGTGGCGCGGAGGGCCGGCGTCGAGGTCGCGCTCGACGCTTCGATGGCGATTGCGCCGGAACCGGTCGAGAGGCCGAAGAGATCGCTCAGCGCGTTTGCAAAGGTGATCGATTGATTGGCGTTGATGAACAGGCTGCGCGTGAGCACGGCGCCGCCACCGCCCGGGATGAACGTGAACTGCCCCGCCGCCGCTTCGCTGCCGCCGTTGAAGAGCGTCAGCTCCGTGCGCCACACCGATCCGCCGATGCCGTTCGTCTGCGCCGCGGCCGGCACGAGCGAGCGGTACGCCGTTGGCGCGGAGATGTTGATCACGTGCGAGACCGTCGACATGGTTGCGCCATTGGCCACGGTCAGCGAGACCGTGTAGGAAGCCGGCACCGTGTAGGTGTGCGTCGGATTCTGCGCGCCCGAGGTCGAGCCGTCGCCGAAACTCCACTGCCACGATGTTGGCGAGCCGGTGGAACGATCGGTGAACGTCACCAGATTGCGGACCGTCGCCGACGACAGCATGTCGAAGGCCGCGGACACCGGCAGCGTTCCTGGCGTTGCCGTCGTCACGGTGATGGTATGCGACGCGATCGATTTGAGTCCTGACGCCAAAGCCACTGTCAGCGTGACCGGATAGTCGCCCGCCGAGGTGTAGCGTTTGGTCGGAGCTTGAAGATTCGATGACGTGCCGTCGCCGAACGTCCAGAGCCAGGTGGCGATGTTGCCCGACGAGCGATCAGTGAAGGTGACCGTCTGCTGCGTCGTCGGATTCGCGGGCGCGAACGAAAAGTCGGCAGCGATTCCTGACGAGACCGTGACGGCGTGCGACGCGAACGACTGTCCGTTGACGGTGAGCTGGATGGAGTACGTCCCCGCCGAAGCGTAGACGTGCGATGGATTCTGCGACGTCGACGTGCCGCCGTCGCCGAAGTTCCATGACCACGACGTCGCGCCGCTCGATGTGTCGGTGCAGACGAACGTAGTCACGCCGGCAACTCCGGCCGAGGGGGATACGACGAACGACGCCGTCACCGATGAGCCGACCGTGACGTTGGCGATGTTTGATGCCGGGGACTCGCCGGAAGCATTGAAGGCCACGACATAAATTCGATACGCACCGGTGCCGACATTGGAGATCGATGCTCCTCGGCTGCCCGCCGCGAGATCAGGCGTGAGCCGGGCGAAGCCACCGTTTCCGGCGGCCAGGTAAACGCGATAACCGGTCTCGTTGGTAGCGTTGTCGAGCCAGGCCAGATTGACCGTCGATCCGGAAGCCGCGGCGCTCAGCGACGCCGGCGCGGCCGGAGCAGACTCCTGATCGGGCGGCGGCGTCGAGGTGCCGCTGGGATAGAGCCAGCGTGCCGCGACCTGATCGTCGGTGCGAAGAACGGGACCGCCGCCGCTGACCGATGCGAACATGAGCGCCGAGCTGTCCGCGCTGTGGCCGAAACCGAGCGTGTGGCCGAACTCGTGGGCCACGATCTCCGCCAGCGTGGCGCTGGAGATGCCGGCGGTCGGCGTCACACCATCCTGAATGGTCAGGTTTCCCTCGCTGATGACGAAGGGGTGATAGATCTGCGCGATGTGCGCGGCGTCGGCGGTGAACGGCGCGGTCCAGGTCATCGTGCCCGTCACGCCGTTGAAGCCGCCCTGTCCGACGACGCCGCCGGTGGACGGGTTGAAGGTTCCGCTGATCTCGTTTTTCGGATCGTTGAAGAGCACTTCATTGACGCCGTTCGGCGCCGCGAGACCGCCGGGCGATCCGCTTCCAGCGCCGGTGTAGACGTATTTGATCTTCGCCGCGCTGTAGCTGTTCCAGGCGCTCATGGCCTGCTGGATTTCGGTCGTGCCGCCGCCGGTGTAGCCTGATTGCGTGCCGCAGCTGACCCACGAGGCGCTGCCGCCTCCATCGAATACGCTCCAGCGATACACGGTCCCCTCCTGGATCAGCGTGAACTCCGGCTTGATCACGCGGCCGGTGGCATTCGTCGCGGCCGATTCGAGATCGCGCTGCAGCACCGGGTTGGCCACGCCGTAGTTGTTCCCGGAAACGCGGCCGGCAACACGATCGGTGACGAACGACTCGAAGGCGGTGGCGTCGCGCTGGATGTTTTTCGAAACGATCGGCTGGAATGAGGCGTCGAGCAGAACGACGTCGCCGGCCGTATCGTCGCGAACGAGCAGACGCCGGCCATTGGCGGCGCGCTGTTCGCTGAACTTGCCGACAAACAGATCGATCGTCTGGTAATCGCCGCGCGGCGTTGGCGTGAGAAAAGCCATGACCCGCTCGCCCGGTGTGTACGCTGGCGTTCCGAAGATTTTGGTGATGCGGCCGTCGAGCTCGCCGCCGACTTCGCGAATGGTCAGCTCGCCAGCGGCGTCGCCCTTGATCGTGCGGTCGACGGCCAGCTTCGTTTCGGTCCAGGTGCCATTGCCGCGAAGCACCGGCATCGAACTGATGACGGTTCCTTCGACGATCAACGGAGACTTGCGGATGAGCTGCTCGTCAGTGGGAAGGACGATGGTCGTGGCGGAGGCCGCGGAGGCAATGAGCAACAAGACACACGTCGGCCAGTACACCCGGAAGCGCTTCAGCATTCGGTCTCCTGATTGGGGCAAACCTCTCCCACTGTACGCCGGCGTGAGTCCGGGAGGGGAGCGGTGAGGATCATCGATCGTTGGAAGTTATTCGGCGTTAACCGGCAACCGCGCTGATACCATTCCAGCAAACCCAAATGTTGAATGTTGAGTGTTCAATGTTGAATGTTGAATGAAACGGGTGCCGGCCTCTTCGGTCCCTCATTCAACATTCAACATTCGCCATTCAACATTGAGGTTTTCCAAAACACATGCTCCAGCCTGACTCGATGCTCGGTCCCTATCGGATCGTGAGCCTTCTCGGCGAAGGCGGCATGGGGGCGGTCTATCGCGCCAAAGACACGCGACTCGGGCGCGACGTGGCCGTCAAGATCCTCACCGCGCTCACGCTCAGCGATCAGGAGCGGGTGCAGCGTTTCGAGCAGGAAGCGCGCGCCACCGGGATGCTCAATCATCCCAACCTGCTGACGATTTACGACGTCGGC
>Ga0157378_10002925_pt1 | contig 15193 bp, 13 predicted proteins | sample M65metaG_FD_115309 | JGI IMG/M metagenome (GOLD analysis project Ga0157378, IMG submission 115309) | Miscanthus rhizosphere microbial communities from Kellogg Biological Station, Michigan, USA - M6-5 metaG | ecosystem: Host-associated > Plants > Roots > Rhizosphere > Soil | place: USA: Michigan...
ACCTTCGCTGCGTCCAACCCAGTCACGCTGGCGCTTCAAGACTTTTTCGGGCCAACCTGCTTCGATCTGCTCGATGTCAGCCACGAGTTGCTCAGCGTATTCAGTAATGCGCAGGAACCACTGTTCGAGATCCCGCTTCTCGACCGTGGTGCCACAACGCCAACATATCCCTCCGGACGATTGTTCATTCGACAATACAGTCTGTTCTTTCGGGCACCAGTTAACCTGCGAAGTCTTTTTGTAAGCGAGTCCACGCTCCATCATCTTCAGGAAGAACCACTGGTCCCACTTATAGTAGTCAGGGCGATGCGCCGCGATCTCGCGTGACCAGTCGTAGCTGATTCCGAGGCGTTGCAACTGTCCGCGCATGTGGACAATGTTCTCCTCGGTCCAGTCACGCGGATTCACGCCGCGCTTGATTGCCGCCTGTTCAGCTGGTTGTCCGAAACTGTCCCAGCCAATCGGGTGCAGAACGTTGAAGCCCTGGAGACGTTTGAACCAGGCAAGGGCATCGCCAATCGAATAATTTCGGACATGGCCCATGTGCAGGTAGCCGGATGGGTACGGAAGCATTTCGAGGCAGTAAAACCTTTCGCGGTTGTCGTCAGCGCTGACCTCGAAGGCGCGTGTTTCGTTCCAATGCTTCTGCCACTTATCTTCGATCTGTTCTGGAAAGTATTTTTCGTCCATAGCTTTATCCAATCCTACACTTAACACGTTTCACCGGGCAGTAACAAAAGCTAGTGCACTGCGCGAAAAGACTGAGTTGATTTGTAAGTTTTCGCCGCTCCGCGGATACACGCGACTACGCGTGATGCAGAAGCGGCACCGTTAGGAGGAGTTTGGTATGTATGGAGGTCCAAATCATTTGCACGAATTGTAACGAACCCAGAAGGAATCAGTCTAGCAAAATCCCAGGGCCGCGAGAGTCTTGACTACGCCGGCTTCTTAAGATGCTCTTCCATATACGCACGTAGCAACAAGTTGATTCGGGTTTGATATCCAGGCCCCTGCCTGCGATACCATTTCACAACATCACTGTCGATTCGTAGAGTCAGTTGTTCCTTCCTAGGTACTGGTTGCAAGTTTCGTCTTACTACTGCCTTGGCAAACATCTTAGGTGTTATTGCAGGGATCTCTGACAGATCGATGTTTTTATCATCCATTGCGGCAAGGCGCTTTAAGTCAGTTTTTGATTTCTTTGAAATAGTTGGCTTCTTCATGCTTTAGCGCCTTCCTTGCTGAGATGATTCTGATGGCCTCGTCGGTTTCAGTATGTGATATTGCAACAACAATTCCATTGAGGATGCCTAGCGTAAAGAACCTTCGCTCATTGTAGTCGTAGCGATCATCGACCACGCTCACCGTCAACTCCTCAAAGACCCCTTCGAGATCGGCGAAATCAATTCCGTGATGACGATAATTCGCGCGACGCTTGGTTTCGTCCCATTCAAAACGCATATCAGTGTAGTTACAGTCTGTAGCTACGTCAATTTTTCATCTTAGAACTCAGAAACAAACGATCTCAACCTTTCCAAGTTCTTAACATCCATTCGCGGGTCGTCGTAAGGAGTTTCCAGGATAAATGCGCAGTGGCGCAGTTTCGGATGCTGGGCCACGCGCTTCAGGGCGTCGCGTCCAATATGTCCTTCGCCAATATGCCAGTGTCTGTCGACTCTGGAGTTGTAAACCGCACGTGAATCATTGAAATGAATTGCGCGAACATTTTTTAAGCCAACCGTTTGCTGCATCCTTTGAATTAACGCTTCCAATCCGTCCTCTTCGCGAATGTCGTAGCCGGCAGTAAAGGCATGTGCGGTATCGAAGCAGACTCCAAGTTGCAGTTTTGGGCAGGCGTCCATGATGGCGCGTAAATGTTCGAAGCGATGTCCAATGCATTCGCCTTGTCCGGCCGTGTTCTCAAGCAGAATGCGAAACGAACCGAGCTTTAGGCCTTTGCACGCAGTCTTCAGACTCTTAGCGCACAGCGCAATGCCGTCGGCTTCACACGCACCACGAGCACTGCCTGGATGCACCACGAGATAGTCGACGCCCAAGGCTAACGCTCGCTCAACCTCTTCACGAAACGACTCGCGAGATTTGATCAGCAACGCCTCGTCAACTGCCGCAAGGTTTACCAGGTAGTTGCAGTGAATCAGGACCGGCGAAATCCTGGTGAGCTTTCTGGTTTGTTTGAATAGGAGAACGTCGTCAGGCGATAGCGGCTTAGCCATCCACCCGCGTGGGTTACGCGAAAAGATTTGAACGGTGTCGCAGCCTGTGTCTTTAGCCACGAGCAAGGCGTCGTGAAGTCCGCCTTTGATTGGGGCGTGAAAGCCGATGCGAGGACGATGTTGCATTTAGTTGAACGAGCGAAATACAGATGAGGCTATGAGCCAAGGGTACCTCCAAGCGCTTGCGGCCCAAAGCCCAGGGTTGACCTGCTTTGACGTCGACCCTGGGGGATCGACGTTTGGACTCAACCCCAACTGGGTTGCGACCGATTTATGTCCGCAAAATTTGGAATGTTCGCCGAGGACGCAACCCCGTTGGGGTTGATTTCAATTCCATGGAGATCGCCCAGGGTTGAAGCAACCCTGGGCTTTGAGACGCAACCGCTTCGCGGTATCAGGAAACCCGAAACCCGCAGCCAGAAATCCGCAATCCCAAATCCTCTAGCCTTCAGTTCCCCTGCTCTTCCATTACCCTCAACATATTCCCACCAAGAATCTTGTTCACATCGCTTTCTGAGTAACCTCGCTTTAGCAACTCCCGCGTGAGGTTCGGAAGATCGGCGACCGTTGCAAGATCTGACGTCGTCGCCTGAACACCGTCAAAGTCTGAACCGATGCCCACGTGATCTACCCCAACCAACTTCACGATGTGATCAATATGATCGACGATCCGTGACACAGTTACCGGAGGCAAGCGTCGCGCGTATTGTTCCGCTCTCACTCGATCACGCGCCAACTTCTTGTGAACGACATCACCGGGTTCATTCGCGGAAGCCTCTTGAACCAGCGGCGCTATCTCAGCATCAAGCTGTTTCTTCTTCTGACTCCAACCTGGTTCGATGTGCTCAGGATAGAAAATCACATTCACTACACCACCAGTTTTAGCCAATGCACGAATCATGTCGTCAGTCAGATTTCGCTGAACGTCAGCAATCGCCCGACAAGCAGAATGTGTCGCCACGACAGGTTTAGTTGAAGTGTTTACGATGTCCCAGAACGTTTTGTCAGACACGTGTGAAACGTCGACCATCATTCCCAAACGGTTCATCTCGCGAACGACGTCCTTCCCGAACTCGTTCAACCCGCGCGTTGATCCAGCTTCATCGCCAGACGATCCAGCCCAGCTGGTGCTGACACTCCAAGCGGGTGACATGTAACGCACGCCCAGCTGGTAATAACGTTCGACGTTTTCCAGTTTCTCATCGATTGCATAACCACCCTCGAGACCTAGAAGTGCGGCAATCTTTCCCTCGTTCGCGGCCTTTCGAACATCGCTCGCTGTCGTTGCCAGAGCCCACGTTTCAGGGTGCTTTTCGGCCAACTCCCGAACGGCGGCGATTTGGTCGTCGGCCCTTTTCATCGCTTTCGCTCCGCCAATTCCAAATAACTGCGGCTCGACCCAAATCGAAAAGAATTGCGCATCTAGCCCGCCGGCCTTAGCGCGAACTGCATCAAGATGACCGTCCTTTAGCTCCTGTTGCAGGTCGACGTGTTCATCAAGAACTCGCTGAACCGTATCCGCATGCATGTCGATGGCAATCGCCCGAAAGTGAATGGCCAATGGATCGTTACTGTTTTTTGTGGTGTCTAGCTGGTTCTGATTTGGTTGAGTCATACTGTGCTGGCGGCATCCGATTGAAAACACTGAGAACGCGAAAAGCGTTATTAAAACACAACTCATGTAGCGCTCTGGAATGATTGTTGGAAGGCGTTGGGATTTAATAATCTTTAATCTAAGGGACACTGGTTTTGATGTTACGGAAGCACTGTTCTGACAGGCAAGCGTTCTTGCAAACCAAAGTCCAACTGCTGTATTGTGCCGTGTCCACTTACAAGGGTTTGAAAGACCGAAGTTTTGATTTTTGTTGAATATTTTGTACACCGCAACACAAGACTTCTCTTTCCTAATCGAGTGTTTTCTGAAGGAGAAAATCGAACATGTTCTCAAAAGATGGCAAGGCGAAAGACGTGGCAACTCCACGCATTTGTGACGTCGTTTGGCACAACGGGGAATTCATAAAATGGAATGACGCGCGAGTGCACGTGATGTCACACGTCCTGCACTACGGCTCAAGCGTTTTTGAGGGCATCAGGTGTTATTCAACGACTCGTGGCTCGGCAATTTTTCGACTCCGCGAACACATGCAACGTCTTTTGAACTCGGCAAAGATTTACCGCATGGAGCACCCGTGGACTCTCGATCAACTTTGCGACGGCGCAGTTGAACTGGTGAAGCGCAGCAATATGGATCATTGCTACATCCGTCCGATTCTGTTTCGCAGTCTCGACGAAGCTAATCCGGCGTTTGGCGTTAACCCGTTTCCGAACCCGCTGGCCTGTTACATCGGAGCGTGGGACTGGGGCCAGTATCTTGGTGAAGAAGCAATCGAGCGCGGCGTTGATGTGTGCGTTTCGACCTGGAATCGCCTGACACCCAATTCGATGCCTGCCATGGCCAAGAGCGGCGCCAACTACATGAATTCACAGCTCATCAAGATGGAAGCGCTGTTGAACGGATTCGCCGAAGGAATTGCACTCGACGATCGTGGTTATGTCTCCGAAGGTTCGGGCGAGAACATCTTCATGGTTTCCGGCGACGTCGTGTTAACTCCGCCACTCTCGTCGTCAATTCTTCCTGGCATCACCCGCGATAGCGTGGTCCAAATCTGCCATGAACTAGGAATCACAGTTAAGGAACGGACAATCCAACGTGCCGCTCTTTACCTTGCCGATGAGTTGTTCTTCTCAGGCACCGCAGCAGAAGTAACGCCAATTCGCTCCGTTGATCGGATCACAGTTGGCGCTGGTGGACGCGGCCCGATTACGGCAAAGATTCAGAAAGCGTTTTTCGAGATCACAAAAGGCGAGCGTAAGGCTCCGGGCGACTGGCTGACATACATCAACGAGCCAAAGGAAAGCGCGAGCAACAATGGCTTCTCGGGCAAGGTTGAAGCGGCTGGTGAGCCGGTGTTGAGCTATCAAACCGCACCTAACGAATAAAGTTCGAGAGTAAAGAGGTCACCAAACAGTGGGTCTGGAGTAATCCAGCCCACTGTTTTTCCTTACAGAATGAATTATTGACTGGCTTCAGGCCGCCAAGCTATAGTCAAACCAAGGTTGGTCTTAAGGACAAACCTCGCCCCAACCAGAATCTCAGCGTCCCTTCCGGCGCTAATTCTCCAAAACATCTACTTCGTATTTAGCTCAGAAAGAGCTGTACGCTATCCATGGCCGCCAAAATTGATGATCTTCTGCGAATTGCGACCGGACAAGGCGCATCCGATCTTCACCTGAAAGTCGGTGCTTTTCCGTTTATGCGAATTGGCGGCGAACTCCACCCGGTCGCGGACGCCCCTCGTCTGAAACAAGAAGACACACTCGACATGGCGTTCACCATGATGTCGAATCGCCAAAAACAGAGATTCAAGGAAATCTCAGAAGTCGACATAGCCTATGGCGTTACCGGTCTGGGACGTTTCCGCGCCAACATCTTCCAGCAGCGAGGCACGGTCAGCATCGTATTGCGCGTCATCCCCGATCAAACAAAAGGCGTGGCTCAACTTGGTTTGCCACCAGTAATCGAAAAGATCGCTGAGGAGCGTCGCGGACTTATTCTGGTAACTGGTGCGACCGGTTCCGGTAAGTCGACCACGCTCGCGGCAATGATCGACTGCATCAACGCATCACGCAGCGGTCATATCGTCACCATTGAAGACCCCATCGAGTTTCTACACCGCGACAAAATGTCGTTCGTCACTCAACGAGAAGTCGACGTCGACACGCGATCCTTTGCGGAGGCTCTGCGTGGCGCGCTTCGCCAGGACCCCGATGTGATCCTCGTCGGTGAAATGCGTGACCACGAAACGATCGAGACAGCGTTGACTGCAGCCGAGACGGGTCACCTCGTGCTCTCAACATTGCACACGCTTGACGCCACTGAAACGATTACTCGTATCGTCTCGTCATTTCCCTCTCATCAACAGAGGTCAGTGCGTATTCAGTTGGCCGGAATTTTGAAAGCCGTTATCTCGATGCGACTGGTCCGTGCGGCAAAAGGTGCTGGACGTGTCCCGGCAATCGAGGTGCTGGTTTCGACAGCGTTCATTCGTGATCACATCATCAACGAAGAAAAGACCTACATGATACGTGAGGCAATTGCCGCCGGAACTTCACAATACGGAATGCAGACGTTTGACCAGTCGTTGTTCCACTTGTTGCAGTCGGGTTTGATCACATTGGAAGAGTCACTTCATAACGCGACAAATCCTGACGAGTTCAAGATGCGAGTATCTGGTATCTACTCAGCTGACAACGAAAGGACGAATCTGACAACACCCAGCAGGTCGAACGAACCGCCCCCACAGCCTACAAACGACCGCGAAAACATCTTCGTCAAACACTAACGGTCCCCTTCTAGTAAGGGAATCGCGCGTTTACTATTCGGCGTAACGCGACAGCGGAACTCCATCTAGTCCAAAGGCCTCCGGATTCTCACCAATGATAGCGGCGGCAAAGAATTGAGGGACGTAGCCGGCAACCTCGTTTTGAAATTTGTCGCCAAGCTCTTTTCTCTTATCAAACATCGTCCAGAAATTTCTGTCGTAGTTTCCAGTTTCTCTTAGTTTGCGAAGCGTCTCGCGCACCCACTCCGCACCAGTCGTATAGCTCAACAACACAAGCGTGAGACTCTGCGCGTCATCGCCAAGCTCTGCAATTCGATCCGCCATATAGTGCGCAGCCGCCGGCGTCATCTTTTCCGCATCACACATCTGATTTCTGGGCACACCGTATAGTTCGGCAGTTCCTGGCATAAACTGAAATAGTCCTTTCGAACCATTCTCGTTTTCGTAACAAGTCTCATAATTTGACTCAATCATCGGTAGGTAAACACCGATGATGACAGGCACTTTACGTTCTCTGAATGACCGTCCGATCGTCGGGAGGAAAGGCCGTGCGCGGGCAAAAGTAGCGGACACATTACTAGTACGTGTCAGGTAACGATCCACCCTTCTTTTGATTGCATCCCGCGCATCGGCGTTAAGTTTCGCTGGACGCTCACCCATCAAGGTTGAGATCCGCTGTTCCTCACGATCGATAAATGCGAGTTTTTCCGGCTCACTCATCTGCGAATAGAGCTTTGGAACCGAAACCACTGAGTGAGCAACCGATGACTTATTGGCAAAGCGCTGGTGCATAACTCCCCAAGTCACCCCAAAGAGAAGCATCGTCACAATGGCAGTCGCAAAAACCCATCGCCTTCGCGACCTCGCCGGTGTCTTCGTATTCGAGTTGGCGATTTGCTGGTCGCGCAATGTAGAGCTTGCGTGTTTGAGGTCTGTCAGAAGGGCATTTGCAGTCTGGTATCTGTCGTCAGTGTTCTTGGCGAGACACTTATCAAGGATTGTCTGTATTGCTTCACCCAGAGACAACGGCTGCGGCTCGCGTTCCAGGATTGCAACCATCGTGTCTAGTCGAGTTGCCGCAGTGAACGGCAAACGACCACTTAGCATCTCGTGGATAACTACCCCAAAACTCCAAAGATCACTGCGCTCATCAACGTTTAGCCCACGCGCCTGTTCAGGGGACATGTAACTAACAGTCCCCATCACTACGCCGAGCTCAGTCTTAGTTGAACTAGTCGCAGAACTCTCGGTTGTGGGTTCGATCAGTTTTGCTATTCCGAAGTCGAGCAACTTCACAATCCCATCCGGCCGTCGCATGATGTTCTCGGGCTTGATGTCTCGATGAATAATTCCGGCAGAGTGCGCAGCAATGAGAGCAGCACAGACCTGCTCGGCAATTTCAAGCGCGAGGTTTGGCGTCAGTTCATTACGAGAAATTAGGTCGCGTAACGTTTCGCCGTCGATGAATTCCGTAGCAATGAAGCGAACGCCATCGTGTTCACCAACTTCATGAATTGTGATGATGTTGGGATGGTTGAGTCCCGAAGCAGCACGCGCTTCCTTACGAAAACGATTCAAGCGAAGGTCATCACTTATGTAATCGGGAAGCATCTTCAGAGCTACCAAGCGATTTAGCCTCTGATCCTCGGCCAGATAGACTTCACCCATTCCTCCAATACCGAGTCGCTCTTTGATTCGGTATGGCCCAAGCTCTCGGCCAATGTTGTTGTCTCCAAGACTAAACAGTATCTCGGCATCAGACATCAAAGCCGACTGCTCTATGAAATCACCAGACTCCTCGTAAGCTTCAGCCAGCGAACTAACTTCTCGAGTGAGTTCGTCATCGCCTTCGCAGGCCTCAGCGATGAAGGACTTCCGTTTTGCCGACGGCAAGTCGAGTACTTGCTGAAGCACCGTATCGATCTGTTGCCACTGTCCGGAAGTCATTTTTTGAGCTCTCTGTACAGCCACGCCTTTGCGGCACGCCAATCACGTCTAACAGTCATCAGTGAAACACCCAACACGTCAGCTGTTTCTTCCAAACTCAAACCGCCGAAATAACGCAGCTCGACTACCTTGCTCTTTCGATTATCAATCGCAGCGAGTATTGATAATGCTTCATCTAGTGCTACTAATTCGGACGCCCGCTCAACGGACATTACGTCAGAATCCGACAGCGAAACTTGGGTCAAGGCTCCGCCGCGTTTTGCGTAGCCACGACGACGGGCATGGTCCGTAAGTACATGACGCATTACTTGCGACATTACAGCGAAGAAGTGGTTCCGACTTTCCCAATGTATTCGCTGTTCATCAACTAAGCGGGAGTAAGCTTCATTAACGAGTGCGGTGGTTTGCAGGGTGTGGCCATTCCGTTCGCGTTGCATGTAGCGATGAGCGATGTGTCGGAGTTCGTCATAAACAAGCGGTGTCAACCTCTCGAGTGCGTCCTTGTCTCCGGCACGCCACTCGAGTAACAGGTCAGTCAAATTCGGTGTTGAATCGATTGCCATCATCACATCACAACGAAGTGCGGCGATTCTAGCACCATTTTTCCGGCTAATCCGGCAGCTAAACTTTCTCAAAACTCGATGAACACTTTCATCGCGTTTTCTCGCTGATCAGATGGGGAACAAGTTTTCGCACAGCCACATCAACAGTGAGGAACGAATAATGAAATCATCAAACACTTTATTTTTGTCACTCTTAGCCGTGTGCCTTCTCATCCCCACAAGCACTGCCAAGGCACAAACAAACCAGGTGTACCAACAGATGAGTGCCTCTCAACGCGCTAGCTTTGTCTCGACCAAGGCAAAGGAGATTGGCCATCGAATTTCCGATGGGGAGTATCAGTTCACCGCCAACTTTGAGACGGAAATTCAAGCGTCGCTGGACTCCTACGTTCGACGCCTTAACAATTCCAAGCCCGGCGATACGGATACGAAAATAATAATTGAACGAGGACAGAAGCAGGCGCCACTGATCATGAGCACATTCAAGGCGCAAGGAGTCTCTCCACTAATCGGACTCTATTTGCCATGGATTGAGTCTGCGTACGTGAATATTTCAACCCCAAATCCTTCCGGCTCGATCGGAATGTTTCAATTCCTGCCGCAGACCGGAGCACTTCTGGGCCTGACACCTGATGACTTGTTGGACGTGGAGAAGGCGGCTGATGCCGCAGCGCGTTACATCGCCGGCGGTATCAAGAAGTTTGACCAGGACAGCATGAAGGAGGCGCTCGCGCTCCTCGCTTACAACCGTGGTGAGTACGCTGTCCAAAATGACCTGACTCAAGTGCTTGGCGAAAAGAGCAACAGTTGCAGCATCTGTGTGCTCACTGAGCAACGCGACAAGCTAGACAAATCATTCAACAACGAAAGCGTATATTACGTGCCCCGTTTCTTTGCCGCAGCGATCCTGGGTGAAAACCCACAAGCGTTTGGTCTGACATCGCCGCCGCTCTCTTCATTTGGAACGGGGCACTAGTTCACACGCATCCGTCTCATCACGCGCACTCCGTGACGCCAGTCTTCGTTGATGTCGAAGCGATAGATCTCAATGTCGTTGGCGATGCATTGAGCAAGCGTTTGGAACGACGGGTGAACTCGCAACGTCGGCGCGACCAGGTAGACCAACGGAGATTCGTCTCGGATTCTTCTCTCACCGAAGAGCTTCGCCTTGGCTATGTGACCGCGCCGGCGATGTGCCTCTACACGTCGCCAGTAATCAGCGCCCTGCAACACGTGCTCGCGGTCTTCTGACACTTTCAACTCGATCACAACGAGTCGCCCATCCTGCCTGAGGGCCAAGAGGTCTATCGGCCTGATTCCAAACTTACCGCCACGTGCGGTGCGAAACTGCGCGTGAAGCGGAGCAATAATCAGCCCCGGGTCCAACCGTGTGATGTCTTTCCTTAATAGAGACTCCAGCCAGGCTTCGGCTGCGCTTCGATAAAAAGCATGACGATGGTCGAATGCGTTTGCAGATCGATACTCCTTAAGATCGCGGAGCAAATTTTGCCAGGCGTCAAGCGACGAAGCATCAAGCATTCGCCGATGCGCACTGTCGATTCCAAACCACACGGTCTCGGTCTCCAGGAGTGATCTCACGCGTGCGAAAGGCAGTCCAAAGTAACGAAGCGTTTCACCATGACGTGCGTGAACAACGTCAATCGCGTTTGGCTCCTCCTCGATTATCTTCAAAACCACCTTCGTGAGATTTGCCGCCGGCACTGGCGGAAAGCGAGCCAGCCTCCGCTTCCACAACTCCCGACGTTCAGGACAGTCCACTTGCAAGAGTCCGGTAAGATCGTCGTCAACAGTGAATACGCGAATCAACTCGCGAAGGCCGGGTCGTAACAGGGCAACCCGATGAAACGTCGCCTTCAACGAGTCGTTCGACACGATGAGCCACAGCTGTTCGATGTATGGCGGCTTGATTCTGTCAGCCGTTCGTCGGAACCAGAGCAGGGCGGCCGATAGAAAAGCATCGATCGAAGAAGGATGACTTTTGATTACTGACGCGGTCACTGCAATTCGCATCTGCTTACGACGCAGAAGAATTCGGGCATAGCGACCTGGTGCCCCGCGTCGAATACCGGGGCTCAACGCGCAACGCTCAATTCTTGTTTCGGGCTGAAATGCGGTAGCAAGTTCAGCCAGTTTGTAACAGCGAACCTGACGAGCGGCTCTAATAGTTGCAGCAACCGCCTTCGCAGACGCACGCGGGACCAGCTCAATCAACGGCAGCTCGGCACCCATGCGTCGCGAAGCTTGCAGAGTGAGTGTCTGGCCGTCCCACTGCCAGCTAAGTATCTTCCAGGACCGACTTCCCTTCTCGGTCCAACATGTAAGGATTAATCGTCTCTGCGAAATGGTTAAATCAATTTCGTTTCTGCGAAGAGCATAGGCTTCGGTCTGGCCCTGTGTGCAGAACCATTCGACGTGCTCTCGAATAAGCGCGGTCATGTGTTGACGAGCGGATTCCGCTGCGGCAGAGCTTGTGAGGAGTTGGAACATAGGTTGTGAGGAACAACTGGTTCACTTTGGTGCCTTCTCTGCGTTCACAGAGAAGTCCACCTGACCAATCTTCTACCGTGTGCTACATTTTTGGTCAACTAGATCGGCACTATTTAGACAAGGAAACTAATGAAGAACGTTTATCTGGCAGGGGCAGTACGAACACCGATCGGGAAGTTTGGCGGCACACTCTCGTCGTGGACGGCCGCTGATTTGGGTGTTGCAGTTGCCAGGGAAAGTTTAAAGCGAGCTGGTATACCCGTTGAGAAGGTCCAGGATTCCATCTGGGGTTGTGCACGCCAGGCTGGTGGCGGACCAAACGTCGCCCGGCAAATAACCTTTCGAACTGGCGTGCCGGAAACAGTCCCCGCTTTCACAGTCAATCAAGCGTGTGCGTCCGGGTTAAAAGCGATCATCCTTGCTGCACAGGAGATCATGCTCGGTCGCGCAAATGTCGTACTCGCAGGTGGTACCGAAAGCATGTCGCGAGTCCCATACTTTGCCGAAGGCGCAAGGTGGGGAATGCGGTTGGGTAACACTCAACTGGTCGACGGTATGTACCGCGATGGCTTCAATGATCCATTGTCTGGACTGGTGATGGGTGAGACTGCCGAAAACTTAGCTCGCCAATATTCGATATCGAGAACCGAGCAAGATGAGTTCGCGCTGAGATCACAGCAACGAGCTCAAGCTGCCGTCGAGGCGGGCCGCTTTCAATCGGAAGTGTGCTCGCTTGCCATCGAAGGTCGCAAGGGCGCGGTTACTCAGTTCTCTTCAGACGAACACCCTCGCGCAAACACGACCAGGCAGGATCTTGCAAAACTGGCCCCGGTCTTTTCAAAAGAAGGAACCGTAACCGCCGGAAACTCGTCAGGGATCACAGACGGAGCTGCTGCCGTTACCGTTTTGAGTGAGGAGGCTATTAAGGAGTTTGGGTCTTCGCCTCAGGCACGGCTTGTTGACTACGAGATAACTGGAGTTGCTCCGCACATTATGGGTATCGGTCCGGTCCCCGCCATCAGAACATTGTTGGGACGACAAAAACTGACTCTTGATGACATCGATCTAATCGAGCTCAACGAAGCCTTTGCGGCACAGGTTATTGCTTGCGATCGCGAACTTGGATTTGACAGCGACAAGCTGAACGTAAATGGCGGCTCGATTGCGCTGGGCCACCCCATCGGATGTACTGGTGTGCGTATCACGACCACGCTCTTACTGGAGATGGAAAGGCGCAAGGCTAAGTTGGGGCTCGCGACTCTCTGTGTCAGCGGCGGTATGGGTTTGGCGGTCCTGGTGGAAAGAGTGTGAGCACTCATCTATATCTAAAGTTTGCACTTCTGATCGTCAGTCTTGGCTTATTTTGTTCGTGCTCAGGTGTTACACGATCCTCAGATAATGCGGCCCCAAACAATCAGCTCGTTTCTTCTACGCCACCCTTCAAGACCAAAGAACCTGAACACTACCAGGCGATACGGACGATCACTTCCACCGATTCATCCGGCGCAACTTCAATCAGCAAAACGTTGATAACTCGCGATGGCGACTTGCGCAGGGAAGAAATCGAACGCGAATCGTCACACAAGATCGTTATTCTTGAGTTGGAGCAAGGAAGATTTGTCTTGTTGCCAGACGCAAAGATCTATACGGAATCGTTCGCTGCGGTTGAAGAGGTGAAACACGACCTTAGCGACTCAGGCGGATCTCCCGAACGACTTTTGCACCAGGAGCCGATCTCCACGAGCTACCAAACGATCGGTAGCGAAACAATCGCAGGTCGTAGTACCACCAAATATCGAATCGTTGTTAACATTTCGACTTCGGAAAACGTCAGCAGGAGTGAGACGCTTATGTGGATTGACGAAAATTACGGGATGCCAATCAGGTCTGAAACAAAAACGGACGATGGCAGTAAGCAGGTAATGGAACTAACGAACATTACGCTGAGTGTAGACAAGAGTCTTTTTAGAATGCCCGAAGGTTATGAAAAGGTTGCAACCTTCGAATTTCGCCGCCGACTCGGAAAAACCGAGACTCGCTAAACTCAGGGATGAGTAGCAACCCACCAGGGCAACGACGGCATCCGAAATGAGGTTCAATCGACCCGCCCACAATCTCCCTGATACATTGGAATTAAGATCTGATCGGAAGAAAGGTTTTGGTAGTGATTAGAAAATCTCTGAAGTTAGTTACTCTCATCGCAGCACTTGTTGTCAGTCTGCACGCAAATGGGTTGGCCCAAACACGGTCGCGCCCTTCTCCGCCAGTTGCGCCCAGTCTTTTGTCAGCGCTGCCTGAGTCGGATGCTGTAGCCCAGGTAAAAGTGAAGCGACTGCTCTATGAGGTGTTGCCTAGTGTTATGGCCAACAACCCGGCCAAACTTGCGGAACTGAATGCAAACATCGACAACTTTAAGACGCGCACCGGTCTCGATCCGAGAACGTTTGACCAACTTGCGATTGGCGTGCGCTACACCTATCCAACGGAAGGAATCACCAAACTCATCACTGCCGGATTAGCTAAAGGGACCTTCAACGCCGGAGCAATGGTGGCAGCCGGAAGACTGGCGTCGAATGGTAAATACCGCGAGGAGAAATACCAGGGTAAGAGTGTCTATATCTTTACACTCGATGAGAGCATCAGGCTGTTTGGGATTATCGATCTCAAACTCCGCGAACTGGCTGCGTCGCCAATCGACGCCAATACACTCGCGCTCGGCGATCCAAACAGTGTGCGAAGCGTGATCGATGCCAGTGCCGGACGGAAACGCAACAACGTCGATCTCATCGCGCTCGCTACTCGCAATCCCGGTGCGATCATCGGCTTCGGCGGGAACATCTCGCCTCAAGTACTGAAGAACCTCGATGTGGGTAACGCGTCGTTTGCCGGTGACCTTTCCGGCGTCAGGCAGGCGTATGGCTCCGTAGACACAAACGAAAAAGATGTAGCCATATTCATTGGCGCAAAGACCGTCGACGCGGACTCGGCAAAGAACCTTGGCGATACGATTGAGGGGCTCAAGCAGTTTGGGGCTTTGTTTATGGGTCGGCTGACGGGCGCAAAAGGAGTGCTCGCTAAGAGTGCTCTGACAAATCTGAAGATCACCACGCAGGCAAACGAGCTTCAAATAACTACTGCCGTGGCTCAAGCCGACATTGGACCACTAATGGGAAACTAAGTAGCGCTGCATTCAGTCTGTGAAGCGCAAGACTTCAAGTTGATAAGTCTCGATCGGGATCATTGGTCATATCATTTTCCATTTTGTCATTTGTCATTTTGGAAGACCTTCGAGCTATTTACACGCCTTCCCGATATGAGAGAAATGGAAAATGGAAAATGATATATGACCAATGATCTTTGTTTCCCCCAGGCTTCCAAACCCCAGCTCCCAGACTGAAGTCTGTGCCACACGCTACTTCAGGGGCATCCGCGGTTCAGTGGGTTCACTAACGTTACAACAGTGGTTGGGTTCGTTGGTGAACTGCTGTTGATCGTGAGCTCGCCGTCAGTCGGATCGTTTGCCACATTACAGAAACGG
>Ga0157378_10002927_pt1 | contig 15185 bp, 12 predicted proteins | sample M65metaG_FD_115309 | JGI IMG/M metagenome (GOLD analysis project Ga0157378, IMG submission 115309) | Miscanthus rhizosphere microbial communities from Kellogg Biological Station, Michigan, USA - M6-5 metaG | ecosystem: Host-associated > Plants > Roots > Rhizosphere > Soil | place: USA: Michigan...
ATAGAAGGCCGCTTGGGACAGAGAATTAGCTTGGATTTAGGCTTAAGTGCTAATGGCGAGATTGGCGACCGCGCAAGAATTAAAAACCGTCCTCTTCCGTGTCGGCAAGATCGAGCTTACGGTAGCTGCGTTCGTTTTCTAAAGTTTTTTGCCGCTTCGCTTCTCTTTCGTTCTCCTCCTGGCATTTCACGCAAAGGCGCGTAAAGGGCAGGATTTTTAAGCGACCCAGTTGGATTTCACCTTCGCAGCTCTCGCAAATACCGTAGGTTTTATCGGCGATCCGCTGGAGGGCGTCGTCGATGGCGACGAGCTTTTCGCGCTCGCGATCGTTGAGAATAAAATTGATTTCTCGATCTCTCTCATCGCTGGCGAGATCGTAGGTGTCGCGGCCTTCGTCTTTCACCCCTTCGGTCTCTTCTTTGACGCGGCCTTGCATTTCTTTCATCAGTTGCCGCTTCATCTCTTCGAGCATATCCGAAGCTTGTTTCAAGAAATCTTTTCGTTGTTTTTTTTCTTTATCGGGATCGGTTTTAGGCATTGATAATCTCACCTATCAGGTCGTAATCGAGGGCACCGGTGATTCTGACATCGACCATTTCGCCGCAAACTGTAGTATCTCCTGCCAAACCTTCCACATATACGGCTCCGTCCACCTCCGGTGCGTGGGCTTGGGTACGACCCGTTGCTTTGTCGGAGTCAAGATCGACCTCGTCGATCATAACGCGCTGAATGCTCCCAATCAAGGCCTCGTTCTTTTTTCGTGAGATCGTTGATTGCAAATCCATCACTTCCTGCCAACGCCGTTCTTTATCTTGTTCCGAAACCTTGCCTGGCATGCGCGCCGCGGCGGTGCCTTCTTCCTCGGAGTACTTGAATACACCGAGTCTCTCGAATTCTGCTTCTTCCACGAACTGCAAAAGTTCCGCGAAATCCGCTTCGCTCTCGCCCGGAAACCCAACGATCAATGACGTGCGCAGGGTCAATCCGGGAATCGATTGGCGCAGTTTACTCACTGCTTCTCGAACGGCGCTGCCGCTTTTGCCCCGGCGCATTCGCTGCAACACCGATTTGCTGCTGTGTTGAAAGGGAATATCCATGTACTTGCAGATTTTAGCGCTGTCGCGGATGAGCTCGAGGAGCGGTAAATCGAGAAAGTTAGGATAAGCGTATAAAAGCCGAATCCACTCGATCCCTGGTACTTTTTCCATTCTGCACAGCAAACGTTCGAGGGTGGTGCTGTCTTTTCGGTCTCGACCGTAAGCGGTGAGATCTTGCGCGATGAGATTGATCTCTTTGACGCCGTTTTGCGCGAGCTCGGCTGTCTCTTCGACCACCGAATCGATCGAGCGGCTGCGGTGCGGGCCGCGCATTTGCGGGATGATGCAGAAAGCACATTTGTGATCGCACCCCTCCGATACTTTTAGAAATGCGGTATAGGAAGGCGTCGATCGTAAACGAGGCGTGGCGTGATCGTAAATGTAACTCGGAACGCCGATAAATTGGCGCCGGGCGGTGTTCGCTTCATGCTCGCGCAGGATTTCGGCGATGCGCGGGACTTCGCCGGTGCCGATGAACAGATCGACTTCCGGTAATTCGGCGGCGAGTTCGTCCGGATAGCGCTGGGAGAGGCATCCGGCGACAACGAGTTTTTTTATTTGTCCCGTTTCTTTGAGTCGCGCCACATCGAGGATGGTATCGATGGATTCTTCTTTAGCGGCGCCGATAAAGCCGCAAGTATTGACGAGGACAATGTCAGCGAGCTCGGGCTCGCGCACCATTTCGAAATTGTTTTTGTGCAGCAGCCCGGCCATGACTTCGGAATCGACCAGGTTACGGGCGCATCCCAAACTGATAATGTTGAATTTTTGTTTGGTCTCGCTCATTGTCCTAGCTCAACCACATCGGCGCCTTTCGGAATCTGCGCGTCAAATAACGAATCCTTTAAGCCGACGCCTTTGCGCATGGCGGAAAAGCGCACGGTCGTCAGATTGCTCGCCGCATCACGCACGCTTACCGAGACGATATCGAAGGATGTCTTGTTGACGCCGAGGAGAATTTCCGTGAATCCTCCGGCCTCGCCCTTGGGTTCGAGGCGCAAGACATACTGATTGTCTTCGCTTGCCTTGAGGGTAGCATTGAAATCCTTTTTCAAATTTCCCAAGCCGAGCAGGAAAGAGAGTGGAATATCGCCGCGAAAAGCATTTTTGAGCGGGCTTTTGATCACTTGATTTTGCTCCGGCTGATAAAAATACAGATGCTTGCCGTCGGCGAGCACGAACTGTCCTTTCGGTTCGTCGTAACGCCAGAGCATCTTGCCGGGACGCTTGAAGGATAGCTTGCCCGATGCTTTGAGACTGCGGTTGAGAGTTTTGACTTCAGTTTCCTGACGGAAGTCCGCGACAAAATCCACCGTCGCGTCGTAATTTTTTTGTAACTTGTCGACGATCGCATCGGCGTTGTTGTTCTCCGCGGCGCCGCTCCATTGCACTAGGGCGAACGCCATAAGCGTTAGTATAAAGAAGCAGGCTATCCATCCAGGCGTCTTAAGCGTCGATTTTTCGTGCATAAACTTCACGGGGTTTGGCGCCGTCGGGGGGTCCGACCACACCGTCTCTTTCCATTTGCTCGATCATCCGAGCCGCGCGATTGTATCCTACCCGCAATCTCCGTTGAATCATAGAGATCGAAGCCTGCTGGGTTTCCGTGACGATCGCGAGCGCCTGATCGTACATCTCGTCATATTCTTCATCGGCTGCCGCCGCCGCTTCGATTTCTCTCTTGGCCTCGAGCACTTCCGGTCGATAGGTTGGCCGGCCCTGCTGCTTGATGAATTTCATCACCCGAAGGACCTCTTGGTCTGAGACAAACGCGCCATGCACCCGGATTATGCGTGCGGTTCCCGGTGGCAGAAAAAGTAAATCGCCATTGCCCAGGAGTTTCTCACCCCCCATAGAGTCCAAAATCGTTCGCGAATCGACACGGGAAGTCACTTGAAATGAAATTCGCGCCGGAAAATTTGCTTTGATCAACCCGGTAATTACGTCCACGGAGGGGCGCTGAGTCGCGAGAATCAAATGAATGCCCGCGGCGCGCGCTTTTTGCGCCAGCCTCGTAATGTATTCCTCGATATCGCGTCCTACCGTCATCATAAGATCGGCCAATTCATCGATAATGATCACGATTCTCGGCAGTTTTTCATGCACGAGCGGGGCGACCGGGGAAAGATTGCCACCGACGACGGGCGTTTCTTCTGTTGCTTCCGGCTCCATTAGATCGATGACGCTTCTCTTGCTGCCGGCTTCTCTTTCGAGCGTGCGATTGTAATTGTCGATGTTGCGCGCTCCTTTGTCCCTCATTAGACGATAGCGGCGGTCCATTTCATCCATTGCCCAAAAGAGCGCCGCGGCTGCCTTTTTTGGATCGGTCACGACCGGCACCAGTAAGTGCGGGATATCTTCATAAACCGTGAGCTCGAGCATCTTTGGGTCGACCATGATGAATTTCACGTCCTGTGGGCTCGACTTGAAAAGAATGCTCAAAATCATCGCGTTGATCGAAATCGATTTGCCGGTGCCGGTGGCGCCCGCGACGAGTAAATGGGGCATCCTGCCGAGATCGGTCGCGAACGGCGTGCCGCCGATATCTTTGCCGAGTGCGAGGGTAATCTTCGAGTCCGTGCCACGATAGCTTTCGCTTTCAATTACTTCGCGTAAATAAACCGTTTCGCGGCGCGGGTTGGGAATCTCGATGCCGACTACTGATTCACCGGGGATCGGCGCCAGGATGCGCACGCTCACGGCGCGCAGCGCCATGGCGAGATCATCCGCCAGCATCACGATGCGACGTACTTTGACGCCCGCCGCGGGCTTGAATTCGTACATGGTGATGACCGGACCGGGACGCACCGCCACCACTTCGCCTTCGACGCCAAAATCCTCGAGCTTCTTTTGCAGGATGAGCGAATTGGCGTGGAGCGTTTCTTTATCGATCTTAAATTGCTCGCCTTCGGAGGGATCCAACAACTCTGACGGCGGCAGCTTATAGCCTTCGCCAACCTCCGGGAGCTTGAATTGCTCCGGCGGCAGCGCCGGCTTTTTTGGCAGCTTTTTCGCCGTCGGGTCGTCTTTGACTTCATCTTTCAAGACGATCGGCGGCGGGATGTAGTCCTTTTTTTCTTTCTTGGTATTCTCGCCTTTGCGTTTGTCGCTCTTGTCCTTAAACTCCTTTAGCCGATTGTTAATGGCGGGAACGAACGACTTTCTGAAATCGACAAAGCTCTTTTTGGTATGGCCGATCAGATCGAATAACGAGTGTTGCGTGAGCACCATCACCGACAAAAGCATCGTAAAGCAGGCGATCAGGACCGCACTCAACCGGCCGAAAAGAGGAACCAGAACGCTTTCATTGAGAAAGCCGCCGATGATGCCGCCGGCGTCGCGCGCGCTTTCGGTATCGATCACCACGCTCAGAATCACCCCGAGGCTCAAGAGCAAAATGGCGTAAGCGACGGTCTTGGTGACCTGGATTCCTTGGTAATTGGCGCGAAACATTCGGATCGCCGCCACGCATAGAAGAACCGGCACGAGATAAGCGGTGATGCCCAGGCTTTGCAGCAGCAGATCGGCCAAAAAAGCGCCGATAAAGCCGCCCCAGTTATGGGCATCGAGCGCGCCTGATGGCGTATTGAGCGAACGGTCGGCGGCGCTGTAGGAAATCAAGCTGAGCGCGATCAGCAAGGCCGTCAGGCAAATGACCACGCCCCAAATTTCACGATGGAGCCGACCCTTTTCCGGAGCACTGGACATAGGTGCGTTTCCTCAAGTTTCGATGATGTACGGGAGAACAAAGGGATGGCGCTCCAATTTTTTTCGAAAAAAGCGCCGTAGGGCCTTGCGCACTTCTTCTTTGAGCTCGGCTGGATCGGTGCGGGTTTCCCGGTTGATGCCGCCCAGAGTTTCGAGAACTACTTTTTTGGCGGTCTCTAAAACTTCTTCGCTCTCCTCCGCGCGCATGAAGCCGCGCGAGATAAGATCCGGCCCAGCCACCACTTCGCCCGACTGCTGATGGATGGCCATCACGACCAGCACCATGCCGTCTTCCGATAGATGGCGGCGGTCGCGGATGACGATGTCGCCGACGTCGCCGACTCCTTTGCCATCGACAAAAACTTTCCCTACCTGGATCGCCTTGGTTTTTTGCGCGCTGTTCGCGGTCAGTTCCAGGACATCGCCGTCTTCGAGTAAAAAGCAGTTTGCCGCCGGGATGCCGACGTCTTGGGCCAAGCGCCGATGGCGCACGAGGTGGCGATACTCGCCGTGGATCGGCACAAAATAACGCGGCCGGGTGAGTTGCAGCATCGTCTTAAGTTCTTCCTGGCTCGCGTGACCGGAAACATGGATCTCCGAGACTTTTTCGTAGTGCACCTCGGCGCCGCGCCGATACAGGTGATTGATCAAATTGGAAATCGTTTTCTCGTTGCCGGGAATGAACTTGGAGGAAAGAATCACGGTGTCGCCGGGGTCGATCTTGATGGTTTTGTGGTCGTTCAAGGCGACGCGGTGCAGCACCGAAAGAGGCTCGCCTTGGCTGCCGGTGGTGAGAAACGTGAGCTGATCGAGCGGCAGGTCGTGCCAACGATCGCTTTCGGTCATGAAGTTGCGCGGCAAATGAAGATAGCCCAATTCCGCCGCGACCTGGCCGTTACGGATCATGCTTCGCCCGCTCAGTACGACGCGCCGGCCGCAACGCTCGGAGATATCGACGACCTGTTGAATCCTCGGGATGCTCGATGAAAAAGTGGAGACCAACACTTTACCGGTGCTGCGCTGCATGATCTGCTCGAGATTGGTGCCGACTTCCCGTTCCGATGGCGTGTAGCCCGGGCGCTCGACGTTGGTCGAGTCGGATAGCAGCAGCAACACGCCTTTTTCGCCGTAGGCGGCAAAGGTTTGGAAGTCGAACATCTCGCCTTCCATCGGTGTGTTGTCGATCTTGAAGTCGCCAGTGTGGATAATAGTTCCAATCGGCGTTTCGATGGCGAGTGCCAGGCAGTCCATCAGGCTGTGCGTCACGCGAATGCCTTCGATACGAAACGGCGCGATGTCCCACGGCACTCCAGCGGTGATTTGGCGCACGTCCGCCGTGTCTTCCAAGTCATGCTCGGTGAGTTTGTTGGCCAGGAGTCCGAGCGTCAGGCGCGTGCCGAAGATCGGCACGTCGAAGTGTTCCAGAATATACGGCAACGCGCCGACATGGTCTTCGTGCGCGTGAGTGAGTATGATCGCTTTGAGTTTGTCTCGAGTCTCGAGGAGATAGCTTACGTCGGGAATGACCAGATCGATGCCCAAAAGATCGGCGCTCGGAAACATGAGGCCGCAATCGACAGCGATGGCAGCGTCGCCGTATTCGATCAACATCATGTTGAGGCCGAACTCGCCCAGACCACCGAGCGGTATGATCTTCACTGAATCCATAGTGATTCTAAACTCTCTGTTTATCCAAAGCGCGATTCGCGATCGCGCGGTTGCCGCCTTCGACAGTCCTGTTCGATTCGGATGAGGCGGATTCGCGCAAATGGGCGGCGATGGTTTCCCTTACTCGGTCCGAGAGCAGTCTCAGATTGCCGGCGCGGTAGCCGTCGACTGCGATGGGTTTGTCAACAAAAACTTCGATCGATCCGGAGCACAATCTCCAGGCGCCGGAGGGCAAGAGATTGCGGCTACCGTTGATCGTGACCGGCACGATCTTGGTATTCGCCTGAACGGCGAGCATAAAGCCGCCCTTTTTGAAGCGGAGCAGCTTGCCGTTAGTGCTGCGGGTTCCTTCGGGAAAAACGACGACGGAAATGCCGGCGGCGATTTTTTCCTTAGCCCGCTCCAAACTCCTCACCGCACTCTGGGGGTCGGATCGGTCGACCGTGATATGTTTTGTCGCCCACATGGCCCAACCAAAGAACGGCACCCACAAAAGTTCCTTTTTGGCGATCCAGCGCAGTTGAAACCGGGCCAGGCTTTGAACGATCACAGGGATGTCAACGTTGCTTTGGTGATTGACCATGAAAATGTATTGTTGGTCGGTGTCGATGTTTTCCTGCCCCTCGACGTTGAGCGAAATCCCTCCCATGCGCAATAGGAGCCACGCCCAGAATTGATTGATCCGATAGACCCGTTTGCCATACCGGTCAAAAAAGCCGAACAGGATCGTCAACAGCGCCAGAGGAATCGTGACCGCAACGAAAAGCGCCAGTAGGAGGATATAAACCATCAAGGCTTTTCTAAATTTGCTTTGCGCACGCGTGGGAAATAAGCAGGACAATAGTAAATCCTGGTGGCGCAAAAATCAATGCGGCGATCGCATCGGGCGGCCAATTCTAGGATTGACTCCGCGCTAAGCCGGCGCTAAGTTGGCTGCACCTTTCGCGCCGGAAATTTGCGCTCTGGCAGCTTGGAGAATGACATGTCGGTTAATAAAGTCATTTTGGTCGGCAATCTCGGTAAAGATCCCGATGTTCGCTATACCCAGACGGGTAGCGCGGTGGCCAATTTTTCCATCGCCACGTCGGAACAGTGGAACGACCGCGATGGGAAACGCCAGGAAAGAACCGAATGGCACAACATCGTCGTCTGGGGTAAGCAAGCCGAGAGTTGCGGTCAGTACTTGTCGAAAGGGCGGCAAGTCTACGTTGAAGGAAGCATTCGCACGCGTTCCTACGACGACAAAAGCGGCAACAAACGCTACATTACCGAGATCGTCGCACAGCGGATTCAATTTCTTGGTGGCGGCGGTGGTACCCGGTTGCCGCAGCAGACCGACGCCGCCCCGGGGGACGAGATGGGCATGGGTGGCAGCCAACCGCCGATGGACGACGATATTCCGTTTTAAGCGCCTGCCTGCCGCATTGTTCGCGCCGCAGTTGCAGACCGGTGAACACCAACCCGCTTCTCTGATCATCAGTAGCCAAGTGCCGAACTGACGCCCTTAGGACGGCCGACGAATGGATCGTCCACCCCTTCAAGATATTGATGTCGACGCTGCGCTCCGAACTATCTTGGAGGGCACCGCTACAGAGACCGGCGAGCAGTTTTTCAAGGCTTTGGTAAAAAAGCTCGCGGCGGCGCTCAATACCCACGGCGCCTGGGTCACGGAATACTTTCCCGAGTCGCGCCGGCTGAAGGCGCTGGCCTTCTGGATGGGTGAACAATGGCTCGAAGGTTGGGAGATGGTGGTGGACGGTACTCCCTGCGAACGAGTGATCGATGAGCGCTGCCTGATTCATATTCCCGACAATCTGGTCGAGATCTACAGCAACGATCCCGACGTTCAAGCCGTGGGCGCGGCGAGCTATATGGGCATGCCGCTGCTCGATCTCAATGGCGCTATCCTCGGTCATCTGGCGGTCCTCGATATGCGGCCGATGCCCCATGAGCCGCGCGCCCAGGTGCTGTTTCAGATTTTTGCCGCACGGGCGGCGGCCGAGTTGCGCCGGCTGCGCGTCGAAGCGCAGGTGCGCGAGCGCGAGCAGAAACTCGGGCGGCTCGTCGGCAGCGCGATGGACGCCATCATCGAGGTCGACCAACATCTGCAAGTGACGCAAATGAATCCGGCGGCGGAAAAAGTCTTCGGCTGCGCCGCCGCCGAGGCCGCCGGCCGGACCTTTACTCATTTTTTGACAGCCGACTCGCGCGAAAAGTTGGCGCGCTTGATCATCGACTTGGACACGCGGCCCGACGGACAGCGGTATCTTTGGATTCCCGGTGGTCTCGCGGCGACCAACGATCACGGCGGCAGTTTTCAAACGGAAGCGACGCTGTCGCGTTTCGATCTCGAACGCGAGCCTTTCTACACCCTCATACTTAGAAATGTGAATGAGCGGCTGGAGGCTGAGCAAAAAATTCGCTCGCTGACGGTCGAAACCGAATACTTGCGCGAGGAGATCAGTTCTTTGGTTGGCGCCGATGAGATCATCGGCGGCAGCGAGGCGCTGCGCAAGGTTCTCGCCGACGTGAAGGAAGTGGCGGTTACCGACGCCACAGTGCTGATCCTCGGCGAGACCGGCACGGGCAAGGAGCTCATCGCTCACGCTATTCATCGCAGCGGCCGGCGGCGCGATAGACCGCTGATCAAAGTCAACTGTGCGACAATGCCCGCGACGCTGATCGAGAGCGAATTGTTTGGTCACGAACAGGGCGCTTTTACCGGCGCGACTAAAAAGCGCGAGGGACGCTTCGCTTTGGCGCATGGCGGCACGATTTTTCTCGACGAAGTCGGCGAGCTGCCGCTCGATTTACAATCGAAGCTGCTGCGCGTCTTGCAGGAAGGCGAGTTCGAGCCGGTGGGGAGCTCGCAGACACGCAAGGTCGATGTGCGCGTGCTGGCGGCGACCAACCGCGACATCGAGAGCGCCGCGCGCGCCGGCAAGTTTCGCGAAGATCTATATTACCGTTTGAACGTGTTTCCGATTCAAGTGCCGCCGTTGCGTGAGCGGCGCGGCGATGTGGGTCCGCTGGCGGGCGCTTTTGCCAGGAAATTCGCCCAGCGCTTGGGGCGCTCGATCGAACCGCTGTCAGACGATTGCGTGCGCCGTCTCGAGTCTTATCGCTGGCCGGGCAACGTGCGCGAGCTGCAAAACATCGTCGAGCGCGCCGTGATTACGTCGCGCGACGGCCGGCTCAATCTCGACCGCGCTCTGCCCGAAAGCGTGAACGCGGTGGCTGCGGCGGTTGCCAACGACAGCTCGACCGTTCAGCGAGTGCGTACGGCCAAAGAACTCGAAGAGCTGGAACGCAACAATATCATCGCCGCTCTGGAATCCACCGAATGGAAAGTCGCCGGCGAAAACGGCGCAGCGCAGCTTCTTGGCGTCAAACCCACCACGCTTAGCTCGCGCATGAAGGCGCTCGGCATCGAACGCAAGCGCTAGTTTTAGGTTTCCTCTCACGAAAATTCGCTTCGCCTCCGACGAGATCTCGTAAGCAACGAAATCTCGCGCCAGCGCCATGCTCTGCGCGATTTCCTAAGTCGCTGATTTCGCGTCTGTTTGCCTAAAGATCTGCGTTGGCACGTTTCGCGCTATTTGGCTTCGGCGGGCACATCGAGAGATGGAAAAAGAAATCGAGAGGAGGCTGATCATGAAAAACAATTACAGCTATCAGGGCGCGCTTGAGGCATCGGAGCGGATCGGCTGGCGTGTCGAAGATATTATCGGCGGGGACAAGCGGTTGGATTTTTCCAAGCCGTTCATGCCGGAATCTTTGGCGCAGGTAAGCAAGCTGTCTTTTCTTTCCCCAGAACAACAGCGGACGCTGAATCAGATTCGCGGCCATGAGTATCTTGCCATGTTCGGCTTGGTGGAAGAATTCATCCTGCCTTACGTCGTCGACCACGCCCGCCCGCAGCTTTCCGGCGATGATTATCGAGTACGGGCGCTGCTTCAGTTTGCCGGCGAAGAAGCCAAGCACATTCATCTGTTCAAAAGTTTTCGCCGCGAGTTCGAAGCCGGCTTCGGCAGCAAGTGCGAGTTCATCGGTCCGGCTGAAGACGTGAGAAAGTTCGTTCTAGCGCACAGCCCACTCGGTGTCGGCATCGCGATCCTGCATATCGAATGGATGACCCTGCGCCACTACATCGAGGCCGTGAAAGACAATCAGGAACTCGATCCGCAGTTCAAGAGTATGCTCAAGCACCATTGGCTGGAGGAATCCCAGCACACGAAGCTCGACACGTTAGTCGTCGAGGAGCTGGCGGCAAACGCCTCAGAAAGTGAGATCGAACTAGCTTTCAAGGAATACGGCGAGATCGGTGCGTTTCTGGACCAGGGAATCCAGCGGCAGACAGAGTTCGATGTCGAGAGCTTTATACAAGCGAGCGGAAGAAAGCTTTCGAGGAACGAGCGCGAACAAATGAGCCAGGCAGTGCTCAAGGGCATGCGTTGGACTTATCTGGGCACGGGGATGACTCACCCCAATTTTTTGGATACCGTACAAAGCATCAAGCCGGAGGCGCGAGCGCAGATCGAACAGATGGCGCCGGCTTTTTGCTAACGAGCTAAATAAAACAAGGAGATCCATATTATGACAACACAATCGTCGAACCTGGGAAAAGAGCTTAAAGGCATGATCAAGGGAAGCGTCCTCAGTGCCGGTGACCCTGGCTACGATGACGCTCGCCAGATCTGGAACGCCATGATCGACCGGCGCCCGGCGCTGATCGTGCAGTGCGCGGACGCTGACGACGTTGCCCCCGCAATCGCATTGGCGCGGCGGCACAAACTCGAGATTTCAATTCGCGGCGCCGGACACAACATCGCCGGCAACGCCCTTTGCAATGATGGCCTGACTATCGATTTTTCGAAGATGAAAAACGTTCGGGTAGACGCCGGAAAGAGGCGCGCCTACGTCGAGCCTGGGGCGACGCTCGCCGACCTGGATGAAGCGACTCTGGGGCATGGCCTAGCCACACCGGTGGGGATCAACTCTACGACCGGCATCGCCGGACTGACGCTCGGCGGCGGCTTCGGTTGGCTCACGCGCAAATACGGCATGACGATCGACAATCTCGTCTCCGTCGACGTGATCACGGCCGAGGGGAGGAAAATACGAGCGAGCGAAACCGAGAACGCGGATCTGTTCTGGGCGATTCGCGGGGGTGGGGGAAATTTTGGCGTCGTCACCAGTTTTGAATTCCAACTCTTTCCGGTGGGTCCTGAGATATTTGCCGGCTTGATCGTTTTTCCCTTCAGCCAGGCGAAACAGATCCTTAATCAGTATCGCCAATTCGTAAATTCAGCTCCTGAAGAACTCAATATCTGGGTCGTGTTGCGCAAGGCCCCGCCATTGCCTTTTCTGCCGGAGAATGTTCACGGCAAGGAAGTCGTGGTGCTGCCGGTCTTTTACTCCGGCCCCGCGGCGGAAGCTGAAAAACTCATTGCTCCCGTGCGCGCATTCGGGACGCCCCACGGCGAGCATCTCGGCGTTCAGCCCTACGTTGCGTGGCAGAAGGCTTTTGACCCGCTGCTGACGCCCGGCGCGAGAAACTATTGGAAGTCTCATAATTTCACGGAGCTCGCCGATGGGGCATTGGATTCCATCATCGAGTTCGCCGGAAAGCTGCCATCTCCACAGTGCGAAATTTTCATCGGCCTGATTGCCGGCGCGTCGAATCGGATCGCCCCGGATGCCATGGCTTACGGTCACCGGGATGCGAAGTTCGTCTTGAACGTGCACGGGCGATGGGACGAAGCGAAGGATGACCAAAAAGGCATTGGTTGGGCGCGCGATTTCTTTAAAGCCAGTGCGCCTTATGCATCGGCAGGGGCTTACGTGAATTTTATGACCGCGGAGGAGGGCGACCGCGTCGCCGCAGCTTACGGAGCCAATTATGACCGCCTGGTGCAGGCCAAGAAACGTTATGACCCGGATAATATTTTTCACTTAAACCAGAACATAAAGCCGTAAGGTACACTTCGTTTAACCCCATCGAGCTAGCCGGCAAGTTTGGCCTTGGACTCGACGTCGACGCTGAAGTCCAGACCGCGGATGCGCTTTGGGTCCCGATCTTTACGTCACCAAGTTTCTCGGTTGACCCTGTAGAAAGGCGGCGATGTTCTCTTCTACTTCATGAAGCAGCCGCTCGCGCGCTTCGCGCGCGCTCCAAGCGGTGTGCGGCGTGACGATTAAGTTGTCTAACTCTTTCGCCGCTTGAATAATTGGATAATCGGCCGGCGGCGGCTCTTTGCTAATGACATCGAGGGCCGCCGCGGCGATAAGTTTTTGCCGCAGCGCTTCGATTAACGCCGCTTCATCGACCAGCGCGCCGCGCGCGGTATTGATCAAGAACGCTGTCGGTTTCATCAGCGCGAGGCTCTGCTTGTTGATCAGGTTGCGCGTTTCCGGCGTAAGCGGACAGTGGAGCGAGACGATGTCGGCTTGGGAAAGGAGTTGCTCCAACGGAATTCGGCCGCCGCCTGGGGCTCGCTCGCCGGGACGGGCTGCAATCAAAACCTCGAGCCCAAAGCCGCGCGCCATTTGTGCGACGGCTTGGCCGATGTTGCCGTAGCCGACGATGCCGAGTTTTTTGCCGCCGAGCTCCCTTGTCGGATAATTGAGAAGGGAAAAAATGGCACTCTTCTCCCACTCCCCGAGCTTTACCGCGTCGCCATATCGACCAGCGCGGGTCGCCAGCTCGAGCATCAACGCTATCGTAAACTGCGCCACCGACTGGGTCGCATAACCGGGCACGTTGCAGACTTTGACGTCGCGTCGCGCCGCTTGCTCGCGGTCGATGATGTCGGTGCCTGTGGCGGCGACGGCGATGAGTTTCAAGTCGCGCGCTTCAGCCGAATTCAGCGTGGCTTTGTCGATGACAACTTTATTGGTGACCGCGATCATGTGTCCCGCCAGTCGTTGCGCGGTTTCCCCGGGAGCGGTAATTTGATGAACGATGCAATCCCAGGTTTCGGTGAAGCGTCGGAGCGAGATATCGCCGTAGGTGGCGGCGTCGAGAAAGACGACGCGCGGTCGCGCTCGACTCATCGCGGCAGTTTCCCCTGAGCTTCGAGTGTTTTTGCTTCCTCCCAAATCAGATCCATCTCTTCAAGCGAGGACTCATCAAAGCTCTTGTCGGCTTTCTGCAGTTTGGTTTCGATGTGATGAAAGCGGCGCGTGAAGCGGTCGATGGTTTGAGCCAAGACTTCTTCAGCTTCGACGTCGAGGAAGCGCGCCAGATTGACCAAGGAAAAAAGCAGATCGCCCAGCTCTTCGCCCGTGCGCGCTTTGTCGCCGGATTCGACCGCGTTTTTCAGTTCGCGAATCTCTTCTTCCACTTTGCCCCAGACCGGCTCGATGTCGGGCCAATCGAAACCCAGATGCGCGGCTCTTCGCGTGATGCTTTGGGCGCGGGCCAATGCCGGCATCGCCTTGGGAACGTTGCCGAGCGCCGATTTCGATTCGCCATCTTTTCTCTCGCTTGTTTTGATCTGCAGCCGTTGCTTCAACACCGCTGCCGTATTCTCGGGCAGCGGTTCGCCGGCGAAGACATAGGGATGGCGGCGGATGAGTTTTTCTGTGAGCAGAGCAATAACATCTTTCACGGCAAAGCGTCGTTCTTCCGCGGCGATCTGGGAGTGAAAGATGACTTGCAGCAATACGTCGCCCAGTTCCTCTTTTAATTTTTTTGGATCGCCGTCGTCTAAAGCATCCAGCAATTCGTAGGTTTCTTCGAGCAAGCAGGGCTTGAGCGAGATATGCGTCTGCTCCTTGTCCCACGGGCAGCCGCTCTCGCTCCGCAGTTGCGCCATCACCTCGAGCAATTCACTGAACTTTTGCTCGGTTTCCTTGTCACTCACGACTTAACCTCCTCGGCCGATGCGACTTTTCTTCGCGCCCGGCAGCGTGATAGATCTTACGTGCCGCGTGTTTTGAAGTCCAGAAGAAGCGTTGGAGGAGCCGATGCCAAATGCTGTCATCGATGGAATTGATACCTATTACGAAACTCACGGCACGGGGGTGCCGATTCTCATGTGCGCGCCCGGCGGGTTTGATTCGACGATCGATAAATGGCGCAGCGCCAGCGCATGGACGGGCATCAATGCTGTGGATGCCCTCGCAGCCGAGCATACAATCATTCTTTATGACCGGCGCGAGTGTGGCCAGTCCAGTGGACGGATCGAGCGGTTGAGTTGGGCGAGTTACACGCGCCAGGGCAAGGCGCTGCTTGACCATCTAAAAATCCAATCTGCCTGGATCATGGGCGGTTGCATGGGGTGCTCGGTGGCGCTCGCTTTTGGCGTGCATTATCCGGAAGCGACCCGTGGGTTGCTGCTCCACTGGCCCGTAGGCGGCTATCGCTGGAAAATAAACAGCCGAGCGCGTTTTATGCGGCATTACAATTTCACCAAGCAAAATGGCTTGCCGGCTGTCGTCGAACGCGCGTGTGGCGGCAAGAGTTTCTGGATGGATTCGGAGGGGGGCCCGTGGGCGACGGAGATCGCGCGCAATAACGCGTTCGCCGCAAGTTTCGCCAGCCAGGACCTAGAGCGGTATTTAGGAATCGTTCTCACCAGTGGTCGCAGCCTATTCGATCGCGATACAGCGCCCGGCGCCGAGCCGGAAGAGGTCGTGGGCGTGAAAGCACCGGCGCTGATTATTCCCGGCGACGATCCGTCGCATGCCACTTCCGGTGCTCACTAC
>Ga0157378_10002928_pt1 | contig 15182 bp, 11 predicted proteins | sample M65metaG_FD_115309 | JGI IMG/M metagenome (GOLD analysis project Ga0157378, IMG submission 115309) | Miscanthus rhizosphere microbial communities from Kellogg Biological Station, Michigan, USA - M6-5 metaG | ecosystem: Host-associated > Plants > Roots > Rhizosphere > Soil | place: USA: Michigan...
CGACGCTACCTGGAACAGCGTGATCGTCGCGCTCATCAGCACCGTGATCTCGACCGCGCTCGGCACCATGTGCGCTTATGGCTTGTGGAAGTACACATCGCGGTTGCTGACCGGAACACTCTATCTTTCGCTGGTGACACCGGAAATCGTCACTGGGATTTCTTTGCTCGCGCTTTTTCAATGGATGTTTCGCTGGCTGCATTGGCATCTTGGGCTCTACACCGTGGTGCTGGCGCATGTCGCATTTTCCATTGCCTACGTGGTGATCGTGATTTCGGCGAGACTGCGAACGCTGAGTCCATCGCTGGAAGAGGCTGCCATGGATTTGGGTGCCAATGAATGGCAGGCCTTCTTTTACGTAATGCTGCCGGCGTTGGCCCCGGGAATCATTGCTGCGGCCCTGCTGGCGTTGACGGTTTCTTTTGATGACTACGTTATTACCAGCATGGTGGCCGGAGTTGATTCAGAAACGCTCCCCATGGTCATCTACGCCATGGCACGCCGCGGCGCGAGTCCGGTGATTAACGCCATCTCGGCCCTGATCACATTTTGCTTCGGCGTGTTGATTCTGATTTCTGAACAGGTGCGCGAAGCATGAACCGGCGCGACTTCTTGCTTGGCACTGCGGGAGTGGCTGCATCGGCCGTGCTGGTGGGTTGCAGTCGCGATCGCCGCCCGCGGCTCAACGTCTACAACTGGTCAGCCTACGTTGCGCCGGACACCATCTCCAACTTCGAAGCTGAGTTCGGAGTGAAGGTCCATTACACGACGTACGAAAGCAATGAAGAGATGCTGGCTAAGGTGCTGACCGGCAACTCCGGTTGGGATGTAGTCTTCCCCACGCACACCCGCCTTCAGCCGATGCGCGAGTACGGTCTGCTCGAACCCCTGCGCCACGAATGGCTTCCTAACTTAAGAAATCTCGATGCCCGCTTTCATTCCCCGGTATGGGACCCCGGCCTGCAGTGGAGCGTACCTTACATGTGGATTGGAACCGGCATTGTTTACAACCGCTCACTCCAGCCTGCGCCCACCCGCTGGGCGGACCTCTGGGATTCCCGGCTGAGAGAACGGGTGACTATGCTAGACGATCCCGAAGACATGATTGGGGCCTGTCTGAAAAAAATCGGATTGCCCTTCGATGCCACCGACCCAGATCAATTGCGGCGGGCCGAAGAGGCGGCGCTGGAACAAAAGAAGATCATTCGTGCATATCTCAACGCTGAGGTCCGCGATCAACTGGTTTCAGGGGATGTGCTGGCAGCCCAGCTCTGGAACACCACGGCCCAGCAGGCCATGGACGCGGCGTCCAACCTGGCATTTGCCTATCCCGAAGAAGGATTTCCTTTTTACTGCGACTGCGCAACGATTCTGCGCGAGAGCCAACGGGTAGAGCTGGCGCATAAGTTCCTGAATTACGTTCTGCGTCCCAATGTCTCCGCGGCGGTTGTCGAATACACGCGCACCGCCACCGCCAACGGCGCGGCCCACGATATTCTGCCGGAAGAGACACGAAACAACCCCACGTTCTATCCTCCTCCTGCTGTTTTTGAGCGCGGGGAGTGGCCGGGAACGCTGCCGCGGGCAGCACAGCGGCTAAGGGACCGGATCTGGACAGAGATTAAGTCGTCGTAAGAAGGTGAGCGAGACTACCGGCCCTGGGACGGCCACCTACTCGGCGCGCGGATAAGAAGTATCCCCTCAAAACACTTTGTCATCCCGAGCCAAGCCGAGAGACCTTCCGTTTTTCGGCGAATGTAACTGGACTTACACCCCGCAAAGCGATACTTCCATCCCTAACTCGCGGAACGCAATTGCCTTGGCAAGCATGGCAGTATCGGCTGACGCTGCGTGTCTTCCGTAAGCTACTTGAAGATGGTTGGCCTTGTGCCGCCCCATCATCTGATCGCGAGTAACGCCATGTAGCACCGCGCTCATGATCGGCCATTGCGGTGTGGTGGCGTCCCAGCGCCGTTGAACCTCTTCGCGGGGCAGTTCGACCACGGTGGCGCGTCCCAGGTCGGCCTTCAGCCGGTTATCTTCGACAAAGACACGGCTCCACACTATCTCGCCCGGCTTGCTGATGCCTTTCAGCGTACCGCCCCCCAAGGGAAAGTACATGGGCGGTTGACGTTCGCTGGAGGCGCCTCGGTATCCGTCAACAAAGTGTTGGGGTGGAGCGGCGCCTGAGATTTCAAAAACCCAAACGAATTTGCCCTTGTAATCTTCTCCGAAACGAATGTCGTGCAGCGTCGTTTCAGGATCGAGACCGAGGCTCTGCCACACGCGATTGGTCACCAGGGCATCAACCCCGGCGCACTCGTCAACTTCGTTGAAGTGGGGGAGGGCTTCGCCAGCATAGAGAACTCGATTGCCGCCGGCCTGCGTTACTGGCGGCCGGTTTACATTGTTGAGAAGGCCTTCCACCAGATCGGACGCCGGGGTCAGATCTTTCAATCCTTGTTGGTACTGAATTCCGATTGCCGCACAGCCAAAATCGTCTGCGATGCGTAACGCCGCAATGTACATACGGCACTGCTCGAGAATCTGGTTGTCGGTCAACTCGGTTTTCGGGTCTGGGCCAGTACGAAACTTCATGCCCTTTTGGTCGAGCCAGTCGCGTACCGCCTGCGCTTCTTCTGTGCCCACGCGGCGCATGGCCGCATAGAGCGCCGATTGGCTGAGGCGCTCCTTGAAGATTCCCATGGGGTGCAGGATTTCGTCGGGGATGATGGCGTTGTACATACCCATGCACCCTTCATCGAAGATTCCGAGTACTGCTTTTTTTGATAGCAGTTCCTTGGCAACCGCGGACCCTGTTTTGGCGGAGGCGCCGTTCACCTTTCTAGGATCGAATTTCTTAACGTGACTCAGATCATGAGAAAGGCGCTTTCCTTCGAGCCAGGCTCCCAGGTGATGAAGGAAAAATTCGTCAGTGAAGTCCTCGCTCCAGAGTGTGTCGTAGGCGACGCCTGCCTTAGTCAGACTACCGTTCAGGTTCAACATTCCGACCAATCCGGGCCAGCGGCCGCTCCAGTTAGCAACCGTCAGAATCGGACCTCGATGATGGAAAAGTCCAGCCAGCACGTGATGGGTGTATTGCCAGACGGCTTCGACCACGACGACCGGGGCCTCAGGTGGAATTTGGCGGAAAACGTCGATGCCGTAGCGCTGGCTGTCGATAAAGCCGTGCTTCTTTTCGGGTTGGAAAGGGTGTGCGCGGTTTAGGTCGCGTCCCAATTTCTTCACGGCGTCGATGAAAGCCTTCTCCGTCGCCTCCTGCGCGGCCCAGCACACCTGGTTGGCGGACAGGCGCAAGTCACCACTGGCGACCAGGAAAATCGGACTAGACATTTAGGAGCCCCATTCGGAATGCGGGAGCAGTGTACAATGCGCAGCGATACTATTCAAATAGTAACGTTACGATTTAGCGTGATCGGAAGTCAAAGTCCTGCCCGCTTATCTCGGCGGGCCCGTGGAATTGCGCAATCGCAATTCCACGGCAAGACGAATGTGTTTTTCGGGGAGGCGATCGCCCTTCTTGCGATGCATGATCTGCAGCAGCAATTCGAATGAACGCCTGCCCATTTCATAAGTAGATTGGGCAATCGAGGTTATGCTGGGGCTGAAGTAACGGTTCCAGATGAAATCGTCGAAGCCGAGAATGCTTACTTGTTGCGGTACGGGTATTCGGTTTTCGTCCAGGGATTGTAAAACGCCGAGCAGCAACTTGTTATTACTTACCATGATCGCGGTCGGAGGCGCCGTTAGCTTCAACAGGCGCTGGGTCGCTTCAATGCCGTTTTGGATTTGCAACTCGCCGCAAGCCAGGTATTCGTCCCGTATCGGAAGGTGCGACTCCTGCATGGCTTTGCGGAAGCCCTCGAGCCGATCGTGATGTGGCGAAAGTGCGGTATTTCCGGCCAGCATGGCGATGCGCTCGTGTCCGAGTTCGAGCAAGTGGCGTGTAGCTGCATAACCAGCCTGGACATTGTCACTGCTCACGGTGCCTTCGGTTGCAGCTGGTGGAATGCGATCTACAAAGACCATGGGGAAGCGACGGCGGACCATGGTGGCGTAGGCGGTCGAATTAGCGCAGCATGCCAGCAACACTCCATCGACCCGCCTCGAAAAAAGAGTAACTAAGTGCGCATCCTCGTTTGCGGCGTTTTCGTTCGAGTCGCAGAGCAATACAGCGTAACCTGCTCGCCGCGCAGCGTCTTCCACGCCTCGAACCACTTCCGGATAAAACGCATTGGTGATGTCGGGAACTACAACGCCGATCGCGTTGGTCTTTCCGGTCTTTAGACCCCGGGCGATGGCATCGGGATGGTAGTCAAGAGCCGCCATGGCGTCCATGACCCGCTTCTTGCGGGCCGCACTGACTGGCACTGAGGCGTTCAGGACGGCGGAGACGGTGGAAGTGGAGACTCCCGCCAGGCGGGCTACATCCCGCATCGTATGTTTGGCGCGGTCACTCATGGCAAAGCACGTGGGCGAATGACTTTACCACGGTCAGACTGGCCGCTCCAGCCGGAATGGCTGTTAAAGAAATCGTAACGTTTCGCTTGTGCCGGTTTCCAAATCCTAGTATAAGAATCCACGCGATTGAAAGCCATCCCCATCGAACTCCAGTCAATAGCGCAAAAATTCACGATGCTAACGACGACGGTTGATTGCCCGAGAACACGATACCTGGAGCCAACCGGGAGCCCGCACTGATGCTACAAACCTCTCTTGGTGTGCTTCTCGCTAGCGACAATCGGTTGATGTCGCTCAATGCCATCGATCTGATCATCATTGTCTTGTACTTCGTGCTGGTCTTGGGGTTGGGCGTTTATCTTCGCAAATTCGCCAGCACAGGCAACGATTTCTTCATGGCCGGCCGCGAAATGACGGCATGGATCGCCGGTCTAAGTTTTATTTCCGCGAACCTGGGCTCGCTGGAGATGATGGGCTACGCGGCCGCGACTTATCAGTACGGGATCCTGGTGGCTCATGCCTATTGGATCGCCGCCATTCCGGCCATCCTGTTTCTCGCCCTGGTGATGTTGCCGTTCTACTACATCTGTAAGACCCATTCCGTTCCCGGCTATCTTCACCTTCGCTATGGCGAAGGGGCGCGGTCGCTTTCGGCCATTTCGTTTGCCATCATGACCATTTTGATGAGCGGCATCAACATGTACTCGATGGCCGTGATCATGAAGGTCATTCTGGGCTGGGACATCCACTTCAGCATCTGGGTTTCGTCCCTCACGGTGGCCATCTATGTGATGGCCGGAGGACTACTGTCCGCCATCTTCAACGAAGTTCTGCAGTTCATGTTGATCTGGTTAGGCTGCCTGGTAATCCCGATTGCCGGGCTGGTTGAGACCGGCGGGTGGAACGGGCTGGTGCATCGCATTGCGCAGAATTTTCCCGGACAGGATTTCACCCACATGTGGCGCACCCTGGGATCGTTTACTGACAACCCCATGGGTGTGCACTGGAGTGGGGTCGTCTTCGGCTGGGGGCTGGCGATTTCGTTTGGATACTGGACGACGGATTTTCTGGTGGTGCAGCGGGTGATGGCGGCGAAGGACCTTCGCTCGGCGCAAATGGGAACCATCATCGGCGGATTTTTCAAGATGATGGTGCCGCTGATTGTCATTTTGCCGGGACTTCTGGCGTTGGCTGTGCTGCCGTTCAAGCTGGTTCCTGAAACCATGGCGAACTTGCCCGGGGTGCACACTTACAACGAGGCTTTGCCGCTGATGCTGGCTCGGTACTGCGGGCCGGGATTGCTGGGGTTGGGAGTTACCGCTTTGATCGCTGGATTCATGAGTGGCATGGCCGGAAACGTTAGCGCGTTCGCGACGGTATGGACCTATGACATCTACCGGCCACTCATCAGGAAGCAAGCCAGCGACCAGCACTACTTGAGCATGGGGCGCTGGTGTTCCTTGCTGGGTGTGATCGTGAGCATCGGGACTGCATACCTGGTGATGAATTTTTCCAGCATCATTGTTTACGCGCAGGTCATTTTCGTTTTCTTTATCGTGCCCATGTTTGGGACGGTCATTCTGGGCATGATGTGGAAGCGGACTACGCCGGCCGCAGGGTTCTGGGGATTGCTGGCTGGAATTCTCGTTTCGTTTTCGCTCTGGGCTTGGATAAAGGTCGATCCGGATTCGTTGCGGTACGTGGCTTTCTCTCCTCATGCGAAGGATATGGCCGAGAACATCTATCGTGCCCTGTGGTCGTTGATCGCCAACGTTGGAGTGACCTTGGTGGTGTCTTTGTTCACCAAACCCAAATCTGATGAGCAATTGAAGGGCCTGGTTTATGGACTCACTTCGATTCCTTCTGAATTGGAAATTCCGTTCTTCAAGCGTCCGATTACCTGGGCGGCGGCGGTGGCAGTGGGCTTTGTGTTGCTAAACCTCATTTTCTGGTAGGGCGATTCATGAGCATCACGAAAATGATTTCGATCTGGTTTTTCGTGGGCGGGTTGCTGACCGTCTATGGAGTTTTAATTCTGATCGCGGGATTGAGTAAGGCTACGGCTGCAGGTGGCCGCGAGGTTGTCATGCAAGGATTGCACCTCCAGATTTGGTGGGGAATCATTTTGTTAGTGATGGGGTTGGGATATCTGGCTCGGTTTCGTCCGGGGCGCGGGCGCTAACCGCCAGAGTCGCGCCTATGAGTGCTGCATCAGTTCTTGATTTCCAGCAGATTCCTTGCACGATGAACCCTGCCGCAGAATGACTGGACGTTAGAGTTTCAAATCTTTAGATCTTTCCTGGTGGCTTTTGAGCCGCTATTTCCGGAGCTCTCATGAAAAAGAACGAAGGCGTCAATCGCAGGCAGTTTCTAGTCTCGACATCGGTAGCAACGGTTGGCGCAGCCGCGCTTAGCGGCAAACAGTTGGCCGCCGAAACTGTGCCACAGACCTTCCGATCGAAATCCGGATCGGTCATTCCTTATTCGCGGCAGGTGCTTTTCTCAGATCGCAAATCTCAGAGGAAATTTATCGGCAGGGAATCTGGTGAGGTGGCGTTTCCGCTGGGTGGCATCGGTACTGGGACGGTCTCGCTTGGCCGACGTGGTGAGTTGAGAGACTGGGAAATTTTCAATCGCCCGGCTAAGAGACGAATCCTGCCATTCAGCTTTGTGGCGCTGTGGGTGCGCCCTGAGGGCGATTCTCGGACCGTGCGAGTGGTTGAAGGCCCACTGGAGCCGCCTTTCATGGGCTGGAACGGATTCAAACGGGAATCCGCTCAAGGGCTTCCGCATTTTCAGAAGGCACAGTTCACGGGCACTTATCCCATTGCTAAAGTCGATTTCGAAGACGGCGCGCTTCCGGTATCGGTGACGCTCGAGGCTTTCACTCCATTTATTCCGCTTAACGTGGATGATTCCAGCTTGCCGGTGGCGATTCTTAAGTATCGGGTGACGAACCGTGCCAAAAAGGCCGTTGATTGTTCATTGGCCTTTTCTTTGTTGAATCCGGTTGGCTATGACGGAAAAGCCTTTCTCGAAGGAAATGGTCATCGCGGGTTCGGGAAAAATGTGGCGACGCTTAGACAGGAGCAGGCTGGAGCCACGAGAGTTGCGGGGCTCGACCTGACCTCGGAGAAGTATTCGCCCGGCGATCCACGCCAGGGATCGATGGCGTTGCTAACTACCAGCTCTACGTGCACTGCGCGCACCAACTGGGAGAGCAGCAACGAGTGGTGGGATGCGTATCAAAAATGGATCGATGAATTTTCTGCCGACGGAAAGATGCATAACCCCCAACCTTCGCAGCCCTCTGCCGATGGCAAGTCTGATTACTCCACGCTGGCGCCGAACGCCAAGCTATCCCCGGGAGAATCGACGACCATTACGTTTGTGTTGGCCTGGTATTTTCCCGTTCGGGAAAACTACTGGCACGATGACGACGAGCAGATGAAGGGCAAGAAGCTCACCAACTATTACGGCACTCGTTTCAAGAGTGCGTGGGAGATCGCCAGCCACACTGCTGGCCGCTTACCCGAGTTGGAGCGCAAGACCCGGTCGTTTACCGATACGTTCTTCTCCAGTTCACTCCCACCTTACGTGTTGGAGGCGGTTTCCAGTCAGGCCTCCATCATGCGGACGAACACCTGCATGTTGCTCGAGGGCAAACAATTTTTTGGATTTGAAGGATGCGCCGACGATGAGCATAACGGCTGGATGACCTGCTCGCACGTATGGAACTACGAGCAGGCGGTGGCCTTTCTGTTCCCTGAGTTGGAGCGCTCGATGCGCGATACAGAATTTCTCCACGAGATGCGCAGCGACGACAGCATGGCATTTCGCACGATGGTGCCACTGGACATCAAGCAGTGGGATTTCCGTCCCGCCGCCGATGGGCAGATGGGCTGCATCATGAAGTTGTATCGGGAGTGGCAGATTTCAGGCGACGATGCTTTTTTGAAAAAGATGTGGCCGGGCGCTAAGCGCGCCCTGGAGTTTGCCTGGAAGTTTTGGGACGCGGACAAAGATGGTGTCATGGAAGGCGAGCAGCACAATACTTACGACATCGAGTTTTTTGGTCCGAATACCATGATGACCACGCTTTATCTGGGCGCTCTGAAAGCGGGTGAACTGATGGCTGCGGCCGTCGGAGATTCGGCCGCAGCGGCCAGCTATCGCGAAGTCCGGGAGAAGGGCGCGAAAAATATCGAGGCACTTTGGAATGGAGACTTCTACACGCAGAAGGAGACTCCGGTGGGCGAGATCAAGCCCATGCCTCCATATGACAAAGAAGACTGGAAGAACCGCGTACTAAGCGATGGCCAACTCAAGTATCAGTATGGCAAAGGCTGTTTATCGGACCAGATGCTCGGCCAGTGGTTCGCTGATGTGCTGGGGCTTGATCTAGGGCTGAACAAAGAGCGTGTGCGGAAATCATTGCAGTCGGTCTACAAGAATAATTTCAAGCATGATTTCTGGGACCACCCCAATACGCAACGCATTTATGCCATCAATGACGACAAGGGGTTGCTTATCTGTACCTGGCCCAATGGCGGACGTCCGGCCTTGCCACTGGTTTATGGAGATGAAGTCTGGACCGGGATCGAGTACCAGGTGGCAGCGCATCTGATCTACCACGGATTGCTCGAAGAAGGTTTGGCGATTGTGAAGGCGATTAGCGATCGCTATGACGGCGTTCGCAGAAATCCCTGGAATCAGATCGAATGGGGGAACCACTATACGCGGGCCATGGCCAGCTATTCGGTGCTGCTGGCGCTTTCCGGATTTCGATATTCTGCAGCGCACCGTTCCGTCAGCTTCCATCCGCGATTAAACCCGGAGAATTTCCAATGCTTCTTCGCTGCGGGATCGGCATGGGGACTGTATAGCCAAAGGCGGCAGACTGGAACTCTGACAGCAAAGATCGAGTCGCGACATGGTGAGTTGAAGCTGCAGCGCGTAGTTCTGGGAATCGAAGCTGCCGCAAAGGTTGCAATCACCGCGCCGGATGGGCACTCGCTTTCTGGTAAATTGACGCCGTCAGCCGATGGCGTTCAAATCGACCTGTCGAGGGAGTTGGTAATTGGCGAGGGCCAGGCGGCTTCGCTGGTGGTCAGTCCGGCAAAGCCCTAAGGAGTATTGTCTGACCGATAAAACATGAGTAAAGTGGCTCGCAGGCTAAATCTTCATGCAGCCACTCACACTAAACGAACTATTCTTCAGCGTCGTGGAACGCAACCTTTCCCGGCTTGTGTTATGGAAGCGGGAGCAGGAGTGGGTTCCGGGGTCGGCGGCGGAATTCTATGCCCAGGTTGCCGCGACCGCGAACGGTTTGCAAAGATGGGGCATCACCCGTGGCGATCGTGTCGCCGTCCTGAGTGAGAATCGCCGCGAATGGACGGTTGCTGATTTCGCCTCCTTGCTCATTGGGGCAGTCGTAGTTCCTCTCTACTCCACGCTCACCGCCGAACAGATCGCATTCATGCTGCGCGACTCCGGTGCTCGCGCCATCTTCGTCTCCAATGAAAAGCATCTCCAAAAGATTTCGAGTATTCGGGAACAAACGGAGCTTGAGCAAATCATCCTCATGGACCCGAGCCGGCAGGCGCCGTCGATGGCTGAATTCATGGCTGCATCGCCCGGCGTGCGAGACGAATCGTTAGAGCGTTTGGCCCGTTCGATCACGCAGGACGATCTCGCCACCATGATCTACACCTCGGGGACAACCGGCATACCTAAGGGAGTGATGCTCACCCACGGAAACATGGCGTCAAACCTGGCGTGCTCGCTGCATGGTTTCGATCTCGCCCCGGGAGACGTGAGCATCTCTTACCTGCCTCTCTCACACATTACGGCCCGCCACCTCGATTTCGCCATGCTGAATCTCGGGGTGACCATTGCCTACCTTCCGCTGATTGAGAACTTGCCGCAGGCATTGTCGGAAGTGCACCCCACAATTTTTGTCGGAGTGCCGCGCCTCTACGAAAAAGTGCACGGCCAGGTCGAACTCAAGGCGAGTGGCTTCAAGAAGAAGATATACAACTGGTCGCTGCAAGTTGGCCGAGCTAACAATGGCGCTGTGTTGTCAGGCAGAATCCCCGGCTCAGTGTCTTGGAAGATTGCCAACCGTTTGGTCTATGCGAAAGTTCGCGCCGGAATGGGCGGAGCGGTACGCATCTTCATATCAGGCGGCGCTCCTCTGGGCATGAAGTTGGCGCAATGGTACGCCGATGTTGGAATCCGTATCCACGAAGGCTATGGGTTGACCGAGACTTCGCCTGTAATCGCCCTGAACAATCCGCAAGATCATAAGCTAGGCACAGTAGGGAAACCGCTCAGCAATGTCGAGGTGCGCATTGCGGACGATGGTGAAATTCTGGTGCGTGGCCCCTCGATTTTCCGCTCCTACTGGAACAAGGCCGATGAAACTCGCGCCGCGTTCGAAGGGGACTGGTTCAAGACCGGCGATGTCGGCAATCTTGATGCCGACGGCTATCTTTCGGTGACCGACCGCAAGAAAGATTTGATCAAGACTTCGGGCGGCAAGTTTATCGCCCCCCAGCCACTGGAAAACTCTCTGAAACATAATCCGATGGTGGCAGAGGCGGTGGTTGTAGGGGAGTGTCGCAAATTTGTTTCAGTTTTAATCGCTCCAAATTTTGTGGTTCTCGAAAGCTGGGCCCAGACCCGGCAGCTGTCATTTGCTTCCCGCGAGGAATTGGTACAGACCGCGCCGGTCCGGGCGCTCTATCTTGAAATCGTAGAGACTCTTAACCGTGATCTGGCGCAATTCGAACGGCTGAAGAAGGTTATCCTGGTGGCGGAGACATTCTCCGCCGAAGATGGCTCGCTTACCGCCAGCATGAAGCTTCGCCGCAGGATTGTCGAGGAACGGTACCAGGCTCAAATAGACAAGATGTACCAAGAGCCGATGGCAGCTGATTAGCTTTAACGCTTGGTCGTCAGATCCACGCCGGGCATGGGGATTTCGTAACGGCTGGTGCTGGAAGGCGGCTCCGGCTTGAGTTCCAGATCATCATCATCAAGTGCTTGACGGCTGCGCGAAAGGGCCCGGTCCACCATACCTTCAAACATGGGAATCAGTGAGTCGGCCGAACCCGGGTGCTGAATCTCGGTAAGGCTCTGTTCCCAGCGCTGGGTCGTAAGCAGGTTGGTAGTTGGTACGCGCGCGGTTTTCTTAAGCAATACATAACCAAGCCAGATCAATACACAGACATCGTAGCCGATGGTGTTGATCAGGCCGGCTCCGGGCGGAGTAATGTAGTCCGCAGTATGGAGCGCTACCACCAACATCTCTACGCAAGCAAAAGCGCCAAATCCCAGAGAAATTCCAAAGCTGTGTTGCTTCCAGCTGACCCCAAGATAGCGCGAGAAAACGAGCAAAAACAGTACCAGTCCAACCTGGATTACGCGCACGCAGCGCTGGACCGTAAGTACTGATTGCACAAGCGGACCCTGCTGCGAAGCCGGGGTCGAAGCCGCCACCACAATGGCCACCAGCAACATCACCAGGGCGCCCCAACGAAACAGCACGGAACCCAAATCCTTCAGGGTGTGGTAAGGGCGAAAGACGTCGAGGAACACTTCGTGAATGATCTTGAACCCAACCGCCAGGCTGATTGCGCCGCAGATCCAATAGGAATAGAAAAACTGCGGATAGCTGCCCCAGGTGTAGGCAGGGAAAAGGATCAGGAACGTTACCACCTGTGACAGGAGATAAATAAAGAAGACAGGAAACGCCTTATGGACTTTTCGCCAAAACATCACCCCAGCAACGCCAAGTTGCAGGATCGGGGCAGTGATCCAAAGAATGGTGTTGGCAAGCTGTAGATTCAGGCTCATTTGGCCGGTTTAAGCCACAACCAAGACACGTGTACGCGCTTCCCCTCGGGTAAACCATAGCAGTAATTCCAAACCGGTAAAATGGACGAAAGTAACCTTCGTAACTGTTACCTTGTCTGACCACCGGCAACTGTCTTTCCCATCCGGACAATGGGGAGCGATAGCCCATTACCGAGGGGCACCTCGAGGTTTTCCAGCGGGGAATACCCACGTGCTTCGTAAAGCGGGATCCCCGTCCGAGTCGCGCCCATTTCAAATCTGGTGAATCCAGCCTTAAGAGCGGCTGCCTCGCAAGCTTCCAGAATAAGAGTGCCTATACCTCGGCGAGTCCAATCGGGATGGATGAAGAAGGCTCGGATCTTGGCCGCATCCCGCTGAGGATCGAGAAGGTCCGGCTCCCGCCCAATCCACTGATCTCCCCCGTAAAGAGTCTTGCGTTTGCTCCAGCCCCCACATCCGACGATGACGGGGTCAATCTCGGTCTCCGCCACGAAGTAGGTTCCATCCGCGATCAGTTGGCTGTCCACACCGTAAACGCTCTGCAGTGCGGCCTCAAGTTGTTCGGATGTGTAGTCGTTGGCTTGCAGTCCCCGCACGGATGCGTCGATCAGGGCGCGCAAGACTGCCGAATCCCCCGTCGTAGCCTGTCGAATACTGAACTTCATAAGCGAAGCGCAATTTTATTCTGGACGGAGAAGTGAACGCTATTTCTTCCCCATGAAAACAAAGTAAGAACACGCCCAGAGTGAGGTTGGGATGGTGCCTCGCGCACGACTGGTAAGAATGATGTTGTAGTCATCGGTGATTGGCAAGCCGTCGATGATTGACGGGCCGGCTTTAGGCTGCAACTCAGCCAGGCGACTGAGGAACCGGTAGACATCCGGTCCTCCGTCGTAACCCTGAACCGCAAAGGAAAGATCGGCGTTTTGGCCGGCAAAGTGCCACGCCAGGGAACCGGCCAGCGCCACTGCGTCTTCGTATTGCTGCGAGTCGACCCGGTCAGTCGATGGGTTGTCGAAGACGATGCGTAACTTTCGCTCGTCTTCCCGGGTAAACTCCCGCACCTTCAACATTCCAGATTTCGCTGTGGCTTTCCAATCGACGTGGCGGGCGGAGTCTTCCGAGGTGTACTCGCGGATTCGGTAAAGATCGTTCCCACGGCCGCGGACGAATGACTCCATCTCTCCAGTAATCAGTGGAAGAATCTGAAAGAACTCGTCGGTTGGCTCGACTCTGGGAAATACAGTGATCTTACGTTGCAGCGGCACACGTCGAGTCTTGCTGAGAAAAGCGAAAGGGAAGCGCGTTCTGAGTCCGAACCCCTCCTGCTGGTAGTGTCCCCGTTTCTCAAAGCGGAGTTGAATGTCGGCTCGCTGCTCGCTCTTCCCCGGAATGTAGGGGAAGTACGCGGCGCCCTGAAAAATGTGGGCCGTGGACGGTTTTTCCGTAATCCGGCGCACCCGCCAATCGGGAGTGCGCAGCCATTGCTCCTTTGCGGGCCGCCCCGGTGGGAACCCGAAAGCGGTGCGTTCTAGCCGCCAGTACTTCTCTGCCTTCTCTTTCTGCAAAGACACCACGCTGATGGAAAACGACGGCACCCGCCGCCGCGGATTGCGCAACACGATTTTGCCGAAAGTGTCACGCCCGGCAAAAACGTGCTCCGGCAAACGGACATCCAGCTGCAAACTGTGCAGCACCATCGCGGAGGCAATTCCAGAGACGATGATGGCGGCTAGCATGGCCGCCACAATGATGTAGAGCAGATTGTTTCCAGTATTGAGGGCCGCGACCCCGATCACAATTACCATGCCGGCATAAATCATCCCCGCACGGGTGATCTCGTAATCCAGCGCATCTCGCACCCGCGCGGCGGCAACCCGACGCGCCAGATACGGGACCGTAGTGACGCCCACCAGCGTCGCCAGCAACAACGCCACCGATCCCAAAATTAGAGTTCCCCACACGTTGCCGGATTCACGAGTCACCGTGGAGAACGATGCCGCAGCGAAGGCGAGCGCCAAACCGCCGATGGCGATCAGAAACCGTATCCAAACTTCAGGAAGCCGGAAGCCAGAAGCAGACGAGGCCCGGCCGGGTTGGGTGACAGTGGGCATGAGGCGATGGTTTGAGGGTAGCATCGGCTACCCGGGCTATCAATCCGCTGGCTGTTGACCAGAGATGCGCCTCATCCAGGCATTCGCCTTTAGGGCGGCGCTGTCGGCAGCATGGGCGAGCTTCGGGAAGCGCGCTTTGAGCTTACTGAGAAGGTGATGGGCCCAGACGTATTCAGTCGAAAGGATCATCAATCCGATCAGAATGAACAATACGCCCTGCAGAATAGGCAAAAACAGGCCGGCAATCCCCAGAAGCAGGAAAACCCAACCAATCACGATGACGGCAATTCGCTTCAGCTTCTGGGCCATGGTCAATCCGCACTCCAACTTGATTGGATGCAAGCGGCCAACCGATTGATCGACGATAAGCAATTTCTTTGGCAAAGAAAGTTACGAAAGATGAGAAGTCGATTAGAAACCGGACTGATCGGCTTGGAGAAATTGGATAACTGCCTCGTTGAACTGATCGGGGGCTTCTTCGTAAGGTAAGTGGCCAACTCCTGAGAGCATCATCACGCGGCATTTTTCAAATTGACCGCACAGCATCTCGGCCGAGCGGGGATCGACCGCATTATCCAAGCTTCCCCACAGAATCAGCGTGGTTATGTGGGAGATTAGTGGTAGGACTGACTGAAGTTCGTCCAGGTCCCGATTCCAAGTCCGCAAGACGGAGAGCTCGTGGTGAAAGGTGCCTGGCAGCGCAAAAGGAGCGGAATATCCGGCCAG
>Ga0157378_10002929_pt1 | contig 15182 bp, 17 predicted proteins | sample M65metaG_FD_115309 | JGI IMG/M metagenome (GOLD analysis project Ga0157378, IMG submission 115309) | Miscanthus rhizosphere microbial communities from Kellogg Biological Station, Michigan, USA - M6-5 metaG | ecosystem: Host-associated > Plants > Roots > Rhizosphere > Soil | place: USA: Michigan...
CTCCCGCTCTTCGTTCGCATCTCGGCTTCCGACTGGGCCGAGGGCGGTTGGGATCTGCCGCAATCGATCGAATTCGCGAAACGCCTGCGCGATCTCGGCGTCGATCTCATCGACTGTTCCAGCGGCGGCGCAGTCGCGCGGGCAAAGATCGAGATCGGACCCGGTTATCAGGTGCCGTTCGCGCGGGCCATTCGTGCCGAGGCGGGCATCGCCACCGGTGCGGTTGGGCTGATCACCGAGCCGAAGCAGGCGGACGACATCATCCGCAGCGGATCTGCCGACGCTGTCCTTCTGGCGCGGGAACTGCTGCGCGATCCCTACTGGCCACTCCACGCCGCCCGCGCCCTCGGCGTCGAAGTGCCGTGGCCCGAGCAATACCAGCGCGCGAAGCCGTAAGGAGCAATCGATGACTACAGAAACTCTCAACGCCTTCCAGAGCGGCACGTTCCTCCTCGGCGGCGATCTTCCGGTCCACCGCCTCGGATTCGGCGCCATGCGCATCACCGGCAAGGGCGTCTGGGGACCGCCGAAGGATCACGACGAATCGCTGGACGTTCTTCGCCGCGCCGTCGAGCTCGGCGTCAATCTCATCGACACCGCGGAGTCGTACGGCCCGCATGTCAGTGAAGAGCTGATCGCCGAGGCGCTCTATCCGTATCCGAAAGGAGTGGTCATCGCCACAAAAGGTGGCTTCGATCGCAGCGGCCCGGAACGGTGGACGGTCAACGGCCGGCCGGAGCGCTTGCGGGAAGAGCTCGAAGGAAGTCTGCGACGGCTGCGGCTGGATCGGATCGATCTCTGGCAACTGCACCGCATCGACGACAACGTCCCGGAGGGCGACCAGTTCGAGACCATCCGCGAGTTTCAGCGCGAAGGAAAGATTCGCCACGCTGGCTTGTCCGAAGTGACCATCGAGCAGATCGAACGGGCGCGCAAGTTCTTCGACGTCGTCTCAGTCCAGAACCGCTACAACCTGGCCGACCGCGAATGGGAAAACGTCCTCGACTACTGCGACCGCGAGAACATCGGCTTCATCCCCTGGTACCCGCTCCAGACCGGCAAGCTTGCCGGCGATGGCGGCCCGCTCGCGCGCATCGCCACCCGCCACCACGCCACCCCGGCGCAGATCGCGCTTGCGTGGCTGTTGAAACGGTCGAAGGTGATGCTGCCCATCCCCGGGACGTCGAAGGTCAAACATCTCGAGGAGAACATCGGCGGTGCAGGGATCGAGTTGACGGAAGAGGAGTTTGGGGCGATCGGGTAACCGGCTATGCAATCTTTTGAAGCTTCTTCTTGACCGCCATCGGAAGCTCCACGCGCACGAAGTAGTCTTCGGGGAACAGATAGTCCTCGCCCGATTCGTCGATCACGCGAACCATGCCGTGCTTGTCCGCAAACTCGTCTTTGAGCACCGGATACAGTTTTCGCAATTCGAGCGAGGCCGGATAGTCGTCATTGCACACGCAGATAGCAAAGTGACCTGTCGCCGGAGCCGCGACTCGCTTACCGGCTGCGAAGGGGCTTTTTGAACTTGAGTTCTTTCTTACCGATGCCATGAGCTTCGTACCAATGAATTTCCGCGTTGCAGATCGTACCATCCGACAGTTGGACGAGTGCTTCGCCTTTCACCTTTCGCCAGCTACCTCGACCGTACAGCCGCGTAAGACGACGACGATCGCGGACGCTTGTTCCCGTTGCGATCGTCTCTACAGCGACGATCCTTCCGATGATCTTGAACTTCAAGCAATGCCAGATTATCCGAAAGTCGTGAGCCGACTAATCACTCCGATCCCTACACCCCATCGAAAAACGTCACCACCCCCGTCTCCAGCGAATACTCCGACCCCACCACGGTGAGCGTCCCCTCGCTGATCAGGCGCTCCAGCAGTTCGGAACCGTGTCTCAGGTGATTCGCGGAGGCGCGGACGTTTGCGCGGACGGTATCGGCGATCACGGACTCGGGGTCGGCGTCGCTGCCTGCGGCGGCGAGAACGGTCTCCATCGACGGACGTACGCGGTCGACGATCGACTGCAGATTTCGCGACCGGCTCGTCGTGCGGCCGGTTAGCTCTTCGTAAGCGGAAATCACCGCACCGCACCGCGAGTGGCCCATGACTACCACCAGCTGGGTGCCGAACCGCCCCGCCGCAAACTCGACGCTGCCGATTTGTGACGGTGAGACGATGTTGCCGGCGACGCGAATGACGAAGAGGTCGCCGAAGCCCTGGTCGAACACCAGTTCCGCCGGAACGCGCGCGTCGGAGCATCCGAGGATGATCGCCAGCGGCTCCGGTCCCGCGGCCAGCGCCGCGCTGTGGCCATGATTCCCGCGCGCACCAGCCTCCAACTGATTCGAAACGAACCGCTGGTTGCCTTCGCGCAGACGGTCGAGAGCTTCGCGTGCAGTGATCATCGTGAACTGTTCCCCCAATCCTCGCGCAGGATCCCGTAGTAATCGACGTCGATGCTTTCGTCCCACTTCCGGACGTGCTTGCGCATCGTTCCTTCACGAACCATTCCGATTTTCTGGAGCACCCGCCCCGAGGCCGGATTGCGAGTGAAGTGAAAGGCGAAGACGCGATTCATGCCGAGGCTGTCGAACGCGTATCCCACGACCGCCCTTGCCGCCTCGGTCACGTAACCGTTGCCCCAGTACGCTACGCCCAGCCAGTAACCGATCTCTGCGCGCCGGTGGAAATGTTCGACATGCATTCCGATCGCGCCCATCACCTCGCCGCCATCGCGCGGAGCAATGGCGAAGATCTGGTTGTCCGATACCTCGTCATGCCCGCGAATCCACTCCTCAGCCGCCCCCTCGGGATACGGATGCGGGATGAGCAGCGTGTTCGCCGCAATCGCGCGATCCGAGGCCAGTCGCTGCACGGCCGGCGCATCGCCCAGCGTGAACGGGCGCAGAACCAGACGGGTGGTGGTGAGAGTGGGGCGAGGCATCGAAATCGGGAGTCGGAGATCGGAAGTACCTCCGACCCCCGACTCCTTCGAGAAAGCTACTGCGCCTTCTTCTCTTCCGGCTTCGGAGCGGCGGCAGCGGCCGGCATCGCGAAAATCGACTTATCGACCTTCGGATTCATCTCGATCTTGGAGATGGTCAGGCCCTGTCCTCCCATGCTCTCCTTCCCCTTCACCTTGTTGTCCATCGAGTGCGCGATGGTGAGGCCTTCGACGGTCTTGTAGTCGCCGAACGTGGTAACGACTTCCAGATCCTGCCCCTGCACGTTGCGCGTTCCCTCGGAGCGGATCAGCAGATAGGTCTCGGCGTCGAAGTAGTCATTCGATTCTTTGCCGTCCTTGGTGGTGACGTGCAGCTTGTAGGCAGGCGTCCCTTCGACGTCTTCCTTGCCGACGTACTCGACCTTGTTGCCCTTGGCCTTGTAGTCGAACGTCGGGCCGTCGAAGTCAGCCTCGACGCGAACGTCCTTGAGCTGCTCCTCGGTCATCTTCTGCGGGTCTTTGTTTCCGCCGAAGGGGATTAGCGCCCATCCGGTCGTGCCGTCGTAGGCCTGCGTGCCCGTCATGCCCTGGATGGTGAAGTCGAGACGCGAGTTGGAGGGGCGCATCTTGGTGATGGTGAACGGCGCTTCCATCGGTCCCATCTTCATGGTGCCGGTGATGCGCATCGACTGCAGCGCTTTGATTTTCTCTTTGCCGCCCATCGCCTTCAGATTCTTCTCGAGAATCTCATCGGCGGTCTGGCCGAACGCGGAGACGGTGAGAAAGGCGATGGCGACGAGGGACAGCATTGTTTTTCTGGACATGAATCCTCCTGGCTACTGTTGGACGTTGGCCGATTGTGACATACGTGCATGTTGCGGTGGAGTTGCGTCAAACGCTGGCCACGAGGTCGCGAATTCTCCCCCGAACGTCTTCCGGTTCGGCGACCAGACGGTCGCGCTCGGCAGCATCGAGAAGGGATCGAAGTGCACGATAGGCATCGCCACGCTCCGAGGTCTCGCGCAGGAGGGCGGTGGGATCGATTGCGTGAGCGGACAGCCATTCTTCGACGGCGATTCGCGTTTCCGCCGGGGCTTCCCGCACCAGAGCTTTCGTGTCGCGGCGGACGCGCGTAGCACGGGCCAGGCGCGGCCAGACGATTCCGAGGAGGGCAAGAAGGGCGGCGGCGATACCGATGAACGGTAACGAACGCCGCATCGCTTCGACGCGCTTGTCGGACGACGGCGAAACCGGCGGTTGTCCCGCGTTGGCATCGGCTGCCTGAACCATCAGCGCCCGCTGCTCGCACTGCAGCTCGCGGCGCTCTCCCGCCGGCGTCAGGATCGTCGTCGTCATCGGCGGAATGACGAACATCCCCTTGCTCGCCGGAAAAACGAGAAATCGCCAGTGGCGCTCCATGACTGCCTCGGCGAAGCGCTCCACCTTCAGATTGACGTCCGCGATCTGCACGCTTCCCTCGATCGGCGTGACGAACGCCGGCGGCGATGCCGCGCGCAGATTCGCCGTTCCGCTCATCACCACATCGATCGACACCGGCCCGCCGTTTCGCTGCACCGGCGCGTGGCATTGCAGCGTGACGCTGCCCACCGCCGATACCGGCGGGCCGGGCGGAATCGGTCGCGCCTCGATGGTGATGGCGGACGAGCGGCGATGGACGTCGACTACCCGTCCCTCGAACAGACCGAAGGGATTGCCGATGTCGAGGCGCTTCATGATCTGCGCCTCCACCGACATCGGCTCGACCGTGACCGTGCCGCTGTGCAGCGGAAAAAGCGCCGCGCGTCGAATGACCAGCCGCTGCATCGACAGGCCGCCGACCACGACCTGTTGCGTCGTCTCGCCGCGCACGTCGAGCTCCTCGACCCAGAAGCCGGCCAGCTTCGGCACCTGCCCGATCACCTCCTGCTGCACGTTCGCGGCGTTGTAAAGCGTCCAGGTGACGATGACCTGCTCGCCGGCAAACACGCTGCTCTTGTTCGCCTCGGCCACGACGAAGATCGGATCGCGATTCGTGGCCAGCAACTCGTGAAGGATGCGCACCGGGTCGTTGCTCCCCGCCGCGAGATCGGGCAGAACCTGGATCGACACCGGCGCCAGCGTTTCGGTCTGCCCCTCGCTGCCGTGCAGCGTGATCGGCCCGATCAGCGCCGGCCCCGGCCCGGCTGGATGTGCGTGATAGCTCAGGATCTTCCGCCGCGAGGAGCTGCCGTTGATCCAGACAAACTCCGACGAGACCGACGGAGAGCCGTCGAGCACGAGATTCTGCAAGGGCAGCTGGATGTTGTCGACCGAAGCGAAGGCGTCGGTGAGGGTGATGGTGATGGTTACGGTGTCATCGACGGAGAGGGTGCGTTTGTCGATCTGGAGATCGTTGGCGGAGAGAGGGAGGGCGATGAACAGGAGAAGCCAAACGGAGCGCTGGCGTCCTCGCCGGCTGGCTTGGCAGAGCCTGCCCTGAGCGGGGTCGAAGGGTCTCGCCGCCACGTTCGGATCATTACCACCCCACATGCACCCTCTCCCGCGAAGGACGATGCATCCGGGCAAGCTCTTCCTGCTCCTGTTGCTGCACGGACCGCAGCAGCCCTTCGACATTCGGATCGCTCTTCGGCTGCGGCTGTTGCGCGCCCTGTTGCGGCGACGGCTGCGGCTTCTGCTGCGCTTGCGGGCCACGATCCTGCTGCGATCCGTTTGCGCCCCCCTGCTGTTTCTGCATGGCCTGCTTCCGGCGCAGCGCGATCTCGAGATTGCGCTTTGCGGCCGCGTCGGTTGGCCGCAACCGTAGCGTGTCGGTGTAATCGCGGATGGCGTAATCGAATGCACTCGCCGCCAGCGCGCTGTTGCCGCGATTGAAAAGCCCATCCGCACGCAGCGCCGGATCGGCCAGCGCTTTGGCGATCGTCGACGATCCCGCCTCGCGATTTCCGGTCGCGATCTGGGACGTGCCGAGGTTGAACGAACGCATCGGAGTAGCAGCGACCGCGGAGGATGTGGCAAACGACTTCTGCGCCTCGGCGCACTTTTTCGCGGCGAATTGCTTCACGCCGCGGGCGGTGGCGGCGTGAGAATTGGTCTCGCGCCAGAGACGCGTCAGATCGAGACCCAGAACGAGAAGGGCGACGATCACTCCGCCCCCCGATTCACAAACGACCCGAGAAACAACGCCACGCACGCAAACGCCAGCGGCCATTGATACCGCTCGATCGGCACCCGCACATTCTTCTCTTTCAACGTCCCGCCGGTCGCGGCCAGCGAGTCGAGTGCATGCTCCCCGAACGGATTCGCATAGAACCTTCCACCCGTCGCGCTGGCAATTTTCTGCAGCGCCTCCGGGCGCGCGTACGTCGTCACCACCTGGCCGTTGTCGTCGACCAACACGCCGTCGCCGCCGTCGCGCGGAATCGTGCTGCCGCCGGCCGTCCCCACCAGGACCGTCGACACCGGAACGCCGCGCTGCGCCAGCCTGGCGATGGTGTCATCGAGCCGCGAGCTCTGATCCTCGCCGTCGCTGATGACCACGATGTCGCCGCGCTGCGCGGCGTCGCCGCCGGCGAGCCGCAACGCGGCGTTGAGGGCGACGGAAAGATCGGAACCGGGATTCGATACCTCGCCTGCCTGAATCGAATCGAGCAGCGCCTCGACCGCATCCCCGTCACTCGTCAGCGGCGAGACCACCTCGGCGGCCGATTCGAAGATGACCAGCCCGACGCGTCCCGGCTGCGCATCGATGATCCGCTTGGCGATGGCCTTGGCCGCCTCGAGCCGCGAGGTGCCGACATCGCGCGCATCCATGCTCAGCGAGACGTCGATGGCGATCACGCGATTCGATTCCCGCTGCTCGATCGGCACCACGCGGAAGCCGGCCTCAGGACCCGCCAGCGCAATCACGCAGCCGAGGAGCGCGAGTGACGCCAGCCAGGGGCGGAGCGTACGCAGCGGATTGGCGACGCCGCGCAGCCGCTCCGAAACGAATCGCCGCGCGATGCGCATGCGGCGCCGTTCGCGGGCGAGGAAGAAGATGAGCGCCAACGGTACAAGCAGCGCCAGCCAGAGCATCTGCGGTGAGCGGAAGGCGATCGACATCACGCCAGCCTCCCGTACAGACAAGAGTGTCTGTGCCACATAGAAACGAGACAGGCAATGTGGCACAGACACTCCTGTCTGTGCTCTTTCGATGCTCGGACGCCACTGCGATTCACGCCGCCACCTTCTGCCACACCGTCTCTCCGCACAACAATGCCAGCGCGAACAACGCCACACCGATCGTCAGCGGCAACCCATACAACTCCTCGATCCGCTCGCTCTTCGGCGCCGTCAGGCGCGTCTTCTCCAGATGATCGATGCGATTGAGCACCTCGCCCATCGTCCGGGCGTCGGTGGCGCGGAAATACTCGCCGTTGGTAGTCCTGGCGATCGCTGCCAGCGCCTCCTCGTCGATGTCGGCGCGCACCAGCTGGTACGTCGTCACGATCTCGCCGGTGAATGGGTCCTGGCGCTTGACCGGAATCGGAACCGGCCCGCGGCTGCCCACCCCGATCGTGTAGATCTTGATCCCGAAGCGCGCCGCCAGCTGCGCCGCCGCCAGCGGATCGATCGAGCCGGCGTTGTTCACGCCGTCAGTGACCAGGATGATGATCCGGCTGCGCGATTTCGACGTGCGCAACCGATTCACCGCGGTGGCGATGGCATGGCCGATGGCGGTGCCGTCGCCGTTCTCGCCGACCTGCGCCCGATCGAGAATGGCCGCGGCGATATCGCGGTCGTAGGTTATCGGCACGCGCGTGGCCGCGCGAACGCCGAAGGTGACGATGCCGATGCGATCGTCCTGCCGCCGGGCGATGAAGTCGCCGATCAAATCCTTGGCCACTGCGAACCGGTTGCGCGGCTTGAAGTCTTCGGCGGCCATGCTGCCGGAGGCATCGAGGGCCACGACGATGTCGATGCCTAAGCGATCGTTGGTGGCCATCCTCGTGATGCGCTGCGGCCGCGCCAACGCCACGATCATCGCCAGCGCAGCAATCGATTCGAGAAAGAAGGGCATGCCCGCCAGCTGCGCGCGCATCGTCCGCCGCGGCATGACCAGCGACATCGAGGAGATGGTGAACGCGCCGAAGCGCCGCCGCCGGTCGCGGATAAGAATGGCGATCCGCGCGATGAGCGCGAAAATCAGTAGCAGCCACAGCGGATTGGCGAACCGGATCATGCCGCCGCCGCCACGTCCGACGCGACCTGCGGCTCCGCCCACGATGGGATCTCGAGCGCGCGGTTGAGCGCCTCGTCGAAGTTCGCTGGCGCGGCGCCCCATGGGGAAAATTTCTCAAGGTCACCCTGACGAAGGATCGCCGCAACGTAGCGCCGTCGGCCCGACGGCTGGACCGCCGGCGGCTCGCCGGCAGGTGCCGGAGCTGCCGCCGAGCCGGCGGCGGTCCAGCCGGCGGGCCGCCAGCGCTCCGCTTGCTCCTCCTCTTCGATTCGCTCCAGCAACTCCTTCGTCGTCAACTCCGCGCCAAGATCAGGGCGAACGGCGGAGAGGTACGCGCGAACGGCATCGGCGAGATTGGCCCATCGCATCGGCGCATTGCCGCGCAACGCCAGCACCCGCGATCGAAACGCCTCCGACGGCACGATGACGATCCGCGGCTTCGGCACGCGACGTTTCGCAAGAAGCACGACCGCCGTCCAGGTGGTGATCGCCGCCAGCGCGGCGATACCGATGGCGGCGAACGGCAGTCGCGGCCACGGCTCCGGGATGGGAGGTTTCAGCGGCGCCGGCTCTAGCTTGTCGTCAGGCGCCAGTACCGAATGAATCGGAATCACCACGCTCACCGGCCCGTCCGCCGCGCGGCCGGTCACCGTGATCGAGTGCGGCACGAAGGTGCGGATCATCACGGAGCTGCCGGACCGCGAGATCACCTCGTAGTCGGGCGATGGATCGATCGTTACCGGCGTGGCGAAGTCGATGGTGATCGGATCGCCGATGGTGGCCTTGGCCGGATGGAACGTCGTGATCAGCAGAAACAGGAAGCCCGCAATCATCGCCGCCTCATGGCCCGCTCGCGGAAGAATCGCAGCAGCTCCCGATCGTAGGGAATGGCTGTCGAAACGTTGAGATGATCGACGCCCGCCGTCCGAAACCGGCGTTCGTTCAGCTGCACGCGTGAGGCCGCGCGGCGGGCCACGTCGGCGCGGCCCAGATCGATGAGCCGGGCCGCGCCGCTCTCGGCGTCGACTACCTGCGCCAGTCCGCTGTCCGGAAAGCGCTCCTCGCGCGGATCGCTGACGGTGATGGCCACAACGTCGTGCCGCCGGTCCAACCGCCGCATGGTCCGCTCGAAATTCTGATCGAGAAAATCGCTGATGACGATGACCACAGCCCGGCGGCGGCTGACCTGTTCGAGATAGCGCGCCGCGGCATCGAGATCGGCCACGCCTTCCGGTCCGCGCATGGCCGCATCGACAGCGGCGCGAACGATGACCTGCGCGTGCATCTGTCCCCGCCGCGGCGGGATGTAATTGCGAACACCGTTCGAAAAGAGCAGCAGCCCGACGCGATCGGAGTTCTGCACCGCCGAAAACGCAAACACCGCCGTCAGCTCCGCGGCGATATCGCACTTGCGCCAGTCGACCGAGCCGAAGGACATCGACCCCGAAACATCGATCACCACCAGCACCGTCAGATCGCGCTCTTCGATGAACTCCTTCACATGCGGCACGCCGCTCCTCGCGGTGACGTTCCAGTCGATGGTCCGCACGTCGTCGCCCGGCTGATACTCCCGCACCTGCGAGAACTCGATCCCGCGCCCATGAAACGCCGAGTGGTAATCGCCGGCGAATCCGGCGCGGATCAGGCGAGCGGAAAGGATCTCCAGATCGCGCACGCGCCGCGTGAGCGGAACGCGGAAACGGGGTTTGCGGGAGCGGAAGAGGTTCATGGTTGGTTCGTAGCGCCGGCGGCTCGCCGGCTGTACCGCTGCCGGCCCGGCGGCGGTGTGAGCGGGTCGCCAGCGAGCCGCTGGCGGTCCAGCCGGCGAGCCGCCGGCGCTCCGACACTCACGGCACCGCCACCGCCCCCAGCACCTGCTGCACGATCGCGTCCGCGGTCACCTGCTCGGCGGCGGCTTCGTAGCTGAGGACCAGACGATGCCGCAACACGTCCGCCGCGATCGCTTTCACATCCTCGGGGACGACGAAGGCCCGCCCCTGGATGAACGCGTAACCCTTGGCCACGTGCGCCAGCGCCAGCGTCGCCCGAGGGGAGGCGCCGAAGGCGATGTGCGGCACGAGCGACGGGAGTTTAAAGTCCGCCGGCGTCCGCGTGGCCGCGACCAGCTGGATGATGTAACGCCCGATCCGCTCGTCGACGTGAACGCGCGCCGCCAGATGCGCGATCTGCGCGATCTCGGCGATGGTGAGAATGCGCCGGATAGCCACCTGCTGCGCGGTCGGATCGAGATAGATGCCGAGCATGCGCATCTCTTCGTCCTGACTCGGATAGTCGACCCTCAGTTTCATCACGAACCGATCGACCTGCGCCTCGGGAAGCGCATACGTCCCTTCATGCTCGATCGGATTCTGCGTGGCGATGACCACGAACGGCTCCGGCAGCTTGTACGACGTATCGCCGATGGTCACCTGCCGCTCCTGCATGGCCTCGAGCAGCGCCGACTGCACCTTCGCCGGCGCGCGATTGATCTCATCGGCCAGCACGAGGTTGGCGAAGATGGGTCCCTGCCGCGGCGTGAAGACGCGCCCGGCCGGATCGAAGATCAGCGTGCCGGTGATATCGGCCGGCAGCAGATCGGGCGTGAACTGGATGCGATGAAACGAGGCGTCGATGGCGCCGGCGAGGGTCTTGACGAGCAGGGTCTTGGCGAGCCCCGGCACCCCTTCGATGAGCACATGCCCGCGAATCAGCAGGGCGATGACGAGCCGGTCGACGATCGCTTCCTGCCCGATCACCGCCCTCCCCACCTCGGTTCTCAGCCGCGCGATGACCTCATGCGCCGCGGCGATGTCGGTATTGATGGTGGCCTGGTCCATGGGTGGGAGTTTATCGTGCTCTCCTGTCATCCTGATCGCATGAGCCATCCAAAGAAAAAGTGGGGCCAGCACTTTCTCCGCAATCGCGGCGCGGTGATGCGCATCGTCGAGGCCGTCGAGCCGGAGCCGGACGACGTCGTCGTCGAGATCGGCCCGGGCGAAGGGGTGCTGACGGAGAAACTTGCCGAACTGCCGAATGAGTTGATGGCGGTCGAGATCGATCCCGAGCTCTCGGATCGCCTTCGAAAACAATTCGGCGATCGCATCACGCTGGTCAATGAAGACGCCATCGAAGCGCCGCTACCCGCCCGCCCCTATCGCGCGGTCGGCAATCTTCCCTATAACGCCGGCACGCCCATCCTGCGCCGCGTCGTCGCCGATCCAAATTGCCGTCGCGCGGTGTTCATGCTGCAGAAGGAAGTGGCCGACCGGCTTGTGGCCAATCCCGGCGATGAAGCCTACGGCTACCTGACCCTCTTTGTCCGCCTCTACGCCTCCGCGCGCATCCTGATGACCCTCGAGCCCAAGTCGTTCTACCCGCCGCCAAAAGTACGCAGCGCGGTCGTCGTGCTCGATCCCGACCGCAAACCGTTTGCTTCGGAAGCGCTGATCGAGCTGATCAGCGCCTCGTTCCGGATGCGGAGAAAGAAACTGGTCAACAACTTGACCGATTTCGGGACGCGCGAGGCGATCGTTGCGGCGATGAATCGCGCCGGCATCGATGAGGGTGTGCGGGCGGAGCGCTTGTCACTGGAAGACTTTTCCAGACTGCGAAGCGCCTTGGTTGATTAGAACCACAGAGACACAGAGATCGCAGAGGGTTTCTCTGTGTCCTCTGTGTCTCTGTGGTTCAAATCACTTCGCCAGATCATCCCCCGCCTCGTACTTCCACGCTGTCATCGCGTGCGCGCTTTCGGCGAATTTCGTGTCGACGAACTCCTCGAAGGGGATGGGACGCTCGAGAACGCCGGTCTGCACCATCAGCTTGACGATGGTCTCGAAATCGCTGCGGCGCGGGGATAGCGGCTCGTACTTCACGCGATCGATCGGATTGGTGAGCGCCCAGCGGAGGAGCTTCGGGTCCTGGTGGTAGTAGAAACGGCCGACGAAATCGGCGGCGTGGAGGCGGTGGCGTTTGGCGCGATCCTTTTCGTCCAGCCACATCCCCGATCGGGCGATGCCGTCGACCAGCACCTGCACCGCCTCGGGGCGGCGATCGATCACATCCTGCCGCACCACCAGCACGCAGGAGATGTAGTCGGGCCAGTACTCGCGGGCGTGAAAGAGCACGCGGCCGAATCCGCCGATCTCGGCCTGCGACGGATACGGCTCGCCCATCGAGAAGGCATCAATCGCGCTTGCGGCCAGCGCTCCGGCGACGTCGGGCGGCGCCATCTCCACCATGCGCAGGTCTTTTTTCGCGTCCATGCCGTTCGCGGCGAGGGCGCGGAAGACGATCAGGCGCTCGTCGGAGAAACGGCTGGGGATGGCCATGATCCTGCCGCGGAGGTCGGACACACGATGGATCGGGCCGTCCTTGCGGACGACGACGGCCGAACCGTAACGGTGGCCGAGGTAAACGATCTTCACCGGAACGCCCTGAGCCCGCAGGGCGATTGCCATCGGCGCGACCATGAACGCCGCCTGCATCTTGTTGGACATCAGCGCTTCTTTGATCTCAGGGAACCCCTGAAACATGCGCGGGATAAAGAGATGTCCGGACTGCGAGTAGGCGGAGATGTAGTCGGTGACCGGGCAGGCCAGATGTCACGTCACCGGGATGTACGCGACATTCAGCTTCCGTTCCGCTTCCGGCAGCCGGTCGTTCATCAGCACCTGCCAGTTCACGTTGAGCAGCGAGTGCGCGGCCGTGATGGCAACGATCCAGGCGCTGATAGTGACGATGAGTTTTCGCATGGGTCGATCACCTCCTTTCCGAGGTCCAGGTTTCGACACGGCGCATGACCGTATCGAGCAAGAGTCCAATCACTCCAATCATCAACATCCCCGCCACCACCAGGTCGTAGCGCTTGCCAGCGTTGCGGGCGTCGATGATGAGGTATCCCAGTCCGGAATCGACGGCGATCATCTCAGCGGCTACGAGCACCACCCAGGCGATGCCGAAGGCCAGGCGCAGGCCGACGATGATGCGCGGCAGGACGGCCGGCGCCACCACGCGGATCATCAGTTGCCGCGTCGACAGGCCGAAGTTGCGGCCGGCCTGGAGGTACATCGGCGGGACGTTGCGCACGCCGTTCATCGCCGCCACGATGATCGGAAAGCGCGAGGCCAGAAAGATGAGGAAGATCGGCGCGGCATTGCTGACGCCGAACCAGATCACCGCCAGCGGCATCCAGGCCAGCGGCGAGATCGGCCGCAGCATCTGGATCAGCGGATTGAATGCTCTGGCTAACGGACCATACCAGCCGAGGAGAAAGCCGAGCGGGATGCCGATGAGGATCGCGGCGAAGTAGCCGGCAAAGACGCGCGTGAGGGAGTCACCGATGTAGCGCCAGAGGAGAGACTTTTCTGACAGCGTGGCGATGGCTTTGGCGACGGCGATGGGCGAAGGGAAGATCTTCGTGCCGGATGCCTTCACGGCGATTGACCAGATTACGAGAATGATCGCAGTCGTGATCAGCGGCAGAAAACCATTCAACCACAGAGGCACAGAGGACACAGAGAGAGCTTTCTCTGTGCCCTCTGTGTCTCTGTGGTGATAAGGGTTTTTCATACCTGATGCGCCAACCCGATCTCGCCAAATATGAGATCTCGTAATTCAATGTATCTCCGCGACGACAAATCCCTCGGATGCGCCACATCGATCTCCACCACCCGCTGGATCCGGCCCGGCCGCGCGCTCATGACCACCACCCGGTCGGCCAGCTGTACCGACTCTTCGATGTCGTGCGTCACGAAGAGGACGGTCTTTTTCTCCGCGCGCCAGATGCGAAGGAGCTCGCTGCGCATCTGCAGGCGGGTGATGGAATCGAGCGCGCCGAATGGCTCGTCGAGAAAGAGGACGTCGGGATTGACCGCCAGCGCACGGGCGACTTCGACGCGCTGCTTCATCCCGCCGGAGAGCTCGCGCGGATACGATTTCTCGAAGCCTTTCAGGCCGACCAGCTCGACGTACTGCGCGACGCGGGCACGCCGCTCCGCAGCATCAATATCAAAAAGCCCGAAGCCGATGTTGCCTTCCACCGTCAGCCACGGAAAGACGCCGCGCTCCTGAAAAACGAAGATGCGCCGCCGGTCGGGCGCGGTCACCGGCTCGCTGTCGATGGTCACGGAGCCGGAGGCCGGCGCCAGAAAGCCGCCGGCGATGTTGAGGAGCGTCGACTTGCCGCATCCGGACGGACCGACGATGCAGCAGAACTCCCCCTCCTTCACGTCGAGCGTGATGTGCTGGAGGACCTCCATCGCGCCGAAGCGCATCGAGACGTCGTCGAACTGGACCTTCACTGCGCGGCGTAACCCCAGCGGACGGAGTCGAGCCGCTCCAGGCGGCGCATGAGCAGGTCGAGGATCACGCCGATAGCGCCGATGAGCACCATGCCGGCGATGACCAGGTCGTAGCGGTCGCCGGCGTTGCGGGCGTCGACGATGAGAAAACCGAGGCCGGAGTTGACCGCGATCATCTCCGCGGCCACGACGACGAGCCAGGCCACGCCAAGTGCGATGCGCATGGCCACGATCAGCTGCGGCAGGATGGCCGGCACCAGCACCTCGGTCACCCGCGCCCGCAGCGGGATATCGAAGTTGCGCGCGGCGGCGAGGTGGACGGGATCGATGTTGTGCACTGCATTCATCGTGGCCACGGTCAGCGGCAGCAGCGAGGCCAGGAAGATGAGAAAGATCGCCGAGATGTCGCCGACGCCAAACCAGAGGATGGCGATCGGAATCCAGGCCAGCGGCGAGATCGGCCGCAGCACCTGCAGAATCGGGTTGATGGCCATCTCCCCTTTCCGCATCATTCCAAGCGCCAATCCCAGCGGGATGGCGATGATCAGCGCGGCGAGATAGCCCCAGGTCACGCGGAACAGCGAGGCCACGACGTATTTGAGCAGCAGCCCGCGCGCCGCCAGTTCTCCGATGGCCCGCGCGACCACGATCGGTCCGGGAATGAGCCCCGGCCGCATCGAAACGGCAATCTGCCACGCCGCCAGTGC
>Ga0157378_10002932_pt1 | contig 15175 bp, 14 predicted proteins | sample M65metaG_FD_115309 | JGI IMG/M metagenome (GOLD analysis project Ga0157378, IMG submission 115309) | Miscanthus rhizosphere microbial communities from Kellogg Biological Station, Michigan, USA - M6-5 metaG | ecosystem: Host-associated > Plants > Roots > Rhizosphere > Soil | place: USA: Michigan...
GACCTTCGTCGCGCTGAAACTCAAGATCGATAACTGGCGCTGGGGCGATGTCCCGTTCTACCTCCGCACCGGCAAGCGGCTCTGTCACCGCGTGACGGAAATCGCCATTCGTTTCCGCCGTACGCCTTTCACGCTCTTTCGCCGCAGCCCCATACACGACCCGCGCACCAACCAACTCGTCATCCACATTCAGCCCGATGAAGGCATCTCGCTTCGCTTTGGCGCGAAGGTTCCCGGCTCCGTCATGAAGCTTGGCCTCGTGAACATGGACTTCGATTATGCGCGCGATTTCGGCACATCGCACAGCACCGGTTACGAACGCCTGCTTTACGACTGCATGATCGGCGACGCTACCCTTTTCCAGCGCGCCGACCAGGTGGAAGCCGCCTGGAGCGTGATTGAGCCAATCATCGACGTCTGGAAAGCTCTGCCCGCCCGTGGCTTTCCCAATTACGCAGCCGGTTCTTGGGGGCCCGGGGAGGCTGACGACTTGCTCGAACGCGACGGGCGCGCTTGGCGCGATGTCCTTGTCGAAGAAGGCGGCGCAAAATGTCCGGCGGCGTCCGCCAAACACTCTTAGCGCGGCTTCAAGGAGATTCCATGCTTCAGCGACACGTCCAACTCTTCCCCACCTGCGTCGAAATCGCCAGCCACGCGTCGCATGAGGTCGCGCGCATCGCGGCCGAAGCCGTCTCCGCCCGCGGCGTCTTCAGCATCGCCCTTGCCGGCGGTTCTACGCCCAAGATGCTTTACACCCTCCTCGCCGAACATCCCACGCTGCGCAATTCGCTTCCCTGGGATAAAATGCAAGTATTCTTCGGCGACGAGCGCCACGTCGGTCCCGGCCACGCGGACAGCAATTTCCAGATGACCACGGACTCGATGCTTTCCAAGGTGCCGCTAGAAGGGCGGCAGATTCATCGCATCAAGGGCGAGTATCCGGATACAGCACAAGCCGCCGCAGAATATGAAGACGAAATTCGCCATACCTTTGCACTGAAAGCCGGCGAGTTTCCCCCTTTTGATTTGATACTGCTCGGTATGGGCAATGAGGGACACACGCTTTCGCTCTTTCCGGGCACCAAGGCGCTACTGGACACGCAGCACATCGTGGCGCGCAACTGGGTCGGCAAGTTGTACACCGAACGCATTACGCTGACTGCTCCGGCAGCCAACGCCGCCAGGAACATCATTTTCATGGTCACAGGCTCCGATAAGGCTTGCGCCCTGAAAGCGGTTTTGGAGGGTCCGCACGAACCCGAGCAGCTGCCCGCGCAAATGATTCAGCCGGCAAACGGCGCCTTGTCCTGGCTCGTGGACGGCGCCGCCGGCTCCATGCTCTCGAAAGAAATTCTGACGAGCTGACCGCTCAAGGTCATCGCTCAACAAAGAGGAGACAGCAAGAAATGGCCACAGCAACAACAAGCCCCGTCTAAACTTACCTGGGAACGAAAGCGGATTCCCTGCTCGGCTTCAGCTCGCCGAAAATTTCCAAGGACCGCCTGCACCTCCCCGGGCCCGATTTTCTCGACCGTGTATGGCAAGCCTCCGACCGCAATTCTCGCGTTCTCGCGGCGTTGCAGCGCATGTTTCACACCGGCCGCCTCGCCGGCACCGGCTATCTCTCGATTCTCCCCGTAGACCAGGGCATCGAACACTCCGCCGGCGCCAGCTTCGCCAAAAATCCGGATTACTTTGACGGCGAAAACATCGTCAAGCTCGCCGTCGAGGGCGGCTGCAACGCCGTCGCATCCACTTTCGGCGTCCTTGGCTCTGTGGCGCGCAAGTACGCACACAAAATTCCGTTCCTCGTCAAAATCAACCACAACGAGCTCCTCACTTTCCCCAATAAGGCCGACCAGATTCTCTTTGGAACCGTGAAGCAGGCCTACGACATGGGCGCAGTAGCCGTCGGCGCCACCATCTACTTCGGCTCTGAACTGAGCGGCCGCCAGATCGTCGAAATCAGCCATGCCTTCGCCCACGCGCATGAACTCGGCATGGCCACCGTTCTCTGGTGCTACCTCCGCAATTCCGCGTTCAAGAAAGACAAGGACTACCACGTCTCCGCCGACCTCACCGGCCAAGCCAACCATCTCGGCGTCACCATTCAGGCCGACATCATCAAGCAGAAGCTTCCGGAAAATAACGGCGGCTACGCCGCGCTAAACATGGGCGATTCCAGCTACGGCAAGTTCGACAAGCGCATCTACACCGATCTTGCGAGCGACCACCCCATCGATCTCTGCCGCTATCAGGTAGCCAACTGCTTCATGGGCCGAGCCGGCCTGATCAACTCGGGCGGCGCCTCGGGAGCCAACGACTTCGAGGAAGCGGTTACCACGGCGGTCATTAACAAGCGGGCCGGTGGCACCGGGCTCATCTCGGGCCGCAAGGCGTTCCAGCGCCCCATGAACGAAGGCGTTAAGCTCCTGAACGCTATTCAGGACGTCTACTCAAGCGCGGAAGTCACCATCGCCTGAACTCCGTGTTCGTTGCAGTTTTCCGGGAGGGCGGCTCTAAAGCCGCCCTTCTTCTTTGCGCCGCACTTGCCTCACAGGAAACTCTCGCCACTCTTTCTCTTCCGCGACGCCGACCCTCCCCGTATCCTGATTTTACTCTGGCGAACCGCGTACCTCAGCCGACGGGGGTCTCCATGAAAAAATTGTTCAGCGCCGCCGCCGCGTTCCTCGCCATCGCAAGCCTCCCTGCCTTCGCGCAGAACGCCGCAAACGATGAAGGCGGTCGCGTTCTCGGCCTCGAAAAAGCATGGAACCATGCCATCGAAGCCAAAGACACCAAAGCCCTCGACCAGCTTCTCGCCCCCACCTTCGTGGCCGTTGAAATCGACGGCAGCGTCGCCTCAAAAAGCGAATTCCTTGCCAGCATCAAGGCTCCCGAATACCAGCCCTCGCAAGCCGTCAACGAAGACATGAGCGTCCAGGTGTATGGCAACTCCGCCGTCGTTGTCGGAATCTTTCGCATCAAGGGCATGGAGAAGGGAAAGCCCTACGTGCACCGCGAACGTTTCATTGACACCTGGATCAAACGCGACAGCGGCTGGCAATGCGTATCGAGTGCCGCCACTCTGATCACCGCAAAATGAGCACGACCGGCAGACTTTGCGCGATCCGGTCCTTTAGCTTCGCCGCGATGTGTTTCATAGCACTGCTTACATCCACCTTTGCCTTCGCGCAGTCTTCCGCGAAAGACGACGCCGCCCGCATCATCGCGCTCGAACACACCTGGAACCGCGCCATCGAAGCCAAGGACACCAAAGCCCTCGACCAGCTTCTCGCCCCCACCTTTGTCGCGGTCGATACCGACGGCAGCCTCACCCGCAAAGGTGAGTTCCTCGCCGGCATTAAGGCCCCTTCTTACCAGCCCGCGGAAGCCTCCTATGAGGACATCCGCGCCGAAGTCTACGGCGACGCCGCCGTCACGGTTGGCATCTTTCGCATCAGGGAAACCCAGAAAGGGAAACGCATTACCCAACGTCAGCGCTTCATTGACACCTGGATCAGAGAGGGCCAAACCTGGCAATGCGTCGCCAGTCAGGTCACTCTCATTCCGGCCAAACAGGCGCCGGGGTAGGCATGCCGCTTCTCAAGCTCCTGTCACCTTTCTTCCCCTTCCTTCCGTCACTTTGCCGTGCAACTATTTCACCTGTCGCGTATCAGACTGAACGGGAAGGAATCGGAGAAACCTAAGCATGTCCAGCCGTCTCGCAGGCAAAGTTGCCGCCATCACCGGAGCCAGCCAGGGCATCGGACTGGCCATCGCACAAAAATTCGCGGCAGAAGGCGCCGATATCGCCTTCTGCTATCGTTCCAACAAAGCCGGAGCCAATGAAGTTAATGCCTCTATCCAAAAACTCGGCCGCAAATGCGCTGCCTTTCAGTACGACGTGGGCAAAGTTTCGGACGGCCAACAATTCATCGCCGACACCATCACTCAATTCGGCAAAATCGACATTCTCGTGAACAACGCCGGGCTTGAACGCCGCGCCAATTTCTGGGACGTCACAGAAGCCGACTACGACACCGTCCTCAACGTAAATCTCAAAGGCGTCTTCTTCATTACCCAAGCCTTCGTCAAACACCGCATGTCAGTCGGCAACAAGCCCGGAGGCAAAATCATCAACATCAGCTCCGTCCACGAGGAGCTTCCCTTCCCGCACTTCGCTTCCTATTGCGCCAGCAAGGGCGGCGTGAAAATGCTTACCCGCAATCTCTCGATCGAGCTTGCGCCGCTTGGCATCACCATCAATTCCATCGCTCCGGGCGCTATCGAAACTCCCATCAACAAAAACCTGCTCAACGACCCGGCAAAGCTCAGCGCCCTGTTGGAAAACATTCCTCTCCGGCGCCTGGGAACGCCCGAAGACGTTGCCAACATGGCTGGCTTTCTCGCTTCCGATGATTCTTCCTATGCCACCGGCACCACGTTCTTCCTCGATGGCGGCCTCACCTGGAACTACCAGGAACAGTAAGTTGTGAAATGCATTTTATGGAATGCGGCGGCTTGCGGCGCCGGTTTGCCGCTGGATCATGTCGCCGCGACTTGCTCACTTCTTCACCACCGCCACAGCATCAACCTCAATCAGCCATTCCGGCCGCACCAGTCGCTTCACCACCACAAACGTACTCGTCGGTGGATTCGCGGTATTTACATACTTGTCGCGAATCTCGCGCACCGCTGGAATCTGCGCCGGGTCCACACTCTCCGCGCAGTAGTAGTTGAGCTTCACCACGCTTTTGAAGTCGCCGCCCGCCGCTTCCACCGCCGCTTGCAGGTTCAGAAACACCTGCTGCACCTGCGCCTTGAAATCATCCTTGCCTACGAGATTCCCGGTGCGATCCTGTGCCACTTGCCCCGCGATGAACACAATCTTGCCGCTCCTGACCTCTGCCACCTGCGAATAACCCGCGGTAGGCTTGGCCAGCGTCTCCGGGTTGAAAATCAGCACCGGAGCTTGCTCTTGCCCCTTCTTGCTCCTACTTTCCCTCGCCGATGAAGCGGCGGTCTTGCCGGCCGTCGCGTCCTGTGCCCGCCCTGGCGGCCCACTCGCCAAAACGCCCACCAGAACCAAGCAGCTCGCGAATCTCATAAATCCCTCCCGGATCAATGACTTACACCTATCATTCTGCCCCCAGCCGGCTTTCACGTTCCAGATTCCTCAATCGAAACAATGCAAAAATTTCATGCGATCCGCACGACTACGACGCACCTCTAAATGAGAAAATAACTTAGGAGGAAGTACGAGAAATGCCAAGAAAGTCCGCATCCGAAACAACATCATCCGCAGCGCCCAAGCCCCGCAAATCGCCCGCAGTCACCTCGGCGCCCACCCACGACCAAATCGCCCTTCGCGCCTATCACATCTACCTGCAGCGCAACGGTGTACCCGGAAATCCCTTCGAGGACTGGAAGCAAGCCGAACAGGAGCTTCTCGCCGAAGCCGCCGCCAAACCGAAGTCCCGCAGCCGCAAGTCCAAAGTAGTTCCCTTCGCCGCCTAGGCGGCAAAGGCCAGGTTGCTTCCGTCGGGATTCCAGCATCGGCGAAGTGCACTGCAATTTGCCTTGATCCGCTACAGCTTGGGCCAAGGCGCTCGTGTCGGGCCAGGCGGGAGGGCTTCGATTTGCGCTGCGGCGTTTCGAACGCCCGGCTACCGTCTTGCCGCATCTCCCGCTTGGCAGCCGATAGCCGCGCGAAACACGTCCGGAGCCACATTCGCGCCGGTCACTAGCAACGCCACAGTCCCACTTTCTGCGTTCTTCGACTTCAAATAAGCTGCCGTCGCGGCCGCTCCCGCTGGTTCAGCGACGACGTGCTCATCCAACGCCAGCTTGCATATCGCATCCAGCATTTCCTGCTCGCCCACCAGTAAAACCTCATCCACCAACCGCCTAATGGCTTCCACGTTGGCCGCCAGCGGTGTCCGGGTAGCCAATCCGTCAGCAATTGTGTCGCATGTCTCCGTACCCACCGCACGTCCCGCCTTCCAGGAAAGCGCATAGGACGGTGCGTGCTCGCTCTGTACTCCCACAATCTTCACTTTCCGCGAAATCTGTTTCGCCGCTTCCGCCACTCCCCGAATCAGGGCGGTGTCACCCATGGGCACATAGATCGTCCCCACATCCGGCGCTTTCTCCAGTACCTCGCACGCCATGGTCCCCGGTCCCGCCGGCAAGTCGGGATCGTCCGCATCATTCAGGAAAAAAGCTCCGCCCTTTTTCGCGTATTCCGAGGCCGCTGCGAATGCTCCCGCCAGGTCAATCGCGCCTTTCTCCACAATCTCCGCGCCGAGCCGCGCAATCTTCTCCTTCTTCACCGGGTTGCTCGTCTCCGGCAGAAAAATCCTCGCCTTTATTCCCAGCAGCTTCGCGGCATACGCTACGGCCGCGCCGTGGTTTCCCGTGCTCGACGCCACCACCTCAGTAACCGTTCGTCTTTTCATGTTTGTCTCGAGCGCGTAGAGCGCCCCGCGCACTTTGAACGAGCCCGTAGGCAGCTCGCTCTCCAGTTTCAAGTACACTTTTTTTTCGGAATTTTGCTGCAGCGAAGATGCCAGAACCAGCCGAGTCTCGGGCAGATACGCGGCCAAGAACTCGCGCGCCTCAACAAACCGCGCCCGGTCCATTCTCAATTCACTCGCGCCTGCACTCCGCTCGCCGGCTTCTCGGGGTACATTCGATCAAACTCCGGATCGTCATGCAGCAACGCCAGGTCCGGATCGCGCCGCGCATGGCTGGCATCGCGAAATCCCGCTTCCCACGCCTTCTTGAGGCAATCCATGGCGTCCGGCTTTCTCTTCAGTGTGGCGTACAAGCAGGCTGCGTTGTACAAGATCGAAGCTTCGCCAGCGCGCAAGGTCACCGCAAGGTTCAATTCCTTCAACGCATCTTCCTCTCGCCCCAACTCCGCGTAGTCCGTTCCCAACAAAATGCGGGCACGCGCATCCTCCGGGACCTGCTTCAGATGATTTTCAAGAGCCGTCACTCGTCGCTGCATCAGGTTCATGTAGGCTTCGTGCTTCCCCATCGCTCCCAGCGAATTCGCCAGTGGTACGTAGATGTTGTAGTCCTCGCCGCTCGCCTCCAGACCTGCTTCCATCACGTCGACGACTTCCTGATAGCGTCCCGCTGAAAATAGCGCCCGGCACAGAAGGTAGTACGCGCCTTCGCAATCCTTTTTTCGTTCGATGGCCTTGCGCACCATGCGCACTGCCTCGTCGTGCAACTCGGTCGCATACAACACCCACGCCTGGCTAACTTGTACTTCGGGCAGTTCCCACCGCAGCGCAACGGCTTTCCCCGAAGCTTCCCGTGCGCGCTCCACCCACGAGACATCACGGCTATAGTTGCAATAAAACATTGCGCAAGCATTCGCGCACGCGGCGTACGCCAAAGCAAAGTTCGGATCCATCGCCACCGCGCTCTCAAACATCTGCAGCGCGAACTCCAGGTCCTGCCGCGTCTGCCGCCGCGCATAGCGCTTGCCGCGCAAATACAAGTCGTACGCCTGTAAATTCTCGGTCGGCTTGATGGCCAGCGCTTCCAATTCTTGAGGGGACAGCGTCACGCGCAACGCCTCGGCAATCTTGCGCGCGATTTCGTCCTGCACTTCGAAAACATCCTTCATCTCGCGGTCGTAGCGCTCGCTCCACAGCGGAAAATCCGTGCGCGTATCCACCAGCTGCGTCGTGATCCGCAGCCTGTTTCCCGCCCGTCGCAGCGTTCCCGTGAGCACGAACGCAGCGTTCAATTGCTGTCCCACCTGCAAGGGAGTCACTGCCTTGTCGCGAAATGCCAGCACGGTCGGACGCGAAAAGGTATTCAGCCCGCGAATCTTGGAAAGCTCGGTGATGATGTCTTCGGTAATCCCATCGCGCAGATACTCGTCCTCTTTCACCCCGCTTAGGTTTTCGAAGTACAGCACAGCCACGGACTTTACCGCCGGTTTCGTGCCTGCCTTCGAATCACTGAGTTCCGCTGCGCGTTTCCGCCCCGACTCCAGATCTCGCTTCAGCCGGATCAGATCCGTCTTCAATTCGGTCGCCGACTGGCACCGCAGGTTCCGGTCCTTCTCCAGCATCTTTTCCAGGATTCGGCCGAACTCACGCGGCACGCCTCCGTTCACAGTCTCTACCGGCAGCGGCTCGCGATTCAAAATCGCATCAAAAATTACGGCCGACGTGTCTCCCGGAAACGGCAAACTTCCCGTCGCCATCTGATACAACACCGTGCCCAGCGAAAATAGATCGGTGCGCGCATCCACCAAGCCGCCGCGCGCTTGCTCGGGCGACATGTACATGATCGTTCCCACTGCCGAACCCGGCGACGTCAGCCCGCCCGTCTCTCCGAGCGTATCCGCCAGCGGCGAAATTGACGTACTCTCAGAAACGACCGCCAGCTTCTCCACTTTCGCCAACCCAAAATCCAGAATCTTCACTTGTCCGCGATCCGTCAGAAAAATATTTGCTGGCTTGATGTCGCGGTGAACGATTCCCTTGGCGTGCGCCGATTCCAGCGCATCCGCAATCTGAATCGCCAGGGGCAGCAGCTTCTCCATTTCAAACGACTGCCGTCCAATCCGCTGCGCCAGCGTCTGCCCTTCGAGCAGCTCCATCACGATAAAATGCTGCCGTTCGTGTTGCTCGATTGAATGGACCGTGCAGATGCTCGGATGATTCAGCGCCGAAGCTGCCCGCGCCTCTCTCTGAAACCGTTCGAGCGTCAGCGTGTCCTGCGCCAGCTCCGCCGGCAAGAACTTCAGCGCCACCTTGCGGCCAAGCTTCGTGTCCTCGGCCTCATACACCACACCCATACCGCCACTGCCAATTCTGCGGAGCACCTTGTAATGGGAAACCGTCTGCCCAACCGGAGAGCTTTGTTCGACCATGGATGCTAAATCCTAGCCGTCAGCCCCTGCATGGTCAAGGCGCGAACCGTGCCCCGCCGTCTCGCGGAGGCTCTCTAGCATTCCCGCGCCGGTGCTGCCTCTAGCGGACCATTCATTGCACGCCACAAGCCTTAAGAAACTGCGCGCCTTGCGCAGTCGGCAAGAGTGGCATCGCGCGGCTTCCTGGCAGCATTTTCCGATTGGGCGTTTGAGCTTCGGCGAATCCCAAGCGCCCCCGGATGTTACTGCTAGCCCCCGGCCGCGGCCTACCTCCCTACCCCCCGCCCCAAGTTAAACAATTGATTTAGCGGGACTTAAGTAAGAGCAAGGCAACTTTTCCCGGCCGCCGGGGTTCTTATTTACATGCTGAGAGTCTGGCGTAGAACTATGTCCGGCCAAGTCCTCTGCTCTGTCGCGAGCTTTTTCCCTTCCCATCGGCTTGGCTTCGCGTCGGCTTTGCCATTGGCGCTTCTTTTCTTCCAACTCGCGGCTGCCTCTCGCGCTTCGGCCGACGTAGGCGTGGTCCTCAACGAGTCTCTCGACGAAGACTTCGACCGCATCAGCAGCACCGGCCACAGCGCCGTCTACTTTTCGCGTATCTGCCCGGAGTCGCCCGTCAAGTTGCGTCTTTGCCGGCCGGGGGAGTTCGGCTCGATCATGAGCAATTACATCAACATCGGCGAGGACGAATCCTACGAGTGGAACATCGTCCCGCTCAATATCTACCTTTATGGAGTCGAAGATCCCCGCAACCGTCCGCTTTTTGCTTCCAATAAGATCAAGCGTCTACTCGAAGAGCGCTACCGCGGGAACTACCTCAGGGCCTACTGCACCACCGAGGCCTGCTTGACCAGCTCGAAATCGGAATGGCGAGAAATGGTCGCCGCCACGATGATTCGCGGCGTATATATTTTCGCCGTTTCCACCAGCCAGCAGCAGGACCAGCAACTCATCGCGGAATTCAACAATTCCGCCAACAGGAATCATTTCAACGGCGTCACTCGCAATTGCGCCGATTTCACCAAGCACATCATCAACGCCTATTTCCCTCACGCCGCAAAAGCCGATTATCTTAACGACTTTGGCATGACCAGTCCAAAGGCCGTCGCCCGCACCTTCACCCATTACGGGCTCCGTCATCCCGAATCGAATTTCCGGGTGATGCATTTCGCTCAAATTCCCGGAATCACGAAACGCAGCCGCACCGTCCGCTCCGGCACCGAGCAGTTGTTCCACTCGGGCAAGCTTCTCGTACCCATGGCCTTGATCTCGTACTACACCGTGCCGGTGGTGACCGTGTCTTATTTCACGACCGCTCGCTTCAACGCGCAAAAGGAGTTTGAGCGGCATCCCGCTTCGCGTTCGGATGTCCTGTCGGGTACGCAGGAAGAAATCGCCGGCACCCATGCCGATTGGAAGCGCCTTCGCAAATCTCTCGACTCGATCGTCGCCGAAAATGGCTTCGGCAACGACCGCAAGCATAGGAAGCGCTTCTTTAAGCGGCTGGATGAATCCGGCACGCCCTCTTTGGATGAGAGCGGTGCAGCATGGATGGACATCACCGTGGATGGCTGGTCCGCCAGAGTTGGCCTGGCCGCCAGCAACGTTCTGGCGCGCGGCTCCGACTCCGCGCTTTGCTACGAATTCCTGCTGGCGCGCGTTGACCACATACTTTCAAGTCCAGCCCGCGGACGCGAAACGATGATCGAGTTCAACCAGGACTGGGCAAGCTTAGAGCGCGCATCCGCCCGAAACACACTGGAAAAGAATCGCATCACTCTCGCGAAGGCGCAAAGCGCCCCATCGCCCGAAGGCAGGGGCCAGTCTGCCGCCCGAGAACTCCGCCCCGGGACAATAACTCCCGGCCGTTCGCCGGCACATTCCGGAGTCGTTGCTAGTGCCGCGACCCGGAACCCTTCGTCGCCGCTTTGTCCTCAGCGGGCGGCAACTTCGCCCGAATCAGCGTTTCCACGCGATTCCAGACCTGCGGATCGCATTCAATTTTCGTGTGATATTTCGTAAAAAGCCGGTCGTACCACGGATATTCATCGCAACCAGGCGACTTTGTCTTGTACTCGTAGTGAAAATTCCCAACTATCCGCGTACCCGCTCCCTTTTCCGCGCGGATCTGCGCGCGCCCGTGTAGCAGTCCATCGGTCTGATAAAAATTCGCCGCTTCCGCCACATTCGCGGGAATTACTTCATCGTTCTGTCCCACCTTGGCGACGCTGTCCACCTGAACCGTCAACAGTACCGGAATCTGGTCGTCTTGCAATTCGCGCGCCAGCGCAACCGTCTCCGACCCGCCCCAGCTCATCCCATAGATGATGACCCGCGCTCGCTGCTTCGCGCTGCCGGAGAGTTTTCCCTCGCGCGTCTCGCCCAGTATTTCCAGTATCTTCCGATGCGCCTCTTCCCTGTGCCGGTTTTCAAACACTTCCACATACACGCCGGAGGGATACGAATCGCGAAGTCGTGCCGCCACTTGCACCGGACTGTGTACCCGGTCGGTGTGCCGAACAAACCCGCCCACAAACCCAATCACGATCGTCGGCGCAGGGTCAGATCGTCGGCTTTCGGTGGCTTGAGTTTCGGCCTTAGCTTCGGCTTTCACGGTCAGCCCGTGCCTCGCCGACCCTTCTCCATGAATCGCGGTCGCCGGTCTCGCCGATGACACCATGCTGGCGGACCCCGAGCTACAGCCCACTAGGCTCGCGCAAACCAAACATACTACTCCGTCAAAAAGAAGACTGCGTTCAAACACGAGTCGACATTCCCTGCCAAAAAGATGGCCCCTGCCCGAAAAACGTTGCGTCCCTTTCGCTCGCCGAACCGAGCGACATCAACTTGCCGCCCGCGGTGGCCCTAGACGCTGCGCCTCCCGCATCTTCCGCAGCCGTTTTTGTGCCAACGTGTAAGTTGACGTCGGCAGGCTGCTTTCCTCCTTGGGTTTCTTCAGCTTTTTGTACTCCGTTTCCGCGATCTGGTTTTCACCGAACTCCTTTGCAATCCTGCCGAACGCGTACCAATATTCATCATTCGGCCGGACGCAGAAGCAGCGCAAGTCCTCGACTGCTTGAGCCGAAGCGCTAGCCGGCCGCAACCGCGATCTGCCTCGTTCTTGAATCCTTCCACAACTCCACATACGGCTTCAGCTCTTCCATCATCTTCGTGAACTGCGCGATATCAAGCGATTGCGCGCCGTCGCTGATCGCCTTCTCGGGGGCCGGGTGCACTTCGACGATCAACCCGTCGGCGCCGATCGCCACGCCGGCCTTGGAGAGTGCCGGCACCAGGCTGCGTCTCCCGGTCGCATGGCTCGGATCCAGGATCACTGGAAGGTGCGTCAACTCGTTCAGCGCAGGAATCGCGGCAATGTCACACGTATTCCGCGTGATGGTTTCGAACGTGCGAATCCCCCTCTCGCACAGCATCACATCGGGGTTGCCGTGCGCCACGATGTATTCCGCGCTCATGAGCAGTTCCTTCACGGTTGAGCTCAACCCCCGCTTCAGCAGAATCGGCCGCCCGCATTTTCCCAACGCCTTCAGCAGCATGAAGTTCTGCATATTCCGGGCGCCAATCTGCAGCACATCGGTGTAGTGCGCCACCAAATCAACGTCGCGATCGCTCATCACTTCTGTCACAATCGCCAGCCCTGTCGCCTTCTTGGCCTTCTGCAGCAGCTTCAATCCTTCTTCTTCCATTCCCTGAAAATCGTACGGCGAAGTCCGCGGCTTGAATGCGCCCCCGCGCAGCAGCTTCGCGCCCGCCTTGGCCACGCCTTCCGCCGACCGCAGAATCTGGTCTTCCGATTCCACGGAGCACGGTCCGGCCATCACCACGAACTCTTCTCCGCCGATCACGGTTCCGTTCACGCGGATCTGCGTCTTCTCTTTGCGGAACTCCTTGCTCACGAACTTGTACGGCGCGCTGATCCGCACCACGTTCTCCACCTGCGCCATCGCCTCGATCGATTCCATGCACGCCGTCACGTCGCCGACGCCGACGACGCCGATGACTACGCGCTCTTCCCCTTCAATCGAGTGCACCTTGTATCCGAAGTGATTCACCTGAGCTGTCACCGCTTCAATCTCCTCGCGTGTTGCGTGCCTCTTCATTGAAATGATCATCGCCATTCCCTTTCGCGGGCCGCGGCCCAATAAAAGTCACGGTAGAATCGCTTCACGTTTTGGTCCTTGGGCCGCCTTGCGGTGATTTCTTCGTTCGATCCGATCGTTCGCAATAAATCGCGCGTAAAAATAAAAAAAGCCCACTCGGTGCGAGTGGGCCAAAGCTCTTGGATTCTTCTTGCGCTTACCGAGACGCCCCCCGCCACCGTTGTGAGTGGTCCGTAAATCGCCAATACCAATAAGGCGTCCGCAGCATGGGTGAAAGTGTACGCAGAAACCGGCTGCAAATCAACTGGGACGAAGCGGGCGATCGCCGCTTACGGATACAGGATCACGGTGAGGCGGAAACGCGCAAAAGGCGTAACCGTAGGCACTTCGCAGGCACCGACCGCAGCACGGCGGTAACGTCCGCTGGCGGCCATGCGCGCCAACTCATTGGGCAGACGGCCCAAATCCGAAGTCTCAAAGCGGGAGATGCTGACCGGCTGCGTCGTGTAGAACGCGCGGCTCTGGTCGCAGTTCTTGCGCGCTTCCTCCGGATTGGCGATGACGCCGAGCCCGTTGGCTTGCAGCAGGCGGGCAACCTGCTGCTCCTGCTCTTCCCGGTTTAGCTGCACCACGGAAGCTGAGAAATCCTGCGTGGCGAAGTACTGTTCGCCGCGGCGCTCAATCGCGATACCGATGGAGTTCACTTGGGGATCCAGGATGTTGGCACGATGGGGCGGAGAGTTCATCCACGCGATGTGCAGCGATTGCACGTCAGGAGCCTGGGCTACGTTTTCCGCCACGAGGCGGAAAGTCGCGCCAGCCAGGCGCAGGCGCGTCTGCAAATCGGCTTCACCATTGAAGCGGTGCGAGAGCGCATCGTGTTCTGCGAGCAATGTGGTGTGCAAGCGGGCGGCGTTGGCGAGCGCGGTATCCCATTGCAGCTGCTGCAGGCCAAGCGAGGCGCGCTCACGATTCACAGCGTCGTAGAGCATCTGCTCGGCCGAGGTGGAAGGACGGCCAGCAGGAGCGCTGGAAGCGCGCGGCGCAAACCACATCCCGATGAGCGCGGCCAGCACGAAGGCCGCGAGTAAGCGTGGAATGCGATCGCGCAACGTTCCGCTCATAGGAGTAATTAGAGCGGGCTGGGTTGCTCATGAAAATGGAACGCGAGAACAGGTACGCGGGACTGTTCCGGGGTACAGGCGCGATTGTTTCAATTCAGACGTGCGGTGGGAATCGAGTGAATCCTGTACGCGGCGTTTTTAGCTCGCGCCAACGGCAGGTCTCTAGCGCTTCGCCTCGGGATGACGACCTTTTTCGCGCTAATGCCGGAACTAAAGCTCCGCCCCACAGCTTAGCCGCGGACGCGAACGGCGCTGAAACTCAGGATAACGTGGCCGCCCGAAATCTTGCGGCCGAAGCTCTTCATCGGAGTGAAGCGGGAGAAGAGCAGCATCTGATTCAGCTCGTGCTGCATGTCCGGAGTGCGCGGACCGGAAAGAATCTGATAGTCCACCATGCGGCCATCCTGGTCCACGGTAACGTCCACCAACAAACCGTGTGGAAGCGCGAGCTCGGAATCGTGCTTCTCCGGAGCCCAACTGCCGGGCGAATCGGAAAGCGCGATCAGCTCGGCGGGCTGCATGATGTTCAGCGGAACGTCGTTGGGATTGGCCTGCACGGTAAGACCTGGGGCCATCACCTGCAACACCACCACGAAAATCAGCATGGCGGAAACGAAGCCGCCGGTGGCCGGAAGGGTGAGCGGACGGAATACGTTGTCCAGAAGAATTTCGGCGCGATCGCGGAAACGCTGCCAGCGGGTGCGGGGATCAAGCGTGTGCTGCATCTGGGCCGCAGCGACCTTGATGCGAACTGCCAAGTCCGAAGGGGGCAGCACGCGGGGAGCGCGCGAAAGCAAAACGGCCAGCTTCCGGTAGCGCTGCAGCTCTTCGCGGCAGACCGCGCAGGATTCGAGATGAGCGCGCACTTCACTGCGTTCGCTGGAGCGCGCCGGGCTTTCAACGGCGTCGTCGAGATAGCCCCCCAGCTTGGACCGAACCGTAGAGCACTTCATGGCTTGCCCTCTTTGGACACCGAACCCGCGCCGGAGAAGTCGTCGAAGAGACTGACGACGTGCGGCGCAAAA
>Ga0157378_10002934_pt1 | contig 15160 bp, 14 predicted proteins | sample M65metaG_FD_115309 | JGI IMG/M metagenome (GOLD analysis project Ga0157378, IMG submission 115309) | Miscanthus rhizosphere microbial communities from Kellogg Biological Station, Michigan, USA - M6-5 metaG | ecosystem: Host-associated > Plants > Roots > Rhizosphere > Soil | place: USA: Michigan...
CAAGGCACAAGGCACAAGGAAGTTCCAAGGCCCAAAGAGCCAAAAGCCAAGCGAGGGTTCAAGAAAGCCAGCCAAGAAACCAAAACTGAAGAAGTCAAGACAAGCATAATCAGAGAGAATTAATTCCAAGCCTTCACCCTTTAACGTGCCTTCCGCTCATTCTTGGCTTATGGGGCTTAATCCTTGTGCCTTTCTTGTCCCTTGTACCTTGTGCCTTGTGCCTTACGGCGTATCTTTGCCGTATGCAGTTTTCATCGTCATTATTGGAAAATGCGGTCAATGAATTCTCGAAATTACCGGGGATTGGGAAGAAGACGGCGCTTAGGCTGGTATTGCATTTATTGAAACAGGATGAGTCTTTTGCCAGGAACTTCAGTGAGGTAGTAGCAAAGATGCGAAGTGAGGTCCGTTTTTGTCAACGTTGCTATAATGTAGCTGATGCGGATATCTGTTCCATCTGTTCCAATTCCATGCGTAAGCAGGAGACCATATGTGCTGTGGAAAGTATTCGCGACGTGATTGCAATCGAAAGCACACAGCAATATAGTGGCACTTATCACGTGTTGGGTGGCGTGATTTCACCACTTGATGGGATTGGACCGGACCAATTAAACATCGAAGCACTCGTATCCCGGGTGCAAAAAGAAAAGACTGAGGAATTAATTTTTGCCCTCAATCCTAATATCCAGGGTGATACTACCATCTATTACATTCAAAAGAAACTTCAGCCATTAAATGTAAGAGTCACTACAATTGCCAGGGGTATTGCCTTCGGAGGCGAACTGGAATACGCCGATGAATTGACCCTGGCCCGTAGTATCAGCAACCGGTTACCGGTGGAGAGCTACGTTTCCAACCGTTGATATTGTAAAATCCCCTTCTTATCTTTGCCGTCGCAGGCGGATTTGTTTATTGTTCGGCCTGTCAACAGAAACAGAACTAATAAACGTCAAGAAACGCCTTCCGATAGTTTCCCAACGTTTATAGTTTGAGTCAACTACAATAAGCCTGTGACTTTGGATTATGATCCATTGCCAGCACGGTAATATTCTAAGTGCGAAAATTTTCATTATGAGTCCGATTAAGAATTTATTAGAAAAGCGAATCCTGATCATTGACGGTGCCATGGGTACAATGATCCAGCGATACAAATTGGAAGAAGCGGATTATCGTGGTGAGCGATTCAAAGATTGGGCTTCTGATCTGAAAGGCAATAATGATCTTTTGTGCATAACGAAGCCTGAAATTATTAAGGCAATCCATAAAGAATATTTACAGGCAGGCGCTGATATTATCGAGACAAATACTTTTAACGCGCAGCGCATTTCACTCGCCGACTATCATATGGAGAGCCTGGCTTACGAGTTGAACCTGGCGGCTGCGAAAATTGCACGTACAGCAGTTAATGAATTCAAAGCCTCGACTGCTCGCAATGAACCCGGTCCATTTGTGGCTGGGGCAATAGGGCCCATGAACAAAACACTTTCTCTTTCGCCTGACGTCAATAATCCAGGCTTTCGGGCAATAACTTTTGACGAAGCCATGGAAGCCTATTACGAACAAGTAAAAGGTTTGGTTGACGGTGGTGTTGATGTTTTATTAATTGAAACCATTTTTGATACACTCAACGCCAAGGCAGCCGTATTCGCCGTCAAAAAATATTTCCGTGATGTTCATCAGGAACCACTACCGGTGATGATTAGTGGTACCATCACCGATGCAAGCGGCCGCACTTTAAGTGGTCAAACACTCGAGGCTTTCTACACTTCGATTATGCATGCACGTCCGCTTAGCATAGGATTGAATTGCGCATTGGGTGCAAAAGAAATGCGTCCGCACATTGAAGAGTTGGCGCAAATAGCTGCTTGCTATACTTCGGCCTATCCTAATGCCGGACTACCAAACGCAATGGGAGAATATGATGAACATCCGGAGGATACAGCTCATTTTATAGAGGAATGGGCAAAAGAAGGATTTGTAAATATTGTGGGAGGATGTTGTGGCACCACTCCAGATCACATAAAACACATTGCTGACGCGGTAAGAAAACTTAAACCCCGTAGTTTACCTGTTGTGGAGAGTGCATTGGCATAAATAAGTTCGCATGGATTTTTTGACGTCAAGATTTATGACTTAAAAAAATTCGAACTCGGTCAAAAAATAAATAATGGCAGAAACACTTCATATCAAACCATATCTCCGTTTATCAGGATTGGAACCTTTGGTGGTTCGTCCAGAAACCAACTTCGTAAATGTAGGCGAAAGGACAAACGTTACCGGTTCTAAAAAATTTGCGCGGCTGGTAAGGGATGGCAAGTATGATGAAGCACTGAGTGTGGCGCGTCAGCAGGTTGAAAGTGGTGCGCAAGTATTAGATGTGAATATGGATGATGCGCTGTTGGATGGGGTAAAGGCGATGACGACTTTTCTGAATCTGCTTCAGAGTGAGCCAGACATAGCGAAGATTCCGATCATGATAGACAGTTCTAAATTTTCCATTATAGAAGCGGGATTGAAATGTGTGCAGGGGAAATGTATTGTCAATTCTATTTCTCTGAAAGAAGGTGAAGAGAAATTTATTCAGCAGGCGATCATTTGTCAATCGTACGGTGCATCCGTGGTGGTGATGGCTTTTGATGAGAATGGACAAGCTGACACTTTAGAAAAAAGAGTCAGCTTCTGCGAGCGAGCATATAAAATTCTGACGGAACAAGTAGGCATTGAACCGCAGGACATCATATTCGATCCCAACATTTTTGCTATAGCCACAGGAATTGAAGAGCATAATAATTACGCAATTGATTTTATCGAAGCTACCAGGCAGATTAAGAAAAAAATGCCACTCACTAAAGTAAGTGGCGGCGTAAGTAATATATCATTCTCGTTCCGGGGGAATGACGTTGTTCGCGAAGCCATGCACAGCGTGTTCCTTTACCATGCCATCAAAGCCGGCATGGATATGGGCATTGTGAATGCTGGCCAGTTGGTGATATATGATGAAATTGAACCGAAGCTTCGTGAACTCTGCGAAGATGTTATCATGAATCGCAATCCTGATGCTACGGAGAGATTAGTTTCATTTGCTGAAACCGTGAAGGCAAAAGATAAAGCGGAGGTGAAGGATGAGGCATGGAGATCTGCTACAGTTGAAGAAAGGCTCAAGCATGCGTTGGTGAATGGAATCACTGACTTCATTGATGCCGACACTGAAGAAGCCAGACAAAAATATCCGAAACCATTAGAGGTTATCGAAGGCCCGTTGATGGCGGGGATGAACGTCGTGGGCGATTTGTTTGGAAGTGGTAAAATGTTTCTCCCTCAAGTGGTGAAAAGTGCGAGAGTGATGAAGAAAAGCGTGGCATACTTAACACCATTCATAGAAGAAGAAAAGAAAAGGAACCCTTTAGGTGGGAACAGGGCTGTTCCGCGTATCCTGTTGGCTACGGTTAAGGGTGATGTGCACGATATTGGAAAAAATATTGTTGGCGTGGTATTGGGATGCAACGGATACGACGTAATTGACCTGGGTGTAATGGTACCTGCGGATAAAATCCTGGAAACTGCAGAAAGGGAAAAGGCGGATATCATTGGATTGAGTGGCCTGATCACCCCTTCACTGGATGAAATGGTGCATGTGGCGCATGAAATGCAAAGGCGCGACATGAAGCAGCCCTTGCTGATTGGAGGCGCTACTACTTCAAGAATGCACACTGCAGTTAAAATCGCGCCTCAATATCAGAATGGCGTGGTGCATGTATTGGACGCTTCGCGAAGCGTGACTGTGGCTGGCTCATTATTGAGCAATGAACAAAAACCAAATTTTCTCAAAAATATTCAGCAGGAATATATCAAACTGCGCGAGGATTTTGCTGGGAAGAAGTCTACTAAGCAATATCTCACATTCGACCAGGCCCAATCGAATAAAGTAAAAGTAAACTGGGAGAATTATACACCGCCTGCTCCCACGTTTACGGGCATTAAGAAATTTGACAATTACGATTTGTCGGAACTTAGGAAATATATCGATTGGTCCCCTTATTTCATCGCCTGGGAACTTAGAGGAAGATTTCCAGACATACTGAAGGACGAGGTTGTAGGCAAAGAAGCGACAAAATTATATAATGATGCGAACGCATTACTAGATACCATCGTCAAGGAAAAATGGCTGACCGCAAAAGGGGTGATTGGTTTTTGGAAAGCAAATGCAATAGATGGCGATACGGTTTTGGTGGAGAATGAGAATTCCTCATTGAAATTGGAGTTCCTTCGGCAGCAGATCAAGAAAACAGCTGGACAACCGAACATCAGCCTCGCTGATTTCATCAAGCCATCAAATGGAGCGCTGAATGAAAAGAGCAGTCAGCAATTCACAGACTATATAGGCGCGTTTGCCGTGTCTATCCATGGAATTGAACCCCATATCAAAAAGTTCCAGGACAACTTTGATGATTACAACAAGATTACGCTTCAGGCATTGGCTGATCGACTCGCGGAAGCATTTGCAGAATTATTGCATGAACGTGTTCGAAAAGAACACTGGGGATATGTAAAGGACGAGCATTTGACCAACGAAGCGCTGATCAAGGAAGAGTATTCAGGCATTCGTCCCGCACCAGGCTATCCCGCTTGCCCCGATCACACAGAAAAATATAAACTCTTTTCCTTATTGAACGCATCGGAAAATGCAGGAATTGAATTGACGGAATCACTCGCAATGTATCCCGCCGCTTCAGTATGCGGCTGGTACTTCAGTCACCCTCAAAGTCAATATTTCGGAATTGGAAAGATCCAGGAAGATCAATTGAAAGATTACGCAGAAAGAAAGAAGATGTCGATGGATGAGGCTACACGATGGTTGAGACCGATACTTGATTAAGCTCACTGAGCTCGTGCATGCTTTTGCCCAACTATAAGGCAGTAGTCAATTGGCAATGGGCAATTGGCAACGTAACCCATAGCGCATTTTATGAAGCCTCTTGCATCCTGCATCCTGCATCCGGCATCTCGCATCCTGCCTCCTATCTCGTCTTAATAACCGTAGTATTTGTCCACGAATCATGCCATGGCGTACCAAAGCCTGATAGCGCTTCGAAAGGAACGATCCGGGACAGACTTCTTAGCAGCGCATCCTTGAGCGTTAACGCAGTTCCATCTGATCTAACTGCCTTGGTGCCGGTTATTAGTTTCCCCAGCGTAACGCCATTGAAGAATTTTTCACAGATGGTATAATAGAAGATATAGTTGAAGATGAATAAAAGCGTAACGCTTAATACCAGCACCGCGTTCAGACCAGTGCCCACATAATATCCATCGGAGTAAATAGCAGCAATGATAACGCCAACCAACATGCTGGTAAGATAACTTACACCAACGCGCATTAGGATGTTATCAATTAAAAAGTTGAGAAATCGTTGTCCTGTAGTGGCATGCTCGAATCCAATATCTGTATCAGATAATATGTCCACATGGGTTTCGGTGCTTTGGATTTCATTGTTCATATAGGTAGTTTAAGGTTTGTGATGGATTAAATTTTTATCTTGTTTTGATAACAGTAGTGTCTGTCCACGAGTCATGCCATGGAATTCCAAACCCGGATAAAAGTTCGAAGGGCACCAACCTGCTCAGGCTGCGCAATAAAGCATTCGTGAAAGTAAGTGGTTGGTGATCGGCGCGGACTGCCTTTGTTCCGGTGATCAGTTTGCCCAACGTACGCCCCTTGAACAAAAACTCACATAGTGTATAATAGCCAACGTACACAATGGCAAAGACAAAATAAAAAAGCATGTCCGTTTGCGAAGAATCGTCTGCGAATTGATCGGCGTTGTCTGTAGTGGCAAGAATTACTCCAAGGATGAAACTGGGGCCGACTATGAGCAATATGTAATCGATCAGAAAATTTAGGAAGCGCTGTCCTCTTGATGCGTATTGAAAATCTACTACTACATCGGAAAGAAGATCAGTTTGCGCCACTTGAGTTTGGGGTTGTTCGTTCATGCAGACATAGGTTTGTAATTCAATATAATTATTTATCTCTTCTCAAGCAACCACCATTTTTTCTTACGGGGAACAACTTTATAATACTTTGTGATATAAGTATGAATGTGATCCATTGCTTCATCTATGCTGTCCGTTAGCTTGACTAACATCAAGTCTTCGCGACTGATTGTTCCCTGCTGCGCCAAAAACTCCAGGTAATCCCATAACTCTTTAAAAAATTCCTTTCCAATCAAGACAATCGGAAATTGTGTAATGGTTTTCGTTTGTACAAGCGTCAGCGTTTCAAAAAACTCATCCATGGTTCCAAACCCGCCGGGCATGATGATAAAAGCGTAGGAATATTTAACCATCAAAACTTTGCGAACGAAGAAGTGCTCGAAAGTGATAGAGACATCGAGGTATTTGTTCGCTAACTGTTCAAAAGGCAATTGAATATTGCAACCAACTGACATGCCTTTGTTCTCAAATGCACCCCGATTGGCAGCTTCCATTATTCCAGGTCCGCCTCCGGTCATAGTAGTAAATCCGGATTGCGCAATTCGTTTTCCAATTTCCCGCGCCTGTTGATAATAAATATGATCCTCCTTGAATCGAGCCGAACCAAAAACGGTTATACAAGGACCAATAAAATGCAAACAACGAAAGCCTTTAATGAATTGTTTAAATACTCGCCAAGCAAACAGAAACTCGAATCCCCTGCTTTTTGGTCCTTCCAGATATACATGTTCTTTTGAAGGGATGATGGGTTGCGTTAATGGAGGCACATTTGCTTCTCGCTGATCCATGAGTTAGATTTGAATTCTACAAACCGTCTTTTCGAACAGACGATGAATATAGGAATTTAGGGGCAAGCTATTAGCTGTTAGCCTTTAGCCATTAGCTGGCAGTGTGTCAGCTAAAGGCTAAGAGCTAATGGCTAACGGCTTGGTTGAATTCAAGTAACATTATGCGCATCATCAGCTACAATGTGAACGGCATTCGTGCCGCAATGAATAAAGGATTTATTGGTTGGTTAAAAACCGATCCTGCTGATGTGATTTGCATCCAGGAAACAAAAGCAGTGAAAGACCAGGTCAATCATAAGTTATTTGCAGAACTTGGCTATTATGATTATTGGCAATCGGCCATAAAAAAAGGATACAGTGGCGTTGCTGTATTGACCAGGATCAAACCCGATCATGTTGTTTTCGGAAATGAATACGCGTGCAATATTGAAGAAGGAAGAATTCTGCAATTGGATTTTGACGACATCCGCTTAATCAACGCTTATTTTCCCTCTGGTACAACCGGCGATGTTCGGCAGAAATTCAAATACCAGTGGCTAAATGATTTTCACTGCTTCCTGGATAATGCAAGAAAAGAAAAACAAAAGCTGATCCTTTGTGGAGACTACAATATTGCACATAAAGAGATAGACATCCATGATCCAAAAGGAAATAAGAATACCAGCGGATTTTTACCTGAAGAACGCGCATGGATGGACTCATTTTTTTCAAAAGGATGGATTGACGCATTCAGGGAATTCCACCCTGAGCCTCATCGCTATAGCTGGTGGAGTCAGCGGTTTCCAACAGTACGATTGAATAACAAAGGATGGAGACTTGATTATATAAATGTAACAGAGCCGCTTAGAAAACAATTAGTTACCGCAGATATTTATCCAGATGTAAAACATAGTGATCATTGTCCCGTTTTTGTTGAAATAAAAACTTAATATTCTCTCCCTTTTTTGTCAGAGACATTTATTTTAATGATTTTGTATAGAATTCGGTTACTAACCCCTAACCAAATCCCACATGAATGGAAATACTCCTTGTATTACTCGTCATTGTTGTTCTCATTCTTCTCATCTCCATTAATAACAAGACTTCCGAGCAGCGTGAATTCATCTACTCCCTGGAGCAAAAAATAAAAGAGCTGAATGAGTATGTCAGAAATTTATCTTTAACGCAGCCCACGAAAGAAAAAAGCAAAGCTGAAGATGCTGCTATCGAAAAACCTACAGCGATAAAGCCTGTTGTTGTTGAAGAAATTAAAAAAGATTTCGAAGCATTGAAAGAGGAAGAAGTTTCTCCGAAAGTGAACCTTCAAAAGCAAGTTCCAGAGCCGACAATGGCTTACAATATCCCGCCACAAGCTTTAGATATTAAGAAAACGCAGGAAGCAATACCGGAAGAGACCACAAGAGAATCAGCCTGGGAAAAGATGCGGCGCAACAATCCCGATCTTGAAAAATTCATTGGAGAAAATCTCGCCAACAAAATTGGTATCGCGGTATTAGTGTTAGGTATTGCATTTTTTGTAAAATATGCGATCGACAAGGAATGGATAAACGAAATAGGACGTGTGGTCATAGGCTTAGTGGCTGGTGGTTTATTAATTGGACTCGCGCATCGCACCAGGAAGAGCTATCGCTCATTCAGTTCAGTTCTTGTTGGCGGCGGTTTAACGGTTTTTTATTTCACCATCGCATTCGCCTTTCATCAATACCATTTAATGAGTCAGTCGGCCGCATTTGGCATAATGGTTCTGATAACCGCTTTTGCGGTTGTTCTTTCATTATTATATGATCGAATTGAGTTAGCGATACTGGCAACGTTAGGTGGATTTGTTACGCCCTTCCTTGTTACCACAGGTCAGGACAACTACATAGCATTGTTTACGTATCTCAGTATCCTTAACACCGGCCTCATGGTGATGGCATTTTTCAAGCGGTGGAGAGCTATCAATTACATTGCATTGTTCTTTACAGTATTAATATACGGGGGATGGCTCACAAATCGGCTTGTTTTCACGAAAAGCGTATTCCCCACCTGGAATGCATTTGCCTTTGCCAGCATCTTTTACCTGCAATTCCTTTTGATGAATGTGTTGAACAATATTCGACACAACCGCATTTTCGGTGCCTTGGATTTCATCGCAGTCTTTTCCATCAACTCTCTTTACTACGCTGCCGGTATGGTGATCTTGCAACAATGGGAACAAGGAAAATACCAGGGACTATTCACATCAGTTTTGGGAGTTTTTAATTTCATCATCGCCTGGTATTTCTTCAAGCGAAAGCAAATGGATAAGAACTTTATTTACTTGCTAATCGGGTTGACCATTACGTTCATTTCGCTGGCTGCACCTGTACAGTTGAAAGGAAATTATATCACTTTATTCTGGGCTGCTGAAACGGTAGTATTGTTTTGGTTGTTCCAACGATCAAGAATAGCACTCATAAAAGTGTTTTCGGCAATTGTGATGTTCTTAATGTTTATCAGCTTGACAATGGATTGGGGTCAGGTATACTACTTTTCAAACCAATCCATTCCAATCCTCTTCAACCGCGGATTTACTACAACTGTTGCTGCCGCAATGGGCCTATTCATTTATTATCAAATGATGCGAAAAGAAGCTGATTGGTATTTCTTTCCTGATGTGACGAATAAATTTGTAAGGAGTTTCCTACTCGCCTCATCGGTGATATTGTTATTTATTGCAGGCGCGCAGGAAACAACATTTCAATTCGCTAACCGGTATCCCACCACGGATATATATATTCTTTACCTGCATTTATATACCTTCCTTTTTGCTAATGTTGTATTAGTGGTATTCAAAAAACCAGGCTATGTTCGTCTCACGATTACCATACTCTGTTTTGTTTTTTACCTGTTTTATTTAAATAGCATTCACGATATCACCTATCAATTGTTGACCACTGGCGCCAACAGGGAACATTTTTGGGCACATTGGATCTCAGCTCTTCTCCTCTTAAAGTTATTATATGACCAGGTGATGTACATTCGGGCGAATTCTTCAGAATACTCCAACCAATTACTTCCATTTACATGGATCATCAGTGGCGCTTTTGTGCTATTGTTTAGTATTGAATTTTATCATTTACAATTATGGGTGAATGGAGCTGACGCGGACAGTTGGGATTATTGGGAGAATCTTTATTATAAAGCGGGATTAAGTATTATTTGGGGAATCTGTAGTTTTATCATGATGTGGTTGGGCATGCGTTACAAGTTTGCACCGCTTCGTGTGGTGGCGCTTACTTTAATTACCGTCACGCTTGGCAAATTATTCATCTATGACATCAGGAATATTCCGCCGGGTGGAAAGATTGCAGCATTCATATTATTAGGCGTTTTATTGCTGGTTATTTCATTCATGTATCAACGTCTCAAAAGAATTATCGTAGATGACCAGTTGGAAAAGAAATAGTGCCACAATTCTCATTATTCTTTGCTGCCTTTTTGCTAGGGCGCAGCAATTTAATTATCGATCTACTCTCGATAGTATTGCCAGTTCCGGTTTCTATACCATCACTATAACCCCTGAATTGAGTGCGCATCTGAAAACTGATTTGAGTGATTTACGCGTTGTGAATAACAAGAACCAATGGATTCCGCATATTATCCGGTATCCACATCCAGAAAAAGTAACTGATCAACAAACCAATCTCGACTTCAGCTCCAGCCGTGATGCTTCATCGTCAACAGTTTTATTGATTGAAAACAAAGGGAATTCGTTGATCAGCCAGTTCTTTCTCCGACTCAAGAATGCAGCGGCGGCTCGCATGACATCCCTGAGTGGAAGTATTGATAACAAAACCTGGTTCATTATTGCTGACAGTTTGTTGCTATCAAGTGCGGATTCCTACGTGAAAGATGAAAACATAAAAACCATCAACTTCCCTCCTACTCGCTATAAGTATTATAAGCTCACGATCAGAAATGGTGGGAAGGATCCATTAAATATTGTCGGCATAAACGGTACGGCGATGCCCGAGGCAGACGGCGTCTCTGAAGTTGAGGAGAATCCCATTCCAATTTTTAATCAACGTGATTCTGGAAAACTAACCGTGATTGAAGTCAATCAACGAGCAGCTTATCAATTTGATCAAATAGTGTTGGAAGTAAAGCGACCGGCATATTACGATCGATTAGTGCGCGTATACTTTTCCATTAACCCAGGAATATTGCAGACGTGGCAAAGTACGCCGATCGAAGAGTTTACTATTTCATCGGGGAGAAATTTGCCTTACGCATTATCGCTAGCGAAGGCTAAACGTTTCTACATTTTGATCTTAAACCAGGACAATCCTCCCTTGCAGATCACGAACGTGAAAACGCTTCAGAGAGTTAGGCAGGCGGTAGCCTATCTGGAGAAAGGAATCCGATACCAATTGTTACTGGACAATCCTGATGCTAAAGCGCCGGAGTACGACCTGAATCACTTCCACACCAGCATTCCACCTCAAAGCACGACACTTCATATTGGTGAAATTGTTGCTACACCGGTAGTAAGTAATGACGCAAGGCACCCTTCTGGTTGGTGGATCTGGCTTACTATTGCAGGAATAATACTGTTGTTGGCCTATTTATCCTGGGGGCTCACCCGCGATCTGAAGAAAAAGAATGAGGCAATATGATTGTCTACAATATAACGATTAGGGTAGACCGAAGTATCGACGAGGCATGGTTGCAGTGGCAGAAAGAGGAACAGATTCCCGCGATACTAGAAACTAAACTCTTCACTGAGTATAGAATTTACAAATTGATGGAGCAGGATGAAATAGAAGGAAACACCTATATCATTCAATTGTTTGCCAATACTGCTGCTCAGTTACAGGAATTTCTCCAAATTCATGATCAAAGGCTCCGCGAAAAAGCATTTAAGAAGTGGGGAGATCGATTCATCTCGTTTCGAACGACGATGGAACTTGTGAAATGATTGTGGATAACAATTTATTTTAGCACTGCATTAGTATTTGTTGTAAATTCTGTCAAACCCTTGACTGTAGCGGATTCCGAAAGACGTGCCTTGAAACGCTCTCCCATAGCGGGTTTCAGCCGATCACTTCAGAAAATACCATTTTCAGTAAAAATACGATTTTGCTAAAATCCTTGTCGGGCGTGAATTTCAGCGAATTTTGCAAAAGTGGAAAAGTGACAAAAAAATTTTGTGGGTTTCAAAAAGCATCTAAATTTGTTACTGCTAATTTTTTAAAACTTCACACTATGAACAAAGCTGAATTGATTTCAAAGCTCGCAGACGATGCAGGCATCACTAAGACTCAAGCTAACACAGCATTGGATTCTTTCGTAGAAGCAGTTACCAAAACTTTAAAAGGTGGTGGTAAAGTAACGCTCGTTGGATTCGGAACTTTCTCCGTTTCTAAAAGAGCTGCCCGCAATGGTCGCAATCCTCAAACCGGCGCAGTGATAAAGATCAAAGCAAAGAAAGTTGCCCGCTTCAAAGCTGGTAAAGAACTTTCTGGAAAATTGTAATGCTGGCTACATCGTATTTCAAAGCCCTTGTACATTTGTAGAAGGGCTTTGTCATTTCCCTTTGAACATTGAACATTGAAAATTGAAAATTGAATATTCTCAATCGCGGAGTGTAACTTGCGACGTTGAATCAATGCTCAATGCTCAATGCTCAATGCTCAATGCTCAATGCTCAATGCTCAATAATAAATAAACAATAAACAATAAGAAAAATGGGAAGAGGAGATAAAAAAACCAAAAAAGGAAAAATATTCCAGGGCTCATTCGGAAAATCAAGACCGCATAGGCCGAAGAAAAAAGCTGCGAAGAAGAGTTAACTCTTTACAGTTTGCAGTTTGCCGATCGTATGCTTACGTGAAATGTTAAGGTGGTTTCAAACAGAGAACTGTAAACCGTGAACCGAACACCGTAAACTGAGAACCGTAAACTGTAAACTGTAAACTATGGCGCGAGTCTTTCAATCTTCCAGGTTCCATCGTCCTGCAGCGTATATTGAATACGGTCATGCAAGCGATTTGGTCGTCCTTGCCAAAACTCAATAATGGTGGGCATTAATCGGTATCCACCCCAATTGGAAGGCCGTTCAATGGAGGTTGACTCCATTTTCTTCAGCAGCGATTGCACTTCATTCTCCAGCCACTCGCGATTGTTGATCACTTGACTTTGCGGAGAAGCAATGGCGCCAATGCGGCTGCCCTCGGGTCGAGTATTAAAGTACTCACTACTTTCCTGTGCGGAGGTTTTCACCACCAGGCCAGTGATCCTGACTTGTCTCTCTAATTCCTTCCAGAAAAATACGAGACAGCCCCTTGGATTTTCCAGCAGTTGCTGGCCCTTAAAACTTTTGTAATTGGTATAGAAGACAAATCCCTTTTCATCAAACTCTTTCAGCAAAACGATTCGGGCGGATGGTAAACCATCGCACGAAGCCGTGGCCAACGTCATCGCATTTACTTCTTCAATCTTGCTTTTGATAGCTTCATTCCACCACGTCGAAAACTGCTGAATAGCGTTATCATTTACGTCGTTTTCGGAAAGTGATTCCTGTTTATATTCCTTCCGAATATCCCATATGCTATGTGTTGGCTGCATTTCAGTAAAAAGATTTTAGTACAAAGTACAAAGACTAATTCTTTAATTTGAGGATCGTGCAGATTCAGAGGGCTTGATTTCCAAGAAGTAGAAGCCGAACATGAAAATGAAAGCAATTCTCCTTTCCATTTTTCTTATTTCAGTAACTATCGGGTTTTCCCAGGGGCCGGATAAGGCAATTAGTTGGTACAAATGTATGAAGGGAACTATTGGTAAGTACCCAATCACCATGCATCTTCACAAATGGGAAAATAATTACGGTGGATACTATTACTATGAACGTTCACAAGAACCGATACCACTCTCAGGGATCGACTCTTTGAACAAGAAAGTTGGATTGTCGACTGATTTGTCTGGCCCAAATGAAGTGACAGAATACTTCACTGGCAAGTGGAACGGCAACAAGTTCGAAGGAACGTGGAAGGCTGGCAAATCCGGACCCCTGAACTTCTCTCTTTCTCCTTCAACCGATAGCACCCTCTCTGATTTTATTTTTGTATATACGAAAGGAAACGTCAAATTAAGGCCGAAGTTGAAAAAGTCGCCAAAGGCAAGTTTTTTTGCGGCAAGCATTTGGCCATATAGCGAAAATGATGTTGGTGTATTCCTCAAAAAGCAATTGCTTGACATTTCTGGTGGAAAAACTTCGATGGAAATTGGGAAACTATTGTTAGACCAAAAGAAAATATTTTTTGATCAGTATAAGGAAGATTTTAGAGACGCTACGGAGAAAGACATATCCGAATATGGGTTATCGTACAACTATGATGAGCAATCAAACGTATTTGTCGCCTTTTCTTCATCAAGGTTACTGTCCATTTCCGCTGATGGATACAGCTATACCGGCGGGGCACATGGAAACTATGGAACTACTTTTTACGTTTTGGATCTTCGCAACAAGAAAAGATTATCGTTGAATGATGTTCTCAAGATTGAAGATTCTGTCACACTAAATGTTTTGCTGGAAGAAAAATTTAGGAAGCAGTATGGGATAACACCTTCAGAAAAATTGTCTGAGACGCTTTTTGAAGATTACATCAAGGCAAACGATAACTTCTTTATTACAGAGAAGGGAATTGGTTTTAATTATAATCCCTATGAAATCGCGGCCTATGTTTTCGGAGAGATTCGATTATTCATTCCGTTTCGCGAAATATCATCCTTGCTAAAACCGGAATTTCTTAGGCTAATCCAGTAAATCTCTTTTGATTTTCATAAATCAAATCTACAGCCGACGTGCCTCGCGTCCGCCGACGGGGTCTTTGACCGCCGTCGGGGCAGCCGCTAACCTAATTCGTAACGAGTGTTCCTACTTTTTCACCGCTAACCACTCTTTTGAGGTTTTCGGGTTTATTCATATCAAATACTACTATTGGGAGATTGTTTTCCATGCAAAGCGTGAAAGCGGTCATATCCATCACACGCAAATTATTGGTGAGACATTCCTGGAAAGTAACTGTTGCGAATTTAGTAGCACTCTTGTCTTTCTCAGGATCCGCAGAATAAATGCCATCTACTCTGGTTCCTTTAAGAATAACGTCGGCCTTGATTTCAATTGCCCTTAATGAGCCAGCAGTGTCAGTTGTGAAATACGGATTGCCGGTGCCCGCGCCAAAGATGACCACTCTCCCCTTCTCGAGGTGACGAATTGCGCGGCGCCTGATATAGGCTTCAGCAATCTGTTCCATCTTAATCGCGCTTTGCAACCTCGTGAACACTCCAATTTTTTCGAGGCTCGCCTGCAGCGCCATGCCATTAATCACAGTAGCCAGCATACCCATATAGTC